>JFJP01039923.1_pt1 | contig 12299 bp, 11 predicted proteins | sample 431651 | NCBI WGS metagenome assembly JFJP01 (sample SAMN02602958, study PRJNA72255) | Microbial mat metagenome, whole genome shotgun sequencing project. | biome: fresh water; feature: sink hole; material: water; isolation source: purple microbial (photo- and chemosynthetic) mats found in... | reverse complement strand
CCTAACAGATTAAACAAAACTCGTTTCATTGTCAGTCAATGTGTCGTTGTTTTTTTTCGGCTTGCTTGTAACACCTGTATATCCACAAGACTGTGGATATATCGGTTTTATCTGGATGTGTTCGTGTTTGTTAAAATACGGATTATGCGCGGTTGTTGGAAGTAGGGTGGTTGGGTCATTCGTTTTGGTTTTTTAGATTTGTGGGCAATTTAATTACCTTGCATACAAATATAAGATTATTGTTTCAGAAGTCAAGTTTATCCAACGGATTTTGTATCTGGTCTAATCCTACTTCTCCGGATATGCCCCATGGTGCTGAAATGTCTGTAGGCTGACACACCCGCCACCAACACCGAAATTTGTTCCGGACTTTGGAAAGTCCGGTTCCAGAAGAGATTTTGATTTCAAATTTTTATTCGGCAGTTTTGCTGCCTTAACCCGATCGAATGAAAGACTTCACCGTAGGCAAAGAGGCGAAACTGATTCTGCAATTTTCTGTTCCACTGGTACTGGGAAATATTTTCCAGAACCTTTACAATGTGGTGGACAGCATTATTGTTGGCCGCTTTCTGGGGAAAGAAGCGTTGGGTGCAGTTGGTGCATCGTTCCCCATCATCTTTGCACTTATTTCGATGGTTATTGGTGTTGGATCGGGAGCTTCGACAGTTATTTCGCAGTATTTCGGAGCAAAAAAAATTGAAGAAGTTAAGCGCACCATCGACACCATTTTCGTTTTCTTTTTAGGTTCATCCATCCTGATAACCATACTCGGAATTACACTTAGCAAACAGATATTCATCCTTTTAGGTTTGCCCGACGACATTCTGCCACAGGCTGTAAGCTACCTGAGAATTTACCTGCTTGGAATGTTTTTCTTCTTCGGATTTGCCGGGATTAGCAGCATTCTGCGCGGATTGGGCGATGCCAAAACCCCATTGTATTTCATGATTATTGCGACCGTCAACAATATACTTTTCGATTTGCTCTTTGTGGTTGTTTTCAAATGGGGAATTGAAGGAGCAGCACTGGCAACCATTCTTTCTGAAGGGGGAGCTTTTATTACAGCCGCAATTTACCTCAACAAAAAGCATCCAATCATCAAACTTTCGTTGCGGAAATACATCTTCGACCGCGATATTTTCAAAAGTTGCATCCGAATCGGGCTACCAACCGGATTTCAGCAATCGTTCGTTGCCTTTGGGATGATGGCCATTATGAGCATCGTAAACGGATTCGGGACCAATGCCGTTGCGGCCTATTCGGCAGCTATGCGCATCGACTCGTTTGTAAAAATGCCAGCCATTACATTTTCGTCAGCTCTGTCAACATTTGTAGGGCAAAATCTGGGCGCTTTTCAGGAACAACGCGCCAAAACCGGATTGCGGGCCACCCTCCTGTTTTCGACCATTTACTGCATTTTTGTTTCGATGCTCATCATCCTTTTTGGTCAAAACATCATGTCATTGTTTACTCATGATCCTGAAGTGATTAAAGTCGGACAGGATTACCTGGTTATTGTATCATCATTTTATCTCTTCTTTTCCATCATGTTCAGCTTTACCGGTTTTCTGCGCGGTGCCGGGGCAACGCTCATTCCAATGATTGCCACTTTCGCGGCGTTGTACCTCATCCGAATTCCGGCAGCTACATTTCTCTCCGGAATTATTGGAGTAAATGGCATTTGGTGGGCCGAACCAATGGGAACTTTTGTCGGAATGATGATTCTGCTGATTTATTACAAAAGTGGAAAATGGAAGGGAAAAGTAATAGTGAAAAACACTTTTGAGGTCGGGAAATAAACAGATTCCTGACTATTAGCTTATCTACAACCAGTCATTTTTTATGCACATATGAATGAGTTCGGAGATATTATGAGTTTCTGTTTTTTCCATGCAATGGCGCTTGTGGTTTTTAACGGTATGTATGCTTAGATTCAGTTTCTGGGCAATCATTTTGCTGCTCAGTCCTTCATGACAAAGTTTGATGATTTCCATTTCGCGATGAGTCAAAACTGAATTACAACACTTTCCATACTCTTTGGTAAAAACCTTCTGGTAACCCAAATCTGTCAAATATTTAAAAATGGTCAGGACTATAGTTTCATTTGTTTTAATATCCGCGATCTCAAAAAATACTTTCAGGTTTAAAACAGGTAAAAATTTATCCTTTCCTAAACTTATCGAACCTTCGTGCATGAACTGCGAAATACTACCATCTTTACGAATATACCGCTGGTTGAAGATAAACCGGTAATCCGGAGTTTTAACTTTTGGCTCCGAATTGATAAACTTTAAAATATCAGGGAAAGCTTCTTCACACCAAAGCATGCGGTCTTCGGGATGAAAATGAAGTTTATGAAAATCAAGGTTTACATGCAAAAGTCCGTTTTTAAAACATTTGTCTTTTTCCAGACAATGTCCGTGGTAGGCACAGGCAAACTGCCTGCCCGAATAATCAATCAGACAATTATCAAATAGAGGTTGGAGATTAGGCCTGGGAAATTGGAGTACTTCATCCTGATTGCCAGAAATGATTTTTCCATTAATGCCATATTCCAGATTTGCATTCTGGTTCTTTCCGGAAAAGGAAATGGAATCGTTCTCATTTTTCATACGTGAATTATTTGTTTTTTAATTGTCGTATGGAACTCGCCAACCAGTCATACTCATGTGTGTCCCGAGTACTCGGGATGGCTCGTTTCATAGGAATGCATAAATTGAGTGTATGACAATAATAAATAACTGTGATATAACCACTTAATAGTATTAATACCGAAATATCAAATAAGGTAACCCTTGTTTTAAGAAAAAAATATGGCTGTTTAAAAAATCAATCGACACAACATAAACATATTAAATATGACACGTTTGTGCTATTGCCTTTACGCACAGCATTGTTGTAACTTTATTCTTCTCTTTTTGGCAGCAAAATAAAAAGCAAATTCAAATAAATTCGGTATGTTAAATTCTGGAATTCTGGATGTTGTTATTGGCTTGGTTTTCATTTACCTGCTATATAGTTTATTGGCAACTATCATCCAGGAGATTATTGCTACCCACTTTGGATTTAGGGCAAAAATGCTGGAACGTGCTATTTTTCGTATGCTCGAAGACGAAAACAGGTTTAAATCCCGCTTTAAAAGCATTTTCTATTTATTTAAAAAGTCGGGGAACGGTGGAAAAAGGAATTCCGCCTCCGGAGAATTTTACAACCACCCGCTCATTAACTTTCTGGGCGAAGACAACAGCCGGAACAAACCGGCATACCTCAATAGCCAAAGTTTTTCGAAGGTGATGGTTGATTTACTTCGTGGTGACGATGTAAAACCTGATGACGACATAAAATTACTGATACAAAAATCGCTGGACGAGCAGAAACTGAGCTGGGGAAACGTTAAAATAAGTGACGAAACACATCGTTTCCTTAAATCAATTTGGGTTGATGCTAAAGGCGATATACCCAAATTTAAAGCAAACCTCGAAAATTGGTTCGACGAAACTATGGATCGGGCTTCGGGCTGGTATAAAAAACATACGCAAATTGTTCTGTTTTTTGTCGGTCTCAGCATTTCCATTGTATTTAATGTTGATACGCTGAAAATAGTTGACAAACTGGAAAAAGATCCCAAGCTGAGGGAACAAATTGTGCAACAAGCTAATGCATTTGTTCAGGAACATCCGAATCTGGATACTGACCTCATAAAGCAGGAAATTGAATACAAAAAAGTTATGGCTCAGCGCAGGAGTATTGACACTTCCCTGAATAAAAATAACCTGGACATGGTTCTCGAAGATTCGTTGAACCTGGTAAAATACCAACTGCTAAAGGCTAGAAGAGATACGTTACTGAACCGATCTGAAAAACTACTCAAAAACGACATCAAAAACGTAAATCATTCTCTCGGGCTGGAATGGGAAAGTTATAACTGCAATTCAAATCTGCTGGAATGCATGGCATTGTCGTTCCTTGGATGGACAGTTACCGCATTGGCTCTTTCGCTGGGCGCTCCGTTTTGGTTCGATCTCCTGAATAAACTGATGAAGCTGCGTGGTTCGGTAGCTACGCCCACGTCGGACGACAAAGAGAAAAAACAAGGCTAATCAGCATAAAATGAACAACATGAACAGAAAATGAATGACTTTAACAAGCAACAAAACATACTAAAATTCAGTATAAAAGCTACTGATCGTCACATCCAAACACAACTTTATAAAAGGAGGTAATTATGGGAATATTTATTCGCAGAAGACTGGCAATGGGATGGTTACCCGATTATCCCGATTTTAGAGATCTCACCGTAGAGCAGGATCATGTATCGAACCGGCTGAAAGGACTTGGGCAAAGTTCGATAAAGGATATGTTATCGAAAACCGGCTCACCAACCACAGCAAAAGCAGTGCTACCCAAATCGGTATCACTTGTCAATTGGTTCCCTCCGGTTGAAGACCAGGAAGATTTAGGCTCATGTACCGCAAATGCCGGTGTAGGACTAGTCGAATATTTTGAACGCCGCGCTTTCGGAAAACACATCGAAGCTTCGCGGTTATTCCTATACAAAGCAACCCGAAACCTAATGAAAGAAAAAGGCGACACGGGAGCTTTCCTTCGCACTACTATGGGCGCCCTGGTACTTTTTGGCGTTCCTCCTGAAGAATACTGGCCTTACAAGATTGCCAATTTTGATAAAGAACCAACGGCTTTTTGTTATGCCTTTGCTCAAAACTACCAATCGATGAGCTACTACCGCCTCGACCCACCCGGAACAGCAGCAGATGAACTACTCAAGCGCATCAAAAAAAATCTGGCTGCCGGACTCCCGTCCATGTTCGGATTCACAGTTTATAGTTCTATTGTACAGGCTAATGTAAATGATGGAAAAATACCTTTTCCAACCAGTGGCGATAGAATTGAAGGCGGACACGCCGTTGTTGCGGTAGGATACGACGATAAAATGAAAATAAAAAATACCAGTGCTGGTAGTACCGAAACAACCGGGGCACTGCTTATCCGCAATTCGTGGAGCTCCGAATGGGGCGAAAATGGCTATGGCTGGCTTCCTTACGAATATGTACTTCAGGGACTGGCCGACGATTGGTGGTCGCTCCTGAAAAACGAGTGGGTAGAAACAGGGAACTTTAAGCCATGACCAAACAGCACTCAACTAACTTTTAAAAACGATACGAATGGAACAACACATCAGCATTCAGGCACGAAGGTATGTTAGCATTTTTGCCCTACTTCTCAGCATGGCTGCCATATCTTCATGCCGCGTTCAGTTTATTCCGGCTTACGATGCAAAAATTGCCGAGCAAATTGATGCCACAGCCAAAGCTGTTGACAAGTTTTACCTGACCATGCTGGCCACCTCAACTGCTGAAAATGAAGGGCGGGCTTTCAACAACTATTCGAAACAGTATGTTGATATTGAAGTGGAACTAAACTCTTTGCTGAACAAGAATAAAATTCGGCCACTCAATGAGAATTCGATCCGAATATGTGAGATTACCATTCAGTTATGGCAAAAATACAAGCAGGAACACAAAGATGACAATACGCTTAGCGATGGCTTGATTAAACTGAACAACAAGACTTTCAGCGATATATTTTATGCCATGCAAGTGGCCGAAAAAGGGAAAGAACTGGTCAACAATCCGCCCCAATAAAAAATAATAAAAAGAGTTTCCGGCATGTAGGCTAACCAAAATAGACTTTGTCATTATGCGGTCATTAATGGTCAATAAATGGTGCAAAACAAACAATGACAATCAAATGACATCGTTTGACTCGAATAAGTTCCAATTAGAAAAAGTAAACGGATATTCAAATTTAAAAAACCTACCATTATGAGTTTCAATATTAATGAAGTATCGTCTGGAATGCTTTCGGCAATTAAAGGAGCTGTAGCAGAAGATTGGCCCGAAGTTAAAGCCACAGCCGAACGTTTTCTTCAAAACAAAAAAGAAAGGCTGGCACTACTCGCCGAACTACGCATAAAAGGCGAACTAAGTCAGTCCAAATTTGAGTCCCGCTTACAGGACGAGAAACTAATTTTAGAAGCAGAGCTAAATGCCCTGGCCGTTTTGTCGAAAGCAATTGCCCAGAATGCAGCCAATGCCGCACTCGAAATATTAGGAAAAGCAGTAACTGCAGCGATTTCGGCTGCCCTGTAAAAATGAGATTCAGTTAAATTTAATAGTATAAAACACGAACTATGCCAGCAATAATTGAAGGATTTAGCGAAGTATTAGGGATTTTAAAAGAATTGGCTTCAGGAGTAAAAGCAGCTAGTCAAATACCTGAAAATCAAAGAAAAGAAATGCGGGATGAGATTGCCGATACGGCCGAACTGATCGACGAAACCTTGATCATTCTGAAACAGCACCTTACTTCTGTAATTTCTGAACTGAAATTTGGCGACAGGCATAATGCAAAACGATCGATTTATGAATTAGGAGACTTCCCGGGCTGGGTAGAAAAATACCGAAAGTTTCAAATGTGTGAATCGTTACATCTTTCAGTTGAAAAACTCGATAAAAAAGGGTTATATCAACTTTTAAGCAATATCTCATACCAAGATCCACAAACCATTAAGCAGCGCATGTCTGATTATATTGGCGGTGAAATCAATGCAGCAAAATCGGTAAGTAAAATGCTTGAGAGTTTGACGCCACTAGCCGATTCGGTTGATTCTGATTTTGAAATGGTGGTAAAAAACCTGGAAGATTTTCGTAATGAAGTTGGTAAATGGCGGCAAGCCTTTATTGATCTGGAGAACGAAATCAGGACTTCAATTTAAAAGACAAAAATTGAATACATCTAAGAAATACCTCATCCTATGAAAATGAAGAAGCAATGGCTATTGTTTACTCTGCTGTTCGTCCTGGTTTTATTATTTATTTCCTGTAAACCGAGCTCAAAACCAGCTGCCGAAGAAGCTGTTGGTCAAATGGATTCAGCAACAGTATCGCCCATAATCCCTGTTACTGTCGACAGTGCTGTTTATGTGCAAATTCCTGAAGAAAGGATGGGAGCTGTTACACAACCACCAGAACGGCTGATTGTTCGGCGATCCATATCGGCAATAAAATCAGAAGGTTCGGTAGTTTATTATTGTCCCCGGCGAATGCTGGAAAGCACCGACAATAACGTTTCAGTGACCATTACTAAAGCTGCCTTAGCAAAAGCCCTTGCTAATTTGGAAAGAAGAATCGCGGAAAGCAGTGACGCCACAGCAGCAGAGATTCGCGAAGGTACCGGAGGAAGCGCTGTTACCATTTCCAGAAAAATGAAAGTTGAATTAAAGTTTAGCAGTGATGATTTTCAGACCATTTATAAGCCTGAAATTGACGACCAGAATTTCGATGGCGAAAATGATATGAACTGGGATTGGATTATCCGGCCGCTTAATGTAGGGTCGGCACAAATATCCATCATTGTCTCTGCTTTTGATGAAAACAGGCAACAGTGGGTGGCAGCACAAACCCCGCCTAAAATATTCGACATCAAAGTTCAGGTAGATCCGCGAGGGTACTTTTCCAAATTATGGGGCTTTTTTGGCGACCACCCCGAATGGCTGTTAACACAGCTCCTTTTCCCTTTGGCCGCATTCTTCTATGGTAAACGTCAAAAAGCAAAAACCACATAAGTCAATTTACATCAATACATTAAAAAAAAATGGCATGTTGGTGTCATTGAAAATAGTAATCAGCAGTCCTAATTTTAATCAATTACAAAATCTCAGCAACTAAATAACACCATGGAAGAACTAATACAAAATTTTTCGATGTTTAGTTAACTGCAAGCTATTCGAAACACTGTAAAACTCTATCAAACAGGATTTACTAACCATCTACAACTTGACCGTCAATTAAAAACCTAAGAATATGGAAAACACAAACACGTTCAAAGTAGGGCTCTGCATGGCAGGTGCCATTTCTGCCGGAGCCTATACCGCTGGGGTTATTGATTATTTGCTTGAAGCACTTGAAGAATGGCAAAAGAGAAAAGATGCAGGACAGGCCAATGTGCCTTCGCACAATGTTGAAATTCCTGTTATCGGAGGAGCATCGGCTGGTGGAATGACAGGAATAGTTACCTCTTCTGCTCTGTACGACCATATAACACCAGTAAAAACGGCGCCACAGAATATTCTTGAAGAAATTAAAACCAACAAGTTCTATCACAGTTGGGTTGATCTCGTAGCTGAAAATATGATGGATGTAATGCTTAACACAAGCGACATCAGTAAAACTGGTGTTGAATCTTGTTTAAATGCTGAATTCATTGATAAGATTGCTGACCGTGCGGTAAGTGTAAATGGAAATCAGCCGGTTGAACGGAAATACATTGCTAAGCACCTAAAAGTATTCGTTACCCTTTCAAACCTGAATGGAATAGATTACAGTGTTACTTTCAGATCAAACACACCGCAACTGGATAAATATATTATTACAAGCCACAATGACTATGTATGCTTTATGATTGCTGATGACGAATCTCAATATAATGATGACGGTTGGATTCCACTTAACTTCAGCAAAAAAATCAACGCCGACTTAGCTAAGGATGCTGCAATGGCAACAGGAGCTTTCCCTATTGGGCTGAAAGCAAGAAAAGTTAAACGTAAAGGAAAATATTTAAACGACCTCGACTGGTTAAAACATATTACCCGTGATGCTCAACAACCATTCCCTGATGCCGAATATCCAACTATCAATATTGATGGGGGAATGATAAACAATGAACCTTTTGATCAATTGAGAAATGTGTTAGGTGCAGAAACAAAGCAATTAGAACCAACGGAATATCAAAACTTCAATACTTTTAAAAGCACCATCTTGATGATTGATCCATTTCCAAGTCAATCAGAAGATTTTAAGGGTAACACCGGGCTTATGTCAGTAGTTGGCAATACGCTTGGGGCATTGATTGATCAATCAAGAGTGAAACCTTCAACTCTTATCAGCGCAATGGATTCCAACAATGCAGGACAATTTTTGATTGCTCCTGTGCGATACGAGAAAAGCAAATCCATTGAAGGTTCGCTTGCGATCGCATGTGGTTCATTGAACGGATTTGGTGGTTTTATCAGTAAAGAATTCCGGATTCACGATTATTTTCTGGGCAGGTCTAATTGTGAAAAGTTTTTACGCGATCATTTTACTGTTCCGATTAATACAACTAACCCAATATTTGTAAATGGTTATGCGAACATTGCTGACAAATCAAACTATATTTCCACAACTGATGGCGGACTCCAAATCATCCCAATTTTTACTCCACGTCAAGAACCCCCATACATGCCTACTTTCAGTAATGGGAAACAATACCCATCGGTAAGCGAAAATTTTATTAGTTCATACAAAGGAAAGCTTAAAACCCGGGTAGAAAAAATATTATTAAATATAACTAAATACAATCAGGCCCAAAAAGCACTGATTTGGATTGGTGCCAAAGTAATGCTGAACGGGAAAATTGCGAATGCCGTAATTGATACAATTCTGGAATCGCTGGAAAAACACCGGTTGCTAAATAAATAGGGTGACTAAAGAGCTGATGAAAATACCAAAGCATTTGCTGAAAGATGGTTGTAGGATAGTCTCAGCCAGGAACTAAACCTTGGTTTGCACAAGGGAAAATGCTTTTGTATTTGTAATTCCATTTTCATTATAAACAGATTTAATATCAAATAATCGCCAAAATAGAATTCTAAGTATCAGCTTACTTCCTCCAAAAAAAATGACTCCTTCGTGCTATTGAACTTAAGATCGCAAAGGGTTTATTTTATATAAAATTTTGAATGAGAATCGAGAATAGATCTATCCCCAAAATCGAGACAAAATTTCTTTTCCGTTACTCTATATTCGAATTGAGATATAAACTGAATTGATATTTTGGAATAAAAGTAAATATAAGTTGCAACTCTTTTGAAGCTGGCAGAAACTATAACATACTTAACAATTAAAATTATGGCATACTATTATTACCTCAAAAATGATTTTTCAAACTTAGCTGAAAGAAAGTTTGTGATAGACAAACTTATTAAACTAAAAAAGCAAATTGCCGGTAGTGTCCCTTTGAAGCAAACCGAAGATACCTTGACAATAGCAACATGGAATATTAGAGACTTCGGTAAAATTAACAGAAGAGGTTTTGGTAACCGAACGAAGGATAGTCACTACTATATCGCTGAGATATTATCATCATTTGATTTAATTGCTGTTCAGGAAGTAAACGAATTAGCTGAATGGGAAAAAGTAATGAAAATTTTAGGCCCATCCTGGGACTACATTGCGACAGACATCACGCACAATGGTTTGGGAGGAAATGGTGAAAGACTAACTTATGTTTTCGATAAAAGAAAAGTTTGGTTTAAAAATATCGCTGGTGAAATTGTTCTTCCAAACAAAATGTTAATCAGCGATGCTGAGCTAACACATACCGATGAAGAATCTGTTAGTGGTAAGCAGTTTCGTAGAACTCCTTATGTGGTATCATTTCAGTCTGGTTGGTTTAAATTTGATATTTGTACTGTTCACATTTATTATGGAGAAGGAAAATCAGGATTAAATCAGCGAATAGCTGAAATTGGAACAGTTGCAAAATATTTGGGTGAAAAAGCAGATAAGGTTCTAGCAGATGAAAAAAAAGCAACAATTTTATTAGGTGATTTTAATATTATACGGCCTGACCATAAAACGATGTTAGCACTTGAGGAAAATGGTTTTGTAATTCCTAAGAACATTAAAAGCAGAAAAACAAATGTATTAGAAACTATGCACTATGACCAAATTGCTTTTAAATCTGATAATAAAATAATAGATTTCATTGACTCTAATAATAACTCTGGAGTTTTTAAAATATTTGATTCAGTTTATGAAAATAACGATGACGATTTTAAATTTTATAGAAATGAAATTATAAAATCGACAAATGGGGCAAAACTAAAAGACGACGAAGAAGAGCTAAAGAAGTATTATAAAGAATGGCGAACTTACCAAATGTCAGACCATAATTTGATTTGGGTTAGAGTAAATAATAACAATAGCATAGAATATTTGCAAAATCTGTTAAAGGACTAAAATAACTTCTGCCAATATCGGTTTTGAGCGATAGGAGATGTGATTTATTGAACATTTAATTTATTTTTATGCTAAACTACAAAAAGCAGAATTATAATTACAACTTGCTTAAAGCACTAGCCATGATGGCCAGGATGTATCTTCCTCGAAAACCCCTTATTCCTGGCCGGAACTTCCCTTTTTGCAACTTGTGGTAAATGCTTTTGAGTTTGCAATTCTTCATTTCATTTACATTACAAACCAATTTAACATCAAATTATCACCAAAATAGAACCCAAGTAAACAGTTTACTCCCCCCAGAAAATGACACGTTCGTGCTATTGAACTTAAATTTGACTCTTGGAATAAATGGACGTATAAGTTGACACTATTCTCAAGTTATGCACATTTTTAAAACGACAAAACAAACAATCAAATAATCATTAAAAACAACAAACATGGACAATTCATTTTACATTCAACCTGAACTGCGATACGGAGCGCCAGTGTGTGACGAAATCTTAATTGGTAGATACTTCACAATAGGTTACTCTTGGTATTTTCGGCAAGCTAAATGGACGCTTGAAATAATTAATCGAAATGACTACTTACTAACTGAACAAGAACGACCAGACAACTTTCGTGCAGACATAAGATTACCTTGTAGATTTAGGGCTGGTTTAAACGCTTACAAAGGGAGCGGATATGACAGAGGACATCTGGTTGCTAGTGCAAATAATGACATACTTGAAATTCAAAATAGTGAAACCTTTCTCTTATCAAATATGTCTCCACAAAAACCAAATTTGAATAGAAAAATTTGGAAGAAACTCGAAGAATCTGTCCGTGTTTTAAATGACAAGAAGGATATCTTAGAAACATATGTTTTAACTGCACCAGTTTTCTACTTTGATAGAAAGATTGAAACTATTGGTGACCCTAATGACGAGTTAGGAATAGATATCCCTGTTCCACATGCCTTTGTTAAGAGTGTGCTTGCAGAGGACAACAAAGGAAAATTGTCACTTTGGACATTTAAAATGGAGAATGAAGAGTTAGACGGAAAAATTGAAGATTATCTTGTCAACACATATGATATGGAACAATTAGTTGGAGGCAGATTTTGGGATAGAATTAGCGGAACTGACATGCATCCACAAAAGAAAACCCCGATAAAAATTTGGGAATATTAAAAACTATCACTACTAAACGAGGAAAAAATAAGATAGGGGTTACTCC
>JFJP01041016.1_pt1 | contig 12303 bp, 7 predicted proteins | sample 431651 | NCBI WGS metagenome assembly JFJP01 (sample SAMN02602958, study PRJNA72255) | Microbial mat metagenome, whole genome shotgun sequencing project. | biome: fresh water; feature: sink hole; material: water; isolation source: purple microbial (photo- and chemosynthetic) mats found in... | reverse complement strand
ACTCCCCTATTGAAGGCTATCGGGCCTTTTGCCCACAACTTAACTTTTTATTTCAAAAATTGTCCGACAAGTTTGTCGGCAAGCTGATCGGCAAATTCGTTTGAGTTGTAGAAACCACTGCTGATTTTCTCTTTCACATCAGCAATTCGTTCCTGACGAATTTCAGGTTCGATGGCAATTCGGGCTGCAAGCCCTTTGGTTTCCGGAGCGGAGTTTGTCGAAGTTGACGAGAATTTCGCCGAGTCTTTCTTAACCGCTTTTGGTTCGTCAGTCGGTTTGCGATCGGTTTTATCGGTCTTGCGAAGTTCGGTCGCCACAGCTGCACGTACTGATTCTAATCTCATGGTGTCCTCCTTTCTAAACACGACGGACTTCCACCTATTCAAAGCTATCGACAGGTTCCGTACATATCTGAAGGTTTATTTTTAAAATAATATTTCGGTTTAAATCCGAATGTTTAGAGATTCTACACTCTTTCCTTAATGGTTAAATTGTAACCTAATTTATGGACTTAGCATGAACAGCCAAGCTATTTAATATGCCCATTATCCAAGCCCCCCGTTTCTGAACAATTTTACTCCAGATATTTTTCTCAAAAATACATAAGTAGGCAATTTTATTAGTTATTAACTAACACAAATCCCTCTACTCATAAACATCACATAATGCTAATAATAAGTATATTATAATAGTAGTAAATTACACAAATTAGTACTGTTCCAATTGTAGCAAATATATACAAATACTATTTTACACATGGCTCTTGTTGCAATATCATCTGTAATACAAAGCTAACACGATTCATATTTATCCAAACTCCTTACAACTTCTATGGTAAAAACACACTCTGTTTTCTTGAAACAGTCAATTTTCTGCACAACATTTAATAAAAATCGGAGTTTTTCTGAGACGATTTTATAATATATTGGTCGAAAGTTGATTCAATATGGGAGAAATTATGAGAGACATACTCAAAGAGATTTTACTCGATAGTCAGGAAACACCATTTTTCACCGGAACATCTCGGAACATTGCCATCGAACAAATACCAGGAAAAGCATCGATCTGTATGGGTGTTCGTCGCTCTGGAAAATCAACTTTCATGCACCAGATGATGGCAAAACTTGAAGCAGATGGAATTTCTCGAACAAACATTGTGAATATCAATTTCTTCGATGATCGCCTTCATTTCTTGAGGGAAAAAGGGTTATCCGAAATCACGGAGGCATACTACTCTCTCTATCCGGAAAAAAAAGGTTCCGAGACAGTGTACTTCTTTTTTGACGAGATCCAAACATTCGCAGGATGGGAACAATTTGTCGAACGTCTCATGAGAACTGAAAAATGCGAACTCTATATAACCGGCTCTTCAGCCCAAATGCTTTCACGCGAAATAGCAACACAGATGCGAGGAAGATCAATCTCATGGGAAATGTTCCCCTTCTCGTTTGGAGAATATTTAGACTCCATAGGAATTGAACATGCTGCTCCTTTCAGTACGAAAAAGCGTCTTCTTATTCAGAAAGGTTTCGAGCACTACTGGCGTACCGGTGGATTTCCTGAAGTCACTCCCCTATCGGACCACCTTCGTGTAAAAGTTCATCAGGAATATTTCCAGACAATTCTTTACCGTGATTTAGTGGATCGCCATGACATATCTCATCCCAAAGCACTTCGCGACCTCGCCCACCAATTGATTGACAATGCAGGATCTCTCCATTCTCAAAACAGCCTGTATGGATTTCTGAAATCCCTGAATCATAAAATCAACAAATCAAACATCGGTCAATATCTGGAGTGGATGGAAGACAGCTATTTCCTGTTTTCGGTTCGATTATTTGACGCATCTCTATCACGAAGTAATGCAAACGCAAAAAAGATTTACTGCATCGATCACTCCCTTGTAACTTCGATTTCCTCAGGAATCCTTCTCAACGCTGGGCATCTTCTGGAAAATCTCATATTTATAGCCCTTCGCCGTAAATCACCGGATATTTTTTATTATAGGACTGAATCCGGTAAGGAAGTTGACTTCATTGTAATTCTAAACAGAAACGCAAAAATACTCGTACAGGTATGTGAAACTTTAGCTGATCCCAAAACACGGAAACGAGAAACGATAGCTCTTCACGAAGCCATGCCAGAATGCGGATTGCAAGAAAGCATAATTGTCACGCGAAATGAATCAGAAACAATAATCACAGAATTCGGCAGTATCAAGGTCATTCCGGCTTGGCAATTTCTTCTTGAGATGGAGTAGTTGCTTTTTAAACAATGACTTAAAAAAGTAGTTTTTTACGACTATGTGTAATAAACACATAGTCGCACAATTCATATATTAGTTTTTTAGCCAACTTAGCAAGTATCATTCTATTTCAGTACATTTGGAACTCTATTCCTGCAATTCAGGCAAACGTACTTAATAATCACTATTAAATAGCGCCAAATGCTTCACGAATCAAATCCAACCGCTGATAAGCCGGAGACAAAAGCGAAAAGCCTCATGCCACAAGTTTGAATCCTGAAATTCTTTCAGCTTGTTGCTTTGTATCAATAGATAATTAAATGTTGTCGCATTTTGCATTTGACAACCACAATTTCATACTTAACTAATCACTGCAATTATCTAATATTAGTAATTTACAATAACTACAATTTTAACTATTCACACGGTCAGGACACTCCCATCATGGGCAAGTGAGCAGATCATTGAATGCCAACAATAAATGAACTCATACCTGATTACTTTACACATAGTAGTAAACTACAATTTAACACATAATAGAAATATCGTAGTTTACTACTTTTATAAACATCACAACTTCGAATTTTGAAATTTCAAAGGTGAGCACTCTATGTCCTGTATCACAAATAAAAGAAATCTTCACACGCAAAATTTTCACATCATCATGAATCACACTGACAATAGTAGTTATTTTCTATTATGCACAGTTTACACATAATTGTTTATTACTAATTAATAACATTTTCTCATTTTTGTAATTAACTTTTATTCCAAAAGATCACCTCCGACACTTTTAGAAATTTCAATAAGAGGTACTGGATTGGGCTGTAGAAGTCTGAAAAATTTTTCGAGAAAAACATCAATAACGGTACATTTCTAATCCATAGCCGAGTGAAGTTTACATAAACTTGAAGAGAACAATAACCCTAAAGTGCTAATTTTATAAAAAGTACAGAATATTATTTTAGTAATTTACTCTAATTAGAACATATTCTATATTACAACTATAAGATAATTACTCGTATTAGTAGTTTAAGTAAGGAGTAACAATGAAGATCATTGCAATTGCCAACCAAAAAGGTGGGGTAGCTAAAACAACTACCACATTGAATATCGGTGCAGGGCTGGAAAAATCTGGGAAAAAGGTGTTGTTCGTCGACTTGGATCCTCAGGCTTCCTTAAGCGACGCCGTCGGTGTTGTCATCGAAGATTTGGAAGAAAATGAAACTGTTTACGGTATTCTAAAAGATAATATCGATCCAATGAGTATTATTCAAGAAACTGAAATGGGAATAGATATTATTCCTTCAAATATCAATCTCTCCGCTGCTGATTTGACTCTTGGTGGAATGATGGCACGCGAAAGACTCCTTCTTGATGGTCTCAGTCAACTCAAAGGATATGACATAGTACTAATCGACTGTCCTCCTGCACTCTCACTATTGACAATTAATGCTTTTACTGCTGCAGACACTGTCTACATTCCGGTTCAGCCTGAAATGATGGGTGTAAAGGGCGTGAAACTACTTTTAAGAACCATTGAGAATATGAAACGCCACCTAAATCCGAAACTTACAGTGGGTGGAGTGATCATTACACTCTATGAGCCAACTCTTAAAGTTGTTAAAAGTTGTATGAAAATTTTGGAAGAGCAGTTCGGCGATACAATATTCAAAACACGAATCCGTAAAAATGCAGCTCTAAAAGAAGCACCAATATTCAGACAATCGATTTTTGATTATGAAATAAACAGTAATGGTGCACAAGACTATGGTCAGTTAATCGCAGAAATCATCGAGAGGGAACAACTGTAATGGCAAAGAAAAATTTAGATGGTGCTTTGGCAAATCTTTTTGGCGAAGAACCAAAACCAGTCGAACAAGTACCGACTCCGGCAGAACCGCAGCCTAAAGCAGATTCTCCGCGAGTTATGGGACAGCCTCGCAGACAGAGCACACTAAAAGTCGAACGTACAGGCAAACCAAAAGTTCTTCCGGATAATTATACTCGTACCAACTATATCATGGATCCGGAGATCATAAGAAAGTTTAAGGCAATTGCGACTCTTCGGGGTGTAAGTGTCAACCTTTTGGCCAATGATGTTATTGGTGCATATGTAGAAAAGAATTTCGCAAAAGACACACAGTAGTATTTTACTACCTTGTGCATGTTAGATTTTTACTACTTTTATAGTTTATTATTATATAAGGATATTCATTATGAATATCCTTATTTTTTCTCCTCTTCTCCGAAAATTTGCGTCACCATTTTTCTGCTTTAAGCTGCCGAAAACCATTAACAGACATTTTGAGAAGCAAAGTTTGTCGTTATATTTGTTTGTACAGATTTGATCAGAACGGGGTATTTTTGTCGTGTTATTCCATAGTCGTTTTTAAAGGGAAATGTCGTCTTTCCCTGAATATGCGGTTGACAAATTTTGCTTCCCCAAAATATCTCGACAGCTAAAGCACGAAAAAATGTCGTGCAATGTAAAAAGTGGTGAAAACCTGTCTGCAGGGGTATTTTTGTCGTGTTATTTAATTCACGGCACATGGATAACTGAAAAGCACAAATCATCCACTCTCAAAGTACCCGAACGTTTTCAAAACGTAATAAAAGAATAAATTACAACAAATATATTAATAGTAATTTACTCTTTTTAGCACTTTACTACTTCAATTTCCCATAATTTCCTTTTCATTAACAGCTATACCGGATTTGCCTGTCAGCTTGTTAGTGTATCTATCAGACTGCATACGTCTCCAATGATCATGAACAATTGCTCACAGAAAAAGTGGGGGAGTTACATCAAAGTGACATGTCACGGCAATGAACAGTAATTGAGATACAGATGTTTTCCATTTCATATGTAACAGCAGAAAGCGCAGGAACTCCACATTGTGGTTTAGTCCCGACATACCTGTAAATATGAAGTATCGGCATTATTCACGCGATGCACTTTCAGGGGTATTTTTGTCTTGTTATCAGTGGAAAGATGAATGGACGTGCTGGGGTACTTTTGTCGTGTAATAACCTCTGCGAAAACATTACGACAGGGGGTACTTTTGTCGTGCAATCATATTGATAGGCCTTAAAGGAAATGGGTACCTTCACCGTGCTGATTGATTATTGACTGGTTCGAAATTTTGAAGAAAAAGTCATAGTAGCAGAGATAAGCATAGTTCATAATATCCTATTATTTATATAAATAAAGCATGCTTAATATTTGTAGTTTACAACTTAACACATAGTAGTAATATACTATTATCTACTGTTCGCAGTTCATGATTCCGATTATTGATTATATGGTGTCTTCGGAAATATCTTATTCGAAGGGGTACTTTTGTCGTGCAGTTAATCTCTCAAAATATTACAATAATCCAGAAAAAACTGTTATGGTGCTGAATGGGCTCTATAGCAGAAAACAATCAATTACCTACTTTCCGCAGCTGAGCCATATGTTGCGATATTCTGTTCAGTTTTCCATCAATGATCTGATTTGATTATCACTCCTCGTGCTATCATTGTCTGCCAACTCACGCGGTCAGAGCACATCTTAGACGGTGGTATCCCCCAAAGTTTTGCACACTGCTCCTCGTTATTTCGAAGGGATCTGCGACAAAGAAACACGAAGGGGCAGGAAATAAATACGAAGGAAGCCCCGCATATAATTCGAAGAAAATTTGCAGTGCCACTACAATACAACAAGGCTTATCATCCATTGAAAAGATGATAAGCCTATATTTTAACAGTAAATAAAATATTAGCAAATTAGTTATTTAAGACAATTACACATAATAGTAATTGTCTATCACAGCTCAAATTCCTTATAATAGTTCATAGCAGCTTGCTCCAGAAGAAGCTTTTCAGAGAGGAAGGGAAGTGTTTGTTCAAGCTTTTGGATTCTTGTTTTCTGTTCATCTGAAGGCAAAGTTGCAAATAGAGCAGCGGCTTTCGCTGCAACTTCTAATCGATCTTTAACGATACTATTAATTTTACTTTTATTCTCAGCAGTGGCTTTCCGTTGAAGCTCTTCATTTTTACGACGCTCTTCTTCGAGTGCTTTCTTACGAATCTCTTTATCATAGAATTTATCAGCGTCGTTTACGAGGAACGCATAAAAACAGCTAGGGAAATCAGATTTCAGACGTCCGCGTTTTTCAACGCCTTTCGCCTTATTATAATAATACTCGATATAGGTTTGGGAATGCTTTTCAGCCATCATAAGACGATCTTTTTCCATAAGGCAGTCGAGGTATGGATGAATATCTATAGAACGCTTAGACGAACTAAGAACCTCAAACATCGTTGTCTGCTGTGAGGGCTCTCCAAAATCAAGAACCGCCTGTTCGCCGTCAGAACGCACAACATCTCCGGCAAGGAGGTCTACAGATACAAAATCACTGAACTGAAGTGCTACAATATTTCTGCCGTTCTTTTTTAATTTCAAAACGAAACGAATAGATGTTTTCTGGGTAATTTCTTCAACAGACGGGTCGACTATTCGATTTTTAAGATCACACCAGCGACTGTATTTTGAATCATCAATACCGAGTTTAAATCGAAAATCAGCAATTGAAATCTCAAAAGAGCCTGTCTGCTGTGCTTTCGGATGGTTCCGATTTAGGGTAATTAATTCGTATAGCCTTTTCGAATATGCACTTTTCAGTTCATACACTTCTTTAAAGACTAAGTTCGTGTACCCCGATCGAACCATGTTTGTGAGATAGGGGATTACTTCAACATTGAATCGAACCTTAATATCAGATGAACCTTCGACCACTTCGGCAAATCCGAAAATGGGAACGTATTGTGCCCGTTTGCCATCAATGTAGGTAAGTTTCTGCTCCACCAGCTGCGACACTTGCCCACGAACCAGATCATACGCTCGGCCGCCCTTTACCGAATTAAAATTCGGATAAACTTCACGGATGGGAAGCATGTAGTTCTCTTTTGAAATATCCTCGACATCCTTAGTTCCTGAAAGAAACATGAATCGCTTCAGCATGGAAAAGAGAATGTTCTGCTGCATTGCAGTTAACGATTGACCGGCTTGAATCATTTGGTTCGGTTTACGAACATGCGGATCTTTAGAAATTTCAGCCATTTTAAATCAACCTTCCATACAAGATATAACAACACAAATAATATACACAAAACGCCATAACACGACAAGTAGTATCGCCACCAAGTGTCGTGTTATCAAATAGCGACCAACCAAACATGCAGGGGGTACTTCTGTCGTGTTATGATAAATTCATATTCGCAGTGTAAAAACTGGAAAGTGGTACTTTTGTCGTGCTATTAGATGTTTTGGGGGTACTCCTGTCGTGCAATAGGGGTATTTCTGTCGTGCAATAGGGGTACTTTTGTCGTGCTATTTATCTGTAAGATGTTGTAATAGCGGTTATTGCGTAGGCTGTAAACTATGAACTGGTAATTATAATAAACAAGAAGAAGAAGGATGGTATTTATAACTTCGCTAATAAATGCAAAAGCATTCTAAATCAAATGTACGAGAAAAATATACTGCGCATATTTGCGTAAAACTGTGATTTTCGGGTATATATACACACCGACTCTAAATTGTATTCAGACTTCACGCATCAATCAAATATCAGTATATATTTGATTGATGTAATCAAGAATGTTGAAATTGAAATTGTTGAGGTAAAAATGAAAGATGTAACACTATTACTAAAAATGACAAAAGAACAAAAAGAGGAAATCCGGAAATCATCTGAACTAACAAACATATCAATGACTGAGTTAATGATGAATGCGTGGAAGAATAATTTGGTAGGTTCAACTGAAGTTGAAATCCTTCAAAAAGTTCTAAGAAATGAAATAGAATCAGTTCAGACTATGATCAATTTGTTCAAACAAAAAGTAGAAACATCAGCCATCGATGAAATTGAAACCATTAAAGAATCAGTCGGAAAAAGCATCATTTTTTTGAACGATTCACTTTTTGAAATCCCACAAAAAGTTGAACTCAAGATCGGACAATTAACTTCAGCGGCACAGAAAAATTATGTAGATACAATGAGAATAGGAGAAGCATATCTCATAAAACAAGGTAAAGAAAACCTAAAACTATTTGGTGATATGATTGAAAAACAAAATTCTAAAATTCGATCTGAAGTGATAATTCCACTTGTTCAAAAAATTGGAGATCAAACTATTGTAGAAGAAAAACTTAAACAAGCAACATCTACATTGATCTCAGAACACAAACGGCATAATATGCAAGAATTGCTTTCTGAGATAAAGTTGAATATTGTAATAGTTACGGTGTTTCTCTCGATCACCGGAACATTCTCGCTAACCACTGGATGGGTACCAGTAGAATCAACATCGTTCAAATTGTTTTATATTTTGACCGCTACACTGTTTACCTCCCTGTTTGTGGCCAAAGAATCGCAAAAAACATTTGTTCCGGTGTTCACCATTCTCAAACAGAAATTCTCTCACTCGTGATTTCAATTGCTAAAGGAATCGCAGCTCAGGGAGCATCATATTTTTCCCGTGATGATGTTCCAACCTCCATCGAACATCCTGAAACGGGTGATCGATCGGATTACTATTCTCGAGAAGCAGGAGTGTGGTTTGGAAAAGGTGCTGAACGGTTAAATCTTTCAGGGGCGATTAAACGGGACGAGTTTGAAAAAATTCTAGGTGGATTTTCACTTGATGGAAAATCGCTTGTACAGAATGCAGGCAGTGAAAGTCGCGTAGCCTATTCAGATATGACAATTTCACCACCAAAATCCGTTTCACTTATGGCGGTGATTGATCCTCGAGTTGCCGAAGCACATCGTACAGCAGTGGGGTATATGCTCGAAGAGATTCAAAAAAAATATTCTCTTACCAGAACTGGTAGGAATGGGGTGAATCAGGAAATTACAGGCTCCTTAGTGGCTGCTGTATTTGAGCATCTCGATTCGCGTGAAGTTGATCCCCAACTTCATACTCATTGTGTTTTGGTAAATACACTTCCTCGATCCGATGGAAAATGGGGAGCGATGGAGAACAAGTTAATCCTTCAAGATCAGAAAATGTTGGACTTAATGTATCAGGCCCGACTTGTGAAGGAACTTCATAAACTTGGATATGAAACACGAAAAAGTACACGCAAAGGAATCACCAATAAATCGATTGATGCATTCGAAATTTCATCGATAAGCAATGATTTGATAGATTCTTTTAGTAGAAGAACAGTTCAAGTTGTTGACGGTGCAGAATTTCATAAAACTGCTTGGAAGGATATTGAAAGTAGATTCAAGAGTGGAGGTATTTCTAAGAAAGAGTACAGTCAGACAAAGCGGGCATTGATCGAAGCCGCAAAGCTGAGCACACGAAAAACTAAAGATATTGAATTCGCAGAATTAGTTCGACATGAAATGAATCTCTCTGTAAAAGAACGATTATCGTCAATTACAATTCCGAAAAAACCGATTACAAGGGGTATTTCGGCATTAGAAATAGTGCAGAAAGCAGTTGCTGAACTGGAGGAAAACGAGGCTGTTTTTGATCAGAAAGAAGTTCTTAAAACAGCATTGAAAATCAGTATTGCCACGGGAATAACTTCAGAAGAACTTATTCAAGAAATACCTGCAGTAACAATTAAACTCTCCCAGAATCTATGTACTACAAACCGTTTGTTGCAGGCATCCATGAATGCTGTTTTAATTGCAAAAAACAGTCGTGGAACAGCCGTTCAGTATGTCGAATTTGACGAGGTTCAGTCATATATAAATAGGGTAGAGGCTGATGGTGTTTCATTTGCACAAACTCAAAAACAGGCAATCGTTCAACTCTGCCAGAGTCGCGATCTTGTCTGTATACTTCAGGGAAATGCCGGTACAGGAAAAACGTTTGCAGTTGAACACATGAAAAATATCCTTGAACAAAAGGGATTTTCACTTCGTGGATTTGCCCCAACTGGTAAGGCGAGTGGTGGATTGGAAGAAGTTGGTTTACACTCTTCGACACTTGACTCTCTCTTTATAGATGAATGCTCCATGATCGGGAACATTGCCATGGAAAAATTACTGACCATGGCACAAAAATATCATGCGAAAGTTGTACTACTTGGTGATGTGAAACAACTTCAGGCGGTAAGTGCCGGCCGTGCATTTCAGGAACTACAGGAGTATTCGACAGTTACTCGAAGTGATATGACCGAAGTGATTCGGCAAAAAACAGATCACATGAAAACCATCGTTGCCCATTCGACGGATAAGCGAGGTGATGAAGCGCTGGCTGTACTTTTCGAAAAGTCAACGATTCATGAATTAAAAGACGGGAATGAACGGCTTGATCGAGCAGTTCACGAATTTGTTCAAGCAAAGGAGTCGGGTAGGAGTGTGGTGGTTCTTGCTCAAAATAACTGCTCTCGCGAGCAGGCCAATAGTTTGATTCGTGAAAAATTGGTAGCATCGGGAAAGGTCGAGCAGGGGAGTGGTATAACGGTGTTATCTCATGCTGGAATTCCTGCAGTAAAAAGATTGTTGGCTGAAAATTATTCCGCTGGAATGGTTATCAATCTGAATCGCCAGATTGGAAAACTGGAGCGAGGAACACAGGCTCTGATTACTTCCGTTGATGAAGAACAAAATCGAATTATCGTTTCGTATCGCGACAAATCGACGGGCTTACCAATTGAGGCGGGAATTTCCCTTCGAACGCAAGGAAACAATATTCAAGTGTATACTCAAAAGGAAAAGCCATTCGGTCGTGGCGATGAGGTGATCTTTCTGAAAAATGACAAAATGCTCAAAGTCGCTAATGGTGATTCTGGCTGGATACGTACTATTGCTGAAGATGGAACCATTCAGGTACAGATGGGGAAAAAGAGTGTGATGTTCAAACCTGAACAGTACCCGTATTTTGATTATGGATTTGCCATGACAAATTATAAAGCTCAGGGAGCGACGTATGATCAAGCGGTGATTCTTTGTGATAATTCAGATCGTACAAATGCTGAAGAGTGGTATGTCGGCGTCACTCGTGCCCGCTATGACATTACTGTCATTACAGATAATATCCACCAAATGGCAGAAAATATTGGTGTGAATCAGGTTAAAAGTTCTGTAATGGATTTTGTCACCCCTGTGAAAAGTTCTGAATCACCGTTTGGTACAGAGGAGTTTCATAAGCAAGAGTTGCAACGAATTTCTTTAGATGGAGAGAGGGTTCGTAAAGAACTTGAAGAGCAAGTAAAGCGTGAAGAATTTGCGGTTATACAGAGAGAGCAAAAGCTACAGCAAGAAAAGATTGAGGCCGAAAAGCGGCTTCAACAGGCAAAAGCACAAGCCCTCGCTGATGAGAAGCGAATTCTTCAAGAACAACTCGCACTTTTAAGTCAAATGGTTATTGGACAGCTTCGTAATTGGAATTGGTTACGAGATACCGTAAAAGTATATGGTGATGCCGGATTGCATGGATATAAACAACACGACATTGTAAGATCAAAAGTCGGGACTCTTGTGCAGGATATTGTTAACAATGACAGCAAGTTTCGAAATTCTTACGGTTACGTGAAAAATGCAGAATGGGTCAACAATTTGAAAAATCAATTACTCGTTGCAATATGGGAGGATGTAGCAAAAGATCCGGATTATCAGAAAAAAACGAGTCTCGATTTGGATAACGGACCTGATTTATAAGGCTACCTATGTTTAGAAAATGGGTGAAACACCGAGAATCTCGGAGTTCCGCCCATTCATTTAGACAACAGATTTGATTGTATTATTGCACGCTTTCTGAAATGCTACCATCGATTCCTCCCACAGTTTTGGTGATTGAGAAACCAATGCAAGTTTTCGCTGTGTCGTTTTTAACGAAGTAATGGATATTGCGATATAATCGTCTTCGATTGTATCCGTTCCACTTTTCTGGATCATATCAATAAGAGTGTTCATTAATTCGATGACGACTGATGTCTCATCATGAGTTAGGTGGAACCCTTCGTACACAACAGGGATTTCAGAGGATGTTTCCTGAGATTTTGAACAGAGTTCAGAGATAAGAGCTAATTCCCGCAACAACTGTTT
>JFJP01041335.1_pt1 | contig 12305 bp, 11 predicted proteins | sample 431651 | NCBI WGS metagenome assembly JFJP01 (sample SAMN02602958, study PRJNA72255) | Microbial mat metagenome, whole genome shotgun sequencing project. | biome: fresh water; feature: sink hole; material: water; isolation source: purple microbial (photo- and chemosynthetic) mats found in... | reverse complement strand
AATTATTTGATCATCAGGGTAAAGCAATTGTCATTGTTGATATATTCCGAGCAACATCCATAATATGTACCTTGTTTATGAATGGTGCATCGAAAGTAATTCCAGTCGAAAGCCTGGAAATAGCAAAAGATTATAAGGAAAAAGGATTTTTGGTTGCAGCTGAACGCAATGGTAGAAAAATCAATTTTGCTGATTTTGGAAATTCTCCTTTTGAGTTTTCGTCAGAAAAAATAAAGGGTAAAACCATTGTTTATAGCACCACCAATGGAACACAAACCATACACTTGTGTAAAGAAAATGATAATGTGCTTATAGCTTCTTTTCTTAATCTTTCTGCTGTTGCAGAGTATCTGAATAAATTGAATAAGAATGTCATTATTTTATGCTCTGGATGGGAAGGTGATTTTTGCTTAGAGGATGTTGTATTTGCAGGTGCTCTATCCGAAAAATTAATTCATTCAGGTAATTTTACACCTCATAATGATGCTGCAATTAGCTCATTAGACCATTGGTTTTTAGCTAAAATAAATATTGAAGAATACCTGAAAAAAACATTTCAATACAATCGTTTGTTGAAGCTTGGAATGGCTAATATAATTAAGTATTGCCTTACACTTAATCAGTCTGAATTATTACCTATTTTTAAAGATAACAGATTGATTCTAAACAAATAGTTACAACAGATTTTTTAATCATTTTTAGTTTTTGTACTTTTACTAATTGGTAAAAGATGTTTCATATCATACAATTTGATATTTTTTATCAAAAATTTATTTGCATCTTGCACTGAATTTCATTTATGTTAGTAATTTTTAAAACCATATTATTATGAGAAAACATATTTTTAATGCTGGTCCATGTAAATTATCAGATCCTGCTTTAAAAAATACAGCAGAAGCTGTACTGGATTTAAACGGAATTGGACAATCAATTCTTGAAGTATCGCACCGCAGTAAAGACTTTGAAGCGATATTAAACGAAGCTGTTGCATTAATGAAAGAAATTCTGAATATTCCTGAAGGATACTCAGTATTGTTTTTGGGTGGTGGAGCAAGTCTTCAATTTGCTATGATACCATTTAACTTCTTAAAAACCAAGGCGTTCTATCTGAATACCGGAACTTGGTCAACTGCAGCAATAAAAGAAGCAAAAATGTTCGGTGAAGTAGAAGTTGTTTCATCAGAAGATAAAAAGTTCACCTACATTCCTAAAGGATATAAAATTCCTGCTGATGTTGATTATGTTCATATAACTACTAACAACACAATTCGTGGAACTGAGATTTTCGAAGATTATAGTTTTGGTAAACCACTTATCGCTGACGTATCATCTGACTTTTTAAGTCGCCCGATTGATGTATCAAAATATGTAATGATTTATGGTGGTGCACAGAAAAACTTAGGTCCAGCCGGTGTTACTTTTGTTATTATTAAGAATGATTACCTAAATAATGTTGTTGCTGATCGCAAAATTCCTACAATGTTGCAGTACAAAACGCATATCGATGGCGGCTCAATGTACAATACTCCTCCTTGTGTTAACATTTTTACTGTTCGCGAAACACTAAAATGGGTTAAATCATTGGGTGGTGTAAAAGCAATGGATAAACTGGCTAACGATAGAGCTAACTTATTATATGGTGCAATCGACAGCAGTAAAATGTTTGTTTGTCCGGTTGTAAAAGAAGATCGTTCACGTATGAATATTGTATTTGTTATGAAAGATCAATACAAAGATAAAGAAGACGATTTTATTGCTTTTGCAAAAACTAAAAACTGTATTGGAATTAAAGGTCACCGTTCAGTTGGTGGATTCCGTGCTTCTACTTACAATGCTTGTACAATGGAAGATGTTCAGGCTTTGGTAAATGCTATGAAAGAATACGAAGCTAAAAACGCTTAATAGTATAAAATTGATTTAAAAATAGACTCAATGCGTTAAGCCTTGAGTCTTTTTGCTAAAATTTAAAAACATACAATTATGAAAAAAGTATTAGTTGCAACCGATAAACCATTTGCTAAAGTAGCAGTGGACGGAATAAGACAAGTTGTTGAAAGAGCTGGATATCAGCTAGTTTTATTGGAAAAATATACCGCTCAATCAGACTTTATAAATGCAGTTGCCGATGTTGATGCAGTAATCATTAGAAGTGATAAAGCAGACAAAGATGTAATTGAAGCAGGTAAAAACCTTAAAATTGTTGTTCGTGCCGGTGCAGGTTACGATAATATTGATCTTGCAGCTTGTACTCAAAAAGGAGTGGTAGCAATGAATACTCCCGGACAGAATTCAAATGCAGTAGCTGAGCTAGCTTTAGGAATGATGGTTTATCAGGCAAGAAAGCAATTCAATGGTGGTTCTGGAACTGAATTATCAGGGAAAACTATTATTGCTAAAGGTTTTGGAATGGAAGTTTATGCTTTCGATCCATTTGTAAATAAAGCGGATATTGAAAAAGATGGGGTTAAAGTGGTTGCTACAGTTGAAGAACTGTACAAAAAATGCCAGTATATTTCTTTGCACATTCCTGCAAACGATAAAACAAAAAAATCAATCAATTTTGCTTTGCTTTCGTCAATGCCAAAAGGAGCTGTTCTTGTAAATACTGCTCGTAAAGAGGTTATTAACGAAGAAGATCTTTTGAAATTAATGGAAGAAAGAAAAGATTTTGAATATGTTTCAGATATCGAACCAGATTGCAAAGCTGTTTTCGAAGAAAAATACAAAGGTAGATTCTATTTTACTCCAAAGAAGATGGGAGCACAAACCGAAGAAGCAAATATTAATGCCGGTATTGCTGCTGCAAACCAGATTGTGGCTTTCTTTGAAAAAGGAGATATCAAATTCAAAGTAAATAAATAAATTTAATTCAAAGTTTCAGGTTTCAAGTTCAAGGTTCACAGAGCAAAAATAGAAAATAGTGCTACGATCATAGTTTTCAACTTTTAACATTTAACATTTAACATTTAACATTTAACATTTAACATTTAACTTATTATAAGATGGCAATAGTAAAACCATTTAAAGGATTACGACCTCCAAAGGAGATTTCAAAAGATTTGGCATGTTTGCCTTACGATGTAATGAATAGCGATGAAGCTGCTGTAATGGCAAAAGGAAAAGATTGTTCTTTATTACATATCACAAAAGCTGAAATAGACTGTCTTGCAGGAACAGATGTTCATTCCGAAACAGTTTATAACAAAGCGGTTGAGAACTTTAATATGTTTCAGAAAAAGGGATGGTTGGTTGAAGATAGCGAAGCAAAATTCTATATCTATGCTCAAACTATGAATGGCAGAACACAATATGGAATCGTTGGTGCTGCTGCATGCGAAGATTACAATAAAGGTATAATTAAGAAACATGAGTTAACTCGTCCTGATAAAGAGGAAGACCGAATGATTCTTACACGATATACAAAAGCAAATATCGAACCTGTTTTCTTTTCATATAAAGCTGTTCCTGAAATTGATGCAATAGTTGAGAATATTGTAAAGAATCAGAAAGCAGACTACGATTTTGTTGCAGAAGATGGTTTCGGTCATCACTTTTGGCCGGTAATCGATCCTCAAACAAATAAAAAATTGGAAGAACTTTTTGCAACAAAAGTTCCTTATACTTATGTTGCAGATGGTCATCACAGAACTGCTGCTGCAGCAAGAATCGGATTAGAAAGAAAATCTCAGAATCCAAAACATACAGGAAATGAGGAATATAATTTCTTTATGGCTGTACATTTTCCTGATAATCAGTTAAATATTATCGATTACAATCGTACAGTAAAAGACTTAAATGGATTGTCTGAAGATCAATTAATTGAAAAACTAAAAGTTTCTTTCGATGTTCAAGTAATTGGAACAGAAATTTACAAACCTTCTAAACTACATGAGTTTAGTATGTATTTAGGAGGTAAATGGTACAAACTAAATGCAAAACCCGGAACATATAACGATAACGATCCAATAGGTGTTCTTGATGTTACTGTTCTTTCAAATCTTATATTGGATAAAGTTCTTGATATTAAAGATTTAAGAACATCTACACGTATTGATTTTGTTGGTGGAATAAGAGGACTTGGCGAGTTAAAAAAACGAGTTGATAATGGAAGTATGAAAGTTGCATTTGCATTATACCCAGTATCAATGCAGCAATTAATTAATATTGCTGATAGTGGAAATATCATGCCTCCAAAAACTACCTGGTTTGAACCAAAACTTCGAAGTGGTTTGGTAATTCATAAGCTTGATTAGAGTTAACAAAAATAAAAATGAAATAGGGATTGATTTTTCAGTCCCTATTTTTTTTGAATACACGTTTTTTGTACCTTTGATATTAATACCAGAATTTCAGAACCTATTTTTATGATTATTACTGAAAACATACAAAAACTATTATCTGAAATTCCCGGAAATGTTAAGCTTATTGCAGTTTCTAAAACAAAACCTGCTGAACAGATAGTTGAAGTTTATAATTTCGGGCATAAGATTTTTGGCGAAAACAGAGCTCAGGAGCTATCTGAAAAATTCAAATTGCTCCCTAAAGATATTGAATGGCATATGATTGGTCATTTACAAACCAATAAGGTTAAATATATTGCTCCATTTGTCTATCTAATTCATGGAGTTGATAGTTTTAAGCTTCTGCAATTTATAGATAAAGAAGCTGCTAAATGCAACAGAATAATAAATTGTCTTCTACAGTTTCATATTGCAAAAGAGGAAACAAAGTTTGGTTTTGACATGAATGAATCAAGCCAAATGTTAGGTTCATCTGATTTTGGGCTGTTGCAAAATATTAATATTGTTGGAGTTATGGGAATGGCTACTCTTACTGAAAATACTCAGCTTGTTAGTGATGAATTTAGGGAATTAGTTTATATATTTAATCAGTTAAAGAAAACCTATTTTTCAGATAAAACAGATTTTAAAGAAATATCAATGGGAATGTCAGGAGATTATAAAATTGCTATTGAAGAGGGAGCGACCATGGTACGAATTGGAAGCTTAATATTTGGTGAAAGATAAAAGAAAAGAATAATTAAAATAAAAACTATGAACAAACTCGAAACTACCTATCTAGGATTAAAACTCCGCAATCCATTTATTATTGCAAGCTCTGGCCTAACAAACAGTGTCGATAAAATAAAAAACCTTGAAGCCAAAGGAGCTGGTGCAGTTGTTATCAAATCATTATTTGAAGAACAGATACGAATGGATGCGGGCAAGGTTGCTGCTCAGACAGATTACCCTGAGGCTCTTGATTATGTGAATTTTTATACAAAAAACAATAGTGTTCAGGAATATCTCGACCTAATTAAAGAAGCTAAAGCCGCAGTGAAAATTCCTGTAATAGCAAGTATCAACTGTGTTTCATCAAAAGATTGGGTCGATTTTGCAAAAAAAATTGAGATCGCGGGAGCTGATGCATTAGAAGTTAATATCTATGTTTTACCTACGGATAGAAATGCTTCATCTGAAAAATATGAGAATATTTATTTAGAAGTAGCTGAAAAGTTAAAAAAAGTTTTAACTATTCCTTTTGCTTTCAAGCTTAGTTTTTATATAACAAATCTTTTAGGATTAGTTCAAAAATTAAATGTTCCCGGAGTAGTATTGTTTAATCGTTTGTATGCTCCCGATATTGATATTGATACAATGAAATTTACATCTGCTGATGTATTTAGCTCTCCTGCAGATATTCGATTTTCATTACGTTGGGTTGGGATTATTTCATCCAAAATTACTAAAGTTGATATTGCAGCATCCACAGGTGTTCATGATGGAAAAGCAGCAATAAAGCAAATATTGGCTGGTGCAACAGCTGTTCAGGTTTGTTCTACATTATATAAAAATGGAATTGATCATCTCGAAGTAATGATCAAAGATATAGAAGCATGGATGATTAAAAATGGCTACAAGTCAATAAATGAGTTTAAAGGCAAAATGAGTTATGATAAGATTGAAGATCCTCAGATATATGAAAGGTCGCAATTTATGAAGTACTTTTCCAGTATCCAATAATAAAAGAATCCCGCTTACTCAGCGGGATTTTCTATATGTGAATGAATTATTTTTATTAGCTCACAGACAATTGGTTTTTTCAAATCATTTGCTTCTTCAAGGTAGGTCTCAAGCCTCAAAATGCATTTATTCGCTTTTTCTTCAGGTACTGAATGCATATTATCAATAACTGTAAGTGCATCAAAAGCTTCATTAAAATCACTTTCGATAAAAATATCGGTAAAAAGTTCAATATAATCAACATAATTTAAAGTGTTTTTCCAGCAAGTTGAAACCAAAACACCCCTAATTCCAATAAACTTTTTATCATTTAAAGTACTAATCAGATATGGAAGCGAGGTCTGATCATGAAGGTTTTCAAATAGCATGATTAGACGTTCCTGTATTGAACTGTCTTTATTTTCGTTGAGGAGAGTTATTAATAAAGGCATAATTTCAGGATTACCTTTTTCAGAAATGTATTCAATTGCTTTACTAATGATAGCAATATTTTTAGAATTTAGATCTCGTATAAGGTCATTATTAGTCATCTATTATAAGCTGTTTATGTGTGATTTTTGTTTATCTGTAAAATATTAAGATTCAAAATTAGAATAAAACATTATAAATATTGGTAATTCAGAATTTATTTTTCTATATTAGTTCAGTTATTTAAGGCATTAATTTGTGAATTCTTAATGCACAATTGGATGAAAAAGTATGGATTAATGAAACATTGCTAATAATTTTATATTTTGTTTTTTAAAAAAAAATGTTAATTTTACTAAAAAATGTTTTAAATTGGTAACAATTAATAAAACAGCTTATTATGAATATTAGAAAAATACTTCAAAAAACTTCAAGTCTTCTAGCAATTTTACTTCTGATTTTATTTGCTGCTGGCTGTTCTTCTGACAAACAGAAAAAATCCGAATCAGATGATATGATTACTCTTGATTCATTAGAGATTAATGAGCAACTTATTAAAGATGTCAAAGCAGTTAAAGAAATTTTCTATTCATTGCCATCACCACTCGAAACAGCTATGATACTTAAACAGGCAGGTGCGAAGTATAATGAGGAGCTTCTTAATCCAACAGATAATGTATCAAAATATGTTACAAATAAAAGTATGGCACTAAATTTGGGTATCTATACCACAGATCTTAGTTATGCCAGTTTATTTGATCAAACGCAAGCTACTATTAATTACATGAATGCTTCCAAAAAAATGGCTGAAGGGTTAGGTATATTAAATGCAATTGATGATGATATTATTGGACGGTTGGAAGCGAATATAAATAATAGAGATGTTATAATGGATATAATATCCGAAACTATTATGAACTCTAGTTCATTTTTTGAAGAAAATGACAGACAGGCTTTATCTACCATAGTATTGGTGGGCGGTTGGATTGAAGGTCTTTATATAGCAATTAACCTTGTTGATTCTGACGTTGATTTAAATAATAATGAACTAGTTAATCGTATTATTGATCAAAAATTAACATTGGGTACTGTTTTTAACCTCTTAAATCAAAATTTAGATAATGAAGATGTAAAAAATGTGATTACTAATGTTGAAGAATTAAAAACCATTTTCGATAAAATTGAAATTTCTACATCAAAAATAGAACCTGTTACTGATTCACAAACAAATATTACAACACTTAAGTCAAAGACTAATATTTCTATGAGTCCAAAAACATTTAGTGAATTAAAAGAAAAGATTAAAGTAATACGAAATAATTATACATTATAAATTTCCTCTGCTATGAAAAAAATATTTCAGGTATTAATTATTTTGACCATAATAGCACTTATGCCATCCGTTGGTAATGCACAATGTAAAAGTTTTGCCAAAAAGGTTTGTAAGGCTGAATTAACACCATATATTCATGATGGCAATTTTAATGCGGCTATTTTAACCGAAGGTGAAGATGCTGAATTATATAAAACATTTTATGCCGGGCAAAATTACCGCATTTATATTTGTGGTTCTGATGCATTACCCGAAATCGAGTTTCAGGTATTGGATGTAAATAGAAATGTTTTGTATGACAATAGAAAGTTTAATTATTCAAAAATGTGGGATTTTAAGCTTGAAGCTAGTCAACAACTTATTATTTCATTACGGGTTAAAGGTACAGAGGGTGGCTCTGAAGAACTCTTAAGCGGTTGTGTTGCGATATTATTTGGTATTAAGGAAAATTAGCAGAGATAAATTATATGATTTTAAGAAAGCCTGAATAATTTTATTCAGGCTTCTTACATTTTATCTTTTAAGAAATTTCCAGTGTATGAATCTTTAACCAGAATTATATCTTCAGGTTTTCCCTCAAAAATAATTTTACCACCGTTTTTGCCTCCTTCTGGACCGAGATCAATAATCCAATCAGCCGATTTAATTACATCCAGATTATGCTCAATTATTATTATACTATTACCTCTTGAAATTAGAGCATTAAATGCGTCTAAAAGCTTTTTAATATCATGAAAATGTAAACCAGTTGTAGGTTCATCGAAAACAAATAAGGTATGTTGGTTTTCAGATTCCTTACTTAAGAATGATGCTAACTTTACTCTTTGGCTTTCGCCACCACTTAATGTACTTGATGATTGACCAAGCTTAATATAACCTAATCCAACCTCAGCCAAAGGTAAAAGTTTGTCTACAATTTTGCGTTCTGTAGAGTCCTTTCCCTGACTAAAGAACTCAATTGCTTCATCTACTGTTAATTCAAGAATATCGTAAATATTTTTGTTTTTGTACCTTACATCCAGAACGACATCTTTAAATCTTTTTCCATTGCATGTTTCGCAGATCAGAGTTACATCAGCCATAAACTGCATTTCGACCTTTATAAAACCTTCCCCCTGACACTCATCACATCTTCCTCCATCAATGTTAAATGAGAAGTGCGATACTTTAAGATTATTAATTTTTGCTGCTTGCTGATCGGCATATAATTTTCTTATTTCGTCGTAAGCTTTTAGATATGTAACCGGATTAGAGCGAGAAGATTTACCAATTGGATTCTGATCTACAAATTCAATATTTTTAAGCAAATGAATATCTCCAGAAATTTCCTCAAATTTTCCTGTTTTTTCGCCTAAGCCCAATAATCGTTTGCTAAGTGCAGGATATAAAATGTTTTTTACTAAAGATGATTTACCTGAACCACTTACTCCGGTTATTACAGTTAATGTATTTAATGGGAATTTTACATCAATATTTTTTAGATTGTTTTCACGTGCACCTTTGATATGAATGTAATTATTCCATTTTCTTCTGTTGTGAGGTTTTTTGATCTGTTCTTTACCTGTCAAATATTTTGCTGTAAGGCTCTGGTCACTCAAAAGAATTTCTTTATGGTTCCCCTGAAAGATTATTTCACCTCCAAGTCTTCCAGCTAGCAGACCAATATCAATAATTTGATCTGCAGATTTAATTATTTCTTCATCATGCTCAACAACAATTACAGTGTTACCTACTTTCTGAAGATGCTTTAAAACGCTAATAAGTTTTTGATTATCTCGTGGATGAAGTCCAATGCTTGGTTCATCAAGAATATAAAGAGATCCAACAAGACTGCTTCCTAGTGAAGTAGCTAGGTTGATTCGTTGAGATTCTCCACCAGAGAGTGTAGAAGATAATCGATTAAGCGTAAGATAGCTTAACCCCACATTCATTAAAAAATCTAAACGACTATTAATTTCAATTAAAATTCGTTTTGATATATTTGTATCATAGTCATTTAGTTGTAGGTTTTTAAAAAAGAGTTGCAATTCATCTATTGGCATTAAAACTAAATCCTGTAAGGAACAATTTCCTACTTTAACATAAGAAGCTTCTTTTTTCAATCGAGTTCCTCTGCAATCAGGACAATCTGTTTTGCCCCTATATCTTGAAAGCATTACTCGGTATTGTATCTTATATTTTTGTGCTTCGAGATATTCAAAAAAGGCATTTAATCCATGAAAATATTTATTACCCGTCCATAGCAAATGCCTCTGATCTTCAGTTAACTCAGAAAAAGATTTATGAATTGGAAAATTGAATTTGTCAGCATTATATATCAATTTTTGGTTCCATTCCTGCATTTTTTCACCTCGCCAACATGCTATTGCTTCTTGGTAAATAGAAAGGCTTTTATTTGGAATAACAAGATCTTCGTCGATACCTATTATTTTACCGTATCCTTCGCAACGTGGACAAGCACCAACCGGATTATTAAAGCTAAATGTATGAACAGTTGGGTCTTCAAATTCAATCCCATCGGCCTCGAATTTATTGGAGAAATCGGCAACAATAATCTGATCATTAACAAATGATTTAATAATGCAATAACCCTTGCCCTCAGTAAATGCAATCTGAACTGAGTCAGCCATTCGTCCCATCGAATCTTCATCGGTTTTTACGACAATTCTGTCAATAATAATATTGAATGATTTTTTTGGATTAAAATCAGTTGAACCTGTTAGTAATTCATTTATCTTATATGTCTCATTATTTTGCTCAATACGGGTTATTCCTTCATTTAAAAGCAAATTAAGTTGTTGATCAAGCGTTTTCTCTATATGGTGTATATAAGGGGCTAAAATTAACGTTTTTGTGTTTTTTTCGAATGATATAATATGATTTATAACATCCGTAACTGAATGTCGCTGAACGATTTTATTTGATATGGGCGAATAGGTTTTTCCAATACGGGCAAATAAAAGTTTTAGATAATCATATATCTCGGTTGAGGTACCAACTGTAGATCTAGGATTTCTTGTATTTACTTTTTGTTCGATAGCAATTGCAGGAGGAATACCATGAATAAACTCTACATCGGGTTTGTTTATTTTTCCTAAAAATTGTCTGGCATATGAAGAAAGACTTTCAACGTATCTTCGTTGACCTTCGGCATATATCGTATCGAATGCAAGGGAAGATTTTCCTGATCCTGATACTCCTGTAATAACTATAAATTTATTGCGTGGTATTTTCAAACTAACATTCTTTAGATTATGAACATTAGCTCCTTTAATATGAATATATTGATCTATTTTTGGCATAATTGTTGAATCATTCCCTAAAAAATGTTAACTTTCAGTAAAATTATTTGAAATAACAATATTTTTTATTTAATTGCACTAAATTTCTTAATTATTTACTAACCAAATACGGAGGATTGTCTATCGATTGAACTTCTACTCTTTTTAAACTAAACAAAAGGAGGTTATTTTGGAAGCTTCAAAATATTCCGATCATGAACTTGTTAAACAGTTTATTGACGGAGAACAATCCAGTTTCGAACTACTTATTAAGCGCCATAAAGATAAGGTTTATACTTATATCTTTTTAATGGTTAAAAACAGTCAGCTTGCTGAGGATATTTTTCAGGAAACATTTATTAAGGTAATTAAATCGTTGCACGAAGGACGATATCAGGAAAATGGAAAATTTATCTCCTGGGTTGTAAGAATTGCGCATAATTTAATCATTGATCATTTCAGAAAGGAAAAGCAAATGAAGACTTTATCTTGCGATGATCATGAGAAGGAATTGCTTAATTCGACCCGGTTTTCTGAAATGACGATAGAAGATTCGATAATTCAAGATCAGATAACCATGGATGTAAGAAAGTTAGTGGATTTTTTGCCTGAAGAGCAGAAAGAAGTTATAATTATGCGTCATTATCTTGATTTAAGCTTTAAAGAAATAGCTGATCAGACAAATGTGAGCATTAATACTGCTCTTGGGCGAATGCGCTATGCTTTAATTAACCTTAGAAAAATGGTAGAAGATAAAAAATTAAGTCTTACTGTTAAATGATTAATACTTTATTAATCCTTAATATAAAATAGAGGATTAAAATAATAAATCATATTCATGTGCGTTATTTAAGTAACCAACAAAACTTGAGTTATGCCTATGAGTAAAACATCTACACTGATTTATTTATTTGAGAATTTAGATGGTGAAGAGAACAAAATTATTGATTATTCATTCTTTGAATTCTCAGATGTTCTTAAAGAATTGAATATTAAAAGTATTTCGCCACCAGATGCAGTGATTGAAAAAGTACTGCAATATGCGAAAGATTATATTCATTGATTTTAAGTTAGTAGTTAATATGAATATTTTTAAGAGGAGATAACTGAAAAAGTTATCTCTTTTTTATTTTTAATTATCAGATAATCAATGAAATTACATAGTTAGAAATATTTTTTTTTAAAAAACCTTGACTTGCGAAAAATTATGTTGTATTATTGTGATATCAAAATGATATCAAAAAAATTTAAATTATTGAA
>JFJP01022083.1_pt1 | contig 12305 bp, 12 predicted proteins | sample 431651 | NCBI WGS metagenome assembly JFJP01 (sample SAMN02602958, study PRJNA72255) | Microbial mat metagenome, whole genome shotgun sequencing project. | biome: fresh water; feature: sink hole; material: water; isolation source: purple microbial (photo- and chemosynthetic) mats found in... | reverse complement strand
TCCCTTTCATCTTCCATGGAAGCAGGGAACATGATGTATGGTGGGAAGAATCACCATACAATGCATACCTTATCAACTGTTTCAATCCCTTTCATCTTCCATGGAAGCAGGGAACAGCAGGAAAAACGGGGCTTCGCAGATAAAGAGATCATTCTCGGAAGTCGTTTTGCCGTTTCCGCCTTTATTTTCAGGGATCCGGCTTTTCCGCAGAAAAGTTTGAAGATACCCCTTCCGGATACCCCCGACTTTGCAGAAAATCAGACCCCGAAATGAATCAACATACTGATATCCTTGGATCCGAACCTTCAGAAAAAGTTTGAAGATACCCCCCTGCCGTTGTCGCCTTCATAGCATCTTCAAACTTTTCTGTCAAGTGCTTTAATTGAGAATTGAGAATTGAAAATTGAGAATTGATACCGAATCGCTATTGAAAATATATAAATAATTTTAACAGGGATATACAGGATTTCAAAGCAGTTATCCTGTGTATCCCTGTTGATTTCTGACAGCGATTTGATATAAGAAATAAAAATCCCCCCTTGAGGGGGGCAGGGGGGTGTCTGCGTGCGGTTGCAGGCTAATTCTCAATTCTCAATTCTCAATTCCCAATTCCAAAATCACTGCCCGATAAAGTTCATCCGTATGCGCTTTCAGATGCTTGCGGATCACAGGAAATTCCGCCGAATCAGGAGAATACGCATTCATAATCGCTTCCGACAAATCAAACAATTCCGCTTCTGTTCTTTGCAGAAAATAATATTGAAAGCACAGGTCAAGGGGCGCAGGCAGCACGGACACCGGCGCTTTCATGGCAAGCCCCCGGAAAAATCCCGCCACGGTTCCCGCCACGGCAATGTCATCAGCCCAAGCCATTTCTCCCACGCCGTCCAAGCGGTCAAGCCGCATCCGAATGGAAAGATTCAGAAAAAACACCAGCAGCGCATCCAATACCGTATATGCGTCCGGCTTTTCCGCTTCGTCTGCCTGCTGCCGGTACTGCCTCACAGTGATGAGTTTCACATCGCCGGTTTTTATCGGCGCGGCTTCATCCTGAACTTTCACGATAAAATCCCCGGCAGCATGGTGCCAGGGATAAATCTGGGCAAAAGTTTCCGCATCATAATAACAGGTCAGAATCATCGCCGCGTGTGCGTAAATTTCACAAGCCTGCTCCGAAGACAGAAAAAAGTTGCCTTTTTCCGAATCCCACACAATCATTCTGTTTTTTCGCTCCTGCTGATGATATGAAAGATGAAATTCATGGTATCCGTCAAACCATTCTCCCGAAAACATGGGAATTTCAGCGCCGCCGCTACGGATTTCGCCGTATTCATAAACCTTCGGAAGAAAAGAATATTCGGGAAAATCATCATTCAACTGCTTCAGAATATCGTATTCCCCTCGGATGCAGGCTTTTCCGGTATCGGAGATCGCCACATTCACCGCAAAGGAGGTTTTCTCTCCGTTTTCAGTCGCTTCAATCCGGGCAGGATGGTAAAATTCGCCGTGCTTTTCCAGAAAGATGGACGGGGGCAGGTCGCAAGTCGCAGGGGACAAGTTGCAGGTTGTAGGGGACAGGTTGTTCTCTGTCACCTGCCCCCTGCCCCCTGCCCCCTGTAACCTGCTCCCTGTAACCTGCTCCCTGCTTTCCCAAAATTTCTGAACCGCGCAGAAATATTCCCCGTGCTTCAGAGAAACGCCAGCGTACTGACGGGAAATTGAAGATTTCATCGGAAGCGGTTTCTGCCATATTTCGCTTTGTTTTTCTACAGGATGTCTGCGGTCGTAAAGGAAATATCTGAATTGCGGAAAAGATTCTTCACTTCGTTCAGAATGACAAGTGCCGGAGTTTTCAGAATGACAGGTTTCAGACATTGTTGTTTTACCGATATTTTTCAATTTCTTCCAGAATCTGGGGCGCAACGTCATAACCGAAGGCAGCGGCTCTGTCGCAATGTTCCACAGCCTTTTCATAATCTTTCCTTTCAAGATAGGCAATGGTCAGATTATTATGGGCAATTGCAAAATCAGGATTAATTTCAAGCGCCTTGAGACTTGCGGCAATGCTTTCCTCTATTTTTCCCTCCATCAGATAGGCGTTTGCAAGATTGACAAATGCCTGAATAAAATTGGGATTCCATCGGGTTGCTTTTTCCAGCGCGTGAATCGCCTCGTCCAAGTTTCCCATCTGAAGATGCACAAATCCGATATTGCCGTAGCCTTCGGCAAATCCCGCCCTTGAATGGATTGCCTGTTTGTTATAGGAAAGACAGCCTTCCAAATCTCCGCGTTGCAGACATATTCCGCCGAGCTGCGCGTAAGCCTCTGCGAGATTGGGGCTGCACCCAATGGCATCCTGAAGCTCGGCTTCGGCTTCGTCATATCGTTTCATGCCGATCAGCGCCACGGCCAGATTGTAATGCGATGTTCCGCATTCCGGGTTTGAAGAAATGGCAGCCTGCTGCATGGCAATATACTCTTCCACATTTTTTGCTTTTGACGTCATCATCCAGTTTCCTTAGTTTTGATAAAAATCTCTTTTAAATCATTTTTTCAGCTAACTGTGATTTATTTTAAGAAAAAGAGTATGGCAATGCCGTATTCTTGTCAAGGAAAAAACACTTTTCTTGACATGGAATGAATTTCTTAATATAAGGAAAAAGTTCGTAAAATAAGGCGTTGTATCATCAGATGTTTATTATTATTTCCAACAGGAGGCACTAAATGGCAGATTTTTACATCAATATTTTTTTGGATGGCGAGAAAACTCAGAAACTTGAAGCCGCAGGACTGAGCGGCCTGGCAAAGGATGTTGAGGGCAAAAAGGCGCTTCAGGTGGCAATGACCGCCAAGGATCAGAAGAAACTCATAAAAGGTTTTACGGATCTGAAGTTTGACGCTTCCAACGCATGTGTTCTTCCCAAAGACGGCGAAACCAAGCTGTTCGACATCATCTTGCAGATGAAATCCATTGATGTCATGAAGTTTGCAATCACAAAGCTTTACAATCCCCTTGCCGGAAGGGATGTGTTCGGAAGAGGCACGGGTATGCGCTAACAGAATGCCCGAAAGTGAATTTTCATCATCTTTTCTTTAAGGTTGCCGCCCCTCTGCGCGGGGGCGCGGATTGAAACTCGTCTTTGCAAATTTTTTACCACGAAGAAACAGCGAAGAAACAGCGAAGAACACGAAATTCTCCCTCTCCCTTCAGGGAGAGGGCCGGGGTGAGGGTAACCGCGAAGGACACAAAGAAACACGAAAGAATTTAATGCGGTCTGTTTTTAGCCCGGGCCCCCCTTGAGGGGGGCAGGGGGGTGTCTGCGCGGAAACATCCCCCTAACCCCCTTCAAATGGGGAATTTCTGTCCTTCTTCGTGTCCTTTGTGCTTCCCCTTCGTGTTCTTCGTGGTTTAAATCCAAGAATAACAAGGTGAAATTATGATGATGACAGGAAGCTATACGGCACTTATCACACCCTTTAAAGGGGATGCCGTTGATTATGACGGTCTTGACCGCCTGACAGATTTTCAGGCAGAAAACGGAATCAGCGGCATATTGGCAGTGGGAACCACCGGAGAAAGCCCCACCCTGACATGGGAAGAGCATAATATGGTTGTCGAGCGTGTGATAAAAAGAGCAAAAAACAAATGCCGTTGCATCGCGGGCGCGGGAAGCAACAACACAAAAGAGGCGCTCGGTGCCGTAAAACACGCGTGTAAAGCAGGCGCGGACGCGGTGCTGCTGGTGGACCCCTATTATAACGGTCCGAGTTCTTTAGAAATCCGAAAAGAATATATCGGCCCCGTTGCCGCGGCCTTTCCCGATATGCAGATGATTCCATATATTATTCCCGGGAGAACCGGAACACAGTTGCTGCCCGAAGACCTTGCTCTTCTGAGCAGAAAATTTAATAATGTAAAAATCGTCAAAGAAGCAACAGGCAGTATTGAAAACATGCGGCGCACACGGGAATGCTGCGGTCCCGATTTCATCATCCTTTCCGGCGATGACGGCATGACAGCACAGATGATGACCGACCCAGCCGTAAAAGCTTCGGGAGTGATTTCAGTTATTTCCAATATTGCGCCCCGTGCCGTTGCGGATATGGTTCGTTTTTTTGAGCAGGGAAAAACAGCAGAGGCTCAGAAACTTGCGGCTGCGCTTTCGCCGCTTTTTGATCTGGTGACAGTAAAAACAATGGAAAAAACGCCTTACGGAGATGTGGTGTTCAAGGCAAGAAATCCGCTGGCGGCAAAAGCGCTGATGTCAATTTTGGGAATGCCCTCGGGCGGATGCCGACAGCCCATGGGAAAACTGACCAGAAACGCTTTGGACAAAGTGCTTTCTACAGCACGCAAGGTTCAGGAAAATAACCCCGAAATATTCAAGCCTTTAGCGGATTTTTTCAGTGTGAACATAGAAGAACGCCTGACAACGCCCGCAAACTGGGAAGGACTTTATTATAAAGAATATTGATGGGGGTGAGGGGTCAGAGGTGAGAGGTTAGGGGCTTACCTCTCACCTCTGACCCCTGACCTCAGACCTTTTTTACAATCCCCCTGTCTCCGTCAACTTCAATGATCTGCCCGTCCTGAATGACGGATGTGGCTGTGCTGACGCCCACTACTGCCGGAATGCCGTATTCGCGGGCTAACACGGCGCTGTGGCTGAGAACGCCCCCGATGTCTGTCACCAATCCGGCAATGCTCCCGAAAAGAGGCGTCCATGTGGGGCCCGCGGATATCGCCACCATGATGTCGCCGGGTTCCAGTTTTCCAGCGTCGGACAATGAACGAAGCACTTTAGCCCGCCCCCGGACAGTGCCGCCTGAACCCGGATGCCCGCTTAATCCGTCCGGAACTTCTGATACAGGGAGTTCAAAGCCTTCGATTTTGAAAAAGGCGATAGAGAGCGGATCATCAGGAAAGGCTCCGGAAGGCAGCGCGCCGAGCGTCGGGGGCGGCGAATAATCGGCAAACCGCTTTTCTGTTAAACGGCGTTCAGCTATACGCCCGCGAAAGTCAGTCTTACGGGGCAGCATTGCAGCAGCCTGTCTCAGTTCGTCAGGCATGAGATAGAAAATATCATCCCTGCTGTCAATGACGCCCGCTTCTGTCATGCGCCGGCCGAACTCCATCACCACCCGGCGCAGATGATATATCACCGGAAAATCTATCCAATGACCGTGATCTTCCCTGAGTATCTGCGCTTCCTGCGCGGCTTTTAGAAGTATTTCAAACTGACTTACAACCGGCTGAGGATAATCCTTCAATGTTTCACGGATTTTTGCCAGTTTCTCTTCCCGCCGGTCTTTTATTGCTTTCAGGTCCGCAGACAGGTCTCTGTCCGGCTGATTCACATAGTCCTGCAAGCTGCTGATGACAGGGAAAGGGTCTTCTACCCAGAAAGGAGAGGGAAGCGTCAGTCTGTCGCCCCGCTTGCCGTATTTTTCCAAATACTTATCCAACTCTGCCAGAAACGATCTGCCCTGAGCCGAATCTCTCAGCCTCGGCAGAACCGTCGCCGCGTCATTTTCCGCCAAGATTTTATACACTGCCGGCGAAGCCAATGCCTGACGGCTCAAATCCCAAAGCGCCCGGCTGCTTTCAACATTGGCATTTTCAAATCCGGCGAGCAGTTCCAATGCCTCAAAGGGGCCCGAGTCGGGAAAAAGATCGTGATACATTTCTCCGAAAAGATGGGGCGCAAGCAGCATCGGAAGATAAAGCAGGAAATGGATTTCCCAGCAGCGATCCACCCGTTTCTCTGTTTCATCCAAGTGTTTCAGCAGCGCGGGCATGGATACGCCGGTCAGATCAAAGCTTTCCCAGTAGTCAAGATGCGTCATGATTTCAGGCAGCCATTCATTTTTCCATGATGCCATCATGGTTGTCATCGCTATGTCCAATTTCTCCATGGACGCTTTGACTTTTGCCTCCATTCCATCGTTATCGTAAACGTATGAGACATAATAACAGGTGTTGATATAACGGGTACGGGCTTCGAGCGGAAAACGGAATGCTTTTAAAGCTTTGTTGAAGCCGACAAAAGGTATCCGCGCATTGATGTGGTAATCCAAAGGCGTTACGGGCTTGGGAAAATGGGGTTCCAACTGCCAGAAAAGGTATTCGTCGCCGGTTTCTTCCCATTTGACAGGGAAATCCGGCGGTATGGGAATAAATTCTGTTGTCATAATTTTAAGTTCCTTCTGTTTTTTTAATATATTTCAATGTGGTTGAATCAGAATCTCAGCAAATCATTTTTGAATTACTCTGCTTACTCTGATAGTTTTTCGCTTTGTCGGCGCAGAGAAAAAGAGCTTTGGATTTTAAGCGGCTAATTTATCAATAAAATTGTCACGTTTTTCCCAAGGTACAGGAATATTAGTCCATTTATTTTGCACAACACATGCTACTCCCAATTACAATATAATCACTGTTACTATACCACTAGCAGATTTTTTATCCATATCTTATCCAAATCAAATAAATGTTCCCCGTTTCAAGGCTGCTGAAGGATTATACCATACAGAATCAATAAACTTCTGGATACATTTAACAAACATCCACATTATCTCCAAGTCAATAGGCTTTTCTTCATGCTGTTTCCGAACCTCTTCATAAGAATTTCGTTTTTCAAAGGGTAAACGCTTCGCATGTCTTAAAAGAAATACATTGTCAATCGCTGTAAGGCGGCAATCTTCGGGTTCCATATCAAGATACTCGTTCAGAATGTAATATTTGGAATACGGGCATCCCTGTTTAAGGCGCGCCGCCGTTCCTGCGGCTTCCTGAAACATTGTTTTGTCAAGATTTATCTTGCATTCGGCAGCTAATACAGCCAATGCAAAAGAACCTGAGGCTGTTTTGGCAGTTGAAAAAGAATCATCCGAAGAAAATTTATAATGAATATCTTTGCCTATGATAAAATCCTGATCTTTCAGCTTTAAGGCAACAACGGGCTTTTCATTGAGAGAAACCAGACTTGAAGGCGTAAAAGATAATGACATGAATGCTGTCTTCGGACCGATTTCAAGCGGAAAATCCGGCAATCCTTTCAACACGCTCGGATGAATCAGATCACAGAGAAACTCCTCAAGAATTGAATTGTCAAGTTTAAGTTGTCCTTTTTGTCTCTTGATAAAAGCCGATCCTTCTTTTGCTATCACTTCAACTTCAATATAGTCTTTGTATTCATTCAGCAGAAAGGTTAAATCTTCGACGCGTTTTTTACCTGTCGAATTTAAACCTGAAACAGCCTTCTTCCACATATCATACCGCTCTTTTGCCCGAGACAAAAGTAAAATATCTTCTTTGGAACACTTGGGATTCCTCATCGCTGCCATCAACTTGTCTCTATGGGGAGTTTGAGCCATTTATAACATCGGACTCCCTGTTAAAAGTTTTGACGGTAAAATCGAATCTGCCTGAGAAATGGCATCCCGCATGTTTTCCAGAATATCGCCGCCCGCATAAGCTGAAAGTTCTCTGATACAGTCAACTGCCACAGCAACCGCCTGATTTCCGACTGTTTCATTACTGTTTCTGCGAAAAATGAGAATATCTTCAACTATGGAATGCCCGAATCTGTTTGTGAATCTTCTGTTATATTCGCCTTCTGTTGAAAAGCCCTTGGTAGAAACGGTCAGTTCCTTAACCATTCTTGAATTCGGGATCGGAATACCGCGAACATTGGATTCTCTCCCGACAACAAAAATTAAAAAACCGTTTTGTTTGAGGGCGGATGAAAAGCTCACTATTGCCTGTTCAATATCAATACAATACTGAATAACGGTTTTAAATCTGTTGCTTCTGTTTTTTCTGTTTGAGCCGAATTCGCTTGCAGCGACTTCCAGCATATCAAAGCCGAGTATTTCCAATATAGCTCTGTGATTCTGGTGGTAATTGAAAACATTTACATACGGCGGACTTGTCAGTATAAGATTTACTTCCTGTTTTATATAGTTATGAATCAATCTGGCGTCACAGAGGACAGCAGAAATTTTTTTTTCACAAAAAGGAAGATTCAATAACTTTTCTGCAATTCTGCTGAAAGCAGAAATGACCGAACTGACCAGATTTGAACCTTTTGAAGATTCGGCTTCAAAAAGCGTCAGCAAAGAAATCAGTGTTTCTGTTTTATTTTCGGACTGAGAAAAAAGTTCACGGGCAAAATCAAGCAGGTTTACCGTTCTTTCACGAAATTCATAACCGCAACTGAATAAAGGTAAATCTGAAAATCGGTTTGAAAGTGCATCTATCCGTTTTTTTATGCAATCTGTCAATTCTTTTCTTTTCTGAATTGACAGAGAGGACAGAGAGAAAAACTTTGCCATTCCATAAGCTGCCGGATTAATTTCAAAACCATAAGCAGGTGTTTGTCTGAAGGCGCATTCCTGCAAGACAGTTCCGCTGCCGCAAAAGGGGTCAACAACAATGTCCTGATTTGTTGAAAGTTCAGAAAGGATATATTCAACAAATTCAGGAGTGAACTGACCTCGCCAATTAAAGAAATTACTCTTCTTTTTATCTTCAACATTAAGACGTTTAGAATCTAAATACATTTTCGGCATCCCTTTTCTGCTCAAACAGCGCCGACGCGTTTGTCTCCTCCACCATCTGCCGTGTTGTCTCGTTGAAGATATGATAGTCGCTGTAAGCTTCCCGGATTTCTTCTGTCACGAGCGAAGCCGGCGCAAATGGAAAATCGCTGCCCAGCAGAATACGCGAAGGCTCGACAAACTCCTGAAGGCAGGCCATCGTATAGGGCGAGCATGAAAGCGCGGTGTCGTAATAGAAACGTCTGAGATATGCAATCGGACCAAGCGGCGCATTTTTCCGAACCCCCGGATAATGCTCAATCCGCATGGCAACATAAGGGACTGTCCCGCCCGCGTGCGCCAGTATCCAGCGTATATCGGGATAACGCTCCAACGTGCCTGTAAGGACAAGATTGACCGCAGCCCGCGTCGTATCAAAAACAAACTCAACGATAGGCACCGGCGTTTCAAGTTTAAGTTCCCGTGAACTCGGATGAATATTGGGATGAACCGAGACAACAGCTTTGCGCCTGTTTAACTCGCTCATCAGTTCGTCAAATTCACGGTCTCCCAGAAAACGCCCGCCAGAGCTTGCCAGCAAGCCCACGCCGTCAGCTTTCAACGTGTCCAGCGCGTACACCGCTTCTTTGACGGCTGCATCCGCGACCGGCATGGGCATCACTGCGAAAAAACCGAAACGGTCCGGATAGTCGCTTTTCACTCGTGCGGCATTTTCGTTGCACTGCCGCGCAAGGTCAGCGGCGTATGCAGCATCGCCGAAAAACACGCCCGGCGTTGAAACAGACAGAATCGCTTTTCTGATGCGGTTCTGCTCCATGAAATCAAGAGAAATTTGCGGACTCCACTCCGGAAAATTGAATCCTATTGTCTTTCTGATGCCCACTCTGTCGAGCGCGGCAAGATATTCACGCGTAACAATATGATGATGCACGTCAATGCGATAGGGTTTTTCATAAGTCATAATACTCGGTTTCCTTTCGGGGACATAGCAGGGTGGGCAGCTTGCTGCCCACCCTACATAAACTTAGTTCAAATAGTGTATGCGGACCAGTCCTCAAGTTTCAAAGACGATATTTGTTCAAAATGCCTGAGATTACGAGTAACAAGAACCGCATTCTGAGAAAGAGCGATTGCTGCGATCTTTAAATCCTGAGTTCCTATCCTGATTTTTTTTTCAAGAAGGCTTTGAAAGTATGATTCTGCTTGAGATGAATATTTTAATATATTGAAATCAAAAATATAGTCAAAAGTTACCGCTAACCAGTGATAAGCCTTTATACGATCATCCGGTGTTATTGCTCTGCGGACTTGCGCCAGACGTCCTCTTATCAGTTCTTCAACTGTAATAATCGTAATACTTATTTGCTCCGGAGGTATAACAAACAACCGGGCTTTTAAAGATTCATGTCCTCGCTGATGAAGGCTGAGATGATCGGTGTCCAATATATACCGGGTCATTTTAAAGATTCATCCTTATCAACTTCCCTACGATAAGCTTCTATTTCAGCTTGTAAATCTTCAAATCCGGGATCATCTTTGAAGCAGCCGAATTTTTCAATCCAAGGATTGACTACCGAATTGTGCAAGGGAACTTCCACCTGAATCAGTTCTATTTCTTTTGTCAGATAATGAAGCAAATGTAACTTAATCAGATCAATTGCTTTTTCACGGGAATTTTCTTCGACAACAACATCAGGATAATCTTTGGCGCTCGCAATATATCTGCCTGCTTTTTTTCGTAAAATAACATCGCAGATCATATTTTTCTCCTTTTGCCTTCATTTTTCAGCAGTGCGGTGGGCAGCAAGCTGCCCACTACAACAGTAGAACGGGTTTAAAACCCGTTTTACTGTAAAAAGCGGGGACGTAACCCCGCCCTACCGTCTCACCTCGCCGAGATCAATCCCTGCTTTTCTGAAGTATTCCTTGAAATGCGGCTCCACAGTCTCAAGGGTTTCTGCGGCTTTTGCAAACCACATTTCACTTTTCTGCGAGTCTTTCAATTCCCGATACGCGGCTCCCAATCCGTACATTGCCGGGGCATTGTCTGTTTTGATGGTCAGCATGTGTTCAAAATCACGGATAGCCATCCGGGGTCTGAGTTTTATATTGCGATTCTCAAAGTAGTTCAGTATGACATCTGCCTCAGCGCTTTTTTCATCAATATATTCATAACCGGGGCTTCTGAGTCTCAGGTCTGTCCGGGGTCCCTGTTCGGGGCTATATATGAAATCCCGGACATATCCGGCATCCACACACTCACGGTACAGCACTGACCCGGGATACGGCGTGAAAGGAAAGATATAGACCCAGTCCGGAGCCAATTTTCGGGCGTATTCGATGTTTTTTTCAATGTTTTCCTCAGGTTCAAATGGAAATCCGGTTATCAGAAAAATGCAGACCCAGGCGTCGTCAAATTTTCTTATGGAACTGATGACCGGATAAACATCTTCAACACTGTGATTTTTCCTGACTTTCCTGAGGGTTTCATTGCTCCCGGACTCGCAGGGGAGTTTGAACCATTTATGACCGCTTTCGTAAAGCACATTCACGGTCTCATCATCCAGCATACCTATCGGGATTCCCTCAAGCACATGCCATTTGATGCCGGGCATTCTCCGGCGGATTTCCTGGGCTAATTTCACCAGCCCGGATCGGTCTGCGGATATGCAATCTTCGTTAAAAATAAATGTAGTTGCTCCGTAACGGTCTTGCAGACGCTGCATTTCATCCACCATCAGCGCGGGATTTCTTTGCCGGAACCCGCCGTTTGCGAATAAATTTCTCCCGCAGCAGAAGGTACAGACACCGTGGCATCCTCTTGAATTGCCGACAATAACCCAGAGGTCCTTTTCAGCATCAATAAAGCGGTGAGGCGTTGTGTGTCCGTATCGGGTATGAAATCGGAGGTCGAAATTAGAGCGGTCGCAGTCCGGAGCCGTGTCAAGATTAATCGGTTCCCGGGCTGCGGTTTTAACGATATGTCCCCCATTGTCTCTGTAGGCGATTCCTTTTACGGTTTTAAGGTCTGTTTTCGCATTGATTGACCGGATCAGGTCGGTGACAACCGCCTCGCCTTCCGAGAATCCGACAAGATCAATATTCGGGTCTTTGAGAACTTCGTTATATGAAGTATGCGGATAAAGACCGCCTGAGATGACAACGATACCGGGGTCGCTTTCCTTCACAACGGCTGCTGTTTTATGCCCTGCCTCGGCTACCACATGGGATATCATCTGAATGCCGACCATATCCGGCTTGAATTGCGATAACTTATCTCTCAGGATATCCCAGAGATATTTCGTTGAGACCTCTTTCATTTCCAAAGAGATTTTATAGCCCAGCGTATAGGCGTCATAAACTTCTATCTCAATATCGGGCAGAAATTTTTTTATATATGAAGAGATATAGCCAATGCCCATCGGAGGAATACCGTGAAAATCTCTCTGGTAGGCATAGATCGTTTCAGTCTGTTCTTTTATCTTGAAGGGATTGATTAACAGAACTTTTCTGATGTTTCTGTCAAAGCTGCAATGACTCATTATTTTTTCCTTTTCAATGGGTTGTTCTTAATTTTTTTAACTCTTCCAAACAGATGCTAAAATTTCATTTTAGCACTCCGGACCGCTTTTCCGGAGTGCTGAAATGAGCGGAGCGAAATTTCAGCAGCAGAACGGGTTTGAAACCCGTTTTACTTTGCCAAAATTTCATTTCAGCAGTAGAACGGGTTTGAAACCCGTTTTACT
>JFJP01040949.1_pt1 | contig 12307 bp, 6 predicted proteins | sample 431651 | NCBI WGS metagenome assembly JFJP01 (sample SAMN02602958, study PRJNA72255) | Microbial mat metagenome, whole genome shotgun sequencing project. | biome: fresh water; feature: sink hole; material: water; isolation source: purple microbial (photo- and chemosynthetic) mats found in... | reverse complement strand
TCTTTCAGCAATATAAGATGGGTTTGTTGCTCTACTCCTTCAGCGACAACTTCGATATGAAGTGCTTTTGACATCTGGATGATGGCTTGTACGATAGGGATGTCCTCTTCATTATCTAAAATATTTTTTAGAAACGATTGGTCTATTTTTAGCTCATCAGGGCGAAAAAGTTTTAAATAATTAAACGATGCGTAGCCTGTTCCAAAATCATCCAAAGAAATTTTAAACCCCGCCTCTTTTAGAGACTTTAGTTTTTCAAACACCCCTTCTTCGCCATGAATGTAAAGGTTTTCGGTTATCTCTAATTTAATACTAGTGGGTGCTAAATCATATTTTTTTACCTGTTCCATTAAATGACGAACAAATTTTTTACTCATAAAATGGTCGGGGCTAATATTGATTGACACAACAAGGGTGTTAAGAAAGGGGTCGCTTTTCCATACATGTAATTGTTTACATACGGCTTGAATGACAACTTCCCCTAGTGCTTCGCTTAAACCTTTTTCTTCAATAAGTGGTATAAAATCCCCAGGAAAAACAAGGGTATCGTTATACTCCCATCGTACCAATGCCTCTAGTGCGTACACTTCACCTTTGTGGTTTATTTGGGGTTGATAATGCATCACAAACTGTTTGTGTAGCAGGGCTTTTTTTAATAAATGAAACCGATACAATTTTCCACTGTTTTGCTTGTGTAAATTTTCTGAATACAACACCGTGTGATTTTTACCGTGATTTTTAGCAGACGCTAGCGCAACTTCGGCATGCTGAATGAGTGTTTGCCCTTTTTTGCATGCGTCATCACGGATAGCTACGCCTATATTAAGTTGCACATAGTAGTGCCATTGTTTTAAAATAAGAGGGCTTTCAAATGTCTGCAACACCGTTTGAATCAATGCGTCTATACTCTTAAACGCGTCTGTGCTGGATGTCGCCTCTATACTCTCTATAAAAATGGCAAAGGTATCTTCGGCATAGTGGCATAAAAGTGCTTTCTCTTCGGTCACTCTTTTTAAGATTGTTGCAACTTCTATTAAACAGAGATTTCCATAGGCATTTTTTCGAATTGCTTGAAGTTGTGAAAACTCATCAATACGAATTAATAGCAATGCTTTAATGTGTGTTTTTGAAGAGGAAGCACGTAGTAAATTTTTTTCCGTAATAGCCTCTTTTAAAAATGCTGCATTGGGTAAATAGGTTAAAGGGTTGAAAAAGTTAAGATAGTAGATTTCATCTTTTGCTTTTGTCACAGCACTGACATCACGAATAATCCCTCCTAGTGCCCATTCGCCTTGGTGTTTCACTGGAAATTTGTATGCCTCAAAAACTTTTTTACTCTCTTTATCAACCTCTTGAGTTGTTACAGGCTTAAGGGTTCTTAACACTTGTTTATCGCTTGCGGCACACAAATGCGCCATTGCTGTTGGCATAATCTCAAAATCCGTTTTTCCGATAAGTTCATGAGGGGGCACGCAAAGGTACTCTGCTAAATTTTTATTAGCAATGACATACCGCAATTGTTTATCTTTTAAAAAAATAAAATCACTTGAAAATTCAATCAAATGACGGTACTTCTCTTCACTTTGGGCTAAATGTGAAAGGATCTGTGAGCGTTCTTGTCTTAAACGATACGCAGAAAAAAGCATTCCTATTGTCTTTAAAAGGGGTTGCATGAGCGTGATGGCACGGATGGTATAGGGTTGATCCGTATTGGCAACGCCTACAAAAGCAACCACTTTTTGATGGTCAAAAATGGGTATGCCCATAAAATTATGAATCGATGGATGTGAAAAAGGAAGCTTTGTTTCGACGCCTCCTTTTTTAAAGTTCTGGAGGATAATAGGCTTTTTTTGTTTGATAGCGCGTTCAAACACCGTATTTTTTCGCTCAAAGGTAAAAAGTCCCTTTTTGGTATAGGTCTCAAAAAATGAAAAATCATCTTGCGAGACATCTTTTACATGAAAAGCATGCACACTTAATCGAGGCTTCTTTGGGATAGGATATGTTACTTCCCCAATAAATCCTAAATTGCTGTTTGTAAGATGGGTAATCTCTTGAAGCAATACATTAAAGAGGGTGCGTAAGTCAGCGTATTGAATGAATGCCTCTTGGGCTTTAGCGATAGCGGTTATGATGCGTTGGGCATCGGCGTTAGGCATCATGGAATGCACTTTTCATTTTCATCCAAGAAGAATGTTTCCTCAATACTTTTGGGAGGATTGCTTTGCTCGATAACATTTTCTAAATGGGTATTTATTTCATTTAATAATGCAAGCATTTCATCAAATTCGGCTGGACTTAAAAGAGCCCTATTGGTATTAGGCTGTATAAGTGCTTCTATATTTTTAACCGATGATACAATATCATGATGCAGAGCACTAAGGTCTGGGTTGACATCATCATTCATGTGGCTTCCTTTCAAGTAAACATATGCATAAAAGCAGTTTAACAAAAAAGAATTTTAAATGTTAAGACAGAAACTTAACTATTGCTTAAATTAAGTATAAAGGGGTGTTACTGTGGTGTATAAGGGTGAGTGATGGTAAAAAGAGTTCCTTGATCGTTGGTTTGAAATGTAATGGTGCCTTTAAAACGTTCTTCAATGATGACTTTTGCAAAATAAAGACCCAGTCCACTGTTGGAGCCATTATATTTAGACGTTGCATATTTTTTAAATAAGGTATCGACCAAAGAACGCTCAATACCCCCCGCATTGTCTGCAATCGTAATGCAAATGGTTGCTTCTTTCAAAGAAAGTTGAATGTAAAGTTGACGCTCAGATAAGGATGGATGGTGTTTGAATGCTTCGATAGAATTATGAATTAAAGAGAGAATCACATGCATGTATTCATTGCGGTACCCATACGTCGTAATATTTTCTTCAAGCTGAAGGCTGAGTGTGATGGTATGAAGGGCAAGGGTATTGGATACTATGGGCAATATTTGTTCAATTGCATTTTTAACATCAAAATGTTCTTCGTTTTTACTGAAGCGATAAAAACGAGCAAACGTGTCGATGTTTTCTCCCATAGTATCAATAATGGTTTCGCACTGATTAACACTTTCATTTAAAAAAGAGCAGGGCGCTTTAGCCTGTGCAAGCCTTTTTTTAACAAGCAGTATGGTTGTTGCCAATTCATTGAGTGGCTGTTTCCATTGATGGGTCAAATACGTAGACATGCTGCCTATTTCAACGAGTTTGCTCTCTTGAATTAAAAGATTTTCACGTGCATTGATTTTTGCTACCATTGACATGTGTAGCTTGCTCAATATAAAAGAGAGAAGATAGCTCAGTAGTGCGGTAATGATAAAAATAATGATAAAAATTTCGGATATTCCCTTTAAAATCTCACTTAGGTTGGCATCTGAGCGTAGGTGTAGTTCAATGGTATTTTCATTGGTGGTAATGAGGCGATCGGATGCATATAAAAAACCATCCTGCCATTGCACAGAGTAGGGGGATGGCTGGATCGGTGCGTTATCTTTATTCACCAATGTTATCTCAAAAAGCTGAGAGTTTTCAAGGGTCTGCAAAACGATGTCTAAATCGATTTCCATGACCATAATCCCAAACGACTGCGTGGCTTCATCAAAAAATCTGCTTGCAAGAGAGAGTGAAGCTTCACTGGTTTGTGTATGGTGTTTTATTTTAGATATCCAAATGTCATTTAAAGGTAGCAAGAGCGTTTGTTGATAACAGGCACACTCTTCCCTAGGCATTTGACTGGTATTAAATTTTTGAATACGGTAATGCGAAGATTCCATCTTATCAATACGAAACATTTCCTTAGAAGACGCATCCAAAAATCTTAAGGTCTTCATGGGCGGGTACATGTGTGATAGAGCGGTAAACAATTGCTCACCTAGAGGGCAAAGTGCTTGTTTGTTTTGCACCAACTCAAAAACAGAGCTATTTTTTAATTGTTGCATCATGGTTTTTGCTTCATTAATGGTACTAAGAAGAATATGTTTTTTAAGTTGCAATTCTTGAAAAGCGCTTTTTTCTAGCTTCTCCTTTGTGGAGTGTTTACTTGCAAAATAACCAAAGAGCATCACGACCATAGAGATGCTAAGCATACTTGCACCTATGAGGGTAAAGAGCTTTTTTTGGTAAAGTTTAGCGCTTAACATTTGAGCATGTAGCCTCTACCTGAATAGTTTTGAATGGAAATCGAAGGGATTTTTTGACGCAATCGTGTGATGAGTGTTCGTAAAGACGACTTTGAAAAACTACCCATTCTTAAGAGCTCTACTTCAAGAGCTTCAAATGTAACCAGTTCGTTGACCCGCTCAATCAGTGTTTCTAAAATAACAATTTCCAAGTGCGTAAGCAAAATACTTTCTCCATGGCACATCAAGGTTTTATTGCTGTAAAAATAGAGGCAATCGCTAAAAGCAAAACTTTTTTTCTGTACTTCTTTACACAACTGGTAACATCGATCTAAAAAAGTGTCAATTTTTTTAGAAGAGAGGGGCTTTATAAGAAATCCTTCCAAATGCAAGGGAATAGCATCTAAAAAATAGTGTTCAGACGCATAAGCAGACATCATAAAAATAACCGTGTCTGTATCATGATTACGGATGCGTTTTACCATTGAAAGACCGTCTAGTAAGGGCATTTCTATATCAACCAAAATGACATGCGGTGAATGCTCAAGATAGCGACTGTAGCCATCTTCTCCATTCTGTGCCACAATAACAGCGTTAAATATTCCCTTAAAATACGCCAACAAGTTTTCAACAACAACGTGATTGTCTTCAACAAGTAACACATTCATGTTTTTTAGCAATTGATTATCATAAGGAGTCATCTATCATTTCCTTACATGTAAGCCAGTAGATACTCATTTTTACACAATTTAAAAACAAAAGCTCCTCCTTGAGGGTTAAAAATAGTCTACCATTTTGAGAAAATTCCATAAATCCTTAGGTTATTATAATGTAATAGTATTTCAAAAGTATTGATTGAATATTAATTACTGCTTAATGTTTAAAATGCTCTCACCGAAGGATACTCTTTTATAGCCGCTTATGTGGGTAATTTAGAAACACGTCTCCTTTCAAGAAGGCTCTTGTTAAGGCTTTAAGCAAACTTTTATATTCTGTCTTAAACTTTGAAATTATTCTTTGTTATCATGAACATAAACTATCTCAACCAGAGGATTTTGAATGCAAACAAAACCATGCCCCTCGATACAAAGAAATGGGTATCTCATAGGCGTCAATCGCGATTCACTAGAGATTACACATGTAAGTGAAAACTGTGCTGACCTCTTTGAAAAGCCAGCAAGTGCTCTTTTGGGGCAACCACTAGCAGCCGTTTCTGAAGTGTTGATGGAGCAGGTTAAACAATTTTTACTAGAGCCTGTTTTTAAAGAGTATTTTTACGATTCCGTCCTAAAACGTACAGGTTATTTTATCGTAAAACATTTTACCTCCACAGATAACGTCATGATTGAGCTGACACCAATCAACCCTCTTGAAGTTAACTATTTATACAGTATCGATTTACGTCAACTTTTTAAAATGCCACTTAGAGATGAAGACGATTTTAAAAAAGCCACGGACATGTTTTTGCAAGCCATCCCCCTGTACAGTGGGTATGAACACGTTGCACTGTATCGGCTTGAAAGCAATGTGAGTTGGAGCCTCGAGGGTGAAATTGGTTCTCACGAGCACTCTTTCGCCGATATCATGGCGTCATTAGGGGACGAATGCACGAGGAGTGCTTTTCGCTATGTGGAAAATCGTGATGCGCAAGCACTCAAGGTCCTCTCTCTTCCCGCAGCCACACCACTCGATCTAAGTCATTCGGACTGGCGAAGTGCTTCTTATGAGCTCACTCAGGCTTTAGAAACGGTCAATACACGCTCGTTGCTGTGTTATCCTATTGTGGTGTTACAAAAAATTTGGGGCATGGTGGTCTGCTTCAATACGGATGTGAAACCTTTGCATTTAAGGAAAATTAGAGATCTTTATAACCTTAGTAGCTCTTATGCTCTGAGTGTTTCCTGCTACACAAGGGATGAAATATTTAAAACTATGGCATCTTCAAAACATGAACGCTAGCCTATACCCGCCATCACCAAAAAGGAAAAACCAATGTTAAACACGGTTAAAGCCAAACTCATCGCACAACTCATGCTTTTATTGATAGGTTTTGTGGTGGTTGGAGGGATGATTAGTAGTTCGAGCAACCATGCCATTATGTCCTCTAAACGGATGATATTATTAGGGGAAATTCGTACGCAAAGTGCACAGGCGATGGCAGAACTGAGAGGGTTTCAGATTTTTGCTAAGCCACAACGGCTTGAGGGCTACCATCATGCTCACGATGCTAGCATCCATGCCATTGATCAATTGCTTGAACTCGCACGCAAAGCAGATACGCAAGCACAGCTAAAAGCCATTAAAGAGGGATTTATCCTGTGGCGAAAAGCCAATGAGCCTCGTATTGACATTTTACAAAAATACGGTTTGGCGGTGAATGATACCGATTTTGTAAAAACATTTCCCAAAGAGCATTCCTTGCTCATGCAATTAACCAAAGAGTCAGCAGCCACTTTTGATAGTGTCCAAGAAAACCTTAAACTATTAAGCACCATTATGTTTACAAACAATGCTGACACCGTTGAAAAAGATTTGGTTACCACAGAAACCACACTCATCGTAATTTTGTTGGTATTGTTGCTTTTTTCGCTTTGGGTGGCAATGAGTGTTCGAACAGCCGTCATGAGTGCCCAATCAAAGTGTGATCAGATGCAACAGAGCAAAAACCTTGCACAGGTGCTAACAACCAACCATGAAAATGAGATTAACGATGCCATGCGCTCGGTTCAAATCCTCATACAAAGCCTCAAAGAAGCTATTGTAAAAGCAAAAGATAGTGCCTCTCAAAACAAAGATGTTGCCCAGACACTGGCTCAGATTTCAGACCGTATCGTTGCAACAGGAAACAGTATTGATCACGAGACCAAAGCCACTACCGCAGTGACGCAAAGTGTGATCACCATCTTACAAGAGAGTGAAGAGCGCTCAATGGAATCAGGCAGTATGATAGAAGCTGTCTCGCTCGAAGTAAACGATGTTTCCAAAGAGGTGTTGAGTGTATCTGAGGAATTGGCACATATTGTGCTCAAGCAAAACGACCTTTCAACCCATTTAATGCATCTTTGTGAAAATGCTGAACAAATCAAACAAGTACTATTGGTTATTGCAGAAATTGCCGATCAAACGAATCTTTTAGCACTCAACGCCGCTATTGAAGCCGCACGTGCAGGAGAACATGGCAAAGGGTTTGCGGTAGTTGCAGACGAGGTGCGCAAACTAGCTGAGCGTACCCAAAAAAGTTTGCTAGAAAGCAATGCCACCGTTGCAGTGATCGTACAATCCGTACTAAGTGCCTCAGAGATGATGCAGTCCAATGCATACGTATTTTGATCGTTTATTTGAGTAGAAGGCTAAGAGGTGTTGAGGATGTCGCGACTTATCTTACTGGTCTTTCAAAGATTACTGTTTCACTCTGGATCAAAAGTGATGCTTGAAAAACGCTGGGAGATTAATCCCATGAATTTCCATAATATAGGAGAAAACAGATGATCCGAATCAAATTAGAACCAACCGTAAAACTTGAAGCATTGCTTGTCACTATTTCTAAAGTCAAAAGGTTACTCTTTTCTTTGATCATGCTTTGTAGAGTTTAGTAAAGGGCTTGTACAATGAAAAAGCTATTTTTAGGAGTTATGCTATTTTGTGTTGTTATAACGCAGGGGTGGGGAGCTACAAAAACCGTATGTGCTACGGGTGGCGACTACACGACAATCCAAGCGGCTATAATCGGTGTAAATGCTGGTGATACTATCTCTATTTGTAATGGGACATACAGTGAAGCATTGATTGTTACAAAAGCCAATTTGACCCTTCGGAGTCAAAGCGGAAATGTAGCAGATGTGACAATAACTAAAAATGCTACGGTCTTTTCCCTCGAATCCACCAATGTGACAATCAAAAACTTAACCATCAATGCAACAAACGGTAAAGGTATTTTTGGAGATTGGCAGGCAAATAGTGGGCATACTTTTGACAACCTAAAAATCACCTCTAGTGGCAATGGTATAGAGCTTGGGAATACAAATGCCACTTGTTCGTTTACCAATCTCAATATCACTTCTACCTCAGGAAACGGTATATCCTTTAGTTCTTCCGATAATATCGTGAACACTTTCTCAAACATCACTGTTGTAGCTAATAATGGAATGGGTATTGATACATATTATGGTGGCGGTAGCTTTTCAGCTATTACTGTCAATTCCAAAAATGAAGCATTAACCCTTCATACAACGACAAACAATACAAGTGCGATTACTTTTGATAAGCTAAAATTTACAACAAGTGCAACTAACAAAGATGGACTTCATATTGAAAATTGGAATAGTTCGGCAAGCAACGGCTACACAATCACAAATAGTATCATCACATCTGGTGGAAATAGTATAAATATTTTAAAATCACTCAAAGTAACCATCAGCGATACCAATGTCACAAGCTCAAAGGACAAAGGCATTTATCTTGGGTGGGAAGTAGAGGGATTGCATGAGCTAAAAAACATTATTGCTTCTGCTGATAGCAGTGCCGTGCATGCGGAGTTAGGAGCGGGTAAGCTAGAAAGCATTACAGCAAATTCAGCCAAAGGAGACGGTATCTATGTAGGGGGAAAATACTCTTTAATAGCATCAAATATAAAAGTGACAGGAACAAAAAACTATGGTTTTAGGATTGGGGATGAAGGCAGTGCAGCAAATTTACATTCACTTAGCAATAGTTCTTTGACTTCTAGTGGTATAGGATTACAAGTTGACAAATCTTTAAAACTAACGCTTAGTGATCTTAATATTACAAGTGCAACCTCTAATGGAATTGAACTTAATTGGAATTCACAAGGTGCACATGAATTTAAAAGAGTGAATGTAACAGCAAATAATAGTAACGGGATTAATGCCTATTTTGGGTTATCCCTACTCGAGGACTTTGATATCAAAGCTAAAAATATTGGTATAAACCTTCCAAATGATAACCAAAATCTTACGACAGTCATCCATAGAGGCTTTGTAACTACGACTTCTGGAAAAGGTATCAACACAAATGATTCAACAAGCCGTGTTTCGGTAGAGGATGTCGTAATCTCTGCTGGCGGAAACGGTATAGATATTGGTAACGGTATCTCTCCTATCATCAATAGAGTATGTATTACTAAAGCCGCTGTTGGTATTAATTTAGGTTGGGGTGCAAACGATGCTCGAATTACCAATACCAAAGTTGATGGTAATAGCGGTTATGGTATTTATGTTGCCACAAACCCTACGCATCATGTCGAAGTTACCAGCAGTTGCCTTAATAAATCTCCCTTTGCTTTTCGTCAAACATGGGCACCCAAAAACACATTTCATGGTAACTACTGGAATGGAGCTGTTCCAAGCGGGTATGATACTTCCCCGTTGGCATTTTGTCCTATTCCCTCTTGTTACAGTAGTGCTGTACCAGTTCCTAAAATTGACTACCGTTTTGATGAGTGTTCATGGAATGGAACAACGGAAGAGGTAAAAGATAGCAGTGGAAATAATCTTAATGCCACTGCTATAAATTCTGATGGGGATTCTTTAAAGGAAGCACAAATTAATACAGGTGGAAAATTTGTTCGTTCAAAATTACAATATATACAGTTACCTACTTTAGCTCCAAATCAGCCTAATTTTAACGATGGTTTTACAATCACAACATGGGCAAAATTCGATGGACCAAAAGGAAGTTATGAGCGCATCTTTGATTTTGGAAATGGAGAAGGAAAGGATAATATTATTTTATCACGCAATGGAACTACAAATGACCTTTTTTTTCGTATTTTTGGAGGAACTGACGGTAAAACAGGCTGTGTTGGAAAAACAATATCCAATGTTATAGATACAAATTTGAATTTTTGGGCAGTAAGCATTGATAGTTCCGGAAATTATAAGATTTTAAAAAATAACTCAGAAATAGCATCCGACACTACAACATGTATGCCAGCCAATGTCGAAAGACGTAATAATTATATTGGGAAAAGCAATTATAATAATGACTATTTTCAAGGGGGAGTCGACGAATTTAAGATTTTTGATTCCCCGCTTCTTGACTCGCAAATACAGCAAATTTATGCCTATGAATATGCAAAAAAAAATTACGACGGCACGGCTAGAAATGCTGTGGTCTGTGGGCTTTCTACATGCTTTACTGAAGATTTTAACCGTAGCACAGGTGCCTATCCGCCAAATATCACGGACAATAAATTGATGTTAACTCAAAATCAAACCTATATTGCATCAGGTGTTTCACTGGTTGGCGATTTTCCTTCTGCTAATAATTTAGTCGAAATTGAATTTGAGCATAATGCTTATGCGGGGGATGGTGCAGATGGCGTTTCAGTGATACTTTCAGATGCCAATATAACACCTGTTAGCGGAGGGTTTGGAGGTTCGTTGGGGTATTCTCCCAAAAGCGCTACATTGGGTTTTGCTGGGGCTTGGTTAGGATTTGGACTGGATGAATTTGGAAATTTTGCTAATGACGATGACGGAGACCAAGGCAGAGGATGTACTTACCGACCTAAAGTTCGAATACCTGATTCTGTAACGATTCGAGGAAGAGGGGACACAAATCGACTTAATGGCTATTGTTTTATTGCTAATAGTGGTAATTTACAGACATCATCAGGCATTGGTATCGATAAAACGAGTTCGACAATTCCTGCGCCAAAGAGCAAATATAAATTTATTATCGATACCCGTGGTGGTACGAAAATAACCATACAACGGGATACCAATAGCAGTGGCTATGTAACATTGCCAAATATGAATGAAGTGAATGCAACACAAACAGCAATGGCACCTCCAGCATTTAAGCTTAGTTTTACAGGTTCAACTGGGGGAGCAAAAAATTATCATTCGTTCGATGATTTAAGTATCAAAGCACTTTCTTGTGGGACGTTGGGGCAAGATCAAAATCAAACCAATAGCTTTTTTGACGCATGGGAGATAGGAGCTAGTTATAATATTGGTCGTCGGAAAATAGTCAGTAAAATTGCAAAGAGTACGTTTAATCTTAATGTATTTGCACTCAATGAAGCCAATACGGCTTACCAAGATTTTAATGGCACCGTATGCGCTAGAGTGGTTGACAATAACGATATCAACCTAACAGGTTGGACAAAACTTCTGTTTAATACATCCAATCCCTATTTTAACCAAGCATCTTTTAATACTCCCTACGCATCAAAAGAGAATCGCATTGCCTTAAAATGGAAGAAAGATCAAAATAGTGACTGTGAAAGTATGGTAGAAGACAATAGCACAAAATCGACGGATAACTTTGCCTTAAGACCTCAAACCTACACCAAATCATCTCCTGCATCACTTACTCAAAAAGCTGGTGAATCTTTTTGGTTAACCTTAAAAGCTACTGGCCCAAGTAACACCTCCCTTTTAGGCTACAATGCAACGGTACCACTGACTAAGTCTTTAATAGAACCCTCTAAAGTGTGTTATTTCACAGATGGAAATTTTACAAAAAAAGATGGAATGCCTTTAACATCATTACTGTTTGATGAAAGTGAAAGTAATACCTCTAGTGAAGTGAAATTTAATGATGTGGGAGTGTTTACCCTGAATCTTAAAGATACAACATGGACAAATGTTGACAAAGGGAAGACCCCTGCGGAGTGTATCAGCAATAGTAATACCGCAACACTAGATTCTGAAAATAGAGTAGGCTGTAATATTGAAAATAACATCACTATCACGAGCGTCCCTCATCATTTTAATGTCAGTGCAGCACTTAGCAATTTTGAAGGAAGCCTATTTACCTATCTTTCCTCAGATATGAATATGTCTGCAAAACTTGATGTGAACATCACCGCACAATCAGAACAAAATACAACAACCAAAAACTATACCAGAGAATGTTATGCTGCCGATACAACCCATACGGTGAATTATGTATCTCTAGCTGTCGAACCATCTGATGCTTTAACGCTTCTGAAATATTACGAAACCAATACTTCAAAAGAAGGCAATGTCTCTACAAATCTCACTACTTTTTCGATAAGCCACTCAAAAGATATTTTTACCACTACCAATCCAGGAACATCTACACTTAATTATAAGCTCAATTTTGACCGCAACAGTTCAAAGCCCGTTAATCCTTTTGATCTAAATATCAGCAAGGTCACCATTTCAGAACCTAATGTAGAAGGCAATGATACAAGCGTAGGGAATGC
>JFJP01027448.1_pt1 | contig 12307 bp, 13 predicted proteins | sample 431651 | NCBI WGS metagenome assembly JFJP01 (sample SAMN02602958, study PRJNA72255) | Microbial mat metagenome, whole genome shotgun sequencing project. | biome: fresh water; feature: sink hole; material: water; isolation source: purple microbial (photo- and chemosynthetic) mats found in... | reverse complement strand
TTAAGTTTTTTTTATTTTCTTTTAAACTATAAGCATTTTCTTATTAGAAATTTCTGACTTTCGTTTTAAAAAAAATATAATGTATAGAAAAAATTAGCTTTTGCAAAATGTACAAAAAAACCAAAGTTTATTTTTATATTTTGTTTTGAAAATTGAAAATTTAATGTAATACTATTTTATATACTATTTTATATTAAAATTTGAATTTTGATTTTAAAAAATGAAAATTTTTTTTTAATTTTTTCAAATAAAAAATAATGTTTTTTTCTTTAAAAACAATTATTTTATCAAAAAAACATTATTGAATTTAATCAACTTCATCTACTTTTGGCTGATTTCCCTGCTTTGCATTGAAACCTTGCATTCCATGTTGAGGTTCAGCTCTTTGTTGATATATTTTAGTCATCACAGGATTGAACAAATCCTCCAATTTTTTCTGTTTTGATTCATATTCTTCAGATTCAGCGTTCGGATGTGTTTCCAACCATTTATTTATTCGTTCAACCTCCTCTTTGATTTTGTTTTTTTCAGAATCTGTGAATTTATCTTTTAATTTCTCATCATCTAAAGTGTTTTTGACTGAATAACTATAATTTTCGAGATTGTTTTTAGCTTCTATTTTCTTCTTCAACAATTCATCTTCAGTTTTATATTTTTCAGCTTCCTTCACCATTTTCTCAATTTCTTCCTTTGATAATCTTCCTTTATTATTGCTTATCGTGATATTCTCGCTTTTTCCAATAGATTTCTCAATAGCAGTTACATTCATAATACCATTGGTGTCTATTTCAAAACTAACATCAATATGAGGCACTCCTCGTTTGGCTGGTGGAATTCCTCCTAAATTGAATTTCCCTAATAAATTGTTCTCTTTGGTTAAGGGTCTTTCCCCTTCATACACTTGTATGAGGACTCCAGGTTGATTATCTGTATAAGTGCTAAAGGTTTGAGTCTTTTTGGTTGGAACTGTTGTGCCTCTCGGAATCAAAACTGTCATAACACCTCCTGCTGTTTCGATACCTAAGGAAAGAGGGGCTACATCAATTAAGACCACATCATTCAAGTTCCCTGTTTTGTCTTGTCCATTGATGATAGCAGCTTGAACTGCAGCTCCATAAGCAACAGCTTCATCTGGATTAATGGATCTGTTTGGTTCTTTACCGTTAAAAAATTCGGTTATCATTTGTATCACCTTCGGAATTCTCGTCGAACCTCCAACTAAAACCACTTCATGGATTTGACTTTTTGAGAAATTGGAGCTTTTAAGCACTTGTTCGACAGGAAAAATGCATTCTTTGAAAAAAGGCATGCATAATTCTTCGAACTTGGCTCGAGTGAGTGTAAGGTGGTAATCCATACTTTCAACCAAAGCGTCCACTTCAATGGTTGTTTGAGTGCTTGAAGATAAAATTCGTTTTGCTCTTTCTGCTTGGGTCCTTAACCTTCTCATCGCTCTTGGATTGCTTCGGATATCAATCCCGTTCTTCTTCATGAAATCAGCAGCACAAAACTCCACTAATTTGTTATCGAAATCTTCTCCTCCTAAATGAGTATCGCCTGCAGTGGCTTTGACTTCAAACATGCCATCATCAATAGTCAACAATGAAACATCAAAAGTGCCACCACCTAAATCAAAAATCAGGACATTTTTCTCTCCCTTGCCTCTTTTATCTAATCCATATGCAATGGCAGCTGCTGTTGGCTCATTGATAATTCTCAAGACATTGAGTCCAGCAATGGCTCCAGCATCTTTAGTCGCTTGCCTTTGAGAATCATTGAAATAAGCTGGAACTGTTATAACAGCCTTTTTCACACTCTTGCCTAAATAAGCCTCTGCTGTTTCTTTCATTTTGGTTAAAACCATTGAGGAGATCTCTTCAGCGTGGAATCGTTTTGACTCTCCTTTATAGTTCACAACAATGCACGGCTTTCCTTCTGGGCCTGATTCTACAGTAAAAGGCCATAATTTTCTATCTTTTTGGACAATAGGATCATCAAACTTTCTTCCAATAAGACGTTTGGCATCAAATACAGTGTTTGTTGGGTTTCTGGCTACTTGATTTTTTGCTGCATCTCCAATGAGACGTTCTGTTTCAGTGAAACCTACATATGAAGGAGTTGTTCGGTTCCCTTGATCATTTGCTATTATTTCCACTCGGTCGTTTAAATAAACTCCAACACAGGAATAGGTAGTTCCTAGATCTATACCGATTGCTAAATCATTTTTATTTTGGGTTTTGGATTCCATAAGAAAATATAGTTTGTTGGTTGGTTAGTTTGAGTTGTTATTGAATTTATTTTTATTTTGATGAAGAACTCATTGGGGTTGGTGGCTTTTATAAGCAGCAGATGTTTCTAGAATAAAAAGCTTTTTCTTCTCGAACATTCTCCTGTAATTCCTAGATTGTTCTAGAATAAAAGCATATTTTGAAAAATAATAAAAAAAATCAGATTTTCTCAAAAGAAATTTTTTTTTAAAATACATTTAATGCTTTTGTTGAATCTCTTCGTTTTTTGATTTTCGACTCCAAATAAGAAATGGATTTAAGAATTTTTTTTAATCAAATCAATTGCAAAAAAATATTTCTTATAATGTTATGAAGAAACAAATTAATTTTAAAAAGAACCTTTATTCTTTTTTTTTTTATCGATTTTGCAATTAATATTTTTCATCTTTTCAAATTTATAATAAAATTTATAGATTTATTAAATCTTCGTAATAAGCAGGATAAATGGTATCATAATGCCCTGGTCTGAAAAATAGATTCAATTCTGAAGCTTTTTCTTGCGAAATTGATATTGACTGATATTTCTCTTCAAATATTCTGGTCTCAGTATTTGAAGTATGAAGAACATTAATGATTATAATACAATTCAAAGCATAAGCAGAAATCGGAATAATAAGATTTTCTGCTTCTAATCCGTATTTTTTCAAAGTGTCAAGAGTTTCTTCAACACTAAACAAAAAATCTTTGAAATTTTTGTTATTTTGATTTTCTTGTATATAATCATAAATTATTGATCTCATCAAAACTATGATAGCTAAGTCGAATAAATGATTTTTATTTAAGGATTCCGCAATCCGCCTGATAATGGTAAAGAATTTCACTTTTTCATCTTGATTTTTATAAAAATTAATATCAATCTCAAACTTTTCTTTCCATAAAATTGATAAATTTCTCAACAAAATCCCTTTGATAGCTTTTACATTATTTAAAATATTAGAAAAAAATTCTCCATTGCTATCTGTAGTGCATTTCAGAATTTTAATCTTATCATTCATCAATTTTCCTAAAAAAATTATTGCTTTATGAGTTTTCTTATTTTCTTGCGTTATCATATTCCTATATAAATCTTCTAAAAATAAAAAGCCCAATGCACGGTAAAAACAATTTCCATCTCCTCTTATTTTCCTGTAATAAGGCAATTTTTTAGCAATCTCAAAAATTTTGGCTTTGATTGCCATTTTATTATATTCCTTTGCAAAATCTTTCATGAATAATAAATGGGAAATATTTTCACTTTTCGCTGAATTCATTAATAATTCTTCCCATCGTTGTTGCTTTTCGTCAGTAGGATTTGATGTAATAAGATCATCAATGATTGCAGGAGGCGCTATTGCGAATGTTCCTTGTGCTATTGCGAATGTTCCTTTAGCCTTATTTGCAATGTTATGTCTTAAAATTGATTGATTCATAACTTTGTAAGCAAAAAAATTATTAGATCTTGGAAATGTAATTTGAAATGGTTCTTTGCTTTCTTCATTTAAATTTTTTTTGGGAAAATTTTTTTTTGCATATATTTGTTGAAAATTTTCATTTGGCTTATTTGGCTCCGATATTATTGGCTTCAATATTTCGCTGGCCAGCTTATCATTAATTTCAAAATTTTTATATATTTTCTCGATTGCATTTTTGGCTTTTTCATAATTAGATTCGAAAACTTTCAGAAATTTCTTATCGAAATAAAAAAAATCTGCATTATTCCCCAAAGTTATTTTTGTTTTGAAAAATTGTTTCACACAATTTTCGATTTCATTTATGTTACTTTTTAAGATTTTATGATCATTTTGATATGAGGTTAAAATCTCAAAGCTCCTATGAATTAATTTCATCTGAGGGTCTTTGTTCCTGCCCAATTGATCTTCTTTCGTTTTAGCTTCAGATGATTGTCTTTCAAATTTGAAGTTAGTTCGAATATCTTCATTTTCTTTTGCATATAAATTTTCCGTCTTTTCATATTTTTTATTTTCCATTGAAGACAAAAAAAAAAAAAATTTTTTTAAAAACACTAAATTTCAAATTAATCATTTTTTTTCTTAATAATTCATTTTAAAAATCACATTTTTCTTATTTTTATTTTCTGTGAAACTGCTTATCTCGCAAAAACTCCATGTCTCGCACTTTTATCTCTATTTAAAACCTTGCAGATTCCTTTAAAACTCCAAGAGCATGTAAAATTCTTTCACCATCAGATTTTCAAATAAAAGTTTCAGTTCGTCTTGAGCTTAATGATCTGAAAATACCTATTAAACTCAAAAAAAATTTCAACCGAAAAGAGAAACCAAGATTACAAATGTAATCCATTTAAAGATTTTGCTTTCACTATGGAAATATTTCGAAAAACAATAAGAATCTTAGCTCTTGCGACATTGGAATCAATAGCTTTTCCTCATGTTGCTTTTTTGTTGCAATTAAAGAAATTCTGAATATACATTTTTTAAATAAACAAGAAATTTTGTATTTTGGGAATGCCTTCAAAATCTATCAAGTTCAAACCTAACCAAGCTTAAGTTCATTAAAAAGACTATTATTTATCATAAGCCTATTAAAATTGAATCAAACATTTTGAGTTAAAGCTTTTTAAAAAAAATTTTTTGAAAAAATAAATTTAAGAAAATCTGAATTGTTTTATTAATAAAACAAGAAATATTATTCAAAAACAGAATTAACTGGAACTTTAAATCAAATAAATAGAAAACCGAAAAATGGTGAATTTTGTAATTTTCAAAATGTTGAATTTATATTTAGGAAGAAGAAAAAGATGATGTAAATTTCAGGATTATAACACATAACTTAGAAAATGCAATGACATTTAACCCATCAACAAAAGCTGCACAAGATTTTTCTTTAAATATAAAAGATATGGCATCTATTGATAAAAGTTTAAAAATCTGCCTCCGAACTTAAATTTCTTTTTAATAGCAACAATGGAATATGATTTTATAAAAGACAAATTTCACAGAGATAGTTTGAAAAATGACATAATACTCTTAAATCCTTTGAAGAATCCATTAAAAAATGGAAATGAAAATTCAAAAAACTCACGAATTTTGTTTGAATTGAAAAACTCTACAAAAAATAATGAAGAAGAAAAAAATTTTGTCGAAATTAACAAATGCATCAAAACAAAAAAAAATCAGAAATCTCAAATCAATAATAAATTGGAACTTTTGGAAAAATTTGAATTAGGAATTCCCCAAAGCAAAATCACAAAAAATGTCAAATCAGTTCTGGAAATGGTATTTTTCTTCTACACAAAATAATTAATTCACAATAAAAAAAAGAAAAAATCTCATGAACTAAGAAAATTTAATTTTTTAAATTATGATCCCAATAATAAAGTATATCAATGCATGGCTTGCCTTAAAAGGCACCGGAGCGAAAGAAAGCGTTGTAGCAGTTCCTTTGATTTCAACAAATCTGCTTCATTTTCCGAAAAACGTTGGCTTTAATCATAAAATTAACTCAATTCTTTTGCATTTTAGATCATAAAAGACCTTTAGAATATGCTGTTCTTCCTTGTAGATCGTTTTTTATGAGCAGTCCTGAAGAGGATAAACAACAAAAGACAAAAAGACTAATCGAAATTTTTAAAGAATACATAGATCAGGCCAATATTTTGTTAAAAAGCAAGAACATTCTATTTTTCCATGAAATACAAAATCTATTGTTGGACTTAAAATATTCTTTGGGAGAACAAAATGTGGAAGAGCAACAAAAAATTGAATTTTTTTTGCAACATAATATGGAAAAAATAATCTGGGAAAATAATTTATTTATTTCGAGTTGGGAAAAACTCAACTTTTTCGATCTTCCAACAAAAGATAACAAACTTTCAAATGAATTGATGTCAGTAAAAGCTGAATTGGAAAATTATAAAGAAAATATGGAAATTTTGAATCAAAAGAATGCAAGTCTTGACTTCCACTTAAACATTGTTATGAATAAATCAGATTCTGATGTGAATTCTGGACTCAAAAAAACAATTCAAAAAGTCATATATTTAGAAAAAAAGAATAAATATTTTGAATCTAAAGAGCAAAATTTTATTAAACAAATATATTTATTGAAGGGAGAGAATCTAAAATTATTTGTAAGTATTTTAAAAGTAAATAATTCCATTCCATTCATTTTTTGCAGGAGAAAAATCGATTTTATAAAGAACAATTGAATAATTTGAATCTTCTTGACAAATCTCAAGATTTTTTCATTCAAAAAACGAATTCAAACTCCAATTCTACAACAAACCTTACTGGAAATAAAGAAATTTATACAAAGTTATTATTTTTATTTAATTTTTTTCTTTCCATTTACAATAAAAAATATGTTTTAAAGCGAAGAAAAGTTAAAGAATGGAAACTATGTAAATGAGTTAGAAAAAATACTTTCGTTGAAAACCAATGAAATAGAAATCCTGAAAGCTGAATTAAATAAAAAAGAACTAAATATCCTTCAAGAATTTGAAAAAAATCAAGAACCTACAAGAAAACCAAATTATTTAATTCCATTTAAACTTCAAGAAAAAGTGGAATCTACAATAAGAGATGAAAAAAATATAAATGAGAAAGATAAAAAAGAAGAGATTCTTCAAAGAAATAGGCAAGAAATAGCTAATTGCAAGCAAAATTTCAATGAACTCGAAAAAAAACTTGGTTTGAAAACAAAAGAAATAGAAAAACTCAATCTTGAATTAAATCGACAGGAACAAATTTCTCTTAATTTTCAAAAAGAGATTGAAAAACTTAATAATGTGATCGATGAACAAAATCATGTAATTGAGTTAAAAATTAATGAAAAGGAGAAAAATGAAGCGAATTTTGAGGAGATCAATAATCAGTTTCTACGTTTGAAAAAAGAGTTAAGCATTGCGAACAAAACAATAGAAGAATTTGAATTAAGACTGAATTCAAACTTACCTACAAACATCGAAATTTCTTCAAGAGTTGACTCTAAAAAACTTATTGAACAGCTTTCACAACTATTGTTGAATAAAGTAAAAAAAATAAAAATATAAATCATAAAAAATTTTTTAAAAATATAAAAGGAGGATTCTACAATTTTAAAAGAAGATTCCAAGAATTTGGTTAATGCTTTATTGGGCGAAAACTACCAAAAATTAAAAAATAATTATGAATTAGTGATTCAAGAAATGAAAGAAAAAAATTATTACATGAATTTCCAAATTAAGGAAAAAGTCAACTTTCTTTTAAAATTCTATATTTTAAGCATTTATTTTTAAGAACGAAAAAATGATTTCAATATCAAAAATCGCAACAATTTTCTCCAAAAGTTTGTTGTATATTATCGATATTTTAAGATCAAATGATGCAAATATTTACACTCAAATCAAAGAGAATTTAGAAAATCAAGAAATTTCAATTTTGAAAACTAATTCAGAAATTGCGAAAGATCTGGTGCTTTATGAAAATGAAATGATGAAATATGAAAATGAAAAAGCTTATGATGATCCAAGTCAAATGATTTTAAAAGAGTCAGATTTCGCCAAATTGGAAAAATATGAAATTTTGAAGAAATTGAATGAGAATTTGAAACTTGAACTCGCTCAAATAAAAGAAAAATTTTCATGGGCTGATAATAAAAATAAGTCTTCTCATGTCAGAAAAGATAGTCTCAAATCAGAACTTGAAGAATGCGTAAAATATAGAATTTATTTTTTTATTGATTCAATTCTTTTTAGTTGAAGAAAAACAAAGAATTGATGAATTATATAAAACATTTAGAAAATAAGATCTATAAATATGGTTTAAAAGAAACTCATTCAGGTGAATAATATTTTTAATAGTAATTCAAATTCTAAGTTTTATTTTAAGAACAAAAAATATTATTTGAGCAAGAGAAACTGAATAATGCAAATAATGAGAGTTTGACTAATTTTATGTTTATGCAAGCTTTGACGCTCGAAGAAATGTTTTTTTATTTTTATTTTTGCTTAATTAATTTCAAAAATTTCAAAGTTTTAGTGAATTTCACCAAACAAATACTTGAAATCTGCTGAATGATTGATTTTGTATGGTTTTTAAAACAGAATCAATCAACGAATAAAAATCTCTAAATAAAAAAAAATTTAAACTCAAAAGTGTTGAAAATTTTCAAATAATAAAATAATATTTCCTAAAATTTTAAACAAGAGAATTTTTTTAAAATAAGTGAATGTACTGAACTTTTTCTTTATTATTTTTTTTTTTTCATTCAAATTTTCGGATTATTTAAGTATTAAAAAATGAATGTTAATATGAATAAAAAATGTTCACGTACACTCTCAATAGATAATGGTTCAATGAAACAGTTCAAGAGTCCATTTAACTTTGGAGACAAATCTGCCAACAAGGCATTCCAATCAGAAGGCAAAAATAATTTTCCGTTTTTAGAGTTTGGTGATGAAGAAAAAAATGTTCAAAATGACAGAAAATTTTATGCTTTGACTTCAAAAAACTTTAATAAAGATGAAGGTTTCAATCATAGTTTTTTCGAACAAGAAAAATCCAAATTTATTTCAGAAAAAATTCAAATGCCTGCTTTCTTGAAACAACCACAAGCTGTAAATAAATTGAATTCATTTGAACAAAAACAACATTCAGTTTCTTTTTTCGAACCAAAATCTGAAAATCACAACAAAATTTTTCAAAAATTTAATGAGGACCCCAACAAATATTCTTATAAAATTCTTCAAAAAAATATAGAAGAGCAAAAACTTTTGAATCAAAATATTTTGAAGAAATATGAAATTAAAGACAAAGGATTTGAAAAAATCATTGAAGAAAATGACAAAAAAAAGGAAATTGTGCAAGATTCTTTTGTTTCAATTCAAAGTAAAAATAACTAAACAACTCTAATAAATATAATTCATTATAAAAAGAGAAAGATAGTTTAGAAAGGGAAAATTTCAAATTAAGAATCGAGAATAAAAATCTGAAGAAAACTTGTGAAGATTTAAAAGAAGATATTAAGCATTTGACACAAAAGATTCATAATTTGGATTTGCTCTCAGATAAAGATAGGACTATTGGAGAAAACAGCGATTTAAAAAAATCCTTACAAATGATGGGGAAAGAAATTGATAGATTAAAACAAGAACAAAAACAATCTTTTGAAAAAATTTATGATCTTACAGCGGCTAACAATGCGATTTCAGAAATGAATTTCTCAATGGAGGATAAATTAGAGAAGGCTGCGAAAGAAAAACAGGCAATTGAGAGTGAATATACCTTGAAAATCAAATTTTTTATTAATGAAAATAAAGCATTGACATCAATTATGGAAAAAAAAGAAAGAGATCAAAGGGAAGCTGAAAAAGAATCAAAAAATATGAACTTTAAAATGGAAGAGGATTTAAAGATTTTACTTCAATCTCACAAAGATTTTTCTTTTGTTATTGATAAATTTGCTAAAAAACACCATAAAAATTCAAACAATTAATGCGTAAATGAAAAGAAATGTGAAATATAAAAACCATTTACTTAATTATTTAGAACTCCCAGAATTTTTTTCATAAACTGTTTAATTTAACGACTATAAATTCGATAAATTTTCTAATTTAAGAAGTATTTGTGAAAAATTCAATCAATGCAAAAACCTTTATCTAGCACATCATTCAGCCGATCAGTCTTAGGTGTTAGGGCTACAGAAAAAGAGAACAATTCAATAAATTCAAACACAAATGGACCAAACTCCAAAGCATTCAATTTAATAAAATACAAGAAACAAACGTCTCAAATCACAACATATACAGAAAACATGACAAATGACACATCCTTTCAAGATGTCACCTTACAAAGAATCAATAGACAGAACAAAAGTTTCATACAATCTTCAGGAAATATGAAATTGAATGCAATTAATAAGTCTCAAGAAATCGCAAAGGAGTTTAAAAAAAGCTTTGGAGCAGAAAAAATTAAAAAAAATAACAAGGTAGAGAGACCTATTGGTAATCTCCTCACAAAAGAAAATAAAAAGGTACAAAACAATTTCAGTTTTATTAACGCACCCACGAACAAACAGACAACTGCTAATATTAACTATGAAAATTTTATTAAAAAAGCTCAAAAAGAGCAAAGTTTTGTTCAAAGAGAAGAAAAAAACAAGAACATTTCAAATTTATTTCCTTCGATTTTAGAGAATTTGCAATTATCCAATTCTTCACCCTCAATATTATGTGATAATTCAAATTTAATTTATTCTGAGACTGAAAATGCTAAACTGGCCAAATTTTATGCAAAAGATATTATGGAAATTTTAATCAGCAAAGATGTGAGTTCTAATGAAAATATTTTATTTTAAATTTTCTTCTATTTTAGAATGCACCACCCAAAAACTTCTTGGAATTTCATAAAATCCCTTATAACTTAAGAAGTAGAATGATTGATTGGATGGTGGAAGTTCTCTTCAGTTATAAATGCCAAGATCAAACCTTTTTTTTAGCAGTTTCTGTGATGGATAGCTTTTTTAAGAATTCAAAAATGTAAAAATATTTTCAGTTAAATTATACTAAAAAATTGATATTAGATGCTATGATATTGGAGAAATGCATTTAGTTGGTGTTACTTCGATGTTTATTGCCTCCAAATATGAAGAAATTTATCCTTTCAAATTGAAATTAGTGTATGAGAAGATTGGACACAAGAAAATCCCGATAGAAGAGATTAAAAAAAAAGAACAAGAAATTTTAGAAGTGCTGAACTTCAATTTAATACACCCAACTCCTAATGAATTTACTATGTTGGCTATTCAAATTTTGAATTCTAAGACTGAAATACAAAGAAAAACAAAAATTTATTTAGAAAAAGTATGTATTTATTTGCTGAAAATGGTTTTGCACGATTATGAACTAATCTCGAAAACTAATTATCACATTTTAGCAGCCTCAACGATCTTTGTGGCATTTAAAATAATCGAAAATCTTGATCAAAATTTCAAAAGTGAATTGATGGTAATAAAAAAAAATGAGTGTCTTTTAAAATTTATTTTTATTTGATAGGCAAAAGAGATTAAAAAAATTTTCGATGTTGATGATAAAATTTTATTTGAAACCTCTACAAAAATATTATATTTGGCTAAAAACTTCGAAAAACTCTATCCAAACCTGGATAACTTGAAGAAGTTTAACGGATTCACTATATTGAATGATAAAAAAGCATAAAATAACAATCTTTATTTTTTTTAATTTGTTTATTGCGCTTATTGTTCAACAAATAGTTTTTATATTTAGAAATGGCAAACAAAAAAAGATAAGAAAATTAATTAATATTGACACAGTTTGGTTATCTAAAAGTTTAATCATATTTCTTCTTTTGAACTGCGTTTACTTGAATATTTTAGGGAATCAGTCGGTTTTTCATTCCCGATCTCCTCATCGAATGATATTTCTAGATTATCATTTGATTTTCTTTCCGAAATTTTCAAACTGGGATTATATTGATCATTTGTGTTTGAGAAAGTGCGATCTTTATTTCTAAGCAGAAAAAAATAAAATTAAAAAATTAATTAAGCATTCTTACATTTTTCTTTTTAAAGCTTCAAAAATCTCCTTGTTTTTCTCTAGCAAAAAGTTTTTAGAAAGAATTTCTTCTTGAATTTTTTTGAGATTTTCATCTAAATTGGTTTGTTTCTGGACACAATATTTTAATTTTTCTTTTAATTTGAAACATCCCTCAGTTTGTATGCAAACAGTATCTTCAGTCTTTTTGAAATAAATAAATATTAACAAAAATCTTTATCAAATAACATACTTTTTTAATTAGATCCATTAAATCTTGAGTTAGAACAGCTACATTTTCTTTTTTAATCTTTAAAGAGGCCTGTAATTTAGTTTTTTTATTCATAAGGTTTTCAATAATTTCGCTTCTTTTTTTTTCAGACTTGAACAAAAAAAATTAAAATTTTTTTTTTAAAAGCTAATTTTTACATTATTATGTTTCATTTTATAAATGCACATATCACATATTGGATTTTCATTGATTGTTTTACTCGAGCATTGTTTGCAAACAGAAAACCCGCATTTTCTACTT
>JFJP01040998.1_pt1 | contig 12310 bp, 20 predicted proteins | sample 431651 | NCBI WGS metagenome assembly JFJP01 (sample SAMN02602958, study PRJNA72255) | Microbial mat metagenome, whole genome shotgun sequencing project. | biome: fresh water; feature: sink hole; material: water; isolation source: purple microbial (photo- and chemosynthetic) mats found in... | reverse complement strand
TTGATTTTGATTTTTTGTATTATTCTTTTTCTTTGCTGCAAATTTGTCAATCAAATTAGAAATATCCATCTCTGCTTTTACAACACTAGGAATAGCTACTTCTTCACTGGGAGTCAACACATTTTGAACATCTTGTTCTTGTGCTGGTTGTGTTGGTTCAGGTGTAGTTTGAGACTGAAGAACTTCTTCAAAAGATTCTTGTTCTGATGCTTGAGTAATTGTGTTTTCCATTTTTAATACGCCAAATTAATTAATAAAACAATAATAAGATGCTTGTTATTTCTTAGAAATAATGCTACATCTACTCTTTTAAATAAGAGATCGAAACTGTTAAAACTCTCCATTAAACTGGTTTTTGCAAGTGAGCTCTTGATAGTATCAGGTATAATACATAATGAATTATTACTATCTATTTCAATAGCATCTGCTAGTGAGTTAGATAATTTTTCTATAAAATCATCATGGTTACTTTTACTAAAGAATCTGAAATGTAAATCTAAAACATATTGAGTGATAATTTCATCTGTAAAGATTAATTTATTAGCCATCATTAAACAGTCACTTCTGAGTAAGTAACATGGTATAATTTTATTAACTTTATCGATAAAATCATTTATGACATTTGCATCATCAGGGCTCCTTTCTTGCATTAACTCTGTATGGGTAATTGTAAAAATATCTATGGTTTTTTGCATAGATTCAATACTTAACCTACTGCTCTTTTTCTTCTTCGTCATCATCTAATAGATCCATGTCATCATTACCAAGATCCACCACTATATCAGAGATGTAGTTTCTATTATAATCAAACTCACATTCTACTAAGAATTTGACTTTCTTTACACCTAGTATTTTTAGTCCTTTCATAAATACTTTAAAAGACATTGCCGGTTTGAATAATTCACGATTCAAATTCCCGCGTGTGAGCATTCTCACTACTCGGTTACTGCTGGATTTTCTATTTATAGAAATAAACCTATCTAGTAAGATATCAAACCTGCCTGGATTAATACCCATATGAGCTAATATTTTTCTATATAGACCAGCTAATATTCCATTGACACCACTGACCTCATTGATACAATAAGATGGATCTTTTAAGACTCTCACCTTATCATTGAGTTGTTTGTTGAGTGTATTCATCTATTGAAATCTCAGTATAAATAAAACTAAATCATTTAAATGATTAGCCCATTTTAAAAGAACTCTTTGATAATATTGACTATCGAGGTCTTCTTCTTTATTAATTTGTATGATTAATTTATAAAAATCAATACACTTATTTTTAAAGTACATTAACTGCTGTACTTGATTGTCTTTATTGTATAAGTTCAATTGTATTATTTCATTTAAACTCCTGTTGATAATTTTATTATCGTATAAGTTATTTAGTACCTTTTTATATGATACATATTCGGTTACTAAATCTATGAATAAACAGTATTGTTTTAAATCATGTTTAATACAATCAAATCTATAAATATGTGCATTTTGAATATTATAATTATCCAGTACACTTTTATCAATTAGATTTATAATTTGCATATATTGCTCTATGCAAGGTGTATCGTATATTTTTAGAATCCACCATAATCTAAAATTTCTGAATCTATGCATTAAAAGCCCCAGATTCTGCATGTGTTAATATTACTTGGATTACCTCTACAATAAAGAGAGACTTCCTACTTCATAGAGACCTCATGATCTCTCCATAGGCTGACACCGCTGTTCCATCGGTGTTTTAAATACAAAAATTCCGTAATCCTTACGGTATTTATTTCTGTTTAGCTAATATTATTTTACAGAATCCAGATGGTATCTGATGTTCTTTAATAGTAGCTAATGTATGATTTAGAATATTTTTAGCAGCATTAATATCTCTATCATGAGTGGTATTACATGTGTTACATGTCCATACTCTTTCTGATAGCTTGAGTTTATAATCTAATTGTGTATTACAGCTACTACAAATATGAGTGCTAGGATACCAGCATGACATGTACACTATACTACAATTATTAGATTCTAATGCTTTATAATTTAGCATAGATGCAAATCTAGACCATGATGCATCTGCAATACTCTTTGCTAAATTATGATTCTGAATCATATTACTGACTTTCAGTTTCTCTATACCTATTACTTGGTTTTCGTTTACTAGGATTCTAGAGAGTTTATGTAGAAAATCATTTCTTTGATTTGTTACTTTTTCATGAGCTAATGATACCTTTAATCTAGCTTTGTTTCTGTTTTTACTACCTTTACATTTCTTTGATAATGCTCTTTGCAGTCTCTTTAAATGTTTTTCTTTATTTTTGAGATGTTTAGGATTAGGTACTTTCTCTCCAGATGATAGAATAGCAAAATCTTTTATACCTAAATCTATTCCTATGCTACTAATGCCATTAGTTTTAATAGGAGTATATTCACAAATAAAAGATATATAGAATTTACCACTAGATGTTTTACTAATAGTAGCACTAGTAGGTTCAGATGGTAGTGGTCTACTCCATTTTATTTTTAGAGGGTCTTTAGATTTAGCAATATAGAGTTCAGTTCCTTTTAGTCTAATAGCGGTACTTATTAATGTAAATGATTGTTTACCATGTTTAGATTTAAACTTAGGAAAACCTTTACGTTTCTTAAAGAATACTGAATACGCTGTACCTAAATGTAACATAGATTGCTGTAGTGCTACTGCGGATACATCATTTAACCATAATGATTCTAGATCATTTTTATATTCTATTAATTTATTTACAAAATCATATCCAGATACATTAGGGTTAGATAATTCATTAGAATGATTAGTATCTTTATGTGCTAGATAATATTCATATTCTTTTTTAGCGTCACTTAATCCTCTATTGTAGACATATCTTACACATCCAAATGTTTTATTCAATAAATCTATTTGTTCCTTGTTTGGATAGATTCTATATTTAAATCCCTTTTTAAAGGATTTTATAATATCACTCATTATTAGTCCTTTAAAAATATGTATAATGTGATTTCACATGTTAGTGATATGTGATTAATTATTAATACATTAAAGGATTTTTTCATGATTACAGATGACAAAGATACCTCTGATGATGATCTCATTTATACTAGAAATAAACGAAAACAGCTTATTGAGAGCATTACAGCAAAAGGTATGCCTGAAGATAATAAAGATAGAACTACTTTATTAATGGCATTAGCAGATATGGATAGAGCTACTCTTACAAAGAAAAAGATTAAAGTAGATACTGCAAATGGTGATCTACAAAAACAAGCTATGCAATTGATCACTGCAATGTATAGTGATCAAAGGACTAAAAATCTAGGTAATGTATTTGTATCTGTGCATTCTAATAATACACTTACTGATGATTTTACTATTAGTGATACAGTACCAGGTGAAATGTGTGATATTGGTCCTACTGATACATATGACTCTTTTATGGGTAGACTCACCTCTTAAAGCATAAATAGATTGTTATCCTTTATTGGATAACAATCTATTTATGACCTATTTTAAAAACCTATTTATTTAACGGTGTATGTGCACAATACAAATCAATAGGTAAGTATTGCATTTGTATAAATTTGCATAGAGTCATTTGCATAAAATCAAATTCATCAATTGCTTTATCTTTAAATACTTTTTTCTCTTCGTCATTCATTTCTCTTATAAAATTAAGACGAGGTGCGTATAAAAGTAAATCATTCACTTTTGATAATTTTAATTCTTCTTGATGTAATTCTAACCAATTAGTATAATCATACATAATCATCCCAAAATACTGACTATGTGCAGCAGTGGGGGTAAGTGTTTTTTCATCTATATTGATTACACTAATATTAAATATATTATTAAGAATTACACTAGTAGATTTCTGAAGAACTTCAGTTTCTTGAGATGATAATTTAAATGGAAATATATTTACTACCACCTCTAACATAGCCTTATCAGGACCATCTATATTGTTTATTGCAATAGTATTTAATAATTCAAAAATAAACCTATGCATTTTTGTCATTATAGATATTTTTAATATATCGTTTTTATGCAAATCATAAATTCGATTATAAAGTTTTTTATCTAATAAGCCATATTCTAATGTTTGAAAATCATCTGTTATTCTATTATAATACTTTTCATTAGAAGATACATCAAATGCAAATTTAGGATCTATGTGTATTAATGTACCTAATCTAGTGTCAAGAATAGAATCTAGTGAAGTGTATAATTTTTTCATATATTAATTAGTCTTATGGGTATGTTTGCATCAGATGCAATTGAGATCATGTGTGATGTACCAGGAGAATATCCATTATAGAAACATACTAGATGAGTGGCTAGTTCTAGCATTTTTATGTTTCTCTTAAAGCCAGCCGATTTACCTTCATTATCCCAATCAGCAGGCACTTGTATACATGGGTATTTATATCTTGCACACCAATTAATAATCATTCTATCTGCTCCGCTAGATGCTGCGCCAGATATATAAATAATATTTTCCTGACTATTATTTATATAAGCTACAATTTCTTTATGAAATTCTAGCTTATTAGTGTATCCTCTACTGCCAGCTACAATTACTCTTTGTCTATATAACTTTATATCTGTAGATTGTAGATCTTGATTGCGAGGATAATCTATTAATCTTAAATTAATCATCTTTAATCTAATCCTGTCGTTTTTAGATGCATCGATGTCAAGAAAACTTTCACTGTTTGGGTGCTTTTTACACCAGTACTAAATTTCTCAATACCATCTAATTTTACACTGCCAGTTCTATCAATAAGAGTGTTCATAGCATTAAAGCCTCCTTCATCACCACCTCTAAATTTTAGAAATTCTCTAAGAGATTGTGTAAGGCCAAATGCAGCTAACACTTGAGTCTCAGGATAAGATATTTTACTACCCTTTGAGTCTCCAGTAGGCTGACCTGTCATATCGTCTACAGTGTTATTGTGATCAGCAATAGTGATTTTCTTTGTTAAAATCTGAGCTTGTCTTTTAACAGGTAGATCTAAGACCATATACTTATTTGGTGTTAAATAACTAGGTGTATCTTCTGTCTCTGGTACCCAAATTCTCTGAAAGAAATCATGACCTAATTCTTTTCCAATTTCTATATTTCTATCTACATCTAATCTAATATCACTAAAATTTGGTGCTACAATAGATAATGTAAATTCTTCTTGTTCTAATTTTTGAATAAACTCATCAAACCCATCATCATCTAAAGTAGAAAAATAATCTAGATAAATTTTTTTATTCGCTCCACCCGGTGCAATTTTTTCGATATAGTCTAATATGAATTCTTGAGTTTTTTCTCTATTGCCTGACATTATTTAATCCTTGTTGTTTAATGATATTTTCAAGAGCATTATAGCGAGGCTGCATTTGTTTTTCTATATTAGATATAAATGAAGATATTTTTAAATTAAGCTCTTTCTCATTTGGTTTATCTTTAGCTTGATTTGTAGTAAACTCTTTATAAATCAATACTAGTTTTTTTAATGCATTATAAATATCTATTGCACTAGTTTTATTTGCACTATAAATATCAGCTTGTAGCTCTTGTTCTATTTTTGATACCTTTGTATCACTAGAGAGATGGCCTAAACTGTAGTGACCTAATTCATGATAAGCAATAGCCATAAATTGATTATGTGTTAAATTTTGTTTTAACAAATAATTCATAGCTATTACATACTGGCTAGCAGGTATCTTATATGTAATGTCAATATACTTAGATAGCATCTGTTTATTACCAATCATTGCACCGCCTACTTGCAATAATTTAGGATCTTTGGTTAAAAGAATTGGAAGTTTCATTTATTATAAAATAATGGTTAAAAAACTATTTGCATAGTATCACTTGCTTTGTTTTGCTTCAAAGTGATTTATTGCAATAAATACTTACGTTTAAGTAATATGTGTTTATAAATTTTTAAAGTTTATTTTCTACAATAAATGGAACTACACGATCTATAAATATATCTAAATAAGCTCTATCTGTATCTTCTGGAAATAAACAAAATCTCTGGTATGATGTGTTTTCATTGCATCTACCTAATTTAATTCTCCAGTATCTGTTTATTTGAAATCTTCTCTCTTTAGCATCAGGGTGATTCATAGCTTGAGATATATGTGGATCATTGAGCCATTCTGATGGATTAGGATGACCTAATCTTGCTAAAGCTTGAGTTATACCTTCAAACAGATTAATTTCTTTTAGTGTCATTTTTATACTTCTTTCTTGAATATCTTATTCATAGTAATAGTAAATGCTATATTTTTTGTATTAAACAAAAAAATAAGAGCCCACAATGGTTTATTTTTTTTTATTCTGGATTACGGCGTCCAGAATTTGATTGGTTTCCCAACCATTTTTGAATACTCGTATAAGACCATCATTAATGGTCTTATTTGGATTGAAGAAACCTCAACCTCTATCTTGGTTGAATCTTCAATCATGTATCTGGAGAGATTCTCCAGATACATGATTTTCTGAACCATCAATTCCACCGTGCGAGTATACACATTGGCCATTTCGGCCTTGGCCATTTCAGAGCCTATTGACCCCTCTCTGACCTCTTTATACTCGTATTTCTTCAGAAGTTCTCTCTCTTCTGCCATCGCCTTTTCATAAATCAACTGATCTATGGAGTCAATTTTTACTGCACTCATGTTAATTCCTTTCGCTACATTGTAGCATATTTATTTGTACCAATACAACCACTGCATCGATTCACCTGAAGTATATGTGACTGAAATAATTTAGGATAATATTTTTAAAGAAAAAAAAAATAGAGCCCCACGTGGGTTATTTTTTTTTGTCCGATCAGCGTGAGAAGAATTCCGCGTCGCTAATCTTCGTTGCACATTGGTTTGCTTGGTGATCGTCACCTTTTAATAGATAACGATCAAGATGTTTTTCAGCATCTGACAAGCAACTGTGAAACATTGGCCTTGCGTTCGGGTTCCTTGCACGCAAGGCGTCGATCCGGCTTTGCAGCCGGTCAGCTATCACATTACCTGTGGTCTTAGGTTGCTGTTGAGCAACCACCGTTTGATTTCCATACCCGTCAGTCATGACGGTGTATGTGGAGATGCTGACCGGCTGCACACGGCGCGCATGCTCTTGACGAGCAGCTTCTGCAGCAAGCGCCGAAGCAACACCATTGGCCAAAGCATTGAAAAAACTCGACATGATAAACTCCTAAATAAAAACATTCAATGCAACCACTGCATCGATTCACCTGAAGTATATGTGACTGAAATAATTTAGGATAGTATTTTAACAGTCAATTGACGATGACAGCACTATCTGTTTAAAGAAACGGTCGCATTGCTCTACTGTTATTTCTACAGAGAGCAATAATGCATATTGCTCTTCTATTTTTTTAAAATTAGAAAGCTCTGCAGCTTTCTTTTCTTCAAGAAGACACATTTGCCGTATATGGCTATATTTAACCATATTCATTCTTGTATTGATCTTATCGATAATTTGATTGTGCTGTTGAGCTAATTCCATGATATACTCCAAATTATAAAAACGTTCAATACAACCACTGTATTGATTCACATTAAGGATATGTTATTAATATTAAATAGAGTAGTATTTTGCGTCATAATACCTACACCTAATTACTGGTGTAGGTATTATGCTGTATACTATAAATTATGTTTAATAATGAAAGGCAGTACTGAATTTTTAAATATTTCTAAGTATAATTCATCACTGCCTTCTTGTGTTAAACAATATCTTTGTCTTGATGTATTTTCACTACATTTACCTAATACTAGTCTCCAATATCTGTTAATAAGAAATCTCTGTAGTCTAGGTGCTTCATTAATAGCTAACTCGATTATAGGATCTTTTATCCAGTTATTTGGATCTTGATAATTAGCATCTTTTAGCATCTGTGATATAGATTCTACTAAATCTATATCACCTTCTTTCCTTTTTTCAGTAAATGGGTTTTTTGTATAGTCTGTCATTTTATCTTCTTTATTGTCTTTTTATCTTCTTCTAGCCAATATGGAAAATATTTACCTGCTCTCATCATGAGTAGATCCATTGTCGATAAGAATGGTATTGGATGTTTATCATTATCACATGTCCACCACGATCTCGTGTTTAATAAAATATCCCAATCCCAATCTTGAGCTTTAAGATCATCGTATAACTCTTTAGGAGTACATAATAATCCTTCTGGAAGATTATGCCACAGATATTTCATCTGACACATCTCTGAAGTAATTAAAATAGCTCTTCTGAGTTTAGCATCAGAATCTATTTTAGATCTTACAGTAGTTCTAGATAACTTTACATCTGGGTATAAATCTAAACTATAGTTTTGAAGACTACCATTTAAGCCATATCTGTCATTAACTTTAATGTAATGAAACTCTGTTAGACTAGGCAGGACACCTTCTTGTTGAGATACTATTAATTGTAGTATTAAACCTGATGGACCAGTCTTAGATCTAAGTTGTACAAGAGTAACAATAAATAGGTCAGTGTCACCTTTCATATTGTCACTAGTGTGTCTAGGGTATTCTGGACCTTTAGTAGTATCGTTAGTTAATGGTGTAGCATTTTGACACTGCCAGCAATTAGTAGTAAGAAAAGTAAAGTCATCAGTGACACCTTTTAGAGTATCATTATTTTTTAGAAACTGTAATTTCTTTATTGGTGGCGCTCTAGGATCCATAGGAATATTTTTTCCTACATGAGCAGAGATAAGAAAATAGTTATTAGATTGCTGCACTGGTTTAGGTAAAGAAGAGAGCATTCTTTTCTTAGCTTGACCTTCTTTCATATACAATGTATTTGCACCAGAGTCACCTAATTCGTTATCATTTTGCATTGAGTTTGATGATTCTGTATCAAACTTAGTTAAACTATCTATTTCTGTAAATGTAGGAATAGTCATAGGCAATAGTCCTTTTCCATCTCTAGAGAGAAATGGTGACATTACCTGTATCTTTGATGCATTACTTACTTTTTGTGACATGTACTCTTTGATTTTTTCAAACCACTCATTTCCATGATACACTGTTTTATCCGTAATAGCCCATCTACCATTTTCTATTACATCTTCTTCTTTTAATTCATGAATATTTTCAGATAGTTGTTTTAACCTAGCTTCTGAAATATTAACTTCAGTATCGTAAGTACTAGCTGTAGACTGAGGAAACTTAGACATTGCAGATAGCATCATGAAATGCATAATTGTAGATTTAAAGTTATTACCAATACCTACTATACCAGTAATATTACCTAATCCACCATTTAAAATATGTTCACCATATTGGCCTTTTTCATATCTACCTGTAGGTATATCGAGGAGGCACTCTATATTATATGAGAATTTTATATTAGGTACTTGCAAAAGATCTGGCTTAAGGTTAAAATCACTCATTGTTAATATCCATATGTAAAAATACGTTATATGTTAAAAGAATTTTTCTTAAATAAACTAAAAGAGAGATTTCCTGAAAATCTCTTTAAATACAATTATTCATTACTGCCTAATAAATTTAAAGCAGTTGATAAAATAAAGATCATTTGTAAAAAGCATGACATTTTTGAACAAACAGTAAACAATCATTTATTTGGTAAAGGTTGTAATAAATGTGGAATTATATCTTCAGCAAATGCTAAAAAATATACTACTGCAGAATTTATCAAAAAAGCTATAAGAGTACATGGGTATAATTATGATTATTCTAAAGTAGATATTAATAATTCTGATGGTAATGTTATTATTGAATGTAAAAAACATGGGTTATTTTCACAGAAATTAAATAAACATTTATATGGTCAAGGCTGCCCAGTGTGTGGTAGGGAAAATATAGGTAACAAATTAAGATCTGATAAAGAGTATTTTATTAACAAAGCAAATAAAATACATAGTTTTAAATATAATTATAATAAAGTTACTTATACAAGAGCCATAGATAAGATTACTATTACTTGTCCAATTCACGGTGATTTTGAGCAAACTCCAAACAGTCATTTAAATGGTGCTGGATGTAACATATGTGGAGGTAGTGTTAAAAGTGATACATCTGATTTTATTAATAAATCTAAACTAATGCATAATGAAAAATACACTTATGATAAAGTTAATTATATTAACAATAAAACCAAAATATTGATTACTTGCCCAATTCACGGTGATTTTGAGCAGACTCCAAGCGAGCATTTAAATGGTTGCGGTTGAATTAATACGTGGTGATAGTTACAATTATGATAAAGTTAATTATGTTAACAGAAACACTAAAATAATCATTAATTGTAAAAAACATGGTGATTTTTTACAAGTTCCAGGTAGTCATATATCAGGAAACGGGTGCCCAATATGTAAAGAATCCAGTGGAGAAAAATACATTACTCAAATACTAAATAAGTTTAATATAAAATATATTAGAGAATATCGCTTATTACCACATAGGTACATGTATGATTTTTATTTATCAGATTACAATATTTATATTGAATATAACGGTATTCAACATTATAAACCAGTAGACTGTTTTGGTGGCAGTAAACAATTTAAAAAAACTATTAAAAATGATAAAATCAAAAAAGAGCTAGTTAAGAGATCTACTGGTTTATTAATAGTGTTAAAACATACACTAGATTCAATAAGTAAAATAGAGTATGAATTATTACGATTATTCAGTGTACTGCATCCACAATTCTTTACAAACATAGAATTGACTAAGCAAGCAATCGCTGATTCCAATATATTCTTAATTAATAATGGAATTGCATATACACGAAATTATAACAAATCTCTGTATTTAGAGCGCGATGGCACATACACATAGCTGAACTTAATATTAGGCACAGATAATAGATCTGGTTTTAAGTTGAAATCTGCCATATATATTTTACTTTCATTGAACATTTAAATTCTTACACAATATCTAACATTGACTATATTTTTTACTACGGTAGAAATAGTATGTTAAAACCTATTCATATGTAGAAAATAGGTAATTATTTTTTAATATAAACACTATATAAGGTCACTGCTATGTTAACAATTGAGTATACACCAATTGAAGAACTGAAATTTGCCAATGAGCAAATTTCATTAGAGTTTTTATCTACTAAACCAGTAGTGGATTTTTTAAAAGAAATACTGCCTACTATTAGCAATGCATTATCTGGCGTTGTGTCTATGGTAGATATGTCTAAGTATGATGAATTTAATAAAGATCAAACTAAATTTTTAAAATTGATTAGTCATACTCCTTTTGCAGAGATGTCTGAGATAGGTGATATCTACTATACAAACAGATGTATTAAATCCATATAGCTCATTTTTAGCTCAATTAGTATCAGATACTAATTATAGTCTCTCTACTGATTCTAAAGAATTAGAATATAAAAAAATGGAAGACACTAGAGATAACATCTATAAAAAAATGGGTGCTATGTATAGCAAAAATAGCTATGAAGTCAGTACAATTGTAAAGAAAGTAATTGACAGAAATGCTGACTGGACTACTGTATTTAGTATGATTAATGAATGCGATAAAAATATTCAGCTAGTCGATAGAGAACTATTAAAGAAAACTATTAAACTATGTGTAGATTACTTAAATGTAATTATTGATAAATTAGAGAAAACAGGTGCAGCAGGTGGTACACCACAAGTAGCAAAAAGACTCTCTAACGGTGCATATCAGGTAGCAAAACAATGTGAATTATTTAGTTATATCTATTATAGAGTATTATCGATTAATGGTGCTGTAAAAAACACTATAGATAAAATACAAGAAGTATACAATTAATTTTTTAGTAAATAGCATAATACCTACACCAGATATTTGGTGTAGGTATTATGATATATAATTACTTTTAAGGTGTAAAATTGTTAGGTGATCCTTCTACAATAATAGCACCACATTGTGCTCTATCACCAGTTTTAATAATATTTTTACCAGTACTCTGTGGGTTAGCTGTACCGTTTACTGGTGTATTGCCATGGCCACGCATAGGACACGAGTGAATATCGCCATCTACACAAACTCGTATACCATTAGCTTTAAAATGACCAGTAGCACTAATCATTTTCCCGCCATGATCAGACGCATCATTTAACCTAACTATTTGTTTTGATGTATTACTCATTTTTTAATCTATATTAGTGTCTGGTGATTTTATATGTACACTACTAGATGCTGACTCATCTATTGTAGATGCACTTACTTCAAACTTTTGTGTTTTAGTAGTATCATTAGTAGACTTTCTTATAATATCTTTAGATTCTAATGTAATAGAATCTG
>JFJP01034105.1_pt1 | contig 12311 bp, 9 predicted proteins | sample 431651 | NCBI WGS metagenome assembly JFJP01 (sample SAMN02602958, study PRJNA72255) | Microbial mat metagenome, whole genome shotgun sequencing project. | biome: fresh water; feature: sink hole; material: water; isolation source: purple microbial (photo- and chemosynthetic) mats found in... | reverse complement strand
AGCGTCGATGGAGAGGGGACCCATCATGGCAGCGTTGTTGTAGTCGTAGCCAGGCTCTCCCAGACCAATGGTGAAAGGACCGGACACGATTTCGGCCGATACACTGTAGTCGGTTTCAAGGGTGGCGGTGCCATTGTCGTTCTGGACATCGAGCTTAATATCGGTGACGGTGATTTTACCGTAGGTTTCTTCACCAGCCTTGGTGACGGAACCGGCGGCAGCGAGGGGAACAACCAGCACGAAATCGCTGGAATTGGCGAAACCATTGGAACCGGTTTCGACATCATAGGCCCACGATACTTCGGCGCTAGCCGTGATCGTGTTGGCGAGCTTAGCTGCATCTTGGGCAAACGCAAAAGTGCCGAGAGCCAAGAGAGCCATCAAAGAAAGAGCGACTTTCTTCATTCAGAACTCCTTAAGTGAACAAACATGATGCTGTTAACATCCTATTTTATTCCCCTCCACGAGGGGACGGCGCCCTTACGGGTTCCTGGAAGTATTTGAACATGGTAATGGCACTTTGACAAGGGGATTTTAGGAAATAATTGAACGGAGAGCAGAAAAAACACGGAGAATCGTGAAAGGCAACAAACTAAGTGATTCTTTTGCATAGATTTACAAAGACCAAGAAGAAGCTGAGAGCCTCAAGAAGTTGCTATGCCATTGGCCTACCATTTTAGGGTACGGGGCAGACAATACAAGACTTGGATAGACTCCTATTCCCTTTCCACAGGCCAATCCCGTTGAAATTCCGCCCCTTCCAGGCCTTCGAGTTGTGTTAAAAAACGATTCAAAGCCAAGCGGGACCCTGAATCCAGAAAATCGCATTCTTTTTTAAGGGTTTTTCCGAAAAGCAGGGCCAGGCGGCCTGGAACCACCCCGTCAGAAGTACGCCAGCCAGTCAGGTAGTGCTCAAGGGCAAACTCGGGTGCACTCACCCATTCCCCCTGCCTCTGCCCGTTCAGCCAGGGAAAAAGGCGTGGATTGCGGGTCCGCCAGGGCCGCAAATGCCCCTGGGCATTACGCCTGGGCAGGGTTCCTTCCGCCCCTGGGCCCAGGCCGGCCCAGGGGTCCAGCCGTCCATACCCCTGGTTGTGGACAGACCGGTGTCCAGGGCGGGCAAAGTTGCTGATTTCGTACCACTCATACCCGGCATCGATCAGGGTCTGGCGGGCCCGCAGCCACAATTGATCGGCAACCGGTTCGGTGAGCTGCGTCAGCTCGGTACCGTCTTCCAAGGTTAGGCTGTACAGGCTGATATGGCCAGGCTCATAGTCCAAAAGTGCTTTGAGGTCGTCGCGAAGATCGATCCAGCGCTGCGGAGTGCCGCCTGGAGGCCCGGGTAGTCCTGTCAAGAGATCGGCGTTCCACCTCCCCTTCCACAGGTCGCGGATCAACGTCAGAGCCTGATGGTTCGTGGGGCCGTCGCACTGTCGCCCCAGCAGAGCCAACCGCTGCGTGTCGAAGGTCTGCACCCCCAGGCTGAGTCGGTTCAACCCCGCAGCCGCCCAGGCCTTGACGGCTTCTGCGGTCACATTTTCGGGGTTGGCCTCAAGGGTAGCCTCGGGCAGGTTGGCGGTTTGGAAACCCAGGGCCCGCTCGAGCCGGTGTAAAAACGATGCCAAAAGTCTGGGGGGAACCACACTGGGCGTTCCTCCTCCTATATATAAGGTGCAAACCTGCCAGGAAAGACCGTCGGCCTCTCCGCTGGCACGCAGAGCTTCCGCTTCGGCCACGACGGCATTAAGGGTACGCGTCATCAAGGCGGGGGACCAATCGGTCTCGAAGGAATAGCTGCAATAGTGGCAACGGTAGGCACAAAAGGGCAGGTGCAGGTAAAGCCCGAGGGGGATGGAACGCAGCGAGGGCATTACAACCCTTCCGGAGGTTCCAGGGGCAGGTCGAACAGGAACTCAGCGCCCTGCCCAGGAGCCGAGCTGGTTTTGAGGGTGCCGCCGAGTTTCTGTGTCACAAGGTTGAACACGATGTTCATACCCAGACCGGTGCCGCCCACATCGCGGCGGGTGGTGAAAAAGGGTTCGTAAATGCGCCGCAGTATTGTTTCGTCCATACCTTTACCGTTGTCGCGGTATTGAAGGATCAAGCGGTCGCCCTCGATACGGAAGGCAAGGTGAATCTTTCCCTCCGTGCGTCCCTCAAAGCCGTGATAGCAGGAATTCATATACAGATTGGTGACGACCTGGCTGAAGGTGCCCGGGTACGAGCGGATTTCCAGCTCGGGATCGCCCTCCAATAGGACCTCGACTTTGATGCGCTTGTCGGGGGAATGGAGCGAGACGAACAGTTCTTCCAGATAACGGCGCAGCCCGAAGCGGCGCATGAGGTCGGTGCTCTGGTCGACAGAAATCATTTTGAAGCTCTTGATCAGGTTGGAGGCGCGTTCCAGATTGCTCAAAAGAATGGAGGACGATTGGCGGGCCTGGTCGAGGTAGGTCTCGAGGTCGGATTTTCGCATGGCCTGGGTGGAATACAGGTGCGAAAGGGTGTCGGTCTTTTCTTTCAGAAACGAGGCCGCAGTGACACCGACACCGACCGGGGTGTTGATTTCATGGGCAACACCGGCGACCAACCCGCCCAACGAAGCCATCTTTTCGCTTTCGATCAGTTGGTCCTGAGTCATGCGGAGATTGTCGATGGTGACCTTGAGCGCCTCGTTGGACTGACTGAGTTCCTGGGTGCGGGCGCTGACCAGAAATTCGAGGGTATGGTTGAGCTCTTCCAACTGGTCCTGGGTGTCGCGAAGCTCGGTAATGTCGAGAAAGGCGACAATGGCGGCCATAAACCGGCCGCGGGAATCGTATATGGGGCCGCTGTTGATCAGCACAAAGCGTTCCAAGCCGTCGGGGCGTCGCAAAATCATTTTGTCATTGGAAGAGGACTGGTGGAAGAAGGCTTTGTAGAGGGGGTTCTGTTCGATGGGAGGCGGGGTTCCATCGGGGTTGAGAACTTCCCAGATCAGGCCGTCGTAGCTGACAGTCTTGCCCGTCATGTCGAGGTCAGGGTCGATGCCCAGAAGAAGCTTGGCGCCGACATTGCAGATAACAATGTTGGTGGTGTTGGCGTCGAGGATGATGATGCCCACCGGCGACTGGTTGATGGTGGCTTCGAGAAAGGCCTTGCTCTCCTGCATTTTGACTTCGGTACGGCGACGGCTGGAGGTGTCGGTGACTATGCCGCCGATCAGCCCGGCCCGGCCTGGAATACGCAGGGGAAACTTGTGAATTTCAAAGGTCCGCGCTTCTTCCAAACTGGAACGTTCCTGGTGAAACACTTGAGGGCCCTCGTCCAGAACCTGGCGGTCTTCCCGGAACATCAGCTGAGCCATGGTTGGGCCATAGGCGTCTGTCAAGGAATTTCCCACAGCGATTTCCGGGTTCCATTGCCCGAACTGGTGGTTGAGGTAGAGGAACCGGCCTTCTTGATCACGGACAAAGGCTCCGACGGGCAGGCCGGAGAGAAAGGCTTCAAAGAGAGCCTGGGCTTCTTTAAGCTCCCCTGAGACCCGCTTTTGTACACTGATGTCCTGGGCAAAGGCGCAGAGGAATTCGTCGCCTGAGTCACGGTAATGCTTGATGACAAGGCTGCAGGGAAGCGGAGAACTGTCTTTTCGGATGAGAAGAGTTTCTTGGCTGTAGACTTCGCCGCCAGCCGTGCTTGACCACAGTTCGGTAGCGGCCTGAACCACCCAGCCGAGGTCAATTTTCTGAACCTCCTGCCCGACCAGCTCAGCCCGGGTAAATCCCAAAACATCGACCAAGCGGTCATTGACGTCGAGAATGCGGTTGTCACGTCCTATCCACCAGACCAGCTCGGTACCATGATTGAAGCTGTAAGAACGCAGGGGCACCCGTTCGGGATAGGCCAGCAGAAAAGCTGCCACCGTGATGGACAAAAGGGCAAAAAGAATGCGGGGAATGGCAACTTCGGCGGTCCAACCTGCCGGAGTCAACAAAGAACCGAAGGCCATCAGAACCATGGCAACGCCGAGCAGACGAGAGAGCAGTCGGACGAGGTTGGTCTTCATCCCCTCCACGATAGGGTTTTGCGACAGCGGTTGTCAAACCTAAACCCCTGAGATAGGGTGAAGAAATGCAGTTCCCCCCTACCCTCTCCGATGCCGCCTTGTCAAAGGCCGCCGAAATCACCGTGACTCGTTCCTTGTGCGTGAAGCCGGGCGAACGGGTGCTCATTATCACCAATCCGGAACCGGAGGTCACCGAGATCAGTCAGTACCTGTACCACTGGGTACGAAAGGTCGGCGGTGTTCCCAACTTGATCTGGCAGGAGACCAAAAGCCAGCTGGACCCGATGGATGAAGCTGTGCGTGGAGCCCTTTTGTCCGAGCCGGATATCTACATTTCTATGTCAGCAAACAAAATCGGCAAGGATGTGCGGGGGGTTGCCAATCCCTACGTTGCCACCGATGGAACCAAGTACGACAGCATCAGCGGCTTTTTGATTCACGGAAAGAAGTGTACCCGGGGGTTTTGGTCGCCGGGAATCACCAAGGAGCTGTATCAGGCGGCGGTTCCAGCGGATTTTGAAAAGCTCAAGGCCGACTGTGCCTGGTTGGCCGAGCGGCTTTCGAAAGCGGTGGCGGTGCGGGTAACTTCTCCGGGTGGCACAGAGGTGACGTTCAGCACCAAGGGTAGAAAGGCCTTTATCGACGATGGCGACTATAGCCGTGCGGGGTCGGGGGGAAATTTGCCGGCGGGAGAAGCCTACATTTCGCCGGTGGTGGGCTCGGCCGAGGGCCGGATTGTCTTTGATGGTTCCATGAGCACCAAGGACGGCACCATTTTTCTTTCCAAGCCGATTACCGTGGAGTACGAAGAGGGATTCATCACTCAGATTGCCGGTGGTGAAGAAGCCGAGGCCTTGGCGGAAACCATTCGTTTAGGCGAAGAGAACGCCCTCAAAATGGAAGCGGAAGGAAAACTGGGAACAGGGAAAGGAGCGATCTACCGTAAGAACGCCCGGAGTCTGGGTGAGTTGGGAATCGGTGTGAATCCCCTGGCAGGAATTACGGGCAATATGATTGTGGATGAGAAAGCGGCCAGGACCTGTCATTTTGCGGTCGGCTCCAACTACGACCAGGATGGACCAGCGCTGATTCATCTGGACGGACTTGTGAAAGAGCCTACCATCGAGCTGGAGATGGAGGACGGGTCGCGGTTGGTGTTGATGGAGGATGGGGAGATGGTGCGGTAAATCGTAAGGAAGAGGGTTCACCGCGGAGGCGCGGAGGGCGCAGAGGGTTGGGGGGGGTCACCGCAGAGGCGCGGAGGGCGCAGAGCTGGGGACGGGGTCGGTGGGGAGGTTTAGGACCATTCGCCGGATTCCGTCTTTGAGCATTGGTGCGTGAAAATTGATGAAGAGGCCTACGTGCAGATCGGTGAGTTTTAGGTAGGTGAGGAGTTGTGCGTCGAAGATGGGGTCCCAGCGTTGGACGGCTTTGACTTCAACGACGACCAGGCCTTGTACGACAAAGTCGAGGCGGTAGACCTCTGGAATGAATTGGCCGCGATATTCCAGGCCGAGGGTTTTCTGGCGTTCAAAGAGAAGACCGCTTCGCGTGAACTCAATTTCTAAGCAGCGTTGATAGGCAGATTCGAGCAGGCCGGGTCCGAGAGCTCGATGAACTTCCAGCGCGGCGCCGATGATTTCTTGTGTGAGGGTGTTTTCGGGGATTAGCATGGTGACTCCTTGTGGTGGGGTAACGGGGAAATTGCGGGAGTTGCTTCAAGAGTTTGGTTGGATGATGAGAAAAGGTTCACCGCGGAGGCGCGGAGGGCGCAGAGGGTTGGAGTGGTTCACCGCAGAGACGCAGAGGTCGCGGAGTTGAGTATGGGGTTGGAGAGCTATTGGTTCTTGCCTTTTATTGAATCTCTGTGATCTCAGCGGCTCTGCAGTTTTTCCAGGATGAGTCACCGCAGAGGCGCAGAGGTCGCAGAGGGGGGGTAGCGGAGGATCGGTCCGTAGGGCCAGCCGGAGCGAGGGGGGGGCTCCCCCCTACCCCCGATTTTTGATAGAAAAATGTATGTTTGATGAGGAGTTGTGTGATGTTGAGTGTGATTACGTTGGATTTGGAAGGTGTGTTGGTGCCCGAGATCTGGATTGAGTTTTCCGAGATCACAAAGATTCCTGAGTTGCGGCTGACGACACGGGATGTGCCGGACTACGATGTGCTGATGAAGAGGCGTATCGGGATTTTGAGGGAGCATGGGCTGAAGTTGAAGGATATTCAGGCGGTGATCCGCAAGATGGAGCCGATGGCGGGGGCGAAGGGGTTTCTCGATGGGTTGAGGGCTCGGACGCAGGTGGTGATTCTGAGTGACACGTTCACACAGTTTGCGGGTCCGTTGATGGAAAAGTTGGGGATGCCGACGATTTTTTGCAATACGCTGGAGATCAACGCCGAGGGCGAGGTGACGGGGTACCGGTTGCGCCAGAAGGATGGCAAACGGATTGCGGTGCAGGGGTTTCATTCGATGGGTCTGAGGGTGTTTGCGGCTGGAGACAGTTACAACGACACGGGGATGCTTCAAGAGGCGGACGAGGGGTTCTTTTATTGCCCGCCGGACAGCATTATCAGCCAGTTTCCTAGAATTCCGGTGACGCGGAGTTATGGCGAGCTGGGGGTGGCATTCGACCGTTGCTTGAAGGGGTAGGACAAGAGGGTTTTGGGAAGAGGGTGAACCGCAGAGGCGCGGAGGACGCGGAGTAAGAAGGAAGGCTGGGGAGATGTTGCGGGGGTGCTTGGGCTGTTCAGTCTATTCCGCCCCTACTCCAGCTTCTCGGCGATCTCTGCGGCTCTGTGGTGTCTTTCGGAGAAGTTCACCGCAGAGGCGCAGAGGGCGCGGAGTAAGAAGGAAGGTTTATGCAGGACTATATAACGGCTGTGATTTTGGGGGTGGTCGAGGGTGTCACCGAGTTTTTGCCGGTGAGTTCGACGGGGCACCTGATTCTGGCCAATGAGTTTGTGCGGTTCGAGCGTCAGGCGTTCACGACGATGTTCGACATTGTGATTCAGCTGGGGGCGATTCTGGCGGTGGCGGCGGTGTTCTGGAAGCGGTTGGTGCCTTGGGGCAAGCGGCTGGAGCTGGGCGGCGCCAAGCGGGTCTGGACGCTGTGGATGTACGCGGTGATTGCGTTTGTTCCCACGGGCATCGGGGCGTTCTTTTTTGCGGATTTCATGGAGACGTACCTGCTGACGCCTTGGGTGGTGGCCGGTGCGCTGATCTTTTACGGGGTGGTGTTTCTGTTTGTGGAGAAGCTGGCCCCCCGGGTGAAGGTGAGCGAGGTGGAGAATCTGGGCTGGAAGCTGGCCTTGCTGATCGGGACGATTCAGCTGCTGTCGCTGGTGCCGGGGACGAGCCGTTCGGGTATCACGATCATCGGCGCGCTGCTGCTGGGTGTGGGCCGGGTGGCTGCGACGGAATTCACGTTCTTTTTGGCGCTGCCGACGATGGTGACGGCAACAACGTACTCGCTGTACAAGTTCCTCAAAGAGAATCAGGGCGGTTTTACGGGGAACGAGCTGGGCTCGCTGGCGGTGGGGTTCGCTGTGAGCTTCTTCGTGGCGTGGGCGGTGATTGTGGGGTTTATGAAGTTCGTTCAGAAGAACAGTTTTGTGGGGTTCGGGGTGTACCGGATTATTTTGGGGTTGGCAGTGGTGGGCTATTTTGGCTGGCCGCTGGTGTTTCCAGGCTGAGGACGGCCGCTTCAAAATCGGCAAAGGCCTTCCGGATGGCGGCAATTTGTGCCGGTGCCCGGGTCAGGTCTTTGTCGACGGCGGAGTGTTCCAGGCTTTCGGCGGCTTTGGCCAGGGGACGCGCGGTCAGGTTGGCCGCACTGCCCTTGAGCGCATGGGCCCCGGCGCGCAGGGCTTCGGGGTCGGCGGCCGCGAGGGCCTGATCAAGGCGGTCGATGGCGGGACCGGTCTGCTGGCGGAATTTTCCGATCAGCTTGAGCAGGAGTTCCTGGTTTCCCAAAAAGACCTGAAGGGCCTCGTCGAAGAAGAAGACCTTGCCGGCTGGTTCGGGCGCGGGCACAGGTTCTACTTCGGGGAGGGGTTCGGCCTCGACCAGGGCCTCGACGGGTCTTGAACCGGCTTTCACATAGGACCGGACCACGGACTCGAGGGTGTCGAGGTTGAAGGGTTTGGTGAGAATGCCGTTCATACCCACGGCCTGGCAGCGTTCCAGCTCGCCTTTGAGCGCGCTGGCGGTAACGGCGACAATGGGGCAGGTCAGTCCTTTTTCCCGCAAGACTTGTGCCGCCTCGTAGCCGTTCATCTCCGGCATTTGCAGGTCCATAAAAATCAGATGGGGTTTGGCGTCGGCGGCAGCTTCGCAGGCTTCCCTGCCGTTCTCAACCATGACGACCTGGTGTCCGAGGCTGGTCAGAAGCAGCCGGAACAGTTCGCGGTTGATTTCATGATCTTCAGCGACGAGGATGCGCAGTCGGTCGGGGGAACGGACCTGCAGGGCTTTGTCGAGCAGTCCGCCGGAGGCGGTGGCGACAGTGTTGTCACTCCATTGACCATCCAGACCCCGGGCAAGGGTTTCGATCAGGGTGCGGGTATTGACGGGTTTGTCGATAAAGCAGCGGAACAGGTCGGCAGGATACCGGGGGGAAGGTTCGAGAGTTTTGCGCAATAGGCTCATGAGGACCAGGGGCAGATCGGCGGTTCCGGCATCGGCTCGCACTTCACTGGCCAGCTGCCAGCCGTCTTCCGGGCCGAGTTCCTGGTCGATCAGAACGACATCGGGTCGGATGTGTTGCAGGATTTCCTGGGCTTGCGCCCGGTCGGCTGCCTGTGTCAGCACAAAGCCGGCTTCGGCTAGACGGCGGCAAAGAACCTCACGGACGCCGGGGTCATCGTCGACAATCAGCACGTTCCGACCCGCACCGGGTTGAAGGACGGCTAGGGATGCCGGACCATCCGGGGGAAGCTCGATCGAAAAGAAGAATTCGGTGCCCTGTCCCAGGGTAGAACTCAGGTCAATCCTTCCGCCCAGCAGGCCTACCAGCTTTTGACTGATGGCCAGCCCCAAACCGGTACCGCCGTATTGGCGGGTGGTGGAACTGTCAGCTTGGGTGAACACTTGAAATAGCGACTTGCGGGCTGCCTCGCTGATGCCGATGCCGGTATCACGGACGCGGAAGGTCAGAGCCCCGGGTTTATCGCTGGGTCCCACGGCCAGGGTGACCCGCCCCTTGTGGGTGAATTTCACGGCGTTCCCCAGCAGATTGACCAGAACCTGGCGCAACCGGGAAGGATCGCCGAGCCAGTGGCGGGGAACCGAGGGGTCAAGGTCAAGGACTAGCTCAATTCCCTTGCGGTAGGCGGTGAGACTGACAACTTCCAGGCTGCGGCCCATGACATCGTCTAGGTCGAGGGGAATCGACTCGAGGCTCATCTGGCCAGCTTCGATTTTGCTGAAGTCCAGGACATCGTTGACCAGGTCGAGCAGGTGCTGGGCGGCTGAGGCGATCTGCCCGGCATGGTGGGCCTGGTCGCGCTTGAGGTCGCCCAAACGCAGCAGGTCGGTCATGCCGGTGATGGTAAACAGCGGGGTTCGGATTTCGTGGCTCATATTGGCCAGAAACTGGCTCTTGGCGCGGTTGGCCTGTTCGGCGGCATGCCGGGTGGTCACGTCTTGAAGCACGGCAAAGTACCTGGCCTCGCCGTCTTCCTCCACGGGAGAAAGATGGAGCGTCCACCAGGTTTGGCTTCCGTCGGCGGTGAGAAACGCCGACTCGAAGCTGTCGTTCAAGGTGGTGCCAGACCGGAAGTTCTGAAAAAACGAGCGCCAGCGGGGTACGTCGTCGGGGTACAGATGTTCTTCGATCAGGTGGCCGATCACGGCTTCGGGCGGCTTGCGCAGCATGTTCCCGAAGGCAGGATTGGTGGTCACCACGGTGGCATCGGCGCTTAAAAAGGCCATTCCCACCGAAGACTGTTCGAAGGCATCGGCAAACACAGGCCGCTCCATCAGAAGTGAGAGCCTACCACCTCAAAAGTCTTTCGCAGCAGATCGTCGGGTTTCAGCGGCTTGGTGATGTAACTGCGAATTCCATAGCTCATGGCTTTAAGCACGGTGTCACGCCGGGAAATGGCCGAAAGGACGATGATGGGAGTCTGGCTGGCCGCTTCCTTGAGCTTTTCCATCACGGCAAACCCGTCAACCTTGGGCATCATCAGGTCGAGAAACAGCAGGTCGAGGTCGGGCGGAATGTCGGCCAGGAACTCCCCTCCGTCGTCAAAAGTCAGAATGGTGGAGCCCGAAGGGGCAAAGGTGTTCTTGACAATTTCCTGGACGATAAAGTCGTCGTCGACAATGGCGATCCTGAGGTCGCCTCCCTCAGAGCGCATCCGGTTGGAAAGGTCGGTGAGCGATTTGTCGCTGTCGAGACGCATTTCGAGCGACGAGGACTCGACCGGCTTGGAATCTTGCAGAAACGACTCGATTTTGCCCTTGTCCAGAAGCTCGTCCATGGCCTTTTCCAGACTGTCGGTAATGCTGATTTCGCTGAATTCCCATAACCCGCGCAGGGCTGTCTCTACGGCCTTGGACTGGGTCAGAACCTTCACCCATTTTACGCGGCCCCGGGTCAGACCAAGCAGAATTTCAAACAGCCGCCGGATTTTGGGAAGGTCCTGATCCTTGAGGTCGAGACTCGAGAGCATGACGAGAAACTTGGGAAGTTCGAGGGAGTGCAGGCTCATCAGCTCGTGAAGCTTGAATTCCAGAAGGCTGATTTTTTCAAAGTTGAGACCCAGCGCCACTTCGACAAAGACGACGTTTTCATTGACGTGGGCATCGAGGATGCAGGGAGACTCGTCGAGGTTGATTTTGACCCCGAGGATGTCACCGGCGGCCTGCCAGAGCTGGTCAATTTTCAGCGGCTTCATAAAAACCTTGCGGACTCCCAGCTGCGTCAGTTCCACCAGCTTGTCGCGGTTGATACGGCTGGTGCACACAATGACGGGAATGTCGGCAACGGTCACATCGTTGTTCTTGGCCTTGAGGATGGAAACCAGGGTGCGCTGAGTCAGAAAGTAGTCGGCAATGATGAGATCGGGCCGGTGATTCATCAGTTTTCCGGCCCCGTCGACCCCGTTGGTCGCCTTCATCACCACCAGATCGAAGGCTTCGAGTTTGGTGGCGACATAGTCGCGGAACTGGGGCGATTCATCGATGATCAGGACGGATTTCTTGGCCATTTAGAGCACTGCCTTGGAGAGGGCTTGTAAGTACGCTTCGGGTCCTAAGGATTCCAGCCGGGCCGCTTTTTCGAGAACCTCGGCTTCCAGATTCCGGGCGTACGCTTCCAGACGGTCAGCGAGGCTGGCGTCGGAGGCTGCCAGAATCCGGGCCGCCAGAAGACCGGCATTTTTGGCACCGTTGACGGCCACGGTGGCCACGGGTATTCCGGCGGGCATCTGAACAATGCTGAGCAGACTGTCGAGCCCTTGAAAGGCCTTGGTCTGAATGGGAACCCCGACAACGGGAAGCACGGTGTGGCTGGCCAGCATTCCGGGCAGATGAGCCGCTCCGCCTGCTCCGGCCACTAGGACTTTGAGGCCGCGGCGGCGGGCGTTGGCGGCATACTCGGTCAGCCGGTGGGGGGTTCGGTGGGCCGAGACAATGGTTGTTTCGGCACTGACACCCAGGGCTTGGAGAATGGCGGACGCTTCGGCCATCACGGGCAGGTCCGAGTCGCTTCCCATAACGATTCCCACATCAGGCATAAGCCCCTCCGGTGATACGAAGATACTGCTCGATTTTGCGGGCCCGGTCCAGGGCCGTCAGGGGCGAGGGTGCCGTGACGGTGAAATGCCCCATCTTGCGGCCGGGCCGGCATTCGTCTTTTCCGTACAGGTGGAGCGAAAACCCAGGAACACCCAGTGCATCATCGAGCCCCTGAAAGCCCGCAGGGCCGGTTCCCTGACCCAGAAGATTGACCATGACGGCAGGACTGTGGAATCCAGGCTCGCCCAGGGGCAGGCCGGCAACCGCCCGCAGGTGGTTCTCAAACTGGCAGGTGCGGCAGGCTTCCATGGTGTAGTGGCCCGAGTTGTGCGGCCGGGGTGCGGTTTCATTGACCAGGACGGTGCCATCCCGGGTCAGGAACAGCTCCACACCGAACACCCCAACCCCGTCCAGAGCCTCGACGACGGCTATGGCAACCTCGCGGGCACGGTTTTCCACTTCAGGGCTCAGCGAGGCGGGAACCAGGACGCTGGTGCAGATATTCAGCACGGAGTCAAAGACCATCTC
>JFJP01041148.1_pt1 | contig 12313 bp, 12 predicted proteins | sample 431651 | NCBI WGS metagenome assembly JFJP01 (sample SAMN02602958, study PRJNA72255) | Microbial mat metagenome, whole genome shotgun sequencing project. | biome: fresh water; feature: sink hole; material: water; isolation source: purple microbial (photo- and chemosynthetic) mats found in... | reverse complement strand
ATGGCCGCCTATCTGAATCAAAAGCTGGAATATTATGCAGCCTCCAATAGGTCGCGACAGACAATGGAGACCGTCCTTTCCGCACTGGGCAGGCTGGGATATGCCATCAATTACTACATTGAACGCCATTGCCTGCAGGTGGCCCCGCTGGACATTGAGAAAATGCGTCTGGAATTTTACCCTCGGAGTAAAAGCAAACTGCCAAAATCAAGCAAGGTCTTTGGCAACAGGGCCTACCCCGACCCTGTTCGCCTGATCGAAAGCATTGCCAATCCGACATTCCAGCTCCAGGCATCACTGCAATATGAAGGTGGCCTACGAGCGGAAGGAGTCGGGGCACCCAGTAATCGCCGTCTCAAAAATCCCTTGACTGCCAAGGGGCTTCGCGGCACAGCAAAAGATCCGGTCACAGGACTGCTCATTGGTGTCGTGGCCGCCACTGAAAAGGGTGGCAAGGAGACTGATCATTATGTCTCCCTGGAAACATATTCCCGGTTGGAGAAATACATCCTTGCTTATCATCAATTGGAAAGCGCCTATGGCGACTATGTGGATGCCATTAACCAGGCCGCAAGGATAACCGGCCAATATGCTCGCGGTCGGGGCAGTCACGGCCTCAAGCATAATTTTGCACAGGAACGGTACCTGGAATGCGTCAGTCATGGATTTTCTCATGAGCAGGCATTGCAGCAAACATCCCTTGAAACCTCGCATTTCCGAATGCGAGAGACCCTGACCTATACCAGTGGGTAAGAAATGGACATTGACGATGCGCTCAATCTCATCACGGGACTGACCGGCCAGGAAAGAAAACGCCTATTTTCATGGATAGCTTCACTTCCAGAGAAGCAACGGGTAGACATTTTCCAGGCAGGAGTCAAGAAATCATTCCAACTCCACAAAAACCGGCCCGATTTATCAGGTCGGGTCAACAAGTATTGCGCGTTTATCCTGGCTGCCCGCAAAGCAGGCTGGGACACTCTCAAAGGGAAGGGGTACCGTATTGCCCAGCAGGAGAACTATGAAGATTTTACTCATCTGCGTCAAGCCAAGACCGCCGAGCTGCTTGGTCGTGGCCGTACACCTGTCTTGAAACGGAAGGTACTTGCCCACTGGGGCGAGATCAGCGAATTGAAGGCAGCAGGAACGGGCTTTCGTCCCATTGCCGAATATTTGCTCAAGTCCCGGAAACTCAAGGTGTCACCATCCTATTTGATGAAATTATGGCACGAGGTGAAAGAAAAACATGCTGGAGTTTAAGCTGGACGGCATCAAGGTTGAGATTGAGGCCGAACTGAAGCGCCACGAATATACGGATAGCAATTATCAAAAACATTCAAGATTCGAGCGAAAGATGGAAATCCGAGTCATGTTCTGGGAGTTTATTATCTCGGGAAATTTGCAAGACCTCTCCTTAATCAAATCATCCCTGACCTATTTTATGCAAGGTTACTGGAAACGATCAGGAGCAGAAGCCAGCAGGATTGGTCTCAATACAAATATATTCGAATACCACTCGGATTATGTCTGGAACCTTAATTTTTCAGATCGACAGAAAGGCAAAAAGAGTTCTCTCCGTGTGTATCTGGAGAAAAATGGTCTGATGCAACACGAGATGTACCTCGATGGCCAGCAAGTTTTGATGTTGGATGTTGCCATCAGCAAGGCTCTCTATTTTGTATCGCCGAAGATTAAACCACAATAGGAGGATTCCCTTTATGGCTATTGATTGTTCTATCGAAAAGTTGAGGGCCGATTTTCATGCAAAAATCTGTGAAGCATTTTCCAGAGGGATGAGCGTGATTGAGCTTACCAACCTTTTTGGCTATTTCTCGATTAACATTATCCACAGTCTATTGATGGATGCCAAGTTGATTTGTGCCCATGCTCAGGACAGGAAAGCGGCAATCATACGATATTGACCCTCGGCTGCAGCAGGCGCTTGATAAAAGGGGCTATTCCTTCGCTCGCTGGTGTGCAGGACGGGGGATAGATCCCAATGGCACAGCGGCAGCACTCAGAGAAAAGCCAAGTGAAGGAATAAGCTCTGCCCATGATGCCGTTAGGCGCGATCTTCCCGAAACATACCTGGAGATATTTGAGGGAAAGCCTTATTTGGCAAAGTTGCATGAGAAAAAAACGTACCCAAGACGGTCTGTTCAAATTGTCTGGGATGAGCTTCGCCAGAAATATGTCGCCAGTGTTCCTGAGACCCCAGGGGTAGAGGCAATAGGATATAACTGGGAGACTGCCTTGCACAACATGATAGAAGTACAACGATTGCAAAGGCATATTGGTTTGCTGCGAGATTGCCTTGAAAAGCAGGGTCTGTAGAAGTGAAAATCCAAATGCCAACTAACCAAAAAAGTGCCACATCTCCATTATTGTCAATCGCATTGCAAAAATGCATTGATTTTTTGCAATGCGATTGATAGTAATAGGGCATGGACAGCATCCAACGCTCAATAACCGACACCATAGTCACCCGCCTGAACCATGAGCAGGTTGTGGCCCTGACCGGCGCGCGCCAGACCGGCAAGACCACGCTCTGCGAAATGCAGCTCCCTGAGCGGCTTGACCTTTCGTTTACCTATATTTCCTTCGATGATCCCGACCAACGGCATCGTTTTCAACGATCGGCCGTGCAGATCCTGGAAAACATAACGACACCGCTGGTAGTGCTTGACGAGGTGCAGAAAATCCCGCAGTTGTTCGACCCGCTGAAGCTGGTGGTGGACCGGGAACGGAAAAAACCAGCCAAAGAGCGGAAACGCTTTGTTTTGACCGGATCGTCACAATTGCTAATGATGAGAAGCATCCGCGAGACCTTGGCCGGGCGGGTGGCACTCTGCCAGATGTACCCCTTTTCCCTCTTTGAACTGACCGGTGGCGGTAAGCCGCCTCTGCTCTCCCGAATATGGCAGGATCAGGCGTTTTCGCCACAGGACGCAGGGCGGCTCTCCCTGGTTTCGCCTGGGCAATTGCGGAGCCTGCGGGGTGTGCGGGACGAACATCAACGATGGGGCGGTTATCCCCCAGTGTGGCAGCGCACGGGAGAAACGGAGCGGCTGAACTGGCTCAAGGATTATCGCAAGACCTATCTGGAGCGAGATATTGGTGATGTGGGGCAGGTGGCAAACATCGATACCTTTGCCATGGCGCAGAAGCTGTTATGCAGCCGCACCGCCAATCTGTTTTCCATCAGCGAGGTGTCGCGGGACCTGGGAGTAGCGGTCAATACCATTAAACGCTATCTGGAGCTGCTGACCATGTCGTTTCAGTGCGTTCTGCTCCCCCCCTGGCATGAAAACGTCAGCAAGCGGCTGGTCAAGAGTCCGAAACTCTTCTTCCCGGACGTGGGGTTGAACAGGGCTATAATTGGTGAGCTCTCCATCAATCGCGGTGCTGCCTACGAAACCTGGCTTTGCGCCGAACTTTTAAAGTGGAAACAACTCCAGCCGGTGGAGCCGGAACTGTATTTCTACCGTACCGCCGCTGGGCTCGAGGTGGATTTTCTGCTGGCGAGTGAGCACGGTATCATCCCCATTGAGGCCAAATCATCGGAACGTGTGACCACAGCGGACGGCAGAAGTGTTGAGACATTCATGGCGGAACATCCGAATGCGGCCAAAGTAGGGCTGGTGGTCTATCCAGGGGATGAGGTCGTAGAATTACGCCGGAACGTCTGGGGGGTGCCGGACTGGTATCTGTTGGGGGCGTTGTAACTCTTGCCAGAAAAACCTGACGACAGTCCTCGGAAAAAACTGGGATAACGAAGCAAAAGCCTGGACTGGGCATATGCTTGTTGTGAGATTGCTTTGAAAGGCTGGGTGGACTGATAGGAGATATATTGACTCACAGACATCTGAATTGCTTTGACAGTCAGATGTCTGTCGTGGCAACAGTAAAGCAATAGAAACTGCGGCCATCAATCAGACTGTGCTATGCCTGTATATTAATGGTCTCCAATTTTTTCTTTAAGCAATTGACTCTGAAGCCGTAGTTGGAGAAATTTTTCGTTATCTGTTGCAAGTGCCTTCCTGCCTGGGGTCTCAAAAAGACCTCCAGTCGCATGATCACTCATTTTTTCGATTATACCAGAAACATTAATTCCTAATGCGGTCCCATGGAGTTCAATGTCTGTTAATCTGTACTTAAGCCCTAATGCTCTTTTTTTATTTTCCACATCATCTTCTTCTGTTAGCCAGTAATCAGCAGCTATTTCGCAAATCTCATCGGCCAATGCATGTATTTTTTCTTTCCTCCAGTTGCGCCTGGCTATTTTCCTTGAAGTACGATTTGCAGTTACTGTGTAAAAAAGTGTACCCAATGAAATCAAGATTGGTGCAAATATACGTAACAAATTATCTGGGCTTTTGGCCGTGTAGAATATGTTGCGTATATTAACTCACAACTCAAACCAATGAAGGTTTAATTTTAAATAAAACTAAGAATTTTTCTCTGAATTGTGAGGAGATTTCATTCTCCACTTAGCCATATTGTGCCTAGGTGAGTTCGGGCGAAAATTAAGATGATATTATAAGACATCAAATTTTTGAGTTGCGCCAGTCTTCCAACTGCAACTGCTTGGAGCGGACATGATGTTCGAAGTGTGTCCTGCAAAAGTCGCAGCCGTCGCAATCCTGACCGCAGGTGGACAAGACATCGAAAAAGTCTTCGGGGATATCGCCATTGGGAATATTCCAGCGATCGGACATCCAATGGGCGGCGTCCAAAAGGTCGAGGAGATTGCCTCGGTAATGGCATTGGGCATATGCCTCCACTGAGCGCTCCAAAAAACCTGCACCCAAAGTACGTCCGCAGACCTTGATGAGGTCGGCCGAGCCTTCATAGCGGCAGACATCTTCCGGACGGATGAAGGGTGAGGCCAGGATTTGGTGGGGAGACTGGGTCAATTGGCGCTGGCAGGCAAGAGCTCGATTGAGGCGCTGTGTGTCGAAGTGATCATCTGAATACGAAGTATTGTTTGTAGCGGCAATAAGAGCTTCGTGTGTGGACCGGAAGGGGCAGTGTATGAGGCACCCCTCATTGGCCAGGAGTTCGATTTTTATTTTCGGCCAGCGACGTCGAATCGCTATTGAGAGTGACGCCAGTTCGGCAGGGCGTCGATTAAGGTCGCGGTCCACGGTGATCTTGTCCGGCAGGCGAAAACCGCTTGCTAAAACTAAATCCATTAAGACCTTCATTTTTCCTATGTTGTCGATGCTAAAGTTGACGCTGGGAATGGCCTCCAATCGACTAACAATTGCCGGAGCTGCGTCGCCTAAGGCGGCGAGAAGATAACTGTCGGCGAAGATCAAGCCGTCAAGAACGCCTGTATCCAGTAATCTCTGTAATCGCTCGATCAAGACGGACAATCCGACAGGGCCTGTGTATGTGCCTGTTGGCTGGAACCGGCCATTAGCGAGAAGGTATTTCTTGGGGCCGGGCAGATGCGCAAGCAAGTCGATGATAGTTTGTAACGATGGTTGCTCCAAACGAACCCGTGCATCGCACAAGACAGGGTCGTGCAAGCTGAAATGCACTGCATGTAAACGCGGTCCCAGGTTGTTCAGGAAGCGTATATATGATGCTTCAGGCAGAAATGGTACATTGAGAGGCAGCATAGTAGTTTTCTACGCGCGCAATTTCTTTACCGTTGCCACTATCGTTTCCAGGGCACGATCAATCTCAGCTGCCGTTGTGTACCTTCCGGTAGTAAAACGCAGGGTGCCTTTGGCCCATTGCTTTGGCACCTTCATGGCTATCAGAACATGTGAAATCTCTACATGGTCGGCATGACAAGCCGCACCGGCTGAGGCAGCCACATCGAGCCCGATCTCCTCAAGAATCCGGTTTGCTTCCAGATCACGGAAGGAGACGCTACAAGTGTTGGGCAGTCGAAGTTCTCGGTGACCGTTAAAGCGGATATCCGTGAGCGCCGCTGCCAATCCCAGCTCCAATCGATTGCGCATCTCCTGCATCTGTTGCGCATGTTGCTCCAGTTCAGCTGCAGCAATCTCACATGCCTGGCCCAAGCCAACGATCCCAAGGACATTCTCCGTCCCCGCCCGGCGACCGTTCTCCTGGCCGGCACCGTGACAGAAAACCTCGGTTTCGATCCCGTTTCGGAAGTAGAGCCCCCCTATCCCTTTGGGGGCATAGATCTTATGTCCAGCGATAGAAAGAAGATCTACCCCTAATTCATCCACCCTTGTGGAGATCTTGCCTATTGACTGCGCTGCGTCCGTGTGCATTAGAATCCCTTGCCGGCGGGCCAGTGCGGCGATCTCGGCAATGGGCTGGATGGTGCCCACTTCATTATTTGCATGCATGATGGAAATCATGATTGTTTCGGGCCGGATGGCGGCAGCCACATCGGACGGGTTGACCAACCCATCCGTATCAACCGGGAGGATTGTGATGGCAAAACCGTGCCCTTCCATGAATCGGCAAACTTCCAGAATGGCAGGGTGCTCAATGCTGGAGGTTATTATATGGCGCCCCTTGGTGGATCGGGCACCGGCAATGCTTTTGATGGCATGATTGTTGGATTCTGTACCACCACTAGTGAAGATCACCTCGGACGTCATGCAGCCCAGAATCCCGGCGACTTGTGCACGAGCTGCGATAATCGCTACTTTAGGTTTTATGCCATACCAATGGTTGCTGGAGGGATTACCGAATTCCGTCTCTAGAAAGGGACGCATGGCATTGATCACTTCGGGTGCATGGGGCGTGGTTCCATTATAATCGAGATATATGGGCCGAGTCATATTTGTATACTCCTTAGGTCGATGATGTTCTTAATCTCGTGATACCATGTTTCCAGAACAAAACCAATTTCACTCAGAATGCACATGATTCATTCACGACAATCAGCGTTAAAATCGATAATCGTTTCTGTTCTATTTGTGACCAAAAGATTGGTGTCCATTCTTTTCAACCTACATCACACTAATGACCACAGAAACAGAAGGTCTCCAGGCCGAGGACCTTGGCAGGGGCGGCGGCAGAAACCCCGTAAAGAATAAGTGGCCGTCCCTTGTCGATAAAATTACCGACGGTGGCGTTTACAAAGGTTGAGCCGGTGGCAAAGATCAAATCGCACCATTCGATGGCCTCGGCAGTATTCTCAGTCGGTTCAATGAGCACTCCAAATTTATTCTGACCGATATTTTCAGCATCCAGGTCAACCACTCGCACCTCATTTTCCCGGCTGATAAACTCAAGAAAACGGGGCTGCAGTCCAACCAGAAGAACCTTGCGACCAGACCCAATTTTTTTTAGGGCCTCAGCCGCGCACTGCGGTGGCTCTTTATCACGACAGTGAACGGTATGATCACAAAGTTCGAGATATCGAAAGATGGCATTAAAGGCGGCTATAAAATCAGCGCGGTTTCTGTTGGAGTCAAGAGGCAACTCTAACAAATCCTGGACCTGATAATCCCGATTTCCAAATTCGTCCGAAAACGCCTGTCCACGCGCTCCTGCAAAGACCGCTTCCATCATCCGTTCCTTGCCTTTGATAATGGGATAATCTTCATCATCGGGATTGCCGATGGCTTCTTCTGCAGATAAATTACGGCAGTAGACGGATAATTTTTCCCCTCCAAGATTATGCTTTTCTATCTTGTCCCTTAATGTTTGTTGCAGTTTTTCATAGATTTTAATCATGCTGTATTCCTTTTCCGCCTCAAGCGGTATGTCGGAGATGGTGACAAGCTTTTCTTGCCATGGTCTTTCGTTGGATTAAAGTTCTTTTTGCTCAATCTGTATGTCGATAATTAAAGCTAATAAATGATTTTATTGCGTTTTTGTAAAAGTTAGTCAGCAAGGCGTATGGCTTGGCGATTCATCCATCCCGCCTGATAGAGACATTTATGGAGGGTTTTTATTCCCTGGCAAGGCGGCGAGTCAGGAGGATGAGCAGCAGCGAAACCGTCCCGAGAAGAAAGACGAGGGCAAAGGCCCGGTCATATTCACCGGTGAAGACAGCGTTATAAATTTCGAGAGAGATGGTACTGGTCTTCCCCGAGATGTTGCCACCGAGCATCAGGGTGACCCCGACCTCTCCCAGGGATCTGGCAAAGGCTAATGAGAGACCAATGGCGATGCTCTTGCGGATCGATGGTAGAACCACCTTGAAAAAGGTTGTGGCCGGTGATTTTCCGAGCACATAGGCGGCCTCAATCAGGCGGGTGGTGTCACCTCGGATTGCCGCCTGAACCGGCTTGACGATGAGAGGCAGGCCGGCGATAAAGGCCGCCAGAACAACACTCCAGAAGCTGAAGATTAACTCCAGTCCGATCGTGTTCTGGAGAAAGGCACCGATTATACTGCGGCGGCCAAGGAGCATCAGCAGCAGAAATCCGGTGGCAATCGGGGGGAAGACCAGCGGCAGCGTCACCATAAAATCGAGAAGGGAGATCCAGCGACCCTGCCAGCGGCCAAGCATATAGCCTAAGGCAACGCCGCAAACAGCCAGCAGGGGCATGACCACGCAAGTGGTGTGGACACTGAGACGAATAGAGGCCAGGGTGTCAGGTTCTCGAAGAGTAGCGAGTATTCCAGGCCAGAATGGTATCATAGACCTTGTTTCTTGAGCATTGATTGCGCCTCTACAGACTGGAGAAAAGCCACAAACGAGACGGAAGCATTGCTGTTGGTGCTGTCTCGTAAGCGTTTGGCGACAATCAGGATCGGACTGTACATTTTTTCATCGATGGGGATAATGAGTGCAACCTTGTCTTTGATGGCCAGGGCCTCGGTAAGATTGATAAATCCGACATCGACCTCGCCGGTCAGCACATAAGCGGTGACCTGCGGGACGGTCCCGACCATCAAGAGTTTCGGCTGGATCTGTTGCCAGAGTCCCTTATTGGTAAGGAATTCCTTGGCGGCATGACCGTAGATCGCCTTTTCCGAGTCGGCAATGGCAATCCTTGTGATGGCGGCATCGGTCAAGGCATCAAGGTTGTCGATTTTAACCCCTTTGGCCACGGCGGCGACAAGCTTTCCCTGACCGATGGTTAATTCATCGGTAAAGCTCAGCTTTGTGGAATCAAGGAATTGTTTGTCACCCATGATAAAATCAATGGCCCCGCTTTCCTTCGCCTGGGCGGTGATCTGACCCATGTTTCCGTAAATTTTGTTGACTGTGACACCGGTTTTGGTGGAGTAGGCCGTGCACAGTTCATCGACCAGGCGTTTGTACCCGGCGCCCGCAGCGACGGTGAGCCCTTCATCCGCATGGACTGTCGGAACCGATGTCAGGGCGAGCGCTGCCATGAATAATAGAAAAGAAAGACAACGTGGGAAAAAACGCATGGTGACCTCCAGATTTGAAGATAAGTTGGATTGAGCCGCGTTATGCGGCGATTGGTTTTGCTGCAAACTCTTGCCCAAGCTGCTGTATATCCTTGGCGATCAAGGCCTTCTGTTTTTGCAGCCAGGTGCTGTCTTCACTTCCATTCTGTAAAGATATGATACGCGTCGATAAGGCCATAGCCTCGATAAGATCGTGGGTGACCTGAATAATCGGTAAATCCCATTGCTTCTGAATAGCCAGTAATTTTTGCCGGAGGGCATGACGGTTCTCAATGTCCAGTGCGGAGAACGGTTCGTCGAGCAGGAGCAATTTCGGACGGCGGGCCAGGGTTTGGCAGAGGGCCGCCCTCTGCCGTTCACCCCCGGATATCTGGTGGGGATGTTTGTTCTGTAAATGGCCTATACCCATGGCATCGAGGAGCTCCCCGGGGTTTGCAGGGCGACGCATGGCAAAGAGAACGTTTTCAGCCAGAGTCATATGGGGAAACAAGGCGTATTCCTGCGAAAGAAAGCCCACCTCGCGGGTTTGGGGGCTGGCCTGAACGCCTTTTTTTGCATTGTTCCAGCACCTCCCTTGAAAATGCACATGGCCGTCGTCAAGTTTCTCCAGGCCGGCCAGACAGCGCAGGACAGTTGTCTTCCCCGATCCGGATGGACCAGTCAGGACAATTGTCTCGCCTGGGTGGCCTGAAGCCCGTGTTGAAGATTAATTCCCATGGTTCAATGTGAGGTGAAAGATTGCCGGGAGGTTGTTAGTGCCTTACAGATTCTCCTGTCAATCGGGGTTAGAATTTAACCGTAATGTTTCCGTAGATCCCCAAAGGAGCACCGGTCTGGTACGTTGCCGCGGTGTTAGTCGCTGCCAGAGCGTCATCGGCGGTATTGATTGCGGAGATATACTCACTGTCAAACAAGTTGGTGACGGTAACTCGAAATTCCACGGATTTTGCGTCGAGCACCTTTGTAATTTCGTAAGAAACATCAAAGTCGACGATGGTTGAGGAGCCTATCTCCTCGTTGTTGAGCACATCGCCGTATCTTGAGGACAGGTATTTAACGGATGGGGTCAATACCAAATCTGCTATTGAGTACGATAGGGCCGCTTTCGCCATATATTTTGGTGCATCGGGGACTTGGTTGCCGTCTGCTGCGGTAGTTGTGTTCGATCCTGTCTTCAGATCTTCAGTAAAGTAAATTTTGTTGTAAGAAAGTCCCACCAGAAAGTTCAGATCTTTTAAAACCGGGCCACTCGCTGTTAACTCGGCTCCATAGGCCGTGGCGTCCGCCGCATTGTATGGGTAGGTAACGTTGTAGGCCGCGTCATAAATCCTTGCCTGTTTGTTTTTGATAACAGAAACAAAAGCGTTCGGGTTCAAGAAGATGTTGCCGATTTTGTATTTGACTCCGAGATCAAAGTTGTCCGATATCTCTAAGTCCAGTTTGTTCCACAGCTCCTGGAGGGTCACCCCCTTTGAAACAAAGTTGGCCCGCTGTTGGGCATAGGTGGGGAAGAGATTAACGTCAAGGCCGTATGTCCTCGAATAATCGGCATAGATTGTTGCATCCTTGTCGAGGTTGTAGCCGAGATAGGCGCTGGGCAGCCATTCCCGGAAGTATTTTGCATCCACGCTCGCCCACGGGTCCAGCGTGCCGTTGGCGATGGCTGTATCGTAGTCCTGACTGGTGGAGGCATTTGTTCCGTAGGTGTAGCTTTTGATCTCACCCAACTTGAAATTGAGATATCTGACCCCGGTGGAATAGATTAAATTTCCGCTTTGGCCGCTGACTTCAGTAAAGGGTGAGTTGAAATCATGATAGTTGTTGTCAGCAAGCACCGCATACCCGGCATAGGTCAGACCCTTTGCGCTGACGGTGTATTTTTCCTGGTCTGAAGGCGGCCCGGGTGGAAGTTGTCGATGCGCCCAATATCCCAGTTTAGCATTGAGCTCTTTGGCGAATTTTTTTTCGTAGGCAAGAACCGCACCGAACAGCTCATGATCGATATCCCATTTGATGACGTTGGCACCTGAAGCATAAGAATACTCGCCGGTGTCATTGAGGTAGTAGGGTTTGAATGAAAGCTTGGAGTCCGAGGTGAGAGCGTCCTCTATATTGGCGAGCAGGACGGTGTCTTCAAAGTGCTGCTTATTGTAATCGTAATAGTTTGCGGTGGCGGGATTGGAGTTGAAGTCTTTGTTGAAATTGAGCCCTAAATTCCGGGTCTCACTATAGGTTAGATTATAGTAGTTGTGGTGGTCGTCTCGATTATGGGAGACAAACAGCTCGGTCTTGAGTCTGTCATTTGGCTGCGCGGTAATGCCAAAGGTGCCATTGGTCCGTTCAAGATCTCCTTCGCCTTTGTATTTGTCGCTGACCGTATTGGAAAAAGAACCAAAGGCAGCAGCATTGCCGATTTCGCCTGAATCAAGACGTAAAAAAGTTCTGTAGAAATTGTCGCTGCCCACTGTCTGGGAGAGCTCGGCCCCCAATTCATGGGCAGGCCGCTTGATATTCATGTCAACCTTGCCGATCAGATTGGAAAAACCGAGGCTTTTATCCACCGGGATGTAGCCCTTATAGACATCCACGCTTTCGATATTTTCCAGGTCAAAGATCGTTTTTCCCCCTCCAGGATTGCCGCTTATCGGGACTCCTTCATAGGACTTGACGCTTCCCGGCCCCGTTTGTTTCTTGCCTCTGATTCTAAGCGAGTCGTGAAACCCGTTTTCGTTGGTACCCAGGGCGTCAACGGCGGTGTAGTTGACCGACGGCGACATCTCGATGATCTTGAAAACATTGATATTACCCTGCCGGCCAAAGGTCTCGATGCTTTTTTGGGTGTAGGTCTCCTGGTTTGCAGGAGCCAGCAGTTTGAATGGTTCCACAAACTGGCCGTTGTCGGTTGCCGTGCCATACACGGTGATCGGCTCCAGCTCTAACGGTGCTGGTTGATTGTCTTGTGATTCCGCAGCATTTACTGCCG
>JFJP01036285.1_pt1 | contig 12313 bp, 10 predicted proteins | sample 431651 | NCBI WGS metagenome assembly JFJP01 (sample SAMN02602958, study PRJNA72255) | Microbial mat metagenome, whole genome shotgun sequencing project. | biome: fresh water; feature: sink hole; material: water; isolation source: purple microbial (photo- and chemosynthetic) mats found in... | reverse complement strand
GCTGGCCGTAGCCGTAGCCGTGCCGTTCGATGCCGAACGGAGTGCGCCAGGAAGCCCCGTTTTCAAGGCGGTAATCGCCCGCGTGTTCCGCTGGCCCCACATAGAAGGAATGCACCCGGCGAAAATCGTCGCCGAATCGCCGGTACACGCTTTCTTCGTCGGAAACCCCGAGATGCTTCATGGCTTTCCTGATGAATTCCGGGGATGCGCCGCACCAGAGCGGGACGCGATCGGGTATCAGGCGATCGAAGGTTCTCAGGACTCTTTCTTTCGATGTCATGGCGGCAACTCCTCTGGATATGGTAAGTCCCATCAGGAAATCTGCACACGGTACAAGTTGTGTTTATAGTTGCAGGAGATATCTTTTTCGGTAATCAGTCGGAGTAGTGCCCACCGCGTTCCGGAACGCGCGGCTGAAGGCTTTCTCGTCCTCGTAGCCGAGCGACGATGCGACTTCAGCCACCAGAAGGTCGCGACGCAGGAGGTTCATGGCATTCTGCATCCGTAAATGCACCTGGTATGCCTTGACCGACAAGCCCGTTTCCTGATGAAAGCGGCGCGAAAAATAATGGCTTTCCATTCCCGCGATTCCGGCGAGGGTCTGGATGGAAACCCATCCTCCGTCGGCTTCCAGGAGCCGCACGAGTGTCGCCGCGATGCGGGTATCGTTGCAGGGCTGCAGGCGTGTTTTCCGGCCGATCAACTCGAACAGCAATTCGAGCGCGCTTTCGAGAAGGGGGTCCTTGCAGCCGTCGACATCCTGCCAGCCGTAGGGTACCAATGCTTCAAGAAGGGCGATTGAAGCCCGCAGCACGGGGTTTCCTTCGAGCGGTACGATAACGAGGCCCCGGGTCAGTACGGGCAGCGACACGATATGAAACCACAGCACGTCGAACGGATCGGACCGGTCCTGCGTCAGATGATAGGGCGAAAAGGCGGGAAAAAGGTAGAGGGTATCGTTTTCGAGGGTGAGCGTGGTTTCCGGCAGGGTACAGAACGCCGTACCGCCCCGTTTGCAGTACAGGCGGTGATACTGGCAGCCCGAAACGGACACATCCCAGTCGGGAGGACAGGTAATGCTGCCGGATGCCAAAACGGTTATTCGCAGGGCCAATTGAGCCTCCATTGGAAGAATAAGGCCGGTTGGCGGATTTGTACACAGATTTGAGCGGGAAAGAAAAAAAAGGGCTGCCCGCACTTTCCTGCAGGACAGCCTATTTCGGTAGATACCGTTCGGTCGGCTTACTTTACGTAGAAGACCACACCGAGGGCTGAAGTAGTGAGGCCTAAACGGATTGAAGTGTATCCACCATCATTGTTGGCGACGCCTACTTCATAAGCATGGGTTCGTGTCTGCATTCCGATACCAAAATCAGCGAAGATGCCGACAACCGGATTGAAAAAGTACTGTGCGCTGGCCAGTGCAGTAAGGGTCAAGTATGAATCAGTTTCGACATCATCATAGGTTGCAAAAATTTCAGACACACTGGATTTCGAATAGCCAATTCGGCCTCCGAGACCGAGAAGAAAGCTTTCTGCCAATTTCATTTCATAAAGCGCATCGGTACCAATGGTGAAATAAGAAGTCTCGTCATCGCTTGGATATGTGTCATCAACATTGGTGCCATATGACTCGAACCCGATCCACGGCCGAAGGGCGAATACATCACTGACATGATAGACTGCGCCGATACTTGTTTTATTACTCGCAATATTTGCCGTAATTCCGAGGGAACCAGCGTCGGGAGTGTTGTCCTGGGCGAGAGCGGGAACGAGGGCGATTGCGGCAATTAATGCCGTGACAAGAAATTTTTTCATGTTTTCTCCTAAAAAATATAGTGTTTTTAACGCTTTTTCAGTATTAAACTTATCGAAAATCATGTCAATCTGCATTTTCCCGCAATATCACCCCCTTTATCACAGAAAATAATTTATTCACGAATATAGTAAATAAATGATCAAATTCGGATATTTGTTGAGATTCCCCTCGAATTCATCTATAGTTTTCTTATGAGTATACGCCTCAAGATCATATTTGTCGTAATCCCGCTGCTGATTGCTTCGGTCGTTCTTGCAGGCATGTCGTCCTATTTTATGGCCGCGTCCTCGGTCACGAAGGTTGCTGTCGATTTTTTGGATTTCAAGGCCGCCGAAATCGAAAAATATGCGGACAGCCAGTGGAATCTGTTGGTCGACAACGATTTTATCGGACGGGCCGACATGGAACAGGCGGCGAAAGCGGCCGTGGAAGCCTTCGCCCGCAGCATTCTCCGCAGCACCACCGAGACCATATTCGCAATCGATTCCACCGGCGCGGTGGCAATGAGGGTAGGTCCCGCAGTTCCTGCCGATGACGATCGGATCGCTCTGCTCGAACTTTCCGCGAAAACCGGCCGCGGCTTTGTGCATTTCCGGATGGCCGGAGCGGAGCGCGTGGCGTCGCTCCTGCCCTTCAGCCCCTTCGACTGGCGGATTTTCGTCTCCGAGGAGAGAAGCACCTTTTACGGCGAAGTCGAGACCATCGCGCGAACTGCTCTCTATATACTCATCGCGGCATCTCTCGTCGGGATCATGCTCCTCTTCTTCCTGGCCGGATACCTCACGAAACCCATCGAAAAGGTCGTCGAGGTCATGCGGCGCATCATCGAGTCCAACAACCTTACCGAACGGGTGCCGGTCATGTACCGGGACGAGATCGGCCAGCTTTCCCATACATTCAACCTCATGCTCGAGGAGCTCGGCACGGCCTACGAACAGATCAAGCATTACGCGTTCGACGCCGTCGTCGCCCAGAAGCGCGAAATGCGAATACGGAATATATTCCAATTGTACGTACCGAAGGACGTCATCGAGGAAGTGTTCGTCAACCCGGAGAAAATGCTCGTCGGCAACAATCGCTACGTGTCGATATTGTTCTCCGACATCCGCAGCTTCACCACCATCTCCGAGGGAATGACCCCGGACGCGCTCGTCAATTCCCTCAACCGCTATTTCGGGATCATGGTCGACGTCATCATGGAACATGACGGAATGGTCGACAAGTACATCGGCGACGCGATCATGGCCGTCTTCGGCGCGCCGGTCAGCCACGGCAACGACGCGCTGTCGTCGGTCATTTCGGGCTTGAAGATGGCGGAAGGCCTCGAACGCTTCAACCGCGAACAGATCGCCCTCGGAGCCCCGGAATTCCACATCGGCGTCGGCATAAATTACGGCGAAGTCACCGTGGGCAACATCGGCTGCGACAAGAAAATGAACTATACGGTGATCGGCGACACCGTCAACCTCGCGTCACGCCTGGAGGGCCTGACCAAAATGTACCATCAGCCGATCCTTGTCACCGAAAGCGTCGTCGAAAAAATAGACGGCCATCTGCCCTGGCGCACGGTGGACACGGTCGCGGTAAAGGGCAAGACGCTCGGCGTCAAGATAATGACCACCCGTTTTGCCGTATCGGGAACCGAAGCCCATGCCTGGAAAATCCACGAGGAAGCGGTTGCCCTGTACTACGAACGGAATTTCCGCGCCGCTGCGGAACTTTTCGAACGAATCCTGCAAATGCTTCCCGGAGACGTGATCGCCGAACAATATCTGGGCCGCGCCCACGGCTACATGCAGGCCCCGCCGCCGCCGGAATGGGACGGCGTGGAAATAATGACGGAAAAATGAGGATGAAAAAAAGACTCCTGCGCGCGCTGATCGCCTGTACGCTGCTCTTCTCCGCCCCGGTGGCGCGAGGAGCACCGCTCGAGGCGCAGGAACCGTTGAACGATAAAGAATTCATGATTTTGCTCGACAACCGGTCGCCGGCGGAATCCGGGATCGAAGGACGGCGTTTTTCCGAAACCATTGCGGCTTCGGTCACCACGGCTTTCCGTGAAAAAGGACTGGACCCCGGGGGACAGAAAAACCGGCCGGATGAAACGGGAGAGCCGGTTTCCGAAGGCGAGACCGCTTCGGATGCGGGCAATGCCTCCGGAATCAGGCATGTCGTCGTCATACATTCACTGCTTGACGACCGACGGCTTTCCTGGCGCATCGCCGTCTATGATGCCGAAAGCGCCGCACTCGTCGCGTCTGATGCCTACTCCGCATACGCAGGACTCTCCGCGCTCACGATCATCGACGACTCCGCCCGGAATGCCGCTCAGGCATGGAAGAAAAACAGCGACGCGACGGACGAAACGGCGACAAGGGTCGAAACAAGCCAGGACTTCATATCCAGGGATTCGGGTGTTTCGGTCCGGTATGGTTCCTCGGCAAGCGGAATATTCCGGGAAGCAGGAACGGTGGAGGACGGCAAGCTGACCGGGGACTACACTCCGTTCGCGGAAGGGGCTCCGATTCATCTGGAAGTCTGGAGAGAAGGTTACTGGACGAAAGAAGCGGTTTTACCCGAAGGCGTTCGGGAAACACCGTTCGAACTTCCAAGGCTCCACAAGATGACGGACTCCGCATGGAGTTGGTCTGCGGGACTTGGACGCCTGGCAGGCGCCGCCTTGAGCTATCGCTGGTATCCCCGTCCCGACCGGGTTTTCTTCAAGGCGGAAAACTCGTTCTGGGCCGGAACCGACTTCATGCCGGGCGCGAGTCCCGTCCTGCACGACGAACTCCGTCTGGGCGGGGGCGTATACCTGCAAAAATCGCGCGACGCGAAATTCCGTTATGCACTCGGTACGGGATTCTCGGGCATCGCAACCTTGCTGACGGATGCTCCTGATTACGATGCGCCGACGGGGTTCGATTTCACCCTGGAACCGCTCTGGTTCACCTTGGAGTATCATTTTCCCGCCTGGGCCGTGGTTTTCGAAGAACGCATTCCCTATGCCCTCGACACCGGTTCCGGCTTTCTCGAGACGGGCTGGCTGACGGTCAACGGCAAAGGGCCTGTCTTCTTTTCCCTGGGAGTATTGTACAAATGGTAAAGCACGCATTTTCCGGCCCGGCAGGTTTCCGTAAATCGGCCGTGTCCATCACCGCGCTACTCGCGATCCTCTCCCTGGCGAACTGCCGATTTCTCGGCTCCGACATGTTCCCGTCCACACTGTCCCGCGAAGAAGCCGTTCTCGATCTCGGTTCGAAACTGGCGACCCTCGGGGTGACCGGGGCGTATGAAGTCACTTCGATGAAATTCCTGTCCTCACCGGCAACGGGAAAGGAATATATTTTCGTGAGGATCTCCGCGTATTTCAAACCGTCCTGGCTGATCGTCCTGGATGCCGCCGATCTGGAAGTGATCGAGGCCATTCAGAATTCGTATATCGGAGACGTGCTGTTCGTCGATATGGACGGGTACTTCGTCACGGGAAATGAAAGCGGAAGCGTCCGCATCGGTTCGGCGACCCTCGATACCGTAACGTCCATCCATCCCCCCGCTCCACCGCCCATTCCTTACGGCCGCAAGGCTTTTACCGAAGGCACTTCGAGCTGGCTGGTATGGTACGATAGCATGGAAGGAAACCTGCACTATTTTTCCTATGATCCGGATTGGAACCCGGGAATGGCGGACGCGTCGGCTCTCGACTCGACACCACACGCCGATTTGAGTTTGAAGGCATTGTATACGGAAGGCGCCGCAATCCGCCTGTTCCTCGCTTCGTCATATATGGGCGGCGCATACGTCGTTTCTTTTTCGGACGCTGCCGAATTCATCTCGTCTTTTTCCGCTTCGGACATTTTCGCATCCCCGGGAACGATTCACGTTTCCATTCCCGCCGGGGACGACGGCTCGGGATGGCTGACGCGGGACGGGGCGATCATCTTGACGCATGATGACGAGACGCGGCTGGTGCGGTACGAAAGCGACTCGGGAAAAGAACTGGACTCGTTGAGCCTGGACGATACGGAAGACACCCGGTTCGATTTTTCGCCCGACGGGAAAAAATGGCTCTTGTATGACGGCGCCAACGGCACGCTGCATCTTCTGCGGACCTGGTGGTGAGCATGAAATACCACCTCGCTTCCGCGATATTGATCCTGTCCGCTTCCTGCGTCCTCGCCCTTTTTTCGCAGGAAAGCGAGAACAGGGAAGCAGGTCCGAATCGGATGCGCGTCATGACGTCGTTGGAATTTTCCATGACCGGTACGCCCGAATCGGTGCCCTTCGTCAAGGACGGCGAAACCTGGGCGGCCGCGCTCGACGGCGCCTTGAGCCGGTCCAAACGCGTTCGATCCGTCAAACGTGCGACGGCTGACGACGACCTGATCGCCCAGGCCACCCGTGCGGGATATCAGGCGGCTGTATCCGTTTCCGTACTCCTGGAAACCGGATCCGATACCGCAAGCGCGAATTACCGCATCGTCGACGTCCTGTCCCGGAAGACCGTGGCGGAAAACGCCATCGCCGGGCCCGTGCCGTTCATATACGAATTGTCTGAGACATTCTGGATTCCGCTCATAGTCGAACTCGAGAAAATGACGGTGACCGAACGCCATGGCCGTATCAGGGTGCGTGCCGAACCCGGCACACGGCTGTACGGCTTCGGCGAGACGCCGGTGACCGTAGGCGCGGAAGGCGAAATCAGCATCGACATCTTCGTGCCCGGAACCTACTCCTGGCGGGCGGTGCGGAAAAACACACGGAACAGGACGGGAGTTTTTACCGCGATCGAGGAAGATGCGCTCCTTGTCATTCCCGCCGAATGGCTGAGCCATTGGTCGTTGGAAACAGGCCTCGTCATGGCCCAGTTTCCGGACGTCTGGTTCGGCGTCGCCAACATACGAAACCGCTTTTTCTTCCGTCTCGGAATCGAACAATATCTGTTCGGTCTCTACTTTCCAACGGAAGACAGTCCAGAATCCTACAACAACAGTATCGTATCCCTTCCCCTGGTCATGCCCGGCATGACGGCAGGCTTTTATTTCGGCGACACCGCGCAATTCATCAGACCCTACCTGTCCGCTTCCGCTTTCCTCCGGTTTAACCGGGACCTCGGCGTCGTCGATCCGGTCGGTCCGCTTGCGGCAAGGCTCATGACGGGATTCGACTGGCGAATGAATCCTGAGGTAGCGTTTTTCGGAGAGTTTGGCGGCACTTTCTACCCCGGCGCGAACGGTCAGCTGCTGGTTGCGTCCCGTGGTTCCGGCACTGACGGCTCCGCGGATCAGCCCTCTCCGGTATTCTATTTCCACGGCGGGGACTACTATCTCGAACTGCCCGCATTCCGTTTCGGCGCGAGGTTTTCGTTATGAACAGGAAGCTCCCGGTTCTTTGGGCCGCCGCAGCGGTATTTTTCTCGTCCTGCTGGCATCCTCCGTTCGATCCGCTCGTCAGCGCATCGGAATTTACCGTCGAGAGGCTGGGTTCGCCCGTCTGGAGTTCCACGGCAACCCTCTGGGACCAGGCCGAAGGCGGATATTACCTGCCGAGCCGGAATCCGGAAGAATATGCCACCGGTGCATGGATCCGTAAAAAAGACGGAATAATCAGTATCGGAAAGCTTGCCCTGTACGGAAACGGAAAATTCGATTTCAACGCGAACCGCTACAATGCCCCGGATACATTCGGAAATTCAACCGTTCTGGCAAGTCCGCCGGGATCGAACGATACCGATCCGGTATTGTATGTCGGCTCGAATCCGGATGGAATTTATCAGTTGAATATGTATAACGACCGGATATTGCCGGCTTCAAGTTCGCTGATCGGCCTGGGGGTGGTACCGTCCGATTCGGGATCTGATCTCTATTACCTTGCCGAGCGGACGGATCCGACGATCACGATAACCTATATCGGGATGAATTCCGGCACCGTATTTCCGGTATTGCCCCTGAACGGGACGCTCGTCAATCCGTCGCCCATTCCCGTCGGCCCGGCATTTTTCGCAGGGTCTCCCGCGGATAATTCGAGTTACTATCTTTCAGGTCCCATGGCGGGCGGCGCTGTTGAAACCTACTGCTGGACATCTACGGCAGCATTGCCCGTCCTTCTGCCCGTGCCGCTCAAGCTTACTGGAATCCTTTCGGACGGGCGCCTCCTGGCCGATACAGGCGAGAAACTGACGGTATACAGCGCGGAGGGGGTGGACGGTTTTTCGATACCGACGGGTCTCCTGCGATTCGTCCACGAACGGATATCCCCGGACGGCGTGTGGCATTCGGTGTTTACGCGAACCATACAAACACCGGGCGATGATGACGGGGACGGTTCGGATTATCTCATCGAGATATATGAAATACCGACGGCCGATTTGCGCACGCTTGCAGAATGATCCGGACGGACTCCGTCACCGGTTACCGCAGGCCGCGCTTCAAGGCGGTGATGTATGCCAGCATGTCGGTATCGCCTTCGTAACGGGACTGGATATCCCTGAAATAGTTTTCCCTCGTTGCCGCGTCCTTGAGCCGTAGCGCGTTCTCGGCGATGGTCATGGCGTTGTAGAGGCTTTCTTTCTGTCCGGCTGCGATGAATTCCTTTTCATATCTCGCGATGCGCTCCTTCAGATCGGGAAAAGCCCGGCGGGTTTCGGTACCGGTCAGGAAAGCGTCCAGCTGGGTCCGGGCATCCACGATACCGGCGGAGCCGATGTTGGAAAGTGCGGCATCCTCCGCAATCCGGTATTTTCCGTACGCTCCGAGGAGCGTGTCGTATTTTTTCGCGGCCGCCGCCAATGTGGCGTTTTCGGCGCGAAGGGTCTCGATGTCCTTACGGAGAGCCGCATCGACCGTACGCGAATCCGCGGCGCCGGACGTACCGGTTGCCGTTGCCCCGGCTGCGGCGGCTGTTCCGAGTCGAGCCTCGGTCAGCATGAGTTCGAGTTCGGCAATCCGCGCGGCGGTGACCGTAGCGGTCGAGCCTGCGGCGGCCAACGCCGCCTGCACCCCGGCTAGTTTCTTTTCGTCGTCTTTCGCTTTCGCCTCGGCTTCCTTCGCGAGACCGGCGAAGGAGGCGCTGATGCCCTTCAATGCGTCCGGAACCTGGTCGGCACGAGGATTGCCGGAGATCACCTGCGAATAGGTCGCCAGCGACTGGGACCAGCGGCTCGAGTCAAATTCTTTTTTTGCCCGATTCATGAGGGTCTGGGCGATCCGTGTATCCACGGATCGCTGCCCGGCGGCCTGTGATGCGACCGCAAGGGCCGATATACCGTCAACCAGCCGCTCGGACTCGGTTTCGGACAGTCCGAAAAAAGCGGATGCTTCGCCGTACGCCGCTGCCGCCAGGAGATAATCGGCGCCCGAGGCTGCAGTTTCGGCCCGCAGCAGGGCGGAAGCGGCCTGCTCCCGGCCGACAAGTCCGGCAGCGGCCGTTTTTCCGGCGAAATAGGAATACGCTTCCATAACCTCAGGAACGACAGAAAGTGCTTGCGTATACAACTCGTCCGCTTGATCCCCGTTGCCCCCGGCGAGAGCCTGCCCGGCACGGGAGGTCAAGGACCTGATCGACGAGACAAGTTCGGCCTGATCGAGCAACAGGGTATTGTCGATATTCGCCCGTTCGAGTTCGGTACGGGCCAACCGGGAAAGGGTGTCGGAGGCAAATAAATCCGCGGGACGGCGTTTTTGCAAGGCGGGAATTTCCGCGAGGCCGGGTTCCATCAAGTAAGATTGGAGGGACGAAGCGCTTTTGGCCGCATCCTCGTATCGATCGTCTTGAAGGGCCGCGCGAACCGACAGATACAATCCGATGATCTGGTCTTCGGCCGCGGCCGCCTTGTTGCGCTGCTCGGTCAGTCGCCCCAGCTCGGCCTGGGCTTGCTGGAGCCCGGCAGTCGCCTGCGCCGCCTGTGAGGCCAGCGCCTGGGTCTGGTTTTCGAGTTCCAGCGTCTTGGCTTCCAGCGAGGACCGGAGCGCGTCTTCCCTTTTTTTTGATTCGTCCTGGATGCGTTTCCTGTCGGCATTCAGGGAGCTGATATTGTTCTTGAATTCATCACGCAATTTCGCGTAATTGGCCTCCGCGGCGGTCCGTTCGGCATCGAGCTGACTCTTGAAATCCAGCAATTCCTTCTTTATGGACACAAGCCGTTCTTCCTCGAATTTCTTGAGCCGCTCTTCGATGAGCTCCTTGGAGAGGCCTTCCTTGACCAGCCGTTCCCGTTCCTTGCGCAGCTCGGTTTCCATCAGCGAACGCAGTTCGGTTTCGCGGTTTGTCAGGCGTTCTTCGAAACCGGCCTGGAGTTTGGACTGTTCTTTTTCCATCGCGGCAAGTCGCGCCTGGAAGTCGTTGATTTCCTTGTCTTTTTCGGAAAGACGGGACTCGGAATCCTTTTTGAGTTCCTGTATGAGTTTGCCCTCCGCGGAAGCGAGTGCTGCGCCGGTTTGGGAATATCGGGCGTCACGTTCGGAAAACATCGCGGAAAGTCCCCACAAGGCCCCGCCGGTAACGAGAAGGGCCAAAACGTTGACCGCCAACGGAAAGAGAAAACCCTTTTTAAGCGGTTGCAGGACAAGACGTTCGGGGGTAAGGTCGATCCGGTTTTTCCGGGTAAGTTCGTCGATTTGCGCCGTAATTTCGATCCGGTCTTCCGGACTGATGCCGGAGTTACGGTCAGCGGTCTCGGCAAGAGTGATTTCCTTGTGTATGTCCAATGTTTTCTGCAGCAGTCCCTTTTTCGGCATGCATTGCGCTCCCTGACCGGATCTTCTTCCACTAATAGTAATCGACGAAAAACCTATTTGCAATGACCGTATTTTTCAATACAGGGAATCGAGAAGCTCTTTTCCCGCCGACGTACGGAATATGCGCTCGCGGACGTCAGGAATCGCATTGCCGTCCATGCCATCCTCGAAGATGTTGACCAGAAAATCGGCCTCGACTAGTATGCGAAAATCGATACCGTCGATCTTGTGATACGAATGGTGGTGCCCGATCAGGTACAGCACGCGGTTCTTGGCATCCGCATCGATCGAAACCGTCTCGAGCAGTGCGGAAGCGACGATCATGCCCTCCGCCTCCTGATAGTTTCCCGCAGTGGAGTTGAATTTCTTCTCGGCATTGTGAATGCCTATATCGTGCAGGATGGCCGCACAGCCGATTATTCCGGCGATGTCCGCGTCGCATCCTTCCCTGTCCGCGATGTATTGGGCGAAGGAATATACCTTGAGGGCGTGATTGATGCGCCGGACATCCTTGCCGTTATAGTCTATCATCAGTCGAAGAATTTCATTCATGTTCATGCGTCCAGCATAACCCATTTCATGATCGGCGACAGGGTGATTTTTATCCGGTTCCATTCTATACTTGCCGGATGAGAATAGCTTTCGACGAAATGCAGGCGGTAATCCGCGCCGCCCTCCTCGCTGCCGGAATGCCGGCTGAAAAAGCCGAAATCTGCGCCCGGATACATACGGAATCGAGCCGCGACGGTGTGTATTCGCATGGACTCAACCGGGTTCCCGGCATCGTGAAAAACCTGCAGGACGGCTGGATCGACCCGCGGGCGGAACCGACCCCCGTTCGGGCCTTCGGCTGCATGGAAAACTGGGACGGAAACCTGGGGCCGGGGATAACCAACGCGCTCCACTCCATGGACCGGGCGATGGCCCTTGCCGCCGTGCATGGAATCGGGCTTGTCTCCCTTCGCAATACCACGCACTGGCTCCGGGGCGGTACTTACGCCTGGCAAGCCGCAGAACGGGGCTTTCTGTCGATCTGCTGGACCAACGCAGAGCCCTGCATGCCCGCCTGGGGATCCAAATACGCCAATACGGGAAACAACCCGCTATGCATCGGCATTCCGGGGAAAAGCGGCCATCTGGTGCTCGACATGGCTATGTCGCTCTACTCGTACGGCAAACTGGAAACGACCAAACTTGCGGAAAAGGAGCTCCCCTACCCCGGCGGCTACGACTCCAAGGGTCTCCTTTCCACCGATCCCGCGGAGATCATCAGGACGCAGCGCCTACTTCCCGCCGGCTTGTGGAAAGGATCGGGCCTCGCGGTCGCGCTCGACCTCGCGGGCGCCATCCTTTCGGACGGCATCAATACCGCCGAAATCCTGAAAAAGGGCATGGGCAACTCCGGCTGCTCGCAGGTATTCATCGCGATAAATCCGGAACTCTTCTGCACCCGGGACCGGATCGAGGAACTCCTGGCCGAAACACGGGAATCGCTCCACTCGGCCGAACCGGCGGCTGCAGGCGAGCATGTCTACACGCCCGGCGAACATACCCTGGAAATCCGCGAGGAAAATCTGCGGCTCGGCATTCCGGCCGATCCGGCCAAATGGGCGAAGGTCAGGGAACTGGCGGGGCTTTGAAATCCCCTCAGGTAGTCTTTCTTCCCCGCGCCATGATGAGCTTGCCGCTGCGGACGCTTTCGAGGATGCCGTACTTTTCGAGCATCAGCTGGAAGGCGTTCAGCTTCGCGGTCTTGCCG
>JFJP01035118.1_pt1 | contig 12313 bp, 11 predicted proteins | sample 431651 | NCBI WGS metagenome assembly JFJP01 (sample SAMN02602958, study PRJNA72255) | Microbial mat metagenome, whole genome shotgun sequencing project. | biome: fresh water; feature: sink hole; material: water; isolation source: purple microbial (photo- and chemosynthetic) mats found in... | reverse complement strand
CCACGTGATCTGGGCAACATGCCGTCTGTCATCGATGAACCGGAAACAATTCAGGTAGATGACAGGCTGATAGTCCAGCCTGCTACAGAAGCTGAAGCCGCAACTCTGGAAATTGTACGTGGCCCCAATATCGGTGCTCCACCATCGGTCAGCCCCTTTCCTGAATTTGTCCGGGGGCGGGTAGGCATCAAGGTTGGCGACAGGATTACGACCGACCACATCATGCCAGCCGGAGCCCGGATGAAGTACCGCAGCAACATCCCTGCCTACTCAGCATTCGTGTTCGAACACGTTGACCCCGATTTTGCGGCCCGCGCCGCCACACTGCGTGACCAAGGGGAGCACGTCGTAATCGTGGCTGGGATGTCCTATGGCCAGGGTTCTTCGAGGGAGCACGCGGCAATCTGTCCGGGGTACCTTGGTGTCAAGATTGTGCTGGCCGTCTCCTTTGAACGGATCCATGCCGCCAACCTGGTCAACTTTGGCATATTGCCCCTCGTCTTTGCCGACCAGTCAGATTATAAATTACTAGCTCAAGGTGACAGGCTGGAACTTGCAGACGCAGGCGCGCTGTTGCGGGTTGGCGGTTCCGCCTTCATGAAGAATCCCGATACAGGTAAAACTATCGCCGTACGATGCGAACTTGGTGATCGCGAGCGCGCAACCATAGTAGCCGGTGGCTCACTGGCCCAGGCACGATACAGCGGAGTTTCACCAGAGAGGACAGCTTGATGCAGAGAGACAGCCTGACAGTAATAGACAACAGGGACGGCCGCGAGTATGAACTTCCAATAAGCGATGGCACCATCCGCGCGCTTGACCTTGGCCGTATAGGGGCAGTAAATGGACAACACGGGCTCATGTCGTTCGACTCTGGTTTTGGCAATACCGCTTCCGCCAGAAGCGCCATAACCTACATCGATGGCGACCAGGGAATCCTGCGTTACCGAGGTTACCCCATCGAGGAGCTCGCCGAGCACAGCACATACCTTGAAACCGCATGGCTGATTATTTTTGGAGAGCTTCCCAGCGCATCGCAACTGGAAAACTGGGAACACGAGATAGGCAGCCACGCGATGCTCCATACCAACATCCAGCACCTCATAGAAGCCTTCCGTTACGATGCCCACCCCATGAGTGTATTCATAAGCGCGGTAGCATCGCTGTCCACCCTCTACCCTGATTCACGTGCGGTAACCGACCCTGTCAACCGTCGCCTCCAGGTGGAGCGCATGATTGCAAAGGTAGCCACCATAGCCGCGTTCACCTTCCGCCACAACCAGGGATGGCCATTCAATTACCCTGATGACGGCCTGTCATATATTGGTAACTTCCTCCGCATGATGTTCCGCAATACGGAAACCATCTACCAGCCAAACCCGGTGCTTGAACGTGCGCTCAACATACTCTTCATACTGCACGCAGACCATGAACAGAATTGCAGCACTACTACCATGCGGGTAATCGGCTCGGCTCAGGCCGACCCCTACTCATCGCTTGCCGGAGCAGCCGCTGCGCTGTACGGACCACTACACGGCGCAGCCAACGAAGCTGTCCTCCGCCAGCTGGAAGCCATCGGCACTCCCGACAAAATCCCCGCGTTTTTGGAAAAAGTAAAAAAAGGTGAAGGCCGCCTTATGGGCTTTGGCCACCGTGTCTATAAGAATTACGACCCGCGCTGCCGCATCATCAAGCGCACCGCCGACGAAGTCTTCGAGGTAACCGGCCGCAATACGCTCCTTGACGTGGCTCTGGAACTGGAGCGCCTGGCCCTGGAAGACGACTATTTCATTGAACGCAAACTATACCCCAACGTTGATTTCTACTCTGGCCTCATCTACCGCGCCATGAAACTGCCCGCGTCGCTCTTCACCGTCATGTTTGCCGTGCCGCGTACGTGCGGCTGGGTGGCCCACTGGCTGGAAATGCTCACCGACAGCGGCGAGAGGCTCGCCAGACCCCGGCAGATCTATACCGGCAAGGACAAAAGGAGTTTTGTTCCGATTGAGGGGAGGTAGGATGCTATGACTGCAAGCCCAGAACCTGATACTCGAAACGGTATGCCTTCCCGACCGCGGCCGGAGGCTCGGTAAGTTCGGAGAACTTGAACCCCGTTCCCGCAGGAAGGGCGTCCACAACGCTTTGTGTGACCAGAACCTCACCGGCTTCCGCAGTGTCTTCACCCAGTTTGCTGGCTGAGTTGACTTCTTTGCCAAAGACATCGGCGTCGCCAATCCGCAAGACACGCCCATACCCTACTCCGGCGCACAGGAGCACGCGCTCTTCACTGATCCTGTTCTTGTTGTAGTCTGCGCATGCTGACTGCATTCCGGCAACTGCCTTGAGTGCTTTGAAGGTGTTTCGGAAAATAATCAGCATCGAGTCTCCCTCGATCTTGAGAAGAATGCCGTCGTGACGGTCGATGACCGGTACAAGTATTTTTTCACTTTCATAGATAGTCTGAAGAAAGTGGATTATTCCAAAAGTGTCTACATTGCGTGAAAAGCCGGACAGGTCGGTAAACACAATGGCCCATTCTTCGCCGAACAGGTCCCAGATGCGCGCATCGATACGCTCTTTATCGGCACCTAGTGACATGCGTTCATCGATGAGCCGTGAAAGCCTGTCTTCCGAGGCTCCGACTGCAATACTCCGCTGGTACATCATGGTTTGCTCCTTCGTGGAACAGTATACCATGAAGTACTGCGTTCAGCTTGGAGAAGATAGTATCCAGAGCAACTCGCAAGCCTCAAGTTCAAGCGTTTCGTCCGGCAACACGAGCCGACCGCTCAGGACGTCAGTACCCTGCCTGCCTGCAAGCAGAGCCTGGACAGCCCAAAGATCCAGCCTGACTGCCTGGTCGGAAAAATTACCAACAACCGTCAACAGTTGGCCATCGGCTTGTTTGTGGAATGCAAGCACAGAACGATGCCCGGAATCCAGGACGGAAAGTCCTTGTGTATTCAAAACCGTCAATGACTTCCGGCTTTCGGACAAGAGTCGGATACCCGCGTAGACTCGACCGGAAACGGTAGAAGGCAAATGCCTGCTTTCAAAGAGAGCATCGCTCCAGACGGGTCGATGCACCCAGCGACTGTCGGAAGCCTGGGAGGGATCGTTTTCGTATTCGTAACGGTTCAGTGTACCCAGTTCGTCTCCAAGGTAGAGAAGCGGTAAGCCTCCCACAGAAAACGCTATTCCGTAGAGGAGGAGTACCCGTCTGATGGCCGTATCAAGGTCGGTTCCCAACCCCTCGTCGAGTGCGCGTTCAATTCCCGCCAAAGAGGCTGCGGTACCGCAGATACGGCGGTCACCCGTTACCGGATTATATTGGAAGCTAACACCGCGACTGAAACTGCCAGGAAAAGTTCCCATATAGAAATCGTTCAGAAAATTCCTGTGGTCACCACCTTTGATTCCCAGATCTGCTGCGTCCTCGTTGGCAAAAGTCCAGCCAATGTCGTCGTGGCATCTGACATAATTGACCCATGAACAGCCTGGCGGAAGTCGATGCCGTTTTTTGATCGACAGTGATAGCAAGCGGGCATCCTTGGTAGCGGACGCTTCCCAGAGCTCTGCCATGAGGAGCGGATTATAGGAAAGCTGGCATTCACGAAGATCAATATATTTTACTATGTCGTCCGGGTGCACGATGGCTTCGGATTTGAAAAGAAGCGACGGGCACACCAGCCTGGCGATGGACTGGAACGCCCTGATTACGGTATGCGCCTGTGGCAGGTTCTCGCACGTGGTTCCTGCCAGCTTCCAGATAAAAGCGACAGCGTCGAGTCTGAGCACGGAAATACCCCGGTTGGCCAGACTCATCATCTCTTCTGCCATGGCGGTGAACACCGCTGGATTCCGGTAGTTGAGGTCCCATTGATACGAATGGAATGTCGTCCATACCCACTTGTTCATTTCTGGACACCAGGTAAAAGAACCCTTCCTGGCTTCCGGGAAGATGTCGCGGAGATGCGCCTGGTACACTGAAGTGTCCGAGCGGTCGGCAAAGACCCAATAGAAATCCTGGTGGTCGGTATCCCCAGCCCTGGCAGACTTGGCCCATTCGTGCTCGTCTGAAGTATGGTTGAAGACAAAGTCGGCAACAAGTGCGATGCCTTCCCTGGCAAGCTCTGTAGCGAGCATTTCCAGATCGTCCATGGAACCGAGCGACGGGTTTGTCGCCCGGTAGCTGGATACGGCATACCCTCCGTCATTTTCTTTCTCTGGCGACAGGAAGAACGGCATCAGGTGCAGGTACGTGACACCGAGTTCCTTGAGTGCAGGGATGCGGTCGATCATTCCACGAAACGTGCCCGAATAGCGGTCCACATAACCTACCGCACCAACCTGGCAACCCTCGGAAAACCAGCCAGATTCCGGCGGGAAATTCCTGTCACGGTCACGTAAAGGCTCCGGCCTGTTCCTGTACGCCTGGAAGGCAACCTCCACGAGCCGGACAAACTGCATGGCAAAATCTGGCCTGTCGCGGTACAGCTCCCATAGGAATCAAGTCCATCGGCTTTCCAGGCTTCGCGGCATTGTTTCTCAAAAACTTTCCATAACCTGTCCATCATCGTTGCACCCCGCTGACCATGCACTGGTCCATGTAGCTCCGACTTTGATTCATGCCCGGTAATTATACGCTATCGATGGCCTTATACGCCATTGATTGCAGATAAAAAAATCTTTCCATATTTTTCCAGCTTGGCATTTCCAACACCATAGATGGCTGCCAGGCTGGCTTCATCGGAAGGCCGGTACATGGCCATCTCCTTGAGCGTCCTGTCAGGAAAAACGACATAGGGTGGCACCCCGGTTTCGTCGGCAATACGTTTGCGCACAGCCCGCAGTGCCATGAACAACTCTTCAGCTGCTCCATCACCGTCGTCGCTTGATCGGCTGAAAGATGGCGTTTCAATTTTTGTGCCCCTCACCGTTTTCCGCCTGGAACTACCGCGGCGCTCCGCCCCCGATGCGTGAACATCGCATACGCTGGCTTTCCAAGCGCCAGTGTCGAGTGTTCCGGCTCCCTTACAAGGTGCCCCGTCGACTCCAGCCGCCTTGCCAGGGCCAGCCATCCCGACCTGGCCAACTCGGTTCCAATGCCAAAGGTCGACAATCCCTGGTGGCCAAAGCGCTGAACCTTTTCTGTAGCGTCCCCAAGCAATACATCGACCACGTGGGCTGCCCCAAACCGCTCGCCCGTGCGCTTGACGCACGACAGCAGCTTGAGCGCCGCTATCGACAGGTCGACGCTTTCACGCGGACCACCCAGACAGTTGTCGCAGGCTCCACAATTTTTTTCTTCGTGGGCCTCGCCAAAATGCGAGAGTATGAGTGAACGCCTGCACCGGTCGCTTTCAGCGTAGTCACGCATCGCTGACAACCTGCCCATAGCTGCGCGGCGCTGCCCGTCGGGCAATTCGTCAAAGAAACGCGCAGCAGCAACCATGTCGCCAGCGCTGTAGAACAGGACGCAATCCGAGGGTAAGCCATCGCGGCCGGCACGGCCAATTTCCTGGTAATAATTCTCCAAGCTCTTTGGCAAGTCAGCATGGACAACCCAGCGTACATCAGGCTTGTCTATGCCCATGCCAAAGGCAACTGTTGCCACAACCACGAGGATGTCGTCGCGGACAAAAGCTTCCTGCACGCGGGTACGGTCTTCAGTAGCCATACCAGCGTGGTAAGCGGCTGCCTTGATTCCTGCGCTGGCCAAAGCGGCTGCCAGATCCTCGGTGCGCCGGCGGGAGCCGCAGTACACGATGCCCGACTGGTCCCGCCTTGACAGCGCAAAACCAACAAGCCGACGCTTAAGCTCCAGCTTGCGCTCCACCGAGATGCGCAGGTTTGGCCGGTCAAAGCCGCCAAGAAACACAGCCGGGTTGCGGAGTCCAAGGCTGTGTGCAATGTCATCGCGGACGCGTGCTGTCGCGGTAGCCGTAGTTGCCAGCCATACCGCTTTCGGGTATCGCTCGCGCAAGGTACCGAGCGTCCTGTATTCTGGCCGGAAGTCGTGCCCCCACTCCGAGACGCAATGCGCTTCGTCTACCACAATCAGAGCTGGTGGTGCTGTATCGACGAGTGACAGGAGCCTGTCCGTAGCCAGCGACTCGGGAGCCGCGTATACAAGCTTGACCACACCGGAACGCACCCGTGCCTCGATATCGCGTCGTTCGTCAATCTCCAGCGAACTGTTTATGAAAGCCGCGTCCACCCCGGCAGTCTTGAGCGCGGCTACCTGGTCGCGCATCAGTGCGATGAGCGGAGACACGACGAGCGTCGTTCCCGGCAACACGAGGGCCGGAATCTGGTAGCACAGCGATTTGCCCCCGCCTGTTGGCAATACCGCCAGCGCGTCGTGGCCGGCGAGTACCGCTTCGATTATTTCCCGCTGGAGCGGCCTCCATGAGTCGTACCCGAATACTGTCTTGAGGATATCCTGCGGTCGAGGAGCTGTCATACTATCCATTCTATCAGAAATCGCCACCGGGAGCAGCTGAGCCTGGTAGAAAACGGTTTGACGCGGCCGGTTTCAAGCCTTCAAACGCTCCAGTCGGAAACCCGAAGGCCAGTTATGCCTTCAAAGTCGCGGGGGTTGCAGGTGGCAAGCTCCAGGTCGTGTACCAGCGCTGTAGCCGCTATCATCAGGTCGAAGGCCGGTCTGGTCTTGCCTGCGGCTACGAAGCCGGCCTGCAGAGAGGCATACCGCCCGGCACAGGCGGCATCGAACGCGAGCACCGGAAAACGGCCGCGCAGTATTGCCTGCCAGGCGCGCTCGAGCGACGCGGAACCCGACAGCTTGATGCCGTACAGGACTTCCAGTTCGCAGATTGCCGAAACAGCGTAGTCACTTTCATTGCCAACCTTCCACCGGGCAATCACAGACGGTAACGGGTGGCGCTTGATCGGCTGGGAATAGACTGAGGTATCGAGAAGGATTTTCATCTCTTTTTTTCGTCGGTAAATGGATCACGGGGTAGCTCGGTCACTTTGGGCGGGAGCACGAAATCAGGTGACCCATAAGCGCGTGCAACCTTCTCGCGAACCTCCCACGCGTCGGCAGTGAAAACGCTGCTGGCTGGCACAATCTTGACCATCGGTTTACCACGCACGGTAATAAGGACTTCCTGCCCGCCTTCCGCTACATTGCGGACGATATCGGAGAGGTGGGCTTTGGCTTCGAATAACGGCATCGAGTTGGTCATATAAATAGGTTAACTAGTTATTTAGAGATTGTCAAGAAAAAATCTCACACTTATTTCAGCCAAGCTACCAACTACTGTAGAGTTGCGTCAGTCAAATGCAGCTTGATCCTCAGCAACATCCCGTCCTTTGGGATCGTAACCAATAATCCGGATCTGTGGTTCGTAGAACCAATCCCACATGTCTCGACGGAGCTTGGCCATCCAGACTTTTCCTTCTTGTTTGCGCTTCATATTATAGAAGACCACGCCTTCGGCAAAGACTTTTTCGTCGAGCCCAAGTTTTGAAGCTCTTTTAGCATAAAAGCGGGAGAACAAAAAATCTTTGAACCATGAGCTCCAATTGCCAAAGTTTCGTTCATGCTCTTCAAAGGACTTGTAACGTAAGGATCCCAACGTCAAATCAAAGGGATACCAAAGATGAAGATCAAGCTTGTATGGATTGCCTTGCACTTTTGGCCCAAGCAATTCTCCTGCCTGTTCTCCGTCTTCCTTGACATACCCCTTGCCGATTGCCTGGAAAACCCCTTCAAGAATAAAGGGTTTACCCTTCATCACCTGGAGCGGATCGATGACATTGAGCCTGTTCTGCACGGAGAGAAGCCTCCCACCTTCCGTGAGGATCTTCACATTGGTACCATTGAGCTTCTCGACGGCAATAGTTTCTGAATCATCAAAAACCCACTCGTAGCCAGGGTTGATCCGGTTGACTACGAGGTAAGCCTCCGCGCTTCGCAAACCCAGAGTTGACCCGTTTAATTTCCACTGCGCCTTGTCGACACTGAAGGTCTGCCGTACGAAAGGACAGTGCAATTTTGGAAAATCAGTAAGGATCGGCGTGTCCATACAATAACGGTACAGCATAGAGACAAAGAGGGCAAGATGGCCAATGAAAGCCAGGCCGCACTGAAAAAAAGATTCGGCAGGAGAATTCCCTCCCAAAGCTTAAAACAAGAACACCGGGAAAAAGAATGTCCCCGGTGTTCATATTATTACTATATATTCACGTTATGAAGCTTTATACCCTATCCCCGATAGCACAGCACCGGATTCCTCGCAGCCGCCACCTCGTCAAGCCGCCCCACCGGAGTGCCGTGCGGCGCGTCATGGAGGAGTGCCGGGTTGGTCTTCGCTTCCTCGGCGATCTTCAGCATCGCATCGATGAAGCTGTCCAGCGTTTCCTTGCTCTCGGTTTCGGTCGGCTCGATCATCAGCGCCTCGGGGACTATTAGCGGAAAATAAATTGTCGGCGGATGGAAGCCGTAGTCGATCAGGCGCTTGGCGATGTCCAGCGTGTGGATACCTTCTACAAAATTTCCCATCGCTACGAACTCGTGCATGCACCGCCTCGGGTACTTGACCGGGTAGACATTCTCGAGCCGTGCCTTGATGTAGTTTGCATTGAGGACGGCGTTCTCCGCGAGTCGTACGAGGCCGTCGGCACCGAGCATGCGTATGTACGTGTATGCGCGCACGAGCACGGCGAAGTTACCGTAAAACGCCTTGATCCTGCCAATGCTCTTGACCGGCATGCCCATAAAGAATTTTCCGGATTTTTCCATGGCGACCGGTCCGGGCAGGTATTCTGCCAGCGAGGGTGCCGCACCAACCATGCCGACGCCTGGCCCGCCACCACCATGGGGTGTCGAGAAGGTCTTGTGCAGATTGAAATGCATCACATCGATGCCGACATCGGCCGGTCTGAGTATTCCGGTAAGCGCGTTCATGTTCGCACCGTCTCCGTACACAAGGCCACCGGCATCGTGTACGATCTTCGCGATCATCTCGATGTTGCGCTCGAAGAGGCCCAGGGTACTCGGATTTGTTATCATGATGCCAGCGAGGCTGTCATCGCACTGTGCCTTGAGGAGCTCCAGGTCGATACCTCCGTCTGAAGCGCTCGGGAGCGTTACCGTGGTCAATCCGGCCATAGTGCACGAAGCGGGATTGGTACCATGCGCGCTGTCAGGTATGATCATCTTGACGCGGCCGGGGTTTCCGTGCGCCACGTGGTAAGCGCGTATCATGAAGACTCCGGCAAGTTCGCCATGGGCACCGGCAGCGGGCTGGACGCTCACCGCTTTGAAGCCACCAATTGCCTTGAGGCTCTCCTGCAGCTTGTAGACAAGTTCGATTGCCCCCTGGTTGCGCTCGTCGGATACCAGCGGGTGAGCGCCTTTCCATCCTGGCTGGGCAGCGGCAGCTTCATTGGCCTTTGGATTGTATTTCATTGTACACGACCCGAGCGGGTAATACTGGGTATCGATGGAGTAATTTTTTTGTGACAAACGTGTAAAATGCCGGACAACAGTCAGCTCGTCAAGTTCTGGCAGGTTCAGTTCTGTCCGTAAAAGTCCCGCGGGAACAGCGGTCGCGGGCACATCGCTTGATGGCAGCGATACGCCTACCCTGCCCGGGCTGGAAAGTTCGTATGCGAGTGGTTCCGGTATCAGGTTCATTCGGCGGCCTCCCTGAGCGATGCGGCCAGGAGTTCCATCTGGGCTTTGGTGTTCATCTCTGTAACGCAAACCAGAAGTTCATGGGTGCGCTCTGGCCAGTACCTTGATAACGGCAAACCGGGAACAACACCGCGGCGTTCCAGCTTTTCAACTATTTCAGCAGCAGGTACCGGGGTCTTTACGACAAACTCCTTGAAGAACGTACCGTCGGTGATTGCGAATCCCGGGAGTGCCGCGATCAGCCTGGCCGCATGATGGGCCTTGTCCCAGCACAGGCTGGCTACGGCTTTGAGTCCGGTTTTGCCGAGTGCCTCAAGGTAGATGGTAGTCATCAGCATGACCAAGCCCTGGTTCGAGCAGATGTTCGACACGGCTTTTTCGCGGCGTATGTGCTGCTCGCGAGCGGTCAGCGTCAGCACAAATCCGCGACGGCCATCGTGGTCAAAAGCCTGCCCTACGATACGGCCAGGAATCTTGCGTACGAATTTCTGTGTCACACCCATCATGCCCAGGAAGGGGCCACCGTAGTTCATGGCATTACCCAAAGACTGGCCTTCGGCGGTAACGATGTCCGCACCGTACGAGCCGGGGCTTTTAAGGAGTCCAAGCATCACGGGATCGGCGCTTACGATAAACAGTGCTCCTGCGGCGTGGATCGTGTCTGCGATGCCGGAAAGGTCGTGCACGCGGCCTTCAAAATCGGGGTAAGCGGCGACGAAGCACGAAGTTGCTGCATCCGCCTTTTTTGCGGCCAAGGCTGGTGCATCTTTGTACGCTTCAATCGAGGCAGAGAACGCGGCCAGGTACGTCTTGAGAACCTGCAGGTACTCGGGGTGCAAGGTAGCCGGCACAAACACCTTCGTGCGCGACGGGCCGCCATGGTTCAGCGCCATGATTACAGCCTCGGCCAAGGCCGTGGCACCGTCGTAATGCGACGCGTTGACGGTGTCGACTCCAAGAAGTTCAGACGCCATTGACTGATACTCGAAAATCGCCTGGAGCGTGCCCTGGGAAACTTCGGGCTGGTACGGCGTGTACGCGGATAAAAACTCGCCGCGTGTCGCGAGCGCCGGAACGACGGCCGGAATGAAGTGGTTGTACACTCCGGCGCCGAGGAACCATGCGGTGTTCGACGCAACCAGATTCTTGCTAGCCAAAGACTCGATTTCCCTCAGCACTTCAAGCTCGGAAATTCCGTCTGGCAAGTCCAGCTTCGGATAGCGCTTGCCGGCTGGCAGGTCTTCGAACAAGTCCTCGACCGACGCCGCCCCGACGACAGCGAGCATGGCCTTGCGGTCGGCTTCGGTATTCGGGATGAAGGGCACGGCCTTACTCCTTGCCGGCTTCAGCCTCGTAGGCTTCCGGTGCAAGGAGGCCATCCCACTCGGCGGGATTGGATGCTTCCATGGCGACAAACCAGCCACCGGCGTACGGTTCCTTGTTGACGAGCGCCGGGTCACCGGCAAGTGCATCGTTGACAGCGACGATTTTTCCTGTCATGGGCATATAGACATCGCTGGCAGCCTTGACCGATTCAACGACACCGAACGCCTCTCCCTGCTTGATTACTTTTCCCACGGCAGGCAGTTCGATAAATACAATATCACCGAGAGCTTCCTGTGCATGGTCGGATATGCCAACAACGTACCGTGATCCATCCTTGCGTGCCCATTCATGCGACACCCTGTACCGCGCATTCCTGTCAATGCTCATATGATCCTCCTTAAGTTACGCGAAGTAATAAAAAATCAATACAAATTTGAACACAGAGACACAGAGAAGAGGAGAAGAAAATTTTGGAGTATGGAGGAGCGAGTATCCAGCATCCACGCTTTCATCATTACCTCGTTATTCATTCTCTCTTGATTCTCATCTCTCATCTTTCTCTTTTACCCTCATCTTCTCTGTGCCTCTGTGCAAAAATTCCTATCCAAATATTTCACGTATCACCGGCGGTAGGTTGGGGTGTACAGCGGTCGTTTGACGACGATGGCTGGAACGGGTTTGCCGCGGATCATGACTGCGAGCGTCGTACCGGTTTTTGCGAGCGCTGTTTCAACAAAGGCGTTGGCAGCAAACTTCTTGACACTCGGGCAGAACATCCCCGCAACTATGTCCCCGACCTTGCGGCCGCCCTGGTCATGCACTTCGTAGCCCTCGCGCGGTACCCCCCCGCTGACTTCCAGACCGACGAGTTTGCGTGGCACTCCAGATGCGGCAATTTTTTCAAGCGCAACTTTGCCGATGAACTCCTTGTCAAAGTCGCAAGCCCATCTGAAGCCTGACTCCAGCGGGTTGATGCCCTGGTTGATCTCGTGCCCGTGGAGCGGCATGCCGGCCTCAAAGCGAAGGCTGTCGCGAGCGGCCAAACCAATCGCCTTGGTCTCGATGCCGCGTTTCTCGCCCTCGGCGATCAAACCGGTCCACAACCTGACCGCATCAGTAGCGGGAAAGAACAGCTCGACACCATCTTCACCCGTGTAACCGGTCCGGCCAACCAGGCACGGAACGCCGAGCACTTTGGAGCGCCCCGAAGCAAACCGCGGAAGTGCTGAAATCTTTGAATCGGACACCAGGTCGAGCAACTCGATTGCCCGTGGTCCCTGTACGGCTATCATGTAAGTATCATCTGAACGGTCTACAATC
>JFJP01005920.1_pt1 | contig 12313 bp, 15 predicted proteins | sample 431651 | NCBI WGS metagenome assembly JFJP01 (sample SAMN02602958, study PRJNA72255) | Microbial mat metagenome, whole genome shotgun sequencing project. | biome: fresh water; feature: sink hole; material: water; isolation source: purple microbial (photo- and chemosynthetic) mats found in... | reverse complement strand
GCTCGGTCAGGCGGCCAGCGTCTTTTTCGATCTGGATGTGGACCAGCGTTTGCAGCGTCTTGCCCAGGCCCATGTCGTCGGCCAGGATGCCGGCTAAGCTGTATTGGCGCAAAAACTGTAGCCAGTCAACCCCTTGCTGCTGGTACGGGCTCAAGCTGGCTTTGACGGAGGCGGGCATCGGCACTTCGGGCAGCACGGCGCGGCGGCCCAGGTTGGTTTGGCTACACTTTGAATCATTCCATTGACGGAATGCAATCGACTTGCTACAGTTCACCAATGACTTGGGCAGTTGAATACACAAATGAGTTCGGCGACTGGTGGGCGAACCTGTCAGAAGCTGAGCAGGAAGCGCTTGATTCGAGCGTGCGATTGCTTGAGGCTTGCGGGCCATCGCTTGGCTTCCCGCACAGTAGTGGCATCAACGGCTCACGACATAAACACATGCGAGAACTACGCACGCAACAGGGTGGAAAGCCGTTGCGCACGCTGTACGCCTTTGATCCGCGTCGCTTGCGCAATCTTGTTGCTTGGCGGGGACAAAACGGGTGATGATCGCTGATCAACATATTGAGCAACTTCGAAAGGAAGGGCTGATCAATGGCTAACAAATTTAGTGAATTACGTGCTCGCATGACACCCCAGGCGCAGGCACGCTCTGCCGCCAAGGCTCAAATCATGCTGGCTGAAATGCCGCTCAACGAACTGCGCCAAGCGCGTGGACTATCGCAAAAAATGCTGGCAGACGTGCTGCATGTTCAGCAGCCGTCCATCGCCAAAATGGAAAAACGAACCGATATGTATTTGTCCACCTTGCGCAGTCACATTGAAGCTATGGGTGGTCAATTGGAAGTGGTTGCACGTTTTCCGGATGGTGCGGTAAAAATAAGCAATTTCTCCGAATTGGGTCAATCTGAGGTGGCTTGACCCACCTCGGCGGCGTGGGTGCTGGCGTTTTTGATGTTTTGCGCCTCATCGAGCACCACCAAGTGCCACTTGCCTTGCAGCCAGCCGTCACGGTCACGCGACAGCAGTGAATAGCCGTCAGTGGAACCTAGGATTTCCAGTGGTCTGAATGAGTAGCGCAATAATGCTACATTGACATCTCTGCTTTGAAAATGCGCCATGCTGACCACCACCATCCGCCTCGATGACAACATGAAGGAGCGCGTCGCAGCTGCGGCTGCACATGCTGGCAAGTCAGCGCACGCCTTCATGCTCGATGCCATCTCCCAAACGGTTGAGAACTTTGAACTCGATCGTGAGTTCAATGACATCGCTGACGCGCGGTGGAACGGGATACTTGCGAGAGGGAAGATGGTGTCCTGGGAAGATGCGAAAGCCTATCTGGCAGCCAGGTCACGTGGGGAAAGACCGAACAGGCCTGTGGCCCGCAGCGCCAACCATTGACTGCTGCAATGACGCGCATTGAGATGGCTCCTGAGGTGTTCGACGACTTCGACCGTTTCTTTGACTACATTGCACAGTTCGATGTCGGCTGTGCGCCTGAGCGCATAGGGAAAATTCTGGAAGCTGTGCAAATCTTGGCGACCAGCCCGCTGATCGGTCGTCCAGTGAAAGGCGGCAAACGCGAGTTGATTATTGGTCGGGCTTCGCGTGGCTACGTTGCGTTGTACAGATACGTGGCACCACTCGATACTGTCTTTGTGCTGGCCATGCGAAGCCAGCGTGAATCAGCGTCCAACATTTCGGTCAACACGAACCCGATCCCACTGTTGCCCTCTTTTGTTGACTGTGCGCAACAAATTACACGTTCAGCTCAAAAAAATTGATCTATATCACCCGTGGGGGGGATGTGGTGCGACGAACTTGCCATGATACTCAAGCCCAATTTCGTTAGAAACCCGTGGTCCCGTTCGTCCGCCGCCTTTAACCCTATTCCTGCCAAGACGTGAAACTTTTCAACCAGCAAAGAATGATCGTGAGCATGTTCACCCTTAAGCTGACACCGACTCGACTGCCCATGCTGCTGTTGTCCGCAGTATTGGCTGCCTGTAGCAATGTGCCCGACGCTGGCCCTAGCGGAATGGATTTTTCCGTCTCTCTGGCAGGCACCAAACCAAGTATGCAGCGGGAATTTGAAACCGTTGATCTGCTTGGCTTGCTGGACCCGAGCAATGCGCTTAACCTGAAGGAAAAGGACACTCAAGGTGCTGACAAATTCACCCTGGGTGAGCGGTATGACAAGGCGTTAAACGGCTTCGCGTCCACTGGTTCCAGTGGCCAACAACTTCGCTTGCATCGCAACCTTGTGCAGAACCGCATCGTAGCCGCGTCTGATTTGCGGTGTGGTCGCTTCATCCAGCATTTGCGCACGCAGGGTTCCGATACGAACTTCGGGTTGGGTGTGGCCACCACGCTCTTTGCGGCCGCTGCCGCCGTGGTGCCGGGTGTGAGTGATGCAAAAACATTGGCTGCATTGAGCGCGTTCACATCTGGCTCGCGAGCTGAATACAACACCGAGTATTTTTCCAACCTGTCCATCAGCCTGATCGTGCGCTCCATTCAGGATTCGCGCACTGGGCTGCGCGAGCAAATTGTCCAAAAGCAACACCAACTGAACTACGACAGCTATGACGTGGCCGCTGCCGTGGCAGAGGCCGTGCGCTATGACGCGGCGTGCAACATCATCAACGGTTTGGAACATGCCAATGAAGCCGTACAACGCCTTCAAGAGCCAGGACGTGACGCGGTAGGCCGAGCTCTTCTCAAAGACAAGCTGAACCAAGCGATTGACAGCGGAGATCTGACTCAGATTGACAAATACAAAGCAATGGTTACCAAAGTTCAGGGTATCAACACCACGGTTGCCAACAGCATCTTGCGCAACGCGCCCCGCTATGCGGCAGAACCCTTAAACGTGGATACCGCGCAAGCACGCAGTCCGGTCTATCACTTGCTTGACGTCGAGACTCAAACACTGGCTGCATTGCAGGTGGCGCAGAATTTCATGGCGAGTCGTGTGACTCTTGTTGAAGTGTCTACCGCCACGCCTGATCCGCAGCAGGCTCGGGACAAGTTGAACACGTCTTTCGGTGTTACCTTCAAGGCAGAAACGTTCACAGCTCGATTCAAACGATGCCGGGCAAAAGCCACCCAGTTGGAGGGCGAGCGCATCGAGGCGTCCTATGCGCTGGAAAATTCCCTGGTTCAGTCGTCAGAAAAAACTGACCGAGCTGCCAACATCGAGAAACAGTACGCATTGCAAAAAGCTGAATTGGCCGTGGCGCAGTTCAACAACTTTCTGGACGATTTTCCCCAGCAGGTTCAGACCCACCATACCCAGTGGTTGAAAGACTTCACTGATGCGGCGCTTTCAAAAATCAAGCTTACTGAGTTCAAAACCCTGTGGGAAAGCAATGCCAAAAAGTTTCAAGAGAGTTTTCCCAAGGTTGATACCCAATGTCCGCAGCCCAAATAGCATTGGCTAAAAAATCTAGAGTGGCAAGCCCATGAAAATTGCATTCACTTCCTGCATGTCAACTGCGTCCTATGCCAAAAGCCAACCCGTGTGGGCCACGGTAGCCGCACAAAAGCCAGACGTGCTCGTGCTGCTGGGTGACTCGGTCTACATCGATTGCCCGCCCCAACCAGACGGCAACGGGAATCGCCACCCCAGCGACGATGCCTACAACGACAACGACTTTGCCACGCATTTGCACAGCCTGTACCAGCGCCAGTTAAACGTCCCGGAATTCAAAGCGCTGATTGCCCGTGAAAACCTGCAAACCTATGCCATCTGGGATGACCACGATTTTTTATGGAACGATGCCGACAGCGATGTAGCACGCTCGGAGTCGCATGGGAACCACGCCATTATTTCAGGCAACTTACTTGGCTGCTGGCGCACTGCACTGCTAGAGCACGGACATGGCTTTCCCACCAAAATAGCCGACGGGAAGATATGGCAGAACTTCGCCAGGCCTTTCGATAACACCATGTACGACAGCGCCATGCCGGGCTATAGCCATGTCAAGCTTGCAACAGAAATTCATCTGCACCTGACGGATGGTCGCTCCTGGCGCACCGCCCGAGAGTTGCTGGGTAAAACGCAACGCGTTCAAATTGAGTCACAACTCAAGACGGCCCCTGATGCTGTTCACATCATTGCCAGCGGCTCCACCTTTCGGCGCACCGGGCGCAGTGGCTGGCAAGACCGCGCGGACGACCGCGACTGGCTGCTCAGCATGGCCAGCCAGTACCGTATTTTGATGATCAGCGGCGACGTGCACCGTAACGAGTTTTTGCAGCCGATGGAATGCGGCACCAACAAACGTTTGTTCTACGAGGTGACGTCGTCCGGTGCCGCAGTGAATTTCAACCCTTTTCATTGGGACGACACCGACCCCGGCAACAGTGGGCTGAACTACAGCCAGAAATTTGGATTGCTGGATTTACATGATGACCAGGTGGATGTGCGCCTGTTTGATCACGGTAACCCGAGCTGTGTGGCCGAGATCAAATCCAGAAGCCCAATTTCAATTGCAACCTGGAAGCGCGATGTCCATCTTGAAGACATACACCTTAAGGAGAGAACCATGCCCACTTATCACCTTGGAACCCGATCACTTGCAGAACTTGAAGGCGTCCACGCAGACCTCGTCAAGGTTGTCAAACGAGCCATCGAATTCACCCCTATCGACTTTGCAGTTACCGATGGCAAGCGCACCATTGAGGAGCAGCGTGCTTATGTGGCCAGCGGTGCGAGTCAGACCATGGATTCACGTCACCTGACAGGCCATGCAGTTGACTTGGTCGCGTTTATCGGTAACAAAGGCCGTTGGGAGCTTGACCTACTGTGCAAAATCGCCCTGGCCATGCGCAGCGCAGCGATTGAATGCGAGGTGTCATTGCGCTGGGGTGGCAATTGGGACGTGCTGTTGACGGACACCGACACCCCACCGGAAGACATGGTGCAAGATTACATCCAAAAGCGCATTGCCGCAGGCCGTAAGCCTTTTGTCGATGCGCCGCATTTTGAGTTGCCGAAGTCGGTCTATCCCACAGGACGGTGATTTCCGTTCAAGACAACGAGGCACTTCATGTCGCGAAGAAAGCTCATTCACGTTGGTTCATGTCTATGGCTTGGTTTTGCCAGCCAATTGCAAGCACAAACAGCCTGCGACCTGATTCCTGCCTTTATGCAACCCAATGCCAATGAATCTGGAAAACAAACCCAAGTGAGAAAAACCGCCGATGGACAAGCCCTGGTCTTTGAATCGGGGCTACACACCAACACTGATGGAGCCGTGCGCTCTTACAAGGTGAGCGACTTCTGGGGCGAAAAAGACGCACTCAACAACCTGTGCAATGCCATGAGCGACGCATGTGAGGGTCTGACCACCGAACCGCAATTGCGTAATCGCCGCGAAATCACGCAAGCCGCAGAAAAAGCAGGTTGGCCTGCCGATCAACTCAAGGCCACCAAAATCAGCCCCGCCATCATCGCGTTCAACGCTGATGGCAAACCCTGTACCGATGCCAATGGCTTCCTGGTGTCCGCCACATCACTCAAAAACAACGCCATCACCGACATCTGCAGCCATGAACGCTATGTAAATGCGCTCACGGTTTCGGCCATTGTGCTGCCCAAAGACCCTATAGACCCGGCTAACCCAGGCAAGCGCATCCCATCGGGTTTTAGCAAGCTGAATGCCAAACAAGGTGACTTGGTGGCGGTGTGGAAACCAGGCCAAAGCACCGTTCACTTTGCCGTGGTAGGCGACCATGGCCCGGCCAACAAATTGGGCGAAGCAAGCATTGCCCTGAATGGCCGCCTGCTGGGCAAAACGAACGAGCCAGTCAATTACCGTGAAGTGCGGGGGAAAGAACCTTTTGCAGGGAAAGGCTGGGGTGTCAATCGCGCCGTAACAGTGGTCTTTGCCAACACACGGGACAGTGCCCAAGCCTTTGCCAGTCAGGACCGGATTGATGACGCCGCAAAGCCCTTGTTTGAGGCGTTTGGCGGACTGGCACGGTTGAAAGCTTGCACCAATTAGCGCGACACGTCATGACTTCACCCTCTTCAGCAACACTCGTATCGTGGGCGAAAACTGCTCTGCGGTTTTTAATGGCAGTATTGCGGGCGTTACGCAAAGCCATTGCATTTGGCTTTGGGGCCGGCTTGGTGTTTGGTGTCGTCATCGTTTTGTTGTTGGCTATAGCTGTCTGGATGGTGATGCCGCTCAAGCTGGTAGATGATGCCGTGGTCTATCACCCGCGCACACCACTCCAAGGGTTGGATACAGCTACGGGCTGCGGCACTGCCGATATGGAGCCGCCTCGCCTGTCAACCGTAGGCAAGGTAGCAAGCCCACCAAAAAAACACTTTGCAGAAACCGCAAGTCCTGAAGCCCGATTGTTTAACGAATGTGCTGTTCAAACCCACGTCAACCAGTCCGTGGCCTACGATCTGGCGTTCCTGGAATTCAATGATCACGGGGAATTGCGAGCCCCCCAGCAATGGAATGCTTTGCAACACCACTTGCGCACGAATGAAGACCTCAATGTGCTGGTCTTTGTGCATGGGTGGCGCAATGATGCCCACATTGGCAGCGCGGATGTCCGCCGCTTCCACACCTTGCTGTCTCTTTCCGCCAACTATGCGGCACAGCGCAAATCCAAGGGTGTCAAGACCTTGGGCATTTTCATCGGATGGCGTGGCCGCATGGTGGACGAGCAAGACGACCACGCGCCACCCGACTTCATGCACAAAGCTTTGGCCATACCGAGCATCCTGTCGCGCAAACCCCGCAGTGATGCGATTGCAAAACCCATTGGTCAGCAAATTTTGGAAATCGAAAAGCTGGTGAAAGGCCCGAAACTCGACCAACACCATCGCAAGCTGGTGATCGTGGGCCACAGCCTCGGTGGCAATATCGTTGTGCAAGGGTTGACTGACGCGCTGGTGGAGCGAATGGCTCAAAGCGAACCCGGTGCGGCGGTGCGTGGCGTGGGGGATTTGGTGCTGTTGCTCAACCCCGCATCACAAGCGCGCCACTTCTTCGCCTTGCAACAGGCCGCCTTTGCCACCAAGCCTGCCGCAAACACCAGCCCGGTGCTGGTGTCACTGACAGCATCGCAGTACTTCAACCGGGCTGCCCAGCACAGCAGCCAGTGGGATACCGCTGTGGGTGAATATTTGCCAACGGCGCATCGGGTGCTTTCCCTTTTCAGCGGACAACCTGAAGACATTCAGTCCATCGGCAATTTTCTGCCTGTACAGGTAATGTCTACAGCAATGCCAACCGCCATCGTGACGCAGTACCGCTACGGGGTGAGCCATGAAATAGAGGTTGATGAATCAGCAGATGTAGCCACGAGTTATGGTCTGGCGGGCAAGCTTGAGGGCAGCTTTCCAAGATGCCCAGCAGAGCCTGCATTCATGGCGTGGCAAAAACAAGCTATTGCCGAAAAAAATGGCCGTGGCTGGGACGCCAGCGCACCCAGTAAGGATGGCAAACAGCAAGACACGCGCCTCAAACTGGTCGGGCTCAATGGCATTGAGTCCAAGATCAAGGTCAACATCCGGCACGGTGCCGTGCGCCATTCATGCGCCCAAAAAACAGGCGATTCCGCCCTGTGCCGTAGTGCTGCCTTGGTCGCTGGCATCAACATCAAAAACGACCAATATGTCCGCATACCCGTCATCGGATCTGCTTGGTCACCTGTCTGGAATGCAGCGGTGCATTCCAACACCATAGAAGAACACGGCGGCTATTTGTCACACACGCTTTGGTGTGTGTTGAGTCGCTTTGCTTTGGACAAACCACCAACAATCCAATGAAAGGCACCTCAAATGAGTGACGTTATGAAAAAAGGGCTTCTGGTGATCGGCATATTGGGAGTGTCGATGGCTTTCGTATCTGTCCACGCCCAAACTACTGCGGTTGCCGAAGTATCGCAAGGCCAAGTACCCATTAAGGGCAAACCCGCTATCCCGTTGACACAAACCCTGTTTGCTGCGCGCCCAGTCTTGTGCGACGGTGCACCGTGCGACATCAAGCTCAAGCCAAAAATCAAACCCAAAGACATATGCATCACAGCCATCTGCACGCCCATCGAGCCGAAGGTCATCCCCAAAATATTGGGGCCAGATGCCCTGCATTGGCGGATCAAACAAGACGGTTCGATGGCTCAATTCATGGGTAATGCTCAATTGTCAAAATATGTCAAAACTGACAATTTAATTCCATTGGATGTAAGCTCAGATCAAATTAATGGGTTACCCATCGTTGGTTTGAAAAATGGTTCTGGCAGTGGTGTAGCTCAGTATTGGGTGAGGGTGAAATGATGACGAATAAATACTTTGTTGTGATATCTATAATTTCGATGACTTCAATATTTCCAAAAGCATGGGCTGTTTGCGAGCTGGAGGCGCAAAAAGCGGTGATTTTGTCAGAGAACCCCGACGTAAGGAAAGCTGGCTTTACTCCAGTCACCATCGATCAATATAAACGCATCGAGCAGCGGGGTTACATTTTTGATGCTGAACGCTATTTTCCCGGAACAACGATAGCTATTGCCGCGCAAGAAGTCGAACAAGGTGTAATTAATTTGCAAAAACTTGGCTATGAAACTGGTTTACCGTACGAAAAATGGAGTATTGCGGATAAAAAGTGGCAAGCTTGCATGTTCAGAGCGGAAATATCAGGCCAGCTAAAGGGGCGTGCCGGGCAGGCGTCCGACAAAACAGCGGATCTTTCGTCTTCCCGAGTGAAGGCAACAGACAGTTCCAGCAACAACTCGTCTGATAACCAAGAGTCCGACCAACGCAAGTCCCAACAGCAAACCCAGCAGAATCAGCAAGCCCAACAAGCAGCCCAAGAATCCCAGCAACTCGCCCAACAAAACCAATCCCGCGCAGACCAGGAGCGCCAGGGCCAGCGCAAAACCAACAACCCCGCAGCGCAGGCGCACCAGTGCATAGAAGTGGACAAAGACTCTGCTTTGTATGGCGGATTCAAGAACTCCTGTGAATACAAGGTGAATTATGTGTTTTGTAACTTCGGCCCCAAAAAGGATTCATGGGCCGAGTTTCACAACTGTGAAAAGAAGTACGGCATAGGCGCATGGCACGCCGGTGCTGGCCGCACCAATGCGGCGCACACCAAAAATACTGCAATGGTGTATTGGTTTGCCTGCAAAGATCCGTCTTGGCCCGTGGACTCCGTGTTTGTGTTGGGCAAGGGTATTGAGGCTCGGTGCAGGTAGTTGGCGAATTGAATCTATGCGAAGCACTCCCTTGAATCGATTTCGCTGGTTAATCTACGGTGGCGGAGTGTTGCTGGCAATACTACAGACCCAAGCACATGCCCAATCGACTGCACCTTTCCCATTCATGGCAGAGTGCATATTGCTCCAGCAAAACTACCTCAATCGTATTGAAGCCGAAATTGGCAAGGCCGGTCGATCTTCTGTAGAAGAAGCTTATGAGCTTGAGAAAAAAGGCTATGCCGATGTGAAGAGTCAGCCGGATACAGCACTTGTGGTGGCTCAAATCAAAAGCTTTATCGAGACATTGAGCAAGCCAGATATGCCGCAGCAGTCATTGAAATTCACTCAAGATAATTTAGTGTTGCAGGACTCAATGTTGTGCTGGATGGATTATTTTGCCAAGCGGTCGCATTCATTTCCTGCATCGGCTCGGGCGGCCTACATGGCCGATCTTCAGGCCCGACAGCAACTTGACCGCGCAGCCGAAATTGCTAAAGAAGCGGCTCGGCCTGATGATCCTAAAACCGTTGGTCGGGGTGCGCGGGGTGGCTAGCGAAAGCCGTCATCCACAATAGATATGAGGCCGTCGCTTTCGCTGCTGTTACTGCTAATCAGTGTTCCAGCCTTTGGGCAAGTCTCAAGGCCACCCCCGCTTGGCCCGTCCGTTCAGCGGCCATTGAAGCGAAAGTCGTTTCATGCTGAACACTTTGTCAAAAACGTAAAGGCTTACATCCATGAGAATAAGCAACATACTGATTTTGGGCCTGATGGTTCTGGCTTCGGCTTGCAGTACTGTGAACATCAAACCTGATAGCGATATTGCTGTCAGAGAAAACGGGCATCCATTCGCATATTGGTTCACCACCACTGGCGGCTGCCGTGTTGCACATGAACACCAAATGGACAACTACACATTTGAGTGGAGTGGCCGCTGTGAAAATGGACTGGTCACAGGTTGCGGCCAATTGCTATCTCGGTTAACGGCGGCTAACGGTGCCGTCATTGAAACGATGGATGGCTGTTTTTCCAAGGGTTTAAAGAATGGGAAATTCCGTAAGATCATTCCATTGGCCCGTGAACGTGACACATTCAAAATTGAGTATGTCGATGGTCTTGCTGTCAGCTATGCCAAAGAGTCACCTAGTCCACCGTCTGTGCCCCAACGATTGCCAGACGACCCCAAAACTGTTGGCCGAGGTGCCAGGGGATGAAAGAGACTATGGAAATGTGCAGTTTGCGCAATTTAAACGCATTCTTCAAAATAGGGATCCTTTTTGCAGTCTTTCACGGTCACGCATCTGGACAAACGGACAATAGTTCGCCTGTGGTATCAAAAATGGAATGCACAACGATGCAAATCCTATACCTAATTCCCATTGAACTTGCCAAGGGTAGAGGTCTATCAAAAGAGTTAATCGAAAAATCAATTGCTGATATCACTGAACCATACAAAAAAGTCTGACGCGCCCGGGTCCTGAAAATCTGATTGAGCTGGTTAAAAACAGCTTGGAAAAACTGGACAGGCTAGATACCTCATCAACGGATGCCAAGGCAATTCAGTCGCAGTTGAACTTCGATCTGGTCAACTTGTGCTGGCTAGACCATTTCGCTGGCAGAGGCCACTCGTTTGGTAAGGAAGCACGTGCTGCCTACATACCGGAATTTCGGGCCAAACAACAAGAAAAACGTGCTGCGGAGGCCGCACTTGAACGAGCCCGGCCTGACGCCCCCAAGACCGTTGGCCGGGGTATGCAGGGTGGCTAAACCACATCGACAAAGTTGGGAAACCTGCAATGGCACATTTGGTTTGTCAGCGCGTTATCGCCGGACTCTTGCTGATCTGTGTCAGCATAGGCGCCCTCGCTCAGCAGGTTGTTGCCGTGCCACGCAGCAACCCCTTGTCGATCATGACCTTGATGGTTGCCGCTTTGAATGGAACAGCAATTTTGCCTCCATGAAAGAGGCGCGGGCTTTCAAGGCGGCAGAAGCCAGTCAGTGTATTGGCGGCACGGCGACGGGTTTCTGGGTGGTCGGTGTGCAGACATTGAATCACCGCGCAGACTATGCACCATTGGTTGTAGATTTTGTGTTGGCAGCGCGGTTTGTTGAAGGAAGACCTGTTGGACTACAGATGTGGTTGATGGGCCTCAATATTCAGTTAACGCACGTCAGCGGCAACGAGCGTTTTGGGAACTCAATCAGGCGCGGCAACGACCTTGACATTGGAGTTGTCGAGCGACAGATAGGACAAGCGATCGATGACATGGCATCACAAACAGCGGACCACACAACCAGTCAACATAGCGCTTTTCTGAAGACAGTGGCGCGGATTTGGCTGAATGATCCAAAAGATCTGATCAACACCTTTGTGACCCCGTACAACGATACCCCGTGGAAACGCGACGGGTCTGCCTCAACTGCTGGTCAAGTGCTCGGTACAGACGACCAAAAAACTCTTGGCGGTGGCGCAAGAGGTGGTTAACGTGCACTTTTTTGCGTGATCTGATTGTCATTGCTGGGCTGCTGGGCCACTGCATGATGATCGGACGACAATGCCTTGTTCTGAATGTCAGTCGGGCTTCGAGCGCCGATTTTGGCAGTCGCTACGACTGCAACGGGCACGATGCCGAAAGAAGCTGCCGTTCGCCAATACCCGCAATCGCAAAGAAGACATTCCCGCACGCGATCCAAAAGGTGTTTGGACTTTCTGCTCGCGTCCAACCCGCCCCAGCCCATCCCCTGCCACTCACCAGCCCCAGAAACCTGGCAACCCACCAGCCCCGGCAACCCCATCGCAATGACCGCCAGCGACTCAGCCGTCGCAATCCGCCATAAATATAAGCCAAATCGCCCTCTAGCCCGCGTGGAATAAGCGCTATCAGCTATTAAAAAGAGAGTGGCTTGAGCAACTCTGCCAGATCGCTTTCGCTGAACAAGGGCTGTTTACGACCGACCGAGCCGCTGTATATGCTCTCAGCCAGCGCCGCCTTGCGTTCTTGCAGCGCCAGAATGCGCTCTTCAATCGTGCCTTGTGCCACCAGTTTCACCACCCACACGCTTTGCGTCTGGCCAATGCGGT
>JFJP01039921.1_pt1 | contig 12314 bp, 11 predicted proteins | sample 431651 | NCBI WGS metagenome assembly JFJP01 (sample SAMN02602958, study PRJNA72255) | Microbial mat metagenome, whole genome shotgun sequencing project. | biome: fresh water; feature: sink hole; material: water; isolation source: purple microbial (photo- and chemosynthetic) mats found in... | reverse complement strand
AAAAATATAGTTCACAAACATCGTTAAGCCAAAAAGGTTCAATAATAAAAGCAACTGTTGCAGAGTTCAATGCGGCAGCGGTAAGTACTACTCAATATCGCTTGTCAGGTGTTGTTACTAAAATTGACGATGCGACATCTGGCAAATTAAACATAAAAGATTTCTCAGGTGAAACATATGTTTATAAAATTACTGATTTTGCCCAAAAAGGTGTAAAAGTAGGTGACATTATCACAATAGTTGGAACACGTGATGCATATAATGGTACTCCACAAGTTAAAGGTGCTGTTCTGGAAAGTTCAATTTCTGTTACTACGGTTTCTATTGCGGATGTCCTGACTAAAGCTGACGACACCAGTAAATACTATAAGGTAACCGGTGTGATAAAATCGATTGCCAATGCAGTATATGGTAATCTTTATATAAAAGATGGCGATAGTGAAATCTATGTGTATGGTTGTTATCCGGGTTATGGTGCAACCGGCGATTTTAGAAAAAACCTGTTAGCTGACAAAGGCATTAAAGTTGGTGATACGATAACAGTAATTGCTCCAAAGAGTTCATACAATGGAGTAGCTCAACTTGCAAATAGTTTTTATTACAGCCATGTAAGCGCTCAATAAAAATTTCAAAAACTTTGATTGGTACTAAAAACATATATGTTTTTAATTGACAAAAAACGTTTAATTATAGAGGCTGTCTCAAATGTAGACAGCCTATTTTTTATAACATATTAAATAACAACCGATTGCAGTAATTTGAACGGTTATTTTCAAAAAGTAAAACATATCAATAAGGTATCTCAATTCAACACATTTTAATTGATCTTAATTAAGAAATTTATAAACAAAAAATCAAAACAAACATTTATTTATGAACAAATCATCAATTATTGAAATCAATAATTTAGTAAAATATTACGGACAAAAACAAGTTCTATATGGCATTCAACTCAACATACTACCAGGTCAAATAATTGGTTATATAGGACCAAACGGCGCCGGGAAATCGACTACTGTAAAAATACTTTGCGGACTGATTGATGATTTTGAGGGAGAAGTAAAAGTGTTTGGTAAAGATTTTCGGAACAACCAACTTGAAATAAAAAAGAGAATTGGCTATATTCCTGAAAATGCAGCTCTATACGAATCGCTTACTCCATTAGAATTTATGCAATTTGTAGGCCAAATGCGGGGTATTGAAGACGATATAATCCGATCTAAAGCTGAAGCATTGATGAATATTTTTGAAATGAAAAGCAACCTGAACCAACGCATTGCCACTTTCTCTAAAGGGATGCGTCAAAAAGTAATGATATGTTCCGCACTCCTTCACAATCCTGAATTAATATTTATGGACGAGCCTCTTTCAGGATTAGATGCCAACTCGGTAATAATGGTTAAAGAAATGTTGATTCATTTGGCACACGAAGGAAAAACAATTTTTTACAGTTCGCATTTAATGGATGTAGTGGAAAAAATTTCCGACCGCATTATTCTCATCGATCAGGGAAAAGTGATTGCGGATGGAGCTTTTGAAGAATTGAGTAAATTGGCAAATGATGAAAACCTCGAAAAACTTTTTACACGTTTAACAGGCAATACCAACCACGGCGAAAAAGCCGAAGCTTTTATCAATGCATTTGAAAAATAGATCCTATGATAAAATTTTTAATTTCATTATTCTTGCCATTTCGTTGGTTCATTATTAAGTCAGGTGCCGATTATGAGCAGTTCATTAGCATTCTAAAGCTAAAACTCACCATCGACGACCGTCGTTCACAAGGGCAGAACACGAATAAAAAAGCAAGTGTCGAAAACTCCATTTTAAAACAATCGATTAGCCAGATTATTGTTGGATTTTTATTTGGAATGATGTTGCTTTTGATTAAATCCGAATTTACGTTTTTTTATTTAGCGCATATTGTTTTGATGGTAATGATGGCCATGCTTATCATTTCCGATTTTACTACTATCTTGTTCGACACTTCTGAAAACACCATTATTCAGCCACTTCCTATCAGAGGTAATACAATAAGTCTGGCCCGAAATGCGCACATTTTTTTATACCTGGGTTTAATTGCTTTCAACTTTTCAGTTGTTTCAATGATAATTGCAATCATTAAGTTTGGCTTTGTTTCGTTTATATTATTTTTTTTCAGCATTTTTCTCAATGTTCTTTTTACACTTTTTTTGGCCAACATACTTTATTTGGGTATTATGCACATTGTATCGGGTGAAAAATTGAAAAACCTAATGATGTATTTTCAAATTGCGATTGCAGTTTTATTTATGGCTGGCTATCAGATTGGCATACAATCTATTGGCAAGGCACAATTAATGAATATGTCAATACCGATTGATTGGTACACATTTCTGATTCCTTCGGCCATTTTTTCAGGAATGATTGAAGCATTTTCAAAGGGAGTGTACGATTTAAATCATTTAATATTTATTGCCGAAGCACTCATTTTACCTTTTGCAACTGCTTTTTTTACAACCAAATACCTCACACCCATATTTAACCGAAAGCTGTTAAATCTTGAACAGGGCGACAGAGCCACAAAAGTTAAAACTTCATCCGGTAAGACAAGTTTGTATTTCAAAATCGCTTCAGGATTATTTGTGAAACAAAAAGATGAAAATGCTGCTTTTCATTTGGTTTGGCGAATGAGCGGATACGAAAGACTTTTTAAACAAAGCTATTTCCCTTCGCTTGCTTATATTTTTATTATGATAGCCGCACCATTTTTCAAAGGAGACCAAAATTTGACTGAACTTGCTTCTTCAAGTCGTTATCTGCTTTTGTTATATTCATTTTTATTAGTAAGTTTAACACTTTCAACATCTCTTATTAGAGGGAATAACAGTCATATTGACTGGATGTATAAGATACTACCAATCTGTTTGCCAGCGGATTATTTTAAAGGTTTTATAAAAGCAGTTTTTGTTCGCTTTTTTTTGCCTTTCTTCTTGCTGATAAGCATTGGAATTGTTTTATTTTGGGGTGTAAAAATAATTCCTGACGTTATAATAGCTTTTCTGGCAATTTATATGTTCACACTGATTATTTTCTATTTGCAAAAACCATTATTTCCGTTTTCGCAAGCTACAACTACATCACAGGGAGGTAAAAATGTTGTATTATTTTTGGGTCTTCTGTTTATAGCTTTTTTGTTGGGAGGCTTGCATTATTTAGTTGCGAAATGGCATATATTCGGGTTATTAACTCTTGCTACTTTTTATATTATAACAATATATTTTATCAACAAAAAATGGGTGTATAAGCTTATTGATTGGAAAAAGATTGGTGACTCAAATACTTATAATTAATAAAAGATCCATTTTTGGGACATCTTAGTAACAATAAAAAAGCTGTTTCAAAATTAATTTGAAACAGCTTTTTTAAAAACTTTATTTTTAATGCTTATGCATTCTGTGCTTTCTTTACAATTGCTCTGAAGGCTTCAGGATGATTCATGGCTAAATCGGCCAATACTTTGCGGTTCATTTCGATACCTGATTTGTGCAAAGCTCCCATCAATTTTGAATACGACATCCCTTCGAGACGTGCGGCTGCGTTGATACGCTGTATCCACAAAGCACGAAAGTTACGTTTGTTGTTTTTACGATCGCGGTAAGCATATTGCAAACCTTTTTCCCATGTATTTTTGGCTACGGTCCACACATTGCGGCGACCACCAATGTAACCTCTGGTGAGGCTTAAAATTCTTTTTCTTCTTTTACGTGAAGCAACGTGATTTACTGATCTTGGCATAATAAAAAATGATTTGTGAATGTCAGCGTCGCACTTTTATGCAATCTTTGGGCTGTAACACTCTGATTTTTGACTTAGAAAAAATGTAATTAAAAAAGTATAAATTCAACGGTTATTTCAAACAAAGCATTTCTTTAACGTTTGTCATGTCAGCCTTGCTTACAAGGGCGATATGAGTCAGGTTACGTTTTTGTTTTGTTGTTTTTTTCGTCAGAATGTGACTTTTAAAAGCATGTTTTCTTTTAATCTTTCCTGTTCCGGTAAGGGTGAACCTTTTTTTAGCACCGGAGATAGTTTTCATTTTTGGCATTGTTGTTATATTTAATTTAAATGTATTTATAATTCTTTATTTTCCTTTTTTAGGCGAGAACATAATAATCATGCGTTTACCTTCTAAAACCGGTAGTTGATCAACCTTTGCCAAATCTTCAAGATCTTGTGCAAATCTTGCAAGTAATATTTCGCCCTGTTCTTTAAACAGAATGGATCTTCCTTTGAAGAAAACGTAAGCTTTGACCTTACAACCTTCTTTCAGAAATCCTTGTGCATGTTTCAACTTGAAATTGTAATCATGATCATCAGTTTGTGGTCCAAAACGAATTTCCTTAACAACCACTTTGGCTGTTTTGGCTTTTTGTTCTTTTTCGCGCTTCTTCTGATTGTACAGAAACTTTTGATAATCAACTATTTTACAAACAGGTGGTACTGCAGATGGTGAAATTTCCACTAAATCCAATTCGAGTTGATCTGCAATTCGGATGGCTTCTTCATAAGGGTAGATGCCTTGTTCTACATTATCACCTACCAAACGCACTTCCTTCAGCCCCTTAATTTTATCATTAATTCTGTTGGGCATTTCTTTTTCTTTTCCCCTTTGAGGCCTCATCATTAATTGTTTAGCTATTGCTTGTTTCCTCCCTGACTTTAAAAAAGTGAATAAATTATTTTATAGTTTTTGAGCGCGCAAATATAATACTTTTTTTTGAATATTCATTGTTTTTCGAATAAGATATTTTTTATTTGTATTGGTTAATGCACTAAATTTCTGTTATTTGTACTATTTTTATTATTAAACATAAGTTTTTGTTGGCAATGTAATCGTCTGCAATTAAATATAAAAAGTATCATATGATAATATCTTTATATACTTTTATTGCAATTTTTTCACGAAATATTTTGTTTTAGCTCGTTTTCAATAATTGTTTTATAATATGAGTATCCGTTTGCGTACCTAAAGTCATATGATTACCTTTGTTGTAGATAAATCTACATTGACAATGAATTTACTCAATTTTATTGAGCAGTTTCCAGACGAAGATAGTTGTAAATTAAAATACAAAGAAGTTCGAGATGGAATAGGTATAATATGCTCAGCTTGCGGATCAAAAGATCATTATTGGAAAAAAGATAAGTGGCAATATGAGTGTAAAAAATGTGGAAAGCGAACAACTTTGCGCAGTGGAACAGCGATGCATGGCTCACGTTTACCTTTTAGACATTGGTTTATTGCCATTCATTTATTGACGTCAACCAAGAAGAGTTTTTCTGCTCTTGAATTGCAAAGACAGTTGGGGCATAATAGATATGAACCAGTTTGGTCAATGCTGCACAAATTACGTGAAGTAATGGGTAAAAGAGATGGCGAGTATGAATTATCTGGTGTAATTGAGTTAGATGAAGGTTATTTCTCAACAATAACGTCTGAAATTGAGAAAGATAAGCCACTAAAGCGAGGCAGAGGTAGTCAAAAGAAAACAAAAGTATTAGTGATGGTTGAAAGTGTCCCAGTAGTTGGTGAAACAACTAAAAAAGGAAAGCAGAGAAAGGTAGGACATATTAAAATGATAGTTATTGATGACTTAAAAGCCGAAACAATAACACCAATAGTTGAAGCTAATATCTCTCAAGAAGCTATAATTGATACCGACAATTCAACATCGTATACAAAGCTTTCAAATGTTGTTTCTGAACATAATTCACAGGTAATTGCCAAAGAAGATGTTAATGAGATATTGCCATGGGTGCATATTGCGATTAGTAATGCTAAACGATTATTGTTAGATATACACCATGATATTGAGCCACAATATCTTCAAAACTATTTAAATGAGTTCTGTTACAAATTTAATAGGCGAAATTTTGGAGATAAACTATTTGATAGGCTACTTATAGCCTGTATTACTTATAAAAACGAATCTTAGGTATCCAAGCGGATACTCATATTTTATAAAATTAAAAAATACACATATATAATAATGTAAATTGTTTCAAATTAATTAATTTTGCAGACAAGTTAAAATCTAGTATAAATAATTCAATTTAAAAAAAAATCTGTGCCATGACCATTCGCCAACTCTCTGTTTTTTTGGAAAACAAAACGGGACATTTAAATGAAATTCTAGCTGTATTAGCCCGGTACGATATTAATATAATAGCATTAACCGTGGCCGATACAAGCGATTACGGCTTATTGCGTATGTTAGTTTCTGAACCTGAAAATGCATTAAAAGCACTTCAAAAAGAGCATTTTAGCGTACGCATTCATGATGTTTTATCTCTCGAAATGGCTGCCGCTCCGGGGTCAATGTCAAAAATTCTGGATTTATTTACGGCTGAAGGACTTTTTATCGAATACGTTTATGCATTCAGTTTTGGAAGCAAATCGATATTGATAATACGCACGAATAACCAGGAGAAAGCAATTGAGGTTATCAAAAAAAATAATTTAATATCCATTCACGAATCCGATTTAAAAGCAACCGTATGATCTGGAATGAAAAGGCAGAATGTATGAGCCGCAAAGATATGCGTGCTTTACAAAGTAAAAATCTTATTGATTTAGTGAACCGTGTTTACAACAATGTTCCATTTTATCGTCAGCGCATGGATAGCATGGGCATAAAACCTTCCGATATCCAATCGATTGATGATATTGTGAAATTACCTTTCACTTATAAAACCGACCTGCGTGATAATTACCCCTTTAATTTATTTGCAGTTCCGATGACAGATATTGTACGTGTACACGCATCAAGTGGTACCACTGGAAAGCCTACAACTGTAGGTTACACCCAAAAGGATATAGACAATTGGAAAGAAGTACTGTCGCGTTGCTTAGCTATGGCAGGAATAGATAATAACGACATTATGCAAATTTCGTACGGATACGGATTGTTTACCGGAGGACTCGGTGTACATTATGGTGCCGAAAATGTGGGCTGTACAGTAATTCCAATTTCGGGGGGAAATACCCGCCGACAGTTACAACTTATGTCCGATTTTGGCTCAACAGTTTTAGCCTGTACACCTTCATATGCATTGCACCTGGCCGATGCTCTGACCGAACACGGATATTCATTAAAGGATATGAAATTAAAAACCGGAGTTTTTGGAGCTGAACCATGGACAGACAATATGCGTACTGAACTCGAAAAAAAGTGGGGAATTAAAGCTTATGATATTTACGGGTTAAGCGAAATTATGGGGCCGGGCGTGGCTAATGATTGCGCCACTCACACCGGGTTACACGTTCATGAAGACCATTTTTACCCGGAAATTGTTGATGCAGACACAAAAAAACCCTTACCGGACGGAATGGAAGGTGAATTGATATTTACAACCCTTACCAAAGAAGGAATTCCATTGTTGCGTTATAACACCAGAGATTTATCCATACTGAACAGAGAAAAGTGTGCGTGTGGCAGAACAAGTGTACGAATGAAAAAAATTACCGGTCGCAGCGACGATATGTTGATTATTCGTGGTGTAAATCTTTTTCCATCGCAAATTGAACATGTACTCCTGGAAATGGGCGAAACAAGTGCACATTATATGCTATATGTGGATAAAGAAAATAATCTTGACACCCTTGAATTGCAGGTAGAAATGGACGAAACTAACTTAATGGATACGATACGTGATTTGCAAATGCTATCGCGAAAAATTGAACATGCACTTAACAGTGCCATCGGACTCAGTGTAAAAGTTACCCTTGTAGAGCCAAAAACTATTGCACGTAGCGAAGGTAAAGCTGTGAGGGTAATAGACAAAAGAAAGTTGAAATTGTAGTTTAAACTTATTTTCATTATTCCTTATTATCAAATAAGTTTATATGGAATAAGAAATTATATCGGTTAATATCAATTATTTAAGCATAAGTACGAAGACACATTTTTTTGTAAATTAAACCTTATAAAGGGAATGAATGTAAATAATTAAATTTGTCTCTTCGTGACTTCGTGTTGAATAGCTTTCAATATACATATATTAAATTGTGTTGAATATATAACTTTGATTTTCAAATAATTATAATATTTTTTTAATATTTAAAAGTTGGTACCTCTCCCCTATTCCATCTCTTAAACTCTACTCCTTACTTTCTTTTCACCGAGAAAGTAATAGGTATCCTGTTTTTTAGAAGTACAATTGGGAGCAACAATTCAAGATTTTGCATTCTTTCAACTATTTGAAAAAATGTCATTTATACATGATAAAATTGAATTTAATTAATAAAAAAAGAAATGAAAAAAAATTTGATGTTTGTATTTTTATCGATATTGCTTTCGGGATGTAATTTATTTTCAGGAATATCATACGAAAACGATCGTGTTATGAAAACTAAACGGTATCGTTTCGAAACCAATTTTAAAACAGATCAGCGTTTGGAGCAAAGTTATTCCCAAAATATCATTATTATCAAAGAAAAGGATAAAAACGGTATTGAACTTTATACGATGTTTGACGAAATTAAAATGCCTATCGAAAGTTACGATTTATCTGATAAAATGTATATTATAATTGATAAAGAAACATTTATATTAACAAATTCACAAAAAGAGACAATAATCAAACGTGATATTAAAGAAAATAATACCCCAAGAAAAACGAAAGCAGATGTTTCAAAAACTATGGTTAAACCAGAGAACGACCTTGAAATTTATCAATCAATAAGAATGACTCATCCTATCAATGAAGAAATAATTAAAAACATACTGAAAGGTCGAGAAGTCAATTTAAGATATTACGCAGGACCTAAAACAATAACATCAGAAATCAAATCACACAATCTAAGATCAATTAAAAAAATGATCAAAAAATAATTAAAGCATAATAAATGATATCAAAACAACTTGTCGATACGCTTTTTTCTCAATTTGGCGAATCAGACATTACACGATTGTCTATACGAGAAGTGGGAAAATTGGTTTCACAAATTGAACAACAAAGTGGAGCAGAATTTATTCATATGGAAATGGGCGTTCCCGGGTTACCAGCTTCAGCTGTAGGAATAAAAGCAGAAAAAGAAGCGCTCAATCTCGGTATAGCTAATTCTTATCCAAATATTGAGGGAATAGCTTTTGCTAAAACCGAGATTGCCCGGTTTGCAAAATTATTCATGAATATTGAGGTTTCGCCAATATGTTGTGTGCCCACAGTGGGTGGAATGCAAGGAAGTTTCGCAGCTTTATTGGGCGCTGCCCGCACCAATCCTCAAAAGCCATTTACGCTTTTTATTGATCCGGGGTTTCCAGTTAACAAATCACAATTGCAGTTATTGGGTTTGCCTTACAAATCGTTCGATATACTGAATTTCCGTGGAGAGAAATTGCGCCAAAAATTAGAATCCTATCTTGTTGACGGAAATGTATGTACAATCACCTATTCGTCACCCAACAATCCTTCGTGGATTAGTCTGAGTGAAAAGGAACTGCAAATTATTGGTGAGTTAGCAACTAAATTTGATCTGATTGTTGTTGAAGATCTTGCTTATTTTGGCATGGATTTTCGTCACAATTACGGAACTCCGGGCACCCCACCCTACCAACCTACTGTTGCTCACTACACCGATAATTATATTTTATTACTTTCAGCATCAAAAGTATTCAGTTACGCAGGGCAGCGAATTGGCATGATGATTACCTCCGAAAAATTGCGAACCAGACAATATCCAAATTTAAAAAATTATTTTACAAGCGATTATCTGGGACATTTTATACCTTACGGAATATTATATGCTACTACTGCAGGAACCTCACACACTGCACAATATGCTTTAGCAAGTATGTTGAAAGCAGCCAACGACGGAGAGATTAATTTTACTTCCGAATTGCACCATTATGGCGAAAAAGCAAAGTTGATGAAAGAGATATTTCTAAAACACGGGTTTTACATTGTATATAATGACGAAGGTGGCGATTTGGCAGATGGATTTTATTTTACAATTGCTTACCCGAACATGACAAGTAGCGAATTGATGAAAGAATTTTTATATTACGGACTTAGTGCCATTTCGTTGTTAATAACAGGCAGTGAAAACAAAAATGGACTGCGTATTTGTGTTTCTTTTGTAAGATTAGATCAAATAGTCGAACTGGATAAAAGGTTGACAAAGTTCAAAGAAAACAATTGAATTTATATTTGAAAATGCTTACTATAACCCTGAATTTTAGGCACAAGAAAATATTATTGATATTTAAGTTCAGGATTTTAAATTTAAGTTAAGACCAAAAAAAAATCTCTTATTCCAAAAAAAATAAGAATGAGTTCCATTCTTATTTTTTTTTATAATTATACAATAATACCTGTTGTAAAATAGCTCAAATAAAACATGGTGAGTAATAATACCCACAATTGAATGACCTGTACAAGGTTTATAATATTCAGCTTATTGATGATAATTGAAAAAAACTGACATTAAAATGAAATATGCAATTATTATAGGAGCAAGTTCTGGAATTGGGAAAGAACTCGCAAGGTTACTTGTTAATGATGGATATAAAGTTGGAATAACCGGGAGAAGAACTGAATTACTTGAGAGTTTGAAATCCGAAAAACCTGACTCCTATTTCGTAAAAGTCTTTGATGTGAATGATACAAAAGTAGCTGAAGATAAATTGGAAGAACTAAGTTCTGAACTAGGAGGACTAGACTTACTGATTTTGAGTTCAGGAACCGGAGAAACAAACAATAAATTAGACTTTGATATTGAGATTAGAACAATTCAAACAAATATAATTGGGTGGACATTTATTGCTGATTGGGCTTTTAAATATTTTGAAAAACAGAAATATGGTCACATGACAGCAATTAGTTCGATAGGCGGACTTCGTGGAAACAGACAATCAACCTCTTATAATGCAACAAAAGCATATCAAATAAATTATTTGGAAGGGTTATCACAAAAAGCAATTAATCTTAAAGAACAAATTTTCATTACTGACATTCGACCAGGACTTGTTGATACGGAAATGGCAAAAGGTGAAGGACTTTTCTGGGTAATGCCTCTTGAAAAGACTGCCCGACAAATATATATGGCAATCAAAAAGAAAAAGAAAATTGCATACGTAACAAAACGTTGGAAACTAATTGCATTGATTATAATGCTTATTCCTAAACGATTTTATGATAAAATGTAACAATTATCAATCAAAAAACGAACAAATAAAAATTCAAACAAGAAATTATTTAACATTTATGAGAAATTTTCATTTTAAAACTACATTTTTCATTGTATTTGCTTTATTAAGCACTATGAGCTTTTCTCAAAAACATGCAAACAATTGGTTATTTGGAGATTTTGGTTTAGAATTCAAGCCTGACAAAGTCGTAATTCGTCGTGATTATGCCGTACATGAAAACCGAGGCATGGGAATTATAAGTGACAGTAATGGCAAGTTGATTTGTTATACCGATGGATTAACTATTTGGAACAAAAACCACATTATCATGCCCAATGGTCTGAATATGTCAACCACTAAAAGCGGATCAAATGTTCAGACATCTACAATAATACCTAAACCTGGATCAACATCGATTTTTTATACTTTTACAGTTCACACTTATAATGGTGAAAGTGTAGCAGGACTTTATTACTCAATAATTGATTTAACAAAAGACAATGGTTTGGGAGATGTAATATTGAAAGGTAAGAAAATTCAGAACGAAACCGATAATAAAATTACAGCTGTTTACCATAACAATGGACAAGATGTGTGGATAATTACCCATCAACATAACAGCAACAGTTTTTATGCTTATTTATTGACAAATTCAGGTCTGACAGAGACTCCTGTAATTAGTACAATTGGCAGAAAGTTTTCATCTGATTTGGGTGGACAACTTAAAGCTTCGCCTGATGGTAGCATGTTAGCATGTAGCTTTGATAATAGTACGAATGTTGAAGCTTTTTCTTTATTCGATTTTGATAATTCTTCCGGAAAGTTAACCAAGGCTCGTGTATTTCCCTTACCTGCAGTCTCTCGAGGTTGTCATGGTCTGGAATTTTCACCCGATGGAAAAAAATTATATGCTTACCAAAACGGTAGCACTGGCGAAAGTGCATTGTATCAGTTTGATCTTAGCATTTTGGATTTTAATTTTATCAATAACTCGAGAACAAAACTATTTCAGCCAATGCAAACTGATTTGTTTGAGATGCAGCTGGCTCCCAATGGAAAGATTTACTTTACAAAAGGAGGAGGTCAGGATAGTGGAACAAAATACTTGGGTGTAGTTCAATACCCAAACGAAGTAGGAAC
>JFJP01039920.1_pt1 | contig 12316 bp, 10 predicted proteins | sample 431651 | NCBI WGS metagenome assembly JFJP01 (sample SAMN02602958, study PRJNA72255) | Microbial mat metagenome, whole genome shotgun sequencing project. | biome: fresh water; feature: sink hole; material: water; isolation source: purple microbial (photo- and chemosynthetic) mats found in... | reverse complement strand
ATATTGGAGAAATACAACCCACCATCCATTACGTCGAACACACTTTAATGCCGCTGAGTTATCTCTGCTGATTAATCATTGGCATTAAAGACCGTTTCTGATATTAAAAAGCCTTACAAATTCACAAGAAAAAAAGACCGGGATGAACATATTAGAATTTACCCTGAACGAACTGGCAGGCTTTTTAAAAAAGGAATTCGGCAAAGGCCTGTTTCATGCTTCCGCCCTTTACCGGGAAATATACAAGACCGGTAACCGGGATATCGTCAACACATCTGAATTTGCAGCATCACAGGCTTTTGCAAAGGCCCTTGAAAAACGGCTCATCCTCGCCCCCGGACAAGTCATTGAGTCCTTCAAAGAAAATAATCTCATTAAATTTATCACAGCGCTTTCGGACGGACTGAAAATAGAATCCGTTCTGATTCCCATGACAGGCCGCAATACCCTTTGTGTTTCAAGCCAGGCCGGGTGCAGGATGGGGTGCAGATTCTGTGAAACCGGCAAAGAAGGTCTGAAAAGAAACCTTGCCGTATCCGAAATTATCGGCCAGGTGTTCAATGCAAGATTTGTCCTGAAGGAAAAAATCAAAAACATCGTGTTCATGGGAATGGGTGAACCCTTTGACAATTTTGACAATGTCATTGCTTCCATAAAGATCATGAATGAGCAGAAAGGCTTTGATATCGCCCTTCGGCATATCACGGTGTCCACAGCCGGAGTGATCAGCGGTATTGAAAAACTCGGCCGCCTGAATATGAAGGGATTGAGGCTGGCCGTTTCCGTCAATGCATCGGATGATAATATCCGCTCCTTTCTGATGCCGGTGAACCACGCCTGTTCCCTCCAGACACTGAAAACGGCCTTGAAGGCCTTCCCTCTGACCCGACGAGAATGTTTTCTGTTTGAATATATTCTCATCAAGGGGTTAAATGATTCAAAAAGTGATGCTATAAAGCTTGCAGAGTACATTCACTCCTTACCGGTGAGACTGAACCTGATACCTTTAAACCCCGTTATCGGATTCAATTATGAATCCCCGTGTGATGATGATATGCAGAGGTTTTCCGAAATTCTTTCAAGTCAGGGGATTTTTGTGATCAAGCGCTGGAGCAAGGGCCGTTCCGTCGCAGCAGGCTGCGGGCAACTGGGATTGAGATGTTAATGCCGTGTTAAAGACGGTTAGCGGCTTGACAGGATTATTCAACTGTGAAAAAAAGCAGCCGGACGATAAATGATTTAATTTGAGGTGGTGCATGGCGTATCTGGAAGAAAGAAACAGGGCAGGTGAGTATTTGAGGCTGGCCTTGACCTATATTGCAAAATACAATCTGCCAGCCAATCCGGTCAATTATACGGTCTGGTATGAATATGTAGCAGGCAAGAATATGAAGCTCAAAAAAGCCATTGATGCTTCCCTCGATGCTGCAAAACCCATCAGCGCCGGCAATGTGGAAATTCTTTACCAGAAATATGTGGCAGATGGGGACCGAATTGTCATCAGCAGGCTTTTGACCAAAATCGCCCTCATGCTTAAAGATATCACAGGCCATGTCCTGGAAACCGAAGGAGACCTTGCCGGCCACGGCAAAAATCTTGGTGAACTTGCCGATCAGATCAGTAAAGCCCATGACTACAACGAGATTAAAGACGTTGTCGACCAGATGATCGTTGAAACAAAAGAACTGGTGGATTCCGGCAAACGGCTTCAAAAGCGGATGAAAATATCTTCTGAAGATCTGAAGCAATTGCAGCAGGATCTGGAAAAATCTCAGCAGGAAGCTCAGACGGATGTCTTGACTTCACTTTTGAATAAAAGAGGGTTTGAGAAACGGTTTGAGCTTGAAAGAATCAGGGCAAAACAGAATGAGATCCCTTTTTCCCTTATCATGGTGGATATCGACCATTTTAAAAAGGTCAATGATTCCTTTGGGCACCTGGTAGGAGACAGCCTGCTAAAAAGTATTGCCAATTTACTGAAAAGCCATTTGAGAAAAAATGATATTGCCTCCCGGTATGGCGGAGAAGAATTTTTAATCCTTTTACCCGAAACCGGAATTCAAGGTGCAAAGGCAGCGGCTCAGAAAATCAGGGATACACTGGCCACAAAGGAATGGAAGTTGAAAGAAACAGGGAAACCCATGGGAAAGATAACCGTTTCCATGGGGATCGCATTGTATAAATTGAATGAGCCTGAAGAAGCCCTTATCAAGCGTGTGGATGATGCCCTCTACCTTGCCAAGAACAGGGGAAGGGATCAGATTGTCACCCAGGATGAGCTTATGTGATGATAGTATTTCTTATCAGCCAACGGCTTGTGTCAGATCAATGGTCATGGCATAGACGCCCTGTTCCATTTTTGCCTGTACCGGGAAGGGGCCTTTTTCAAAGACTTTGAGCATGGAGCGGTTGGAGGCCAGGACATCTGCGGTCATGCCCTGGGCTCCTCTTTCTCTGGCCAGTTTTGCCAGCATCTGGTAGAGGTGGGTGGCAATGCCGCATCCCTGGTAGGCTTCATCCACAACAAAGGCAATGTCCACAAAGGGTTTATGCCGGTGCCGGGCGAATCTGGCCTCGGCGATCAGGGACTGTTGCCCCGTTTCACCGATGAGCGCCACTATGGAGAGGACATCGCGGTAATCCACATTGACGTATTCCTGCATTTTTTCATGGGGCATGGTTTTGATGGGGCTGAAATACCGGTAATAGATGGCCTTATCCGAGAAACGGTAGAAGAGTCGTCTCATCTGGTCTTCGTCCGATGGTTTGATGGCCCGGAACCGGACATTGAGATTATTTTTAAAGGTGTGCCGGGTTTCAATTTCAGATGGATAGAAATGGGCGCCGTCTGCAAGAAAAATCTGATCTTTGTAAAGGATATTAATTTTTTTTGCACCTTCCACCAGAAGGGACCGGTCTTCGGGATGGGCAATTTCGATGAGGGCCTGGGCCCGTTCCCTTAAAGTTCTGCCCCTCAAATGGGCAATGCCCTGTTCCGTTACAACAAGGTCGATGGATTCGGGCAGGCTTAAGAGATCGGGCTGGTCTTCCAGGGAAACTCTAATATTGGGTTTCCCTTCCCGATTCCGGCTGGGAAGGGCCACAACGGTATATCCGCCCTGGGAGATTTCGGCACCATTGAAAAAATCCGCCATCTGGCCGGGTCCTGCCGTGACATTGGCAGGGCTGTTGTGCAACACCACCCGGCCGGAGAGATCCGCGCCCCGAACCGGGATGATAAAGACAAACCTGTGGTTCCGGCCGATTTCCATGGGGGTGAAGACCTTGTCAAGGCTCTGAAATTCAACCATGGGATTTCTATCCAGAAACTGCATCAGCTCTTTGGTGCCAAGGGCATAGGCGGTCAGGGATCTCCCCTTGAAATATCCTTTTCGCCTATTGGTGACGGCCCCGCTCTTCACAAGATCCATGACCGCATCGGTAAAAAAAGGACTGTGGATTCCCAGGTCTTTTTTATGGGCCAGGTGTTTCGGGAGAGCTTCAAAAATCGGGCCGAATGTAAAGGCGAGACAGCTCCCGTCCTCTATGACTGAGGCCACATTGGCAGCCAGCTTGTCAAAGACCGGGTCCACAGGGAACCGGGGGAAATAAAAAGGCGGGTTAGTGGATTCAATGACCATGTCAAAATCATCAAACGGGACAAAGGTATCCCCTATGGTAAACGGGGTATCGTGGTTGATTTCCCCCACCACCAGACTTGCCTGATCCATAGCTCTTCTAGCCACATCAACACCCACGCCGAGGCTGCAATACCCGGCCCGGTTGGGCGGGGTAATCTGGATAAAAGCGACATCAATGGGGATATGGCCGTCTTTCATGAGCTGGAGTATGGCGGAAAACCGTGCCGGTACAAGATCTACAAGGCCTGCGGCAATGGCTTCGGCCGATACCCACCCGGAAAAAAAGGTTTTCAGGCGGTATCGTTTGGATTGCAGGGCTTTATAAGAGATGGCATCCCCAAAGCTGACAAGCTGGATCAGGGTCAGATCCTGGAGGCCGTGGCCTTTCTCATCCATGAGACAGTTGACCAGAGTCCGGGGTTCTGCAGCACCCGTACCGATAAAAATGTTCATGCCGGGCTCGATTTTCGCCAACACATCAGCCGGGGTAACGAGTTTTTTCTTCCATGGCGGTGTTTTTTTAAGAAACATGAGGGTTCCTTTTTGATTCGGGATTCAGACTATTCTATTCATAATTCAATATCCATAAAGAGTCCATAGGATTTCCCTTAAAAGGAAGGTTTCTTTTCAATGAATGTTCTTTACCGGAACTATCAGCCCTTTACACTTCGGTTTGCCGGGATTCTGATGACGGCCGCCATCCTCGATTCCTTTGCAACCCTGTTGTATCTTTCCGCTATTAAAAACGGCGACCTTTCAAAAATCATTCCCATGCTCTGCTTTATCCCGGTGACGCAATTGTTTGTCACCCCGGTTCTGATTCATGAAAATCTTTCAGTGACCGGGATTTTTGCAGTCCTGGTGGTGGTGTCGGGCTCCTATCTGTTGAATGTGGAAACCTTTGACAGCGTCTTGTCTCCCATCAAATCGGCCTTCAGGGACAAAAGCGCCATGATGATGCTGGGAGCGGCCTGTGTGTGGGGAATCACCTCAAGCTTTCACAAGATGGGGATAAGACAGACCAATGCCCTGTTCTGGGGGGTGTGTGAGACCGGCTTGATTTCCATGATCATTTTCCCTTTTGCCGTGAGGTCCTGGAAACTGAATTTAAAGGATCTTAAAAAAACCATGCTGCCCGGCTTTTTCAGCAGCCTGTCGGTCATGTCCTATTATACGGCCATTGGCCTTGGGCCCGTGGCCTATGTGTCATCGGTGAGACGGCTGGGTGTATTGTTTACCATGATGGCGGGCATAGTGGTGTTAAAAGAAGGCATCCGGCCCCTTGGATTTCTGGGCGGGGTGATCATGATTGCAGGAGCCGCCCTCATCAGCCTTTTTGGATAGAGAGCAGCTCCATTTCTGATGGGCATTAAGGGGTCTTCAGCTTTTCAATATTATTCTTCGCAAATTCAATGGTGGGATCAATTTCAAGGGCCATTTCATAATACTGGATGGCCAGCTTTTTGTCCCCCAGTTCTCTGTAACAGGAACCGATATTGGCATAATCCAGGGCCAGAGAAGGGTCAATTTCCAGGGCGCTTTCAAAACAGATCATGGCCTCTTTATAGTCTTTCCTCATAAAACAGGAAAACCCCATGGTATTGAACATGTCCGGCCGCTGGGGATCGATTTTAAGACCGAGTTTGCAGGTTTCGACAGCTTTTTCATATTGCTGAAGGTCTTTCTGGCAGGCCCCCATATGGGAATAGATATCGGGCAGGTTCATCCGGACAGGGTTTCTTTTCAGGGCGGTTTCAAATTCTTTTATTGCATCTTCCAGGTTTTCCAAGGCCACGTGCATGAGGCCTCTGTAAAAGCTGGTGTAATATTGACCGGGAAGGGCTTTTTCCAGGGTGGAAAGTTTTCTTAGGGCCGGTGCAGGATCAAACTGTTCCGTGATGAGTCTTGCAGCAAACATGCCCACACTGGCTGAAACCGCCCTTTCCCTGAAATGGGCGCCGGGGATAATGGCATAAAAGGCAGGAATTCCGAGGTCGGCATGTTCCGTGTTGATGACCAGGATCTCAAACCCTCTTTTTTCAAGGGCCTTAATCAGGTTTTCCACCTCGATTCTGATATTGTTGCTTGAAAGGTCAGGCAGATCTTTTATGGAGATCATTTTTTCAGGATGGGTGATGTCCCTTGCATCCTCTATCCGGGTGAATTTGGGCAGACCGCTGGCCACATAATTGGAGCCGGTATTAAAATCCCCTGCAAGCTGGGCTGTTTCCGTCAACGCCCGACTCATCGCCTTTTCCGGGTCAGGAGAAGTGCCTGCAGTCCAGACGATTTCGCTCATGTCCGGAAAAGTGGACGGGTCATAGGCCAGGACCGCAACGGTGGGGATGCCGGTGTTAAGGGAAAAATCCGAGGCATAGACGTCTATGCCCAGCCTTTTATATTTTTCCAGCATTTCAATGACCAGAGGGTCGGTAAAAGAATCAAGACGGATGCCTGGAATCTTTATCTGGCCATGGCTGACAAGAGAGGAGGTGTGACGTTCCATCAGTTCGCAGATGCCCTGGCTCAACGCCTCTTCCGTGCAGTTTCCGGCGCTGGGGCCATTGAATTCATTGATCATGTAAAACCAGTTAAAGGGGATCAGGACTTCTTTTTTCCGGGTGAGATTATACCCCATGGTCCATTTTAAAGGGAGGTCATCAAACACAGGTTTGACCTTTAAGGCATCGGCTTCATTGTCATGTACGGATTTGATGATCTGATCAAAGGGCAGGGCTTTTTCACCCAGTTCTGTTGGGGTTGCATAAAAGAAATTTTTTTCATTTTTGACAAAGGAAAAAAAACTGAACCGCTCCGCCAGCTCCATGACGGCACTGGCTTCGGACTGGGCAGGTGTCCCGCCCTTGCCCATCTGTTTTTTTGTGCCGATCACGTTTACGGCATCCAGGCCGCATTCGCTGAAAAACACGGGGATATCCAACCTGCCTTTATCAATGCGCCGAGTCTGGCTCAGGATATCAAGATTCAGCCGGGCAGTTTTCTCTTTGAACGCTGCCACGGTTTTTTCCGGGGACATGATCTTGTCCTGGTCATAGGTATAGCTTTTAAAGGCATCTTTTAATTCAACAATATGGGTCATTTATTTTCCTTGAGATTATCATCATGTCATATTCTCCTGTGAATTGGGAAGGGCATGTCTACTATTTCATGGATGCTTCCAGTTCATCCCGCAGATATTTAAGTTCAAACGGCTTCTGAAGAATTCCTGTAAGTTCCTTGTCTTTGAACCTTCGACTGATTTCCTCTTTGCTGTGACCGCTTGAAATAATGATTTTCACATCCGGTCTGATTTCCCGCATCGCGTCCATCGCAGAAATGCCGTCCATTTTCGGCATGGTGAGATCCAGAAGTACACAGTCAATTTCATCTGCATGTTCCTGGAAAATTTCGACCGCTTCCTGTCCGTCTTCTGCTGTAAGTGTCCGAAAGCCTAACCGATTTATTGTAATCTCGCAGAGATTTCTGACATGTTCTTCGTCATCCGCAATCAGAACCATCTTTGGCAGCGAATCTGTCTTTGCGCTTTCCTTATAAACTATCTTCCGCTCCCTGATCTTTGTCTCTGACACAGGAAACAGAACGCGGATGGTTGTTCCCCTGCCCGGCTCGCTATTCACAAAAATTGCACCTTTATGACTGCGGATGATTCCTATAACGGCAGACATCCCGAGCCCTCGGCCCATGAATTTCGTGGTAAAAAAAGGATCGAAAAGCAGGCTTTTTGCTTTTGCATCCATTCCGCACCCGGTATCGGAAATTTCAATATAAATGAATCGTCCTGCTTTCGGCTTTTCTTCAAGACAACTCTGGTTCAGATAATCATCATCACAGTCTTTTACTCCGGTTGACAGGGTCACCGTTCCGACATTCTTATCAATGGATTCGGAGGCATTGATAAGAATATTCAGGATAACCTGCCGGATCTGTTCCGGGTCGGCATTTATCAGAGGAATATCTTCTGCCGGATTGAGGCTGAGCGACACGGTCCCGGAAAGTGCAGATTTGAAGCTAGAGATATTTTCTTCAATGAGTCTACTGATGTTGATCTCTTTGAAAATAAAAAAACCGCTTCCGGAATATGCCAGTATCTGGCGGGTAAGGTCTGCAGCGCGTTTGGCGGATTTGAGGGCTTTCTCAAGGTTTTTTCGGGCTAAATGCTCTAAAGAAAGATCATCCAGAACCATTTCCAGATAGCCCATCACCGACATCAATATATTGTTGAAATTATGGGCGATACCGGCAGTGACCCTGCCGAGGCTTTCCAATTTCTGCGCTTGAAGGAGCCGCCTCTCCAGCCTGATCCGCTCCTCTTCAAGCTGCTTTCGGTCGGTGATATCATTCATCACCGATAAAACATAGGCTATACCATCAATTTCAAATAACGTCATTGAACACAGAGCCGGGAAAATAGTGCCTGATTTTCTGCGGAACCGGGCTTCAAAATTATGGATTAGTTTGTTTTCTTTGAGAATCTGCTGAATCTTTTCACGATCTTCCAATTCTGCCCATACATTCAGATCGATCGTCGTTTTCCCGATGACCTCATCCCTGGTAAAACCTGTATTCCGTTCAAATGATTCATTGATTTCGATAATACGCCCTTCAGGGAACATACTGACAAGAGTGATTTCGGGGACAAGGTCAAAAAAGATGGAATATCGTTCTTGAACAGCGGTCAGTTGTGAGGTACGGTCAACCAGACGCTGTGCAAGCTGCTCGTTAAGCTTTCGGTTTTCTTCTTCTGCCTGCCTGCGGTGTGTGATTTCCTTTTCCAATTCAAGGGCGTGATCTTCAACTTTTTTGATGATACTGCGGGTGATATTGGCAAACAGCCTCGCACTGATCAAAACAATGAGAAGGGTAAATCCAAAAGCGACCAGCCCTGCTTTGATAAACGGCTCACGCACTTCGTCCAGATCAACTTTCGTTACAAGCCCCAGATTCAGGACAGCAACCGGCTCATAGGCAGCAAGAACGATTTTGCCTGCATAGTCAGGGCCGACCATGGCGCCCGATTCTCCTGACAATGCCCGGCGCATGGGTTCAGCCAGTTCAGAATCAAAGGGAATCGACTTGAGTTTGGCAAGCCCGTTATGCCGGTGGCTCAGCAGCCAGATCATATTGTTCCCCTCTTTTTTGGCAAAGGTCAGTTCCCCTGTTTTTCCAAAGCTCCTGAATTGCTGATAGGCATCGTTAATCTGGCTCAGGGTTGCGGCATAGGCTCCGCCTGGATAATCAGTGTTATGAATCTCGTTGAATCGTGCGGTGGCTTCCATCAGACGTGCCCGTGCCTGTGCGCTTACAATAAGCCGGGCTTTCTGTGCTTCGAAAGAGATATGATACAGTATTGACATGGTTATTCCGGCGATGATCAGAGATGATACTGCCATAATGACCATCAGTAACGATATTCTTTTACGTTCAGTCATAATGATTTCTCCTTTTTTTTGCGGGCCTGTTCCATTTCCTGATCAAGGGCCATATCAATCCAACGGACAAGATTTTTGGGAAGTTCTTCACAAGTAAAACCGGATTGGATTTTTATTTCAAGGCCTTTATCCATCACATATAGCCTTTTGCATGCAGCACAGGTTTTGATGTGAAAAAGAGCTTCCGGGGTTTCATTGGAAAAGACATCCCTTGTTACGAGCCAGTGTTGAAATTCGTTACAATTCATTTTTTTATGCAGGTATCAAAGGTTTTTTAAAGTTCAGGGGCATAGCATTCTTCCTATTTGATTTCATTTCTTTTAATAATGTCGTCTTGAGTCCTTCCCTGCCCCGTGTCAGCCGGGACATGACTGTTCCGATGGGGATTTCAAGAGAATCCGCAATGTCTTTGTACAGCATCTCATCAAGATAGTACAAGGTTAAAATTTCCTTATATTTTACCGGCAACTGATCCATGGCATGCTCAACCGTCTGCTTGCCGACTGCCGAGAAAAGCATGGTATCGGCATCTTCAGTGGACATACCGGTTTCCAGAAATTCGATATAGTCTGTTTCATTCAGTTTCTGCATGCTTTTATGCTTATGATAGCTTTTCAGAAAATTATTTCTTAATATTTTCAGGAGCCAGGATTTGCATTTTGATTTCTCCCTTAATTGATGAAAGCTTTTAAAGGCCATCAAATATGTTTCCTGTACGATATCTTCAGCATCAAATGCATTGCCGCAGTACCTCAACGCCACATTATACATTAGCTTCATATGGGGATAAGTAAGCTGTTTAAACTCATCCTTTGAAGTATTTTCTTTGAATATCATATAACCCTTTCCTGATTCTGCCTCCTTGGCATATATTAATCAGGTTATGGATCAATTCAATCGCCTTTCTGTAGTTATAATGTTTAAACCGTTGACCTTATGAAGGGGACTTATTGTTTTTTATTCCAAATCAATATCATTGGTTCAGATTTTTTGTATCAGGGGAATAAATTTCAGATTGGCTTTTGGAAAAGCAAACCGGTCAATATCCGTTAATCTGATCCATTTATGGTCTATGGGGCCATTCAAATGAATCCTGCCGGAAATATACCGGCAGTAAAAAATATCCATTCTGATTTTAAAATGCGTATACGCGTGATGTATGGTTGTCAGGTAAGCGTCGGTCTCAACAATGATGCTGGTTTCCTCTTTTATCTCACGGATGCAGGCAGAAGACGCTTCCTCGCCTTTTTCCACTTTTCCACCGGGAAACTCCCATAGCCCGCCCAATAAGCCATTTAGTTTTCGTCGTGTGATCAGCAGTTTTCCGTTTTTTCGAACAATTCCGGCAGCAATATGAAATACTGGAATTTTTTTGGGCTCAATACGCCTGGGGAATTGATCAGCAGTGTCTGAAAGAAAAACCTTGCAGAATTCAGAAACCGGGCAGGAGGGGCACCTGGGGTTTTTCGGGGAACAGATCAGGGCACCGAGTTCCATCATGGCCTGGTTGAACGTTCCAGGATCATTTTCATCAAGGTGAAGATCGGCGAGGATCTTAAATTGCCTGTGGGAACCGGGTTTGTTGACAGGCGCATCAACACGGTGAATCCGTGCGAGAACCCGTTTGACATTGCCATCCACAACAGCAAAGGGGTGACCAAAAGCAATGCTCTGGACTGCGGCGCCAATATAATCCCCAACGCCGGGAAGCTTGATAAAGGTCTGGAAGTCATCTGGAATAATCCCTTCCATATCCTTTACTACGATATCGGCAGCCTTGTGGAAATTTCTGGCCCTGGCATAATATCCAAGCCCTTCCCACATTTTCAGAACGGTTTGAAGATCAGCCCCTGCAAAATCCTGAAGGGTCGGGAACCGGTTGATGAAATTCAGAAAATAGGGGATTACGGTTTTTACCTGGGTCTGTTGCAGCATGACCTCTGAAATCCATATATGGTAAGGATGCCGGCTCTCCCGCCAGGGCAGCTTTCGATGATTCAGCTCATACCAGGCATGGAGTTTTTCTCTAAACTGTGTGATCTCTATCTGATGGATGGTGTGTCGTCCCGGGAAAAGAATCGCCCCTTATCCTGAAGGGATTGTTAAGGACAGGGGCGATGAAATAATATATCAGTTTATCGGTGAAAATGAGAACCTTTGTCCGCCGATTGATACTTCATACATAAGGCCGCCGATGGTGTGAATAAAGACAGCCATCCCTTTTGTGTAGCTTGTCTCTGCCTGGGTTCCGGTATCAGGGCCTAAGCTTGCACCTGCCGTGCTTCCCCGGGTACCGGCCTGGGCCTCGGCCCCAAGTGTCAGAACAACGGCGGAAAGCGAACCGTCAAATTCAAACCCCTCGCTTGTGAACTCATCATAGGCGCGTTTGTCCTGGAAGAAGATGATTTCACGGTAAGCCTGGCCTCCCAACTGAAACCCGATATTGACTTTAAACATAGTGGCGGTGCCTGCAATATCTCCCTGTTTGTAAACCCGGCCTGAACCATAGGCGCCGCCTAGAATAATGGCGCCTTTTCCAATGGTGGGGAATACGGCATATCCATAGGCTTCGTTAAAAAACGGCTTTACAGCATTGGATTTTAGAAATACGTCAATGGTTTCCGTATAGTCGTCCGCCATTGCAGGAGATAAGAAAAATGCCGGAAGAATTAAAAAAATCAGAATTAAAATAGCTCTCATAAACTTCATAATCGTCCTCCTTTGAGGGTTGATATCATTTGGTGCTTTTCTATTTATCAGCCTTTGCTTTTTTATTCCAGAAGTTTTGATGGTTTTGATTTAAAAATTTGATTTGAAAAATAGAATCCGATATCATGGGAAAAAAGGATATCCATGGTTTTAAGGCCGTGGGCACACTATGAAACCAAAGACACAGTATATTCTGTTTTTTATCCTCCTGGCATCGGTGGCAGCCATAGGCCTGCTTCATACCCTGACGCCCGGGCACATGGTTTTTTACCATGATACGTATCGACGGCTCAGTTATTTTCCCATTGCCGTTGGGGCTGTTTTTTTCGGACTGTGGGGAGGGATAACGCTTGCAATTGTGTCCTGTCTCGCCTTTGTGCCCCATCTTTTTTTGTTCTGGGCCAGGGGTCCACAAACCTATTACAGTGAATTATCGGAAATTGTGTTTTATCTTGCAGCCGGTATTGTGATCGGTCTTATTTCAAGCCGGGAAAACAAGTTAAGGGAAAAATACAA
>JFJP01039919.1_pt1 | contig 12316 bp, 5 predicted proteins | sample 431651 | NCBI WGS metagenome assembly JFJP01 (sample SAMN02602958, study PRJNA72255) | Microbial mat metagenome, whole genome shotgun sequencing project. | biome: fresh water; feature: sink hole; material: water; isolation source: purple microbial (photo- and chemosynthetic) mats found in... | reverse complement strand
TACCTGATAGGTATGACTCCTTCAGTGGGCATTATTTTGGTAAGGCTATTGAGAATATATCTAATCTATTCGAGCTGTTTGGTACAACAGATAGAGTATCTGTACTAAAGATAGTTACTCTATTTGATCGTCAGGAAACTGAACAAATAAATAGTAAGAAAAAGAAATGAGGGTAGTGTATGGCTAATACCAGAAAAGTAGCGGTAGAAGTAACAGATAATGGTACTTTAAAACAAGTAGCGGGCGAGGCACGCAAGCTAAATGAACAATTAGACCGTACAGCACAACCTAGAAAAGTGCAACCACGGGCGGCTTCGGCTGCCCTTTCTGCGTCTGAGCCTACGACAGGCTTAACTAGAGGTACGGCGGGTTCTAGTAACAGAGGTGACGCAAGAGATTTCGGCAGGCAAGCCCAGGGGCTAGGGGGCCTAGTTCACTTGTATGCTACATTTGCTGCTAACGTATACGCTGTAAGTGCCGCGTTTAACGCCCTGTCTAAGGCGGCAGACTTTACTAATATGGAGAAAGCTGCTGATATTCTATCTACAAAAGTAGGTACAAGTATTCGTGGCTTAGCCAAAGATATGAAAAACCTGACAGACGGAGCAATCTCCATGTCAGATGCCCTTGGATCAGCCTCGCTAGCCAGCTCAGCCGGTCTAACTACAAAACAAGTAAAAGAATTAACTACTGTAGCTAAAGGTGCTTCTATTGCACTAGGTCGCGATATGACTGATGCACTACAGCGCGTATTCCGCGGTACAATTAAGATTGAACCTGAACTACTAGACGAGCTAGGTTTAATGGTTAAGGTAAATGATGCTAACTCTGCTTACGCGAAGACACTAGGTAAAACAGTTAGTACTCTTACAGACTATGAACGCAGACAAGCCTTCGTTAATGCAGTAACTACCCAAGGTATTAGTAAATATAAGGAATTAGCTAATGAAGCGGCTAATCCTTTTTCTAAGCTCGCCTCTAGTGTACAAGACCTAGGTACTAGTGTACTTACTACTATCAACTCAGCACTAGGTCCACTAGTAAGTCTACTATCTCAAAGTCCAGTCGCTTTACTACTAGGTATGACTGCCATAGTAGGTTTACTACTAAAACAAGCAGTCCCCGCTATTACCAATATGCGCGCTGCTTGGGAAGAAAGTGATAGAGCAGCTCAAGCATCTTTAGATAGACAGACAGAGTCTATCAAAGTAAGAGCCCAAGCACTTGCAGACAGTACGTCAGAAGAAAAGAGACAAGCACAGATAGCTCTTAAGACGTCTCAAGATACACTATCTAAAGGACTAAAAGATACGCTATCTGGTAAACAATTCAAGGAGTTAAATACTAATTTAAACTCCTTACTGTGGGGTAAGCCAGAAGATATAGAAAAGAATAAAGGTATGGCTCTCGCTGCTGTTGATAAAGCTATAGTTGAACTAGATAGAAAAATAACTGCTAAGCAGAAAAAGCTTGATGAAGGACTATTTAAACAACCTGCTAAACAAGTCGCTGAAATAGCTAATATGGAAGCAGATAGGGCAGCTCTACAAAACCTTGGTACTACAGCGTCTCCTACAGGACTTATTGCTAATACAGCTACTGCAGGTGGTCAAGCCGCGGCAGCTCAAGTAAGTATCCATGCCCACGACCAAATATTACAGGCTCTAGAAAAAGAAAAAACCGCTATAACCCAGGTAACTGCTAAGAGACAAGCACTATCTAAAGCATATAGTGACACAGAACTACTAGGCTTCAGAAATGGTATGGCTAGTTTATCTAAGGAAGTAGATGCGCTCAATCTAGGCCCAATGAATGCCGGACTGCTAAAGATTAAAGGAACTCTAGGTGTAGTAACAGTTTCTATGTCTAGACTACTAGGCACCTTCTCAGTATGGGGGGCTGCTCTAGCTATACTAATACCGATACTAGGTTGGGCTGCAGAAAAACTGGGCTTAATGACCGATGCAGCCAAAAAGCTAGATGATGCTACTGAAAAACTGAATACTACTACAGATACTTTTGTATCTATACAGGAGAAGTTAGCTAAAGGTAATACTCTGCAAGATCAGTTTGAACTTCAAGGTGCCTCAGCCCTTTCTCTAGCAGATAGTATTAAAGCTGCAATCGAACAGCAAAAAGAATTAGATAACCTCAGAAATAACGGTGGGTTAATAGATAAACTTGTTGCTGGTAATGAATACTTATATGGTACAGGATCCTTTGACTATGCTTCAGAACTAAAAACTATAAAAGCATATGAAGAATCAGTAAAGAAGGGACTAATAGCTCAAGACGCGGTTAAAGTAGAGGGTAAAGGGCCTGGTATACCTAAAAGTGTACCATTAACAGTTCGTAACTTTAATAAACTAGGTGGCAGGGCTCAATCTGATGCAGCAGAGCAAGCTAGAATAGCTCAAAGTCTAATACCTCCAAAATTGTTAGCTGAACAAGAAGAGTACTCCGCAAGTACAAAAGCTATAAGCCAAAATCTAAAGGAATTAAATACATTATCAACTGAGTATACTACAAGTTTAGTAAATCAGTCTAAGGAACTAAAGGCATTAAACGCGTTAGGTTCTTCTGCGAGCGCTACACTTAAAAACTTAAATAGTAAAAATGGTGGTGCAGCCGACATAGGGGTATTCCTAAATGGTATAACTTCTGAATTCCAACAACTATCTAATACTCCACTTACAGGAACATTAATAGGGTTAAAAGATGCTCTAAATACTGCAGATGCTGCTGCAGCTTCAGTACGTGATAGGGAGCTAGCTGCAGCTAGTACTGAGGAGGAGAGGTCTGCTGCTGAAACTAAGTATCAACAATCTTTAGCCTCTGGAAGGATGTCTGCTATTAATAGAGCTGGGGGAGCAGGACGCGTGGGGGCTGAGCTAAGTACTTATACACTAAAAGCTAATACAGCATTAGCTGACTTTTCTTTAGCTACTTCTAAGGCTGCAGTAGCTCAAGCAGTAATAGCAAGAAACTTAAAGAGTGTAGGCTCTATAGCTTCTTTATCAGGTGGCATGAGTAATAGAACCCTTATAGCCGAGGAATATAAAGCTGAATCATCTAGGGGCAGAATAGAGAAAGATATTATTAGGTCTAATAAAAATGGTATAAAAGATCAGATTAAATTTCAAAGAGACGCTTTAGATGGGCTACTACTTAAAGCTCAGCAAGTTACTATGCTTGATCCACCTGGTACACAGTTAGAAAGAGCAAGTAAGTACCTAGCTTTACCTACTGATGCTATGAACCCTATAAGGGATTCTATAGTATCAGTTTCTTCTACTATAATAAGTTTAACGCGCCAATTAGAGGGTCTAGATAACGCAATAAAGCTTATTACCTTAGGTATGACGGATCCTATTTCAAAGTTAGTGAATAAAGGTAAAGCAAAACTTGATGAACAAAGAGACTTCGGTGTAAAAGACCCTAAGGGTGACTTAGTTATTAAAGGCTTTAAACAGCTTGATACTTATGAACAAGATAAGAAGAATGAAATAGCTACAAGGTATGATAGTTTAATTGCTTCTGGTACCATGGACTTAGCTCTAGAAGATAAAACGCGCGAGTTAGATCAACTATCTACAGAAATGGCTCTAGCAAGACTAAAGGTAGAACAAGCGCATAATATAGGAGTAAGAACGCTAGGCTTAACTATTGCAGCTGATAAAACTATTGCTAAAACTGCGAGGGATACAACCGCTCTTACTGAGTTGGGAGCATCTACAGCACTAACTAGTACGGGCCAAGCTTCCCAAGAAGTTGCCATAAATGCAGAGCGCAAAGCTGGAGACTTAGAGTATAGTGCCACACTAAGAAATAGAGAAATAGGTCAGCTAGAGGAGATTTCGCAACAGCTAACCTCACAAATAGACCTTCAGAAGCAGTATTCTGATTATGTATTTAATACTTCTGAAAACTATAGTCAACTAGGTCAACTAAATGTATTAAACCAAGGACACCTATTAGAGCAGTTAGCTATTGAGAAGTCTATATCAGATAAAAGAATAGAGGGATACCGTGCTATTATAACTGACAGTAAAAATAGCCCGGCTTACCAGCAAAAAGCTAGTTTAGAAATCAATAAAGAAGAGCAGAAGTTTTTAGCTAAAAAGCTACAAGCTCAAGCTCAACTAACAGGATACCTAAAAGAACAAAATGAACTAACTCTTAAAACTATCGAACAAGAAAGTAGCTATGGTGCTTTATTTTCAGGAGAGGGATTAATCGCTGCTGCAACTATTATGGCAGATAGAATCGAAGAAACTATGGGCAAATCTAAATCTGCTATGTCTCAGTTAGCTACTGGTTTAGTAGATGCAGCTGATACTATAGTTGATAGCTTTAGTACTATGATTCAAAAAATGGATGAAACTAAACTAAGTTGGGTGGCATTCACCGACATGGTTCGTAACACTCTTAGTGATATGTTCCGTGATATGGCTTCCGATATGCTTAAGAATGCAGTTAAAAAGATGATGTCAGGTGTACTAGGGATGTTTGGGGCTGGGCAAAGCAGTGAGGATAAGGCTGCTACAGCTCTTGGAGTTAATAGTAACAATTTAATGCTTTTAAACGATAGTATTAAAATTCTAATAAATTCTATGAGAGTACCAACAGCTTCTGAAAAGGCTAGGAGCGACCCAAAATTTATAGCTGCAGAAGACAAGTGGAAAAAGAATAATGGGAATGTTACTCCAGAAATAAAGCCTAAATTACAAACCAGTCCTAGCCTATACAGTGCTAACGATATTAGTACTAAAGGTGCTGTAAGCCCAATGGATTATAGGATGCTAGGTAGTAGCCTTGATACCACGACGAAGGCTATAGAAAGACAAGGCATAGTGTCGGTAACTGCTGCTGATAATATAGGAATTATGGTAGCTAACCTAGCATACCTTAATACAGCTATTGTGGAAAGTACTGGCACCTTGAGGCTAGGAATGTCCACTAAGCTAGCTTCTCCTAACTACGATGGTACTACTACTATTGGTGGCGTATCCTATAATAATGCTCCTAGTACTCCAGGTATTAATAATACTGCGGATCAAAATGAGTGGGAAAAGCAACTTGCTATTGGTAATGGTACTGCAGTTTATGAAGACGGATTTAGTACCTATGTTGCTGATCAAAATAAAAAAAATACTAAAGTACAAGCAACCGCTTCTACTGGCTTCTTAAAAGCAGCAGATGATATGGGAGTTAGTGCAACTATGATGCAGGGGGCCATTGGAGGATTAGTTGGTGCCCTTGTAACAGGTGGCTCAACAAAAGGGGCTTTAGCAGGGATTGCTGCAGGTGTAGCTACTGGGGTACTAACTAAAGCCGTTGGTACTATGGTAGGTATACCTTTTGCTAATGGGGGTATTATGTCCTCAGTAGGTAGCTTACCTCTAAAAACCTACTCTAGTGGTGGTATTGCTAACTCTCCTCAACTTAGCCTGTTCGGTGAAGGCAGAAAGAATGAAGCCTATGTCCCACTTCCAGATAACCGTACTATTCCAGTTACCTTAAAAGGTAGTAGTGGGGGCACTACAGTTGGTGATACTAATATTACTATTAGTGTAACTAATAGTGGTAGTAGTGTTGATACTTCTATATCAGCTGACCAAGCTACTAACCTAAGCAAAGCTTTAAGCGTTTCAATTAAAGCTACTATTCAAGAAGAACTCATGAAACAAATGAAGCCTAGAGGAATGCTATATGGCTGAGATCTTTACCTATGTACCTTCTAAGGGGTTCTCTAGAACTAGTAAACCCACTATCAATACTATTAAGTTTGGTAGTGGGTACTCGCAAAGAGTTATCTATGGAATAAATAACCTAGAGGAATCTTGGGACCTACAATTTATCAATCAGACGGTAACAATAACCAATCAAATACTTACTTTCTTAGAGTCTAAAAACGGTACTGAGTACTTTTTATTTAGACCACCGTATGAACCAGCAGACTCTCCATTTTTCAAAGTTATTTGTGAAGATTGGTCTACAGAGTACACTTCTCATATAAGTAGAAGTATAAAAGCTACATTTAAAAGGGTTTATGATTTAATATGAGTATATTAACAGAGTTAAGAAAATCTTCTCCTAGTAAGATTATAGATTTATTCAGTGCTGACTTATCTACCGTAGGAGGTTCTGAGGTATTAAACTTTTTCTCAGATACTAATGAGCTGGGTAAAAGTTTAGATTTTGATTCTGTAACCTATACTGCTTACCCATTTGAGATGAAAGGTTTTGAGTGGGATGGGGCAGGTCAACTAGCAGCCCCTAAATTAACTATAGCTAATTTAGGTGGGATGATAAGTGAATATAATAGACAATACCAAGACTTATTAGGATTAAAAGTTACTCGAATTCGTACTATGTTAAAATACATAGATGCAGTAAACTTTGACTCTGAAGAAGGTAACCCTGAGGCTGACACTGAGGCACAGTTTCCTAAAGAAGTGTACTTTATTGATCGTAAGGTAGCAGAAACTAATACTACTGTAGTTTATGACTTAGTATCCGCTCTTGATATTAGTTCCGTTAAATTACCTCGTAGACTAATTATTCAAAATATTTGTCAGTGGAGGTATAAAGACGCTAATTGCAACTATCTACCTTCATCACACGAAAACAGAATGTTCACTAGTGTAGGTATACCAACAGCAGATCCCCTATTAGACGTTTGTGGTAAGAAACTATCAGACTGCAAATTAAGATTTGGTGAAAGTTCGGTATTAAATTATGGAGCCTTTCCAGGTGCAGGATTATTTAGCTAATTTTATAGAGTACGCTGAAGCTAATATACTAAAAGAAGCTTGTGGAGTAGTTGTAAATAACTCCTTTATACCTTGTACTAATATAGCAATTGATAAAGATACTTTTATAATTGATCCTATAGAATATTTAAAAGCTTCTAAACAGGGTGACGTACAGTTTATTTGTCACAGCCATTTAACTGGATCTTCTAATCCTACGCCAGCAGATATCTATGGGTGTAATAGGAGCAAAGTACCTTGGTTTATATATTCACTAGTTGATAAAACTAGTAGTATAAACGCCCCTACGGAGTATAAATTCCCCTTTTTAGGTAGACCTTATTACTTTGGTACCCTAGACTGCTGGGGCTTAGTAGGAGATGTATTATTAGAAGAGAAAGGTATTAAAGTTGGTAGGCCAAAAGTTACAGAACAAGACTGGTTCAAATATGAAGAAAATTTATTTGAAAAGTATGCAGACGATAACGGCTTTGAAAAAGTAATTGATAAAACACTAAATAAATACGATGTATTATTATTTAAAGCGGGTCGAACTAAAATACCTAACCATTCAGGTATAATGTATAATAATGGTACATTTTTACACCATACAGCCAATAGAATTTCTTCACAAGAAATATATGGAGGCTACTGGAATAAGTGTACAGTAGCCTTATATAGGCATAGAGAGTTAAAATGAGAACAGTATACCTATATGGTGATCTAGCCGAGTTATTCACTGATAAGATAGACCTTGAAGTTAAATCTATTCGTGAAACTATACGCGCACTATCCGCTAACTTCCCTAATTTTGCCAACTATATGCTAGAGCATAAACCTGGCTTTCATATTAAGGTTGGAGATATTCTTCGTGAAGAATCTACTATTGATGAAGTAATCGGTAATAAAGATATTCATCTAATACCTGTAGTTGCCGGTTCTGGTAAAATAGGTATGATAGTTGCTGGGGCTTTCCTAATCTACATGACAGCAGGTGCTGCTGCAGCTGCAGGGCTACCTGCAGGTACTACCGCAGCTGCAGGTAGCGCCGCAGATATGTGGTCTTCTAGTATATTAGGCGGGGCTATGTCTGCTAGTGTGGGTGCCGTTATGGGTCAAATTGGTGTAGGTTTAGTAATGGCGGGTATTTCAGCTGTTCTATTCGCCCCACCAAAGCCAAAAGCTCAAAAATCTACAGAAAATACCCCAAATACTTATTTTAATGGTACTGTAAATACTATAGCACAAGGGCTACCAGTACCCATTGGGTATGGTGAGCTTATTATTGGTTCCGCTGTTGTAAGTGCTACAATTAGTATAGATAGTGTTGCTTGAACTATGACGGCTTTAGCAACTATATAGAGAACCCAGAGTCTACTAACACAATAGTGTATACCTATACCGAATATACGGGCAGGTTTAAAGCACCAGCAAGCCAATTCGCTATTGGTAGAACTAGTAAAAATTTTAATGCTACCTATGGTAGCGCAGTAGGTTCAGATGTTATACCAGAAGGAGGTGGGTTCATAATGAATACAGATTTAATTATTGGTAGTAGTGGTGGTGGAGGAGGTAAAGGTGGGGGAGGTAGTTATACTCCTGTAGAAAGCCCAGATACTCTTAAGTCTCAATCATTTGCGGAAGTAGTCGATCTATTATGTGAAGGTGAGATAGTTGGTTTAGTAGATGGTATAAAATCTATCTACATTAATAATATACCTATCCAAAATTCTGATGGTACTTTAAACTATGAAGAAAGTGGCTTCCAGTACTATTTTAGAACAGGTACTCAAGATCAGGACTATATTCCAGGTTTTGAAACTCCACAAGCTGAAATTCCAGTTGGAAGAGAAGTAAAGTTTTCTTCTCCGGTAACTGAACCTGTTGTAACTTCCGCCGAGGAAAATGTAGACTTTGTAAGAGTAACTATAGATATTCCTGCTTTAGTACACTATGCAGATAATGGTGATACTAATGGTTCAGAAGTACAATTTAACATCGATATAATTAAGAACGGTATTTCTATAACTAGTGCTATAAACAAAACAGTTATTGGAAAAACTACATCTAATTATCAACTTAGTTATCTTCTTGAGTTACCACGTACCCATGGGGTAACAAATGAATTCTTCTCCATTAAAGTAACAAAACTTACTAATGATTCTGCAACATTAAAGCTACAGAATACGTTAAAGTTTGCTAGCTTTACTAAGGTATCAAATACTAAGATGAGATACCCTAACTCAGCACTATGTGCTATGAGAATGGCTTCCTCTCAGTTTAACTCTATACCTAAACGCGGCTACCACGTAAAGTTACTAAAAGTAAAAATTCCTAGAAACTATAATCCAGAAACTAGAGTATATACAGGTATTTGGGACGGTACGTTTGAGGACTATGCTTGGACTAACAATCCTGCTTGGTGCTACTATGATCTTATTACTAATGAGCGTTATGGTCTAGGAGAATATATATCTGAGGATCTAGTAGACAAGTGGTCTTTATACACTATTGCTCAATATTGTGATGAATTAGTTCCAACTGGATTTAAAGACTCCAATGGTACTGATATAATGGAGCCACGCTTTACTCTGAATACTTATATTCAGGAACGTCAAGACGCTATAAAACTTTTATACGATATTGCTAGTGCGTTTCGTGGAATGATATACTGGACAAATGGTACTTTACATACTGAGCAAGATTCCTCTAGTAGTACTCCTACATTACAGTTTACTAATAGTAATGTAGTAGGGGGCACATTTACGTATTCAGGTGCTTCAAAGAAAGTTGTACATACTGCTGCATTAGTTACATGGAACGATCCTCAAGCTTTATACGAACAAAAGATTGAGTATGTAGAAGATAGACTAGGAATAGAGCGCTATGGATATAATCCTACCGAGATAATTGCTTTTGGATGTACTTCTAGAGGTCAGGCTGTTCGCGCAGGAAACTGGCTACTATATACTGAAAGAGTAGAATCTAATATTGTTAGTTTTTCCGCAGGACTAGAGTCTGTATATTGTACACCAGGTACTATTATAAAAATATTTGACGAAGCTTTAGTAGGTGTAGAATATAGTGGCAGAATAGTTTCCTCGCTCGCTAATACCATATCTCTAGATAGGGGAGTAACTTTAGCAACAGGAGAGACTTATTCTGTTAGACTAAGTATGCATAACACTGACTATTCTCCAACAGATGAAATTACTACCTCTGAGCAGATTGGTACTAATCTTTCGTATTATACTGAAACATTTAATATTACCGATGCCCCAGGTAGTTATGAAACTTTAACTCTATCTAGAATTCCAAGTAACTTATTAGCTGGAGCTACTTGGTCCATTTATAGTACTAGTTTAAATGAGAAACTATATAGAGTAGTTTCATTAAAAGAATCTGATAGTATTGGAGTTTATGAAATATCCGCAATGCTGCATAACCCCGATAAGTTTGCATTCATTGAAAATAATATCCAATTAGAAGAAAGAACTTATTCCACTTTATCTGTTCTACCTGAAGCAGTTAGCCTTGGAAGTATAGTATCCTCAAGTGGAACCTATCGTGATAGTTCTGACATTCTCAGAACTAGTCTAACCGTGGGCTTTTCAGCCGCATTATACGCATCTAGCTACACATTAGAAATTAAGCGTACTTTAGGTAACTGGGTAGAAGTATATACTAAGAAAGCTCAACTTAACTATACATTTTATGACTTATCTGCCAATGAAGAATATGCTATAAAAATAACTCCATTTAATATAGTTGGTAAAGCAGGTCCTAGTACTACTGCTTACGGATTTACTATTGATCATAATCCTGAAGCTGTTGGTAATTCAATGGTAACCAACTTTAAAAGTACTCTAAGGCCTACAGATTTATTATTAGAGTGGGATGCCTATCCAAGTATTGAGCAAGTAACTTATACTATTAGAAAAGGTGCTAGTTATGAAACCAGCTCAGAAGTGTATAGTAACATTACAGGTAGAAGTCAAGCTATTATCGAGAATACAGTTGGTACCTATACTTATTGGATTATAGCTGTATTTACTAGTGGAGACTATACTAATCCTACGAGATTAGATATTTATATTACAGACCCATTACCTGTAGTAGACGTTAGAAGTAGTGGAGAGTTAAACCAAAATAGTTTGGGGTGGGAATTTCAAGAAACTAAGGTCGGTACCTTAGAAACTGAAATATGGTCTAACTCTACCAATAATAGAGATTCTTCTACAAAACTTATTAGTTTAGCTTACCCTACATCAACTTATACACATACTGGACTAGAATCTGAACAAACAGTTTATTACTGGTTAAGGGTCAAGGATACTAGGGGTAATGCATCTATTTATTACCCATTTAGTAATGATAAAGGTTTAAAGGTAACTACTAGAATTGGTACCCCTGAAGTATTAGGATTAATAGCAGGTAGTATTACATCTTCAGAGTTACACGCAGATCTAAATGACGCATTAGATAGTGTAGATGAAGCTGTATTTGGTATAGATGGTGAAACAGATGGACTAATTGGAACCTATTCTGTAAAGATAGATTCTGGAGGTAAAGTAGCAGGCTATGGGCTATATAATGATGCCACAAGTTCCAGATTTATTGTGTCTGCAAATGAATTCGCCATTACTACTCCAGATAGTTCTTTAGATTTAATTGCTAGAAATACTACTTATGCCGTAGGTAAATGTGTTAGAGTATCAGACCCTCCTAGTACAAATATGGCTTATAAACACTTAATGTTAGTTTGTAAAAGCGCAGGAACTAGCCACCCAACTACACCAGTTAACTTAGCTGGAAAAGTACTAGGTAGTTTAGTATTTGATAATAATGTAACTTGGCAAGTAGCTAGTAGAGTACCAATTTCAGTATTTGCTACAGGTACATCAATTGACCAGACAACAGTGTACCCAGGTGTTTATATTGATGGTGCAACAATTCTGAATGCTACTATTAATAGTGCACAAATAAATGATGCAGCTATTACTACTGCTAAGATAGATAATGCAGCTATTACTACTGCTAAGATTGGTAAATATATTATCTCAGATAATTTTACTGGTGAGATTGTCAATGATGTAATAACTACTAAAGGTAATGGTGGTTGGGGTATTGATAAAGCAGGCAACGCTTACTTCACTAATGCTATTATTAGTGGGCAGATAACTGTTGGTAGTGGTTCTATAGTTCCTTATTCATATGTACAAAGTGGTCCTCCGGCTAATGCCACCGTAGGTGCAACTTGGGGATCAAACCTATTAAATCAGCCTACAGACTTATCCAACCTGATCCATAAAGGCACATTTGAAGATGGCTTGATGGGTGATTGGCCCGCCGCTGGTGTTGAGAATATCGTTGCTGGTACTCCGTTCCTGAGTAACCTCACAGTGAATGCGCGGGACACGGTAGAGGTAATACCTGCAATACCAGTGACCGCAGACGAGAGAATATTTGCGGCGGCGTGGCTCAGAACTGCCAGTTGCAATTACCCATTAACGCTCGGGTTCAAGTGCAAAACTGCGTCTGGTGTGAATCTCTGGATGAAG
>JFJP01022141.1_pt1 | contig 12318 bp, 11 predicted proteins | sample 431651 | NCBI WGS metagenome assembly JFJP01 (sample SAMN02602958, study PRJNA72255) | Microbial mat metagenome, whole genome shotgun sequencing project. | biome: fresh water; feature: sink hole; material: water; isolation source: purple microbial (photo- and chemosynthetic) mats found in... | reverse complement strand
TTCATGTTCCTGCACGCATTCTGACATCCGGACGCAAAATCATCCTCAGATTGTCAAAGAACTGGTTTTTCAAAAATCGGTGGATAGAATTCAGAATACACGTCTTTGTTTTCGGTAAATCCTATAGACTTCAGCATGTCTTTTAACTTGTCTTTCGTTATCATATTTTTATCCTTACAGCACTTATTGATTAAGGGATATAACCATTCATTATCAGCCAACTTTTTTTTGGCTTCCATTAGTTCTGTTTCCGTTACTATCACACGAGGTGAAACACGTCAAACGAAAAAATAAAGACCGCAAAATAACGGCTGCATTTTCGTTCACGATTATGTGAAGGGAAGATGGCAACTACAGGGAACGCTTGCGTTTACGTGAACATGAATAGAACGCTTGCGTTTACGTGAACATGAATATGAACGGTTATGCTTTCGTTCACGTAAATGTTCACGTAAATATTCGCGTTTACGGTAAAAAGTTTTCAGAATCCGAATCAGACCAGACCCTGATCCAGCATGGCATTCACGACTTTGACGAAACCTGCGATGTTGGCTCCTGCCATGTAATTGCCGGGCTTGCCGTATTCGGCAGCCGCATCAAGGCAGGTTTTGTGAATGCTCTTCATAATCAGTTTGAGACGTGCATCCACTTCTTCTCTGGGCCAGTTCAGCCGCATACTGTTCTGAGCCATTTCCAGACCCGAAACCGCAACGCCGCCGGCATTGGCTGCTTTGCCCGGGGCATATAGAATCTCTTTATCCAGAAAGATATTAATGGCTTCGGGAGTAGAAGGCATGTTCGCGCCTTCGCATACTAATTTGATACCGTTGTTGATCAGGTTATACCCGTCTTTTCCGGTGATTTCATTCTGGGTAGCACAGGGAAATGCACAGTCCGCACGGTGATTCCACAGAGGATTACAGTCCAGCGTCGAATCACTTTCCGTATAAACCGCCTGAGAATATTTATCCACATATTCTTTTATTCTGCCGCGGCGGATATTTTTGAGCCTTTTCACAAACTCAAGTTTGTTTTTGTCTATGCCTTCTTCATCGTAAACATAGCCGGACGAATCAGAAAGCGTCACTACTTTCGCGCCGCTTTCTATGAGTTTTTCCACGGAATACTGGGCTACATTCCCGGAACCTGAGACTATGCAGATTTTGCCCTGAAGCGAATCATTCCGGTTAGCGAGCATTTCCGAGGCAAAATACACACAGCCGTACCCCGTGGCTTCGGGACGTATCAGACTGCCGCCCCATGCCAGACTTTTGCCGGTCAGCACACCTGTGAATTCGTTTCTCAGTTTTTTGTACATGCCGAAGAGATAGCCGATTTCTCTGGCTCCCACGCCGATATCGCCCGCCGGAACATCGGTATTCGAACCGATATGCCGGAACAGCTCTGCCATGAAACTTTGGCAGAAGCGCATGATTTCATTATCGGATTTGCCTTTGGGATCAAAATCGGACCCGCCTTTGCCACCGCCCATGGGCAGAGTAGTCAGAGCATTTTTAAATACCTGTTCGAAAGCCAGAAATTTAAGTATGCTCAGATTGACCGAGGGATGAAAACGCAGACCGCCCTTGTATGGACCGATAGCACTGTTCATTTCGATTCTGAATCCCCGGTTTACCTGCACATCGCCTTGATCATCCATCCAGGGAACCCGGAACATGATAACGCGTTCCGGCTCTGTGATGCGTTCCAGAACCGCTGCCTGACGATATTCGGGATGACGTTCCACCACAGGCTGAATGGTTTCGACCACTTCCCTGACAGCCTGATGAAATTCTTTTTCTCCAGGGTCTCTGGATTTTATGGTTCTCAAAATATCTGACATAAAAAAACCTCCTGTTAAGTTAGTTAATTGGGTGAGAGGTCAGGGTGAGAGACATCATCGCAGAGGGGCATTATCGCCGGCGCGCATCTCACCTCTCACCCCTTACCTCTCACCCCTTAAAAAAGCCAATTTTTCCTGAGTCTCCACTCCGGCATAAAGCTCATTGTCACAAACCCACATCAGGCGAATGTCTCTGTCTTTTTCCAGATAGTGCAGCATCCATGCGATTTCGGCAGGCAATCGGGTTTCAACAAGCAAAACTAATGTTGCCTCAGGCAAAGCCTGCAAATATCGGTACTCATAAAGCTGGCTTATGCCATGACGGATCTGATAATGGGCATTTTCCGGTGTCAGCGATTTTATTTCAAAGATATAGGGATGATTGTTCACCCGTGCAGCCAGATCAATCAGACGGTTGTACCGCGGCAAAGCTCCTGCTCTCCGCAACCGTTGAGCCGCAAAATTGACAAGAGCATTGTGAGCCTCATTTGCGCGTTCCATATCAGCCTGTCTTTTTATAACCGTCATTCCTGCCACGGCTGTTTTTGCCCGGTTTTCAACAGCTTCATAATCCTTGAGATCGCTGATTCCGGGCATCAGGGCTTCATTATCCTGAAATCTGATCAAAGGCAGTTTTTCAGATAAAAGCCGGTATCGTCCGGATGTCTTATCCAAAACAGACAGCGATTCAAGCCAGTTCAGAACTGTTGTGACACGGCGGGTCATGATGCGGTCGGAAGCATCTTCGGTAACGCGTGAGATAAAAGCTTTCAATTCAGCCTTTGTCACTCCCGGGGGATGACTTTGATTGAGATCATTCATCCGCTCGAAAAACGGAATCACCCGCTGGAATATCCTGATATTGAAAACAGCCGCTGCCAGCAATGTCTCCTGTTTCTGCGGCGAAGCTCCGACAAACTCTCTGCCCCCGGGAGTCAGTCCTGAACTATTTTGCTGCTTCTGTATAAAACCGAGAAGTTCCGCGGCATTTCGGTAATAATATCCCTGACGGTCAGACCTGCCTATGTATCGTCCTATCCCTTGAAGTTTATACTCCCCTTCTTTTACAGCTTTGACCGTGAGAACCGTATCCTCAAGCACAGCGGCTTGCGGAATATCTGAACCGGGTATTTTCATAATTTGTTTCGACTCATCAGTTAAAAGGTACGAGGTTCGAGGTACGGGGTCAGAGGTTTCTCTCGCCCCGAACCCCGAAGCCCGTACCCCGCCCCTCAATCATCACACACTGAGACGATCTGCCGTCAATTTTAAGCGTAAAGGGCTTTTCAAGCCTGACATGCCGCAGATAGCCTGTTTCTTCAACCGCGGGCAGTCCGCGGACCCATTCCCAGTCAAACCGCTCATTTGCAAGTCCTTCGGTCACAGTGACATAATGAATCCCCAGAGAGGTGATGTTCTGGAAAAAATGAGACCCCTGAGAAGGATCTGCCCTGAGTTTTTCATTCCTGATCTCAATGATTGCTGTCACGCCTGAAATATCTCGCCACTGTACCGGAATCCCGAGCCAGCGGTCCGAGGAACCCCATCGTCCGGGTCCGACCAGCAGATAGGGACGCTTTTCCCTGACTAAGCCTGAATTCAGTTTTCCGATCTCTTCTGCAATCCTTATCGTTGCCTCGGTCCTGAAGTCATCGGGTTTGACATAGACAATATCTGCAATGGATTCGTTTTTCCCGTTTCCCAGAGCCTGTTCGGAACAGCAGAACGCCGCACTGATATCATCGGGACTTATTTCCACCTCGAACCTGTCTTCGTCCGTGACCATGGGACGCAACTGAAGAATATAGAAATCGTTTTTCTGCTTTTTGTCGGAACTGAGATTGACCGAGAATTCTATTTCCGCAGGACAGCCCATTCCTTTCCGTGCAAGCCCCAGAAAATCACACAGAAGTTCTGCCAAAGGAAATGTCTTGTATTTAAGCACCGAAGCAAAAGTCATCACCTTGGGTCCCGGGAGATAACCCGAATCGCGGATCCTGTGTTCCTCAGGCAAATATGTTCCGGCAAGCGTCTTTACGGGAAACTCTGCTTCAGCCTCATCTACTTCCCGTTTTTCCAGATTGGAATATTGCCGGAAATTCAGATCATCGGGATAATTTTTCACCCTGAGCGCATAAAAAAATCGCTGGGTGTGCTTCAGAATATCGTCAACCGTTGAAAACTGAGGCATAATATTCGGATATTTGGGAGAAAAGCGCAGGTTTTTTTCTCCTTCCACAACAGTTCTGCCCATTCCGAGAGCAATATGGGCAATGCCTTCTTCGGCTTTCATGGGGGAAACCGGGTAGAAATTATGGGACTGTGCCACGCCGGAGACGGCAGGATAAAAATAGTCGCCGTATTCCCCGCCCACGAGCTGCTGAACAATCACTGCCATTGCCTCTTCCTGCGGCTGATTCGAAGTGTTTCTGGCAAAGGCTTTGGGGCTTTCGTAATACGTGGAGGCATAGACAAGTTTGACCGCAGTGACAAGATGCCTGAGTCTCATGGAAATATCAGGATGGTTGTTGGGGATCATATAGGTATTATACATACCCGCATAAGGCTGAAACTGGGCATCTTCCAGCAGACTGGATGAACGCACGGACAAGGGATGTTTCACCTGTTTCAGAAAGACTTCGAGATCGCTGACTAACCAGTCCGGCATCCGGGCATTTGAAAATTTCTCTGCCACTTCTTTGTCGGCAAATCCGTCGCCGGAAAGATATTTGAGCTTATTTTCGCTGACAAAAGCCTCAAAGCCCTCGGTAGTTATCACCAGCGTCTGGGGGATTTTGATATTGATCTCAGAATATTTTTCATAGATTTTCGGATTCTGATGGAGCAGTGCCGAGATAAAAGCCAGCCCCCGGGCTTTTCCGCCCAGCGAGCCTTTGCCGATTTTGACGAAATCCATCACATCGGCATCGAAAGTATGGGGTTTGAATACGGCAACAACGCCTTTTTGCCGCCATTTGCGGAGTTCATGGATATTGGAAATGATATATTGCCGCATTTCGCCGACATCTTTGAAATCAGAGGCACGAACCTCACGGAACTGAGAAGCCAGCGCGATTTCGGACCTCCCCATGATCCAGTTGGAAAAATGATTGCGCGTGGCATGATAGACAAGACTTTCATCCGGTATTTTCGCAGCCTGCTCCCCGAGCGAGCGCAGGTCCGAGGCACGGGCAATTTCTCTGCCGTCAGGCATCCGGAAAATAAAATTCCCGAATCCGAGATGAGACAGAAAGAAATCATGGATTTCCGACAGAAGATTCGGCGCGTTTTTGTCTAAAAACATAGCGGGAATTTTTTTTGCCTTTTCTCTGTTTGCAGTGTCTGAACTCAGCAGCAGAAGAGGCAAATCCGGAATCTCTTTTCTGATATGGGAAAACAGAAGAGGACCCGCATCGGGGTCTAATTTGCCTTGTCTGGGAAAGCGGGCGTCCGAGATAATCCCGAAAATGAATTTACGGTATTTCTCGCAAAGAAACATGGCTTTTTCATAATTTTCGGCAACCAGAATTTTGGGTCTTGCGCGCATTTTAAGGAGCCGATGGTCTTCGTTCAGCCCTTCTCCCAGCACAGTCTGAGTCTGCTTCACGATTTCTTTGTAGATCAGCGGCAGAAAAGAGGAGCGGTAAATCGGAGAATCCTCGACCAGAATCAGCACCCTGACCATTGCCCGCTGAGTATCGGCTTCGGCATTGAGCCGGTCTTCGGCATTTTTCACCAGCGCGAGCAGAAGATCGGAATTGCCGGACCAGATGAAAATATCGTCAATGCCGCCGCAGTTTTTGTTTTCCGGGAGCGGATAAACGCCTCTGGCTCCGTGCGCGAGGAGAATCACCGGCATATTCGGCCGGATTTTCTTGATTTCCAGCCCAAGTGAAAACCCGTCCATTTCATCAAGATGCGGCATAGTCAGCACCATATCGAATTTTCTGTGATGCAGAAGTGTCAAAGCCTGCAATGCCGAGGATGTCCGGGTTACACGCGGGGGATGGCTCAGATTCAGTCCGCTGTATTCGTTGATGATTCTTGAAGCAAGACTTCCGTCCTCCTCCATGATGAAGGCATCGTAGGGACTGGAAACCAAAAGAATATCGCGGATCTTGACCGCCATCAGTTCGTGAAATATCTTGAAATGCGAATAGAATTCGCTGGGCAGATTACTGCTTTTTGCAACCATTGTTCAGTTACCGGCTGTTTTTTTAACACAATTTTTTGTTTAGGAGTTAAGCAGTTGCATGATTTTTAATCGCTGACGGACACCGATAAACGCCGATTAATCAGGAAAATAAAATCAAGTGCGTAACTCATATTTGTTATTACATTTTAGGGAATACACCCTGCTTCTATGAGAAAACATCAGTTACATTGCTGTTTGGCATTTTTTTTAATATTTGGCAAATAATTTTTCTGTTTTTACAAAATTGTCCGGACGGATATTTGAACCGCCGGATTTCAGATTCTTCGGTATTTTCAATTTTTTTATTTTATTTTCAAATTATTATAATAGAGAAAACAGGATCGGATGCCGGCAGGGTGCGTAAAAAATTTCCGAATATCCTCATGTCAATTTCCGCGACGGTTACGAAAAAATATCCGACACCTTTTTAAAAGCTGCCGAATCTCCGGCAAGTAGAAAATTTCTACCCTTTGAATACACCTCCCACCGTATTGACCTCCTTTTTTTTTCTGATAAATAAGCAATCAAGGTTTCCGAAACCGGAACCCGGCATTTTATCGTAAGAAAAAAATGCGTTCTGTGTATTTCAATATTAAAGGGAAAAAACAGATCGCTTTGGAAAACACAGCAATTTCAAACATGAAGGGGGTCAGCCATGAACATCGCACAAGCTCCTTTTATATGCAGTAAGCACTTTTGGGTCGCCATTGATAAGGACAGCAGAGCGGATCACGGGTCATCCGGGAAAGACCTGTCTGTCTCCCGAGGCGCTCTGTCCCTTCTGGCACAGGATTTACTGAGTTGTCTGGCACCGTTTGCTTCAGTCATTGCAACAGGCGCGAGGGGACAGAATCTTTTCGGTCAGTATCTCATGGGACTGAAACAGCAGCCCGAACTGGAGCATCTGCCCGTTGATTCGCTGGAACAGGTTTTTTTACAGGCAATCAACCGGAGACTGCTTCTGCCTCATCCCGAAGTGTTCGGACTTTTTTATATCAATCCGGTATTTTCCGATTTTCTCAGAACATTTTGGAACACTTCGCGAAGAGAAGAGATACGCCATGGAGTTGAAAGGGCATTTCTGGAACATTATACCGAATTGGGAGCGTATATGACCGAACTTGCACTGTCGGAACAGCCTCGCAAAAGACGGCTGGGACACACTCTTATCCGCCTGGAATATGAAAATCTGACTGCGGCAATGAATCTGGCATTGGATGCAAAAAAGTCTGTGTTGAATATCTGTGCGGCGATTTTTGCCCATCCGGACAGAACCAGACGAAATGAAACGGGAAAGACAATTTCAGAAAAACTCAGGAACTATTCTGATGAAGAACTGTCCCGTGAAACCGGCGCGGATTTCGTTGTCGTGATGAACCGGATTGCGGCACGGCAGATGGAACTCGGACAGTACGCGGATGCCGAAAAATCCTTTCAGACCGTCTTATCTCTGCTTGATAATCTGACCGTTCTTGATGAGCAGCAGAAAGCCCGGCTCAGATTCCCGGTTCTTAGCAATCTGGGAAAAGCCGCGGCCAAACAGTGTCTCTGGCAGCAGGCAGAAGAATATCTCAGGCAGGCACTGGGCATCGGCAATGAATTCAGCAGCAGGCATGATCGCTCCCTGATTTTCCACAGGCTCGGAATAGCGGCACTTGAGCAGCGGCACTGGAAAGAGGCTCAGGACTATTTTTTGCAGGCTCTTGAAATCTTTATTATCGCTAACAATCATTATGCTCAGGGTATCATACTGAAAAATCTCTTCCGCGTGTGGAAAGCCTCCGGAGAAAATGCGGAACTTCCGAAAGCTGTTGCCGGGGTTCTGGGCTGGAGTGCCGGGAGCGTGGAAAAACTCTTTCAAGAGCATGGAAAAGAATTCCGAACATGAAAGCTGCAACAATCGCTTTTGCCTCTCGTTCCCAAGCCCCGGCTTCACTGCCATTAAGTTAAGCGCGAAATCGGTTCATCCGGAGTGCAAAAATTGTATTTTTGCAAAGAGGGCTGTGCAAAAATACAATTTTTGCACTCCTCCTCCCGCCTTACTTAACGGCATTGAAGCCCCAGCTTGGGAACGTCTGAATCCGCATTATATATTTTTTCTATACCAATCATCCCCGCTATTGAAATAATCGAATTGACAAGCTCCGATATCTGCCGTAAATATTGCAGATATTCATATCGGATATATCATAACTATTTAAAAATGAAAGGAAGATACAAATGAAGTACGGCGCGAGAAATACGGTCAAAGCAAAAGTCAAATCTGTCAAAAGCGATGAAATCATGTCTTTGGTGAAATTCGATGTCGTGAATCCGGGAGAAATGGCCTCGGTTCTGACCACCGAATCCGTGAAAGAACTGAACCTCAAAGCGGGCGACGAGGTTCAACTGATTATCAAGGCAATTCATGTTCTTCCGATCAAGGAGTAACGCTGACAATGTTCAAAAACATCTTTGCCGACCGCTGGGGAATCATCGCGGTCGGCGCGGTGATAGGCATTCTTGCCCCGATATTGCAGAAATTGGGCAATCCGGGCAATATGGGAATCTGTGTTGCCTGTTTCGAGAGAGATATTGCAGGCACTTTGGGATTTCATCGCGCAGACGTTGTTCAGTACATGCGGCCTGAAATTATCGGATTTGTTATAGGTTCTTTTATCGCAGCTTTGATTTTCAAGGAATTTCAGGCACGCGGCGGTTCGGCTCCCTTTGTGAGATTCATATTGGGAGTCTTTGCCATGATAGGGGCATTGGTATTTTTGGGATGCCCCTGGAGAGCCATGCTGCGGCTTGCCGGAGGAGATTTCAATGCAATATTCGGCGTTTTGGGGTTGATTTCCGGTATCTGGATCGGTACAATTTTCTTCAAGAGAGGCTATAATCCGGGCCGGAGTCATAAAAGTCATAGCTCCTCAGGCTGGCTGATGCCTTTGACGATGACTGGCTTTCTGGCATTGATGCTGATATTTCCGCAGATCAAAGATCAGCCTCAGAGCGGAATCCTTTTCTACAGCATGAAAGGACCGGGTTCTATGCACGCGGATATCTTTATTTCTCTCGGCATAGGACTGGCGGTCGGATTTTTAGCTCAACGAAGCCGCTTCTGCACCATGGGCGCGTTCAGGGATTTGATATTGTTCAGACAAATTCATCTGTTCAGCGGTCTGATCAGTCTGCTGATTGCCGCCTGTGTCACGAATCTGATTCTGGGACAGTTCAAAACAGGATTCGAGGGACAGCCGGTTGCCCATACTCAGCATGTCTGGAATTTTGCAGGCATGATGCTGGCAGGACTTGCTTTTGCATTAGCCGGCGGATGTCCGGGCAGACAGTTGTTTTTGACTGGAGAAGGAGACGGAGACGCGGCAGTCTTTGTCTGGGGAATGATTGTCGGGGCTGCTTATGCTCATAATTTCGGTCTTGCCAGTTCTCCCAAAGGAATCGGACCTTATGGAATCGAAGCGGTTGTTATCGGGCTGGCGGTCTGTGTTTTCATCGGATTTACCATGAGAGAAAAGTAGCAGTAGTACGATTTTGCAAATCGTCTTGTTTATAAAACGATTTGCAAAATCGTTTTACTACGGATTTCAAAAGCACAAGTTATGTTGGCGGGCATTATACTTTCTGCTTGACATAAGAATTTTATTCTTTTAGTCTTCAGAAATGACAGACCTAAAGATTCATAACCCATTGCCGAATTTTGAAAAGGCGGACATTGCTCCGGAAAAATTTTATGAGTATTCCATGAATCCGGATAATATCGGCAATCAGAAAAAATGGATGGCTTTTGAAAAAATCGGTTACAGGATTCATAATCCGAAAGAGCGTCAGTATGCAGCTCGGGATATAATCAATCAATTAAGAAACCGCATCCCCTATGCCCCGGCTATACCGAATAAGGCGGCGCTGTACGGGCAGCGTTATAAAGTATGTGTACAACTCATTGGACCTGAAGGAAAAACCGGCATACTTGTTACAATCTGGCAAATTGAAACAAAGGAAAATATTCCCCGTCTTATAACCAATTGGCTGGAGGTACATAATGAATAATATAAGTATATATAGCATCATTCAAAGTCTCACAGATATTGAAAGCGATTTCTCTGATCGGATTATTCCGGCAGGAACGACGGGAACTATTGTAGAATGTTATGAAAATCCGGAAGCTTATGCAGCAGACTTGGCGATACCGGACAAAACTGCGGCGGGCGGCTTTGTCTATGAAAATGTGATGTTGAAGCCTGACCGTTTTGTTGTTATCAGCGATGATATCCGTTTTACTCAAGGGGCTATGTCTCGGAAACTATTGCCGGACAGACCGGCAATAGTCATCTGAAAACGATTTGCAAAATCGTTTTACTACCGATAGGCAGTATAAATCAAGGAGAATGAAAAGATGAGCGAATGTATTGATGCCAGAGGACTTTCATGTCCCCAGCCGGTTCTTCTGACCTTGCAGAAAATAAAACAGACATCCGGCGGAGAAATCGAAGTGCTGGTGGACAATGAAGCCAGCCGGGAGAATGTGGCGCGTGCCGCTTCCGGTCAGAAATGGAATGTTGCAAAAGAAGAAAAAACAGGGAGTGAATACCGGCTGGTATTGAAACGCCAATGAATTTTTTCAAGAAATTATTCGGAAAATCCCCGAAAGAAGCAGGAGTTTCGGCACGCGGGATGATTGTGTTTCATCATACAGCGGAAGTCATTGCCGCTGAATCCCTGTTAAAACAGGCAGGCATGGAGGTTCAGGTCAACCGGCATTGAGAACCGGCTGCGATATGGTGATCGAATTTCCTCTGATTTCGGAATTGGAAGCGATCCGAATTTTGAATCAGGCGAAAATCACTCCGATTCAGGTAGTCACGGTTGAAGATCCGCTACTGGAGCCGGTTTCTCTGTTTCATGTCAAAGACTTCGGAGATTATCTCATGGTACGCGCCGCGAACATGAAAATCACTGTTGCAAAACACAATCAGGAAATTGTGAATATCTCCGGCGGAGGCTGTCCTGATGTGCCGTATCTTGCAGAAGTTATGGTCGGCAAAAGTCTTCTCTCTGCGCCCGAACCCCGGACAATGGGCAAAACCCTTTGCGGTTATGCGCTTCAACTCGCATACAAGGAAATTATCCGTCAATGTCATGGCTGATTGTCGGCACGGTTCCGTCTGAAAATTTTCCGCTCACAGAAGGTACTTCTCAGGGTGGGAGAAGAGCGGATTAAAATCGCCAGAGGCACGCCCGCGCTGATTGCCGCAGCCTGTGCAACTGCCGATGTTCTGAGCATAGAGCATCCCCGCGCCCTGCTGGTAGGAGATACCGGCAAGGGAGAGGGAAGCCGACAACTCTATGACTACCTTGCAGACAGCGCAGATAAGCGTTCTGAAAACGGGTATTCTTTTCACTATCTTTTTCCGGATGTGATGCGGCACAATCAGATTTTATGGAAAATAGAATCACTATCGCTCAAGCCCATGCTGGTGGCTGATGCGGGCTATATGTACGCGGCAAAAATGAGCGGCTTTGCCTCGTCATACACTCTGTTTACGCCGGATGTCGGCGAGATGGCATTTCTGGCAGATTCCCAAGCCCCGCATCCATTTTATACACGAGGCTTTCTGCTTCAGGATGAAAATCAAGTCCCTGATTTGATTCAACAGGCATACACGGATGGAAATGCCGCGCAGTATCTCTTAGTCAAAGGACAGCAGGACTATGTAGCTTGTGAGGGTGAAATCATCGGAACCGTATCAGAACCCTGTGTTGCGGCAATGGAGCCTATCGGCGGCACCGGCGACACACTGACCGGCATTGTGACTGCATTTCTCATGGACGGGTATTCTGTAAGCGATGCTTGTATGCTTTCTGCCCGTGCAAACCGGCTGACGGGTTTTTTCGCAAATCCCAGCCCTGCATTTTCAATTCAGGAGTTATTGCCTTTTTTATACAGGGCTGTAGAAAGCGTTTTAAATGAGAAATGCAAAAATAGAGCGTAGCGAGTTTTTTTGCATATAAATCAGGAGCGGAGCGCAACGGTTTTCTGCACCGCATATTTCAGAAAATTCAGCAGGGTGCAAAAAAACGCTGCGCTCTATTTTTGCACTCCGGATTTATGAAACTTTTCGATCTGCCGAAATGACATAATATCTCTCCCCTTTCTGATTTAATGCAAGAAGAGAATAGCCCGGCAATTTATTGCCGGGGATAATTTATTGCCCGGAAATTTATGCCGGAAAAAAATCTCAACCCACACCCGGCAATGAATTGCCGGGCTATTTTCAGA
>JFJP01001066.1_pt1 | contig 12318 bp, 14 predicted proteins | sample 431651 | NCBI WGS metagenome assembly JFJP01 (sample SAMN02602958, study PRJNA72255) | Microbial mat metagenome, whole genome shotgun sequencing project. | biome: fresh water; feature: sink hole; material: water; isolation source: purple microbial (photo- and chemosynthetic) mats found in... | reverse complement strand
AGCAAATTCACCATGTAATTTCTTAGCATGACCTTCATAAACTTTTGCAGCCTGTTCGGGAGTATCGAAAACTCCTAAAAATTTAGGCTTTCCATTTATCATTATCCTTGCTTGCCACCCATTCCTCTTTCTCGTAACACCTTTGAATCCAGAAATGCTATCCACCCTCGTTTTCATATTAAACATATTTTGTTGATGCGTACAAGGTCTTAAATTCCCCCATCTATTATCGCTTCTATTACCATTGATATGATCTATGTCAATGGATGGAAAATTTCCTGTCATATACAGGAAAGCTAATCTATGGGCCAAATAAAATCCCCCTACCCTAACCTGCACATAACCTTGTACATGAGTAGTTCCTGCAACATCCCCTACCATAACCCCACCTACTGCGACCAACCATGTGAATACTCCAGTCTCCGGGTCATAGTGCAGTACTTGCTTTAATTCTTCCTGCGTCAATTCTTTCATTGGATTCTCCTTACTTAACTTCGTCATCAGGGAGTTGTTCAGTTCCTACAGTTTCTACCTGCAAACCATCCCAACAATAGAACTTTCTCAACCATTTATCCGTTGGATCGACCCGCCCATAGTGAAGGTAGGCTTGACAAACAGCGTGCATCTCGTTCCATAAACCGGCGAATCTACGGTCAACACCAGCACAGTGAATACCATCGCACCATGCTGTATTGATGGGCGAGAAGGTTTTCATTTCTTCCCATGCTTTTATCATGGTTGCTTTTACATCCGTTGCCATAACTGGATGTATTTCATCTAACACCGAACATTGACCCCCGGCTAATAACCAAACAGCCTGACATAGGAAGTTAGCATCCCTAGACAATGCTCCTTTATGCATTAAATGAACATCACAAAGCCTTACTGCATGTTCATTACCGTAAGATTCCCCCAAACTTCTGAGATACTTAGCCAAATCAGTTCTTGTCAATTTCTTGAAAAACATCAGCTTCTCTAAAGCTGCCATTGACATAATCGTATCTTGCTCACCTATACCATCCTCCAAGATTTCACAGGCTTCTTCATGACTTTCACCACCATACTTGTACAAATAAGCTAACCGATTAGACACCATGCCAGAATAGATATAGCTATGGCCTCCTGTCTTAGCATCCCACCAATTCGGAACAGAGCATATCCTAACAATCTCTGCTGCTAGTTCAATCAAGTGGGTATCTGCCTTGCACAGATGCGTAAAGTTCCTAGCAACCCGTTCCATGACTGCTACAGAATTACCATCTTCTGCACTGCCAATCAAGATTCTACGAGCCAATCTAAACCTTCCACCGTCCTGTGTCATCGTGTCAAGATAGAACATCCACCTTATTGCTTCCTGCACTTTTCTCAAACGAATCGTCTTCACCAATCCAGACAATGCTTGAGAGAACGTAGGTCTTCCAGAAGATACCCAAGTCTTATCAGTCCTGTAAACACCCAACTGTATCAAGTGCTTACAATCACCCTCCTTTTGAAAAGCCGTGCAACTACACCTTCTTTTCAACAAATCAATGTCATACTTACTATCACCAGAAAATGAAGTTAATTGCAAATAACGATTCATCAGCTTGTCCCTCAAAGGAGTATGTGGAAGTGTTTATTCTACGACAACTACTTTTATTTGTCAAATAATAAAGGCCACACTAAGGTTTATCTTAATGTGGCCCTTGAAAGAACCGAACCAATAATCAATTACTCATCATCTGTTTCTGGGACTTCAGCCTCGACTGCTTCTGCGGCTTCTACATCTGACTCTGGCTCTCGACTATCCTCAATCTCACCACCAGCGGCAATGTAATCTGCTACATCAATACCAGATGCAATCCTTACTGTGTACTGACATTTAGCGACATACTGCAAAGCCTTAGCTGCCGAGTTACTCTTAACAAGGGTTACTGAATTTTCGTCCTCAACCCTATAAATTCTCATTGCCATACCGTAAACCCTCCAAGTGTATTGGCTACAGTTTTCTAATTCTTTCTGTAGCCAAAGTAGAAAATCACTCTTCTTCAGCATCATCGGGTTCTTCGATAACAGTTTCATCCGGTTCGTCTGACGGATTCAGAGCCACCTTAAACTGCTTACCGGGTTTGAACCGAGGAGCTACATGAGCCGGAATCGTAATCTTCTGCTGCGGGTCTTGCGGATTGGTACGGACTACCTCCTGCTTATCAACTGCAAGGAACGTCCCAAACCCTAACAGAGCAACCTGCTTGCCTTCCATCAAAGCTTCAATCACAGACTCCTCAAAGGCGATAACCACCATTTCAGCAACCTTGGCTGAAATGGCTGCATTCGCAGCCATGATCTTTTCACGAATATGGCCGGACAACTCCTTTCGTGAAACTTTGACAACCTTTGCTTCTGCCTTTTTAGAGGGCTTACCTTCGGCAGGAACCTCTGGCTCTTTTGCAATTTTCTTCTCAGGGGTTTCAACTTTGGCAGGGGTTTTGATAACACTTTTGCCCGTTGGAGTCGTTACCTGACTGGTTTTCTTGATCATCACATCACCTCAATACTCTCATGGTTACAGACAAACTATGCAATTAACTGCAATCCTATCAATTTGGGGTTTAGGCCCAACAACTTCACAGAACCTAAACCCCTAGCCTTTCATTCCTCTGGCAGGGTAGCTTCAAGCACCACGTCAGGGAATACTTCACCAAAGACTTCCAAAACTTCCTCAGCCGCCTTGCCGGTCATCAACTCCTTCAGAGTAGGCAAGTTCTTCAACTTCGTACCTGACAGGAAATCCAGAGCAATGTGTTCCAGAGCCACCGTGTCAACAGTCGTTCCAGTTTCATGCTTGGCCTTATCCAAAGCTGCCTTAACCGTTTCCTTCTGATCCGGGTGGACTTTGAACGTCATGGTCGTAACAGACTTCTTAACTTCATCAACCTTAGCTGCGGTCTGCGTTGCAGGAGCATCGCCACCAGCTACGGCATTAGCCGACTTCTGCTTAATGTACTCCTGCAATTGCAGGGTAGTCATATCCTTGGCGTATCCAACCCATTCATCAACATTCTCAGGGCTGAGGATACCGGCCAATTCCTTCAACTTCGTCCAACCAAGGTCAGACACCTTTGACCAAGGAACTCCAGAGTTCACCAAGCCATTGTAAATCGAAATCAGGTACATTGCCTTGCGGTACTGAATCCCACACTCCGTTTCAACATAGGCCCGGAAGTTTTCGTAGGACTTGTCCATGTACCAACCCTGAGCTTGGATGGAGGACAAAACACCACCCAACATGAAATAGTCCTTATCAATACTATCAAGCAACTGCGGCACCAACTTGAAGGCTTTTTCTTCCTTCAAATTCTCAACCTGATGGGCGACATTCACAATCAAGTCATCAGCTTCAACCGAAGGAGCCGAAGACGTATCAGGCTTTTCTTTCACCTTCACCTTGGGCTTCGTTGCAGGTTTTGCCAATTCCTGTTCTTCTTCCTCAACGGCTTCTTGCTCAGCCTCACCAGTAACTTCTTGCTCTTCTTGCCCTTCCTGCTCTACTTCCTGCTCTTCAACTTCTTGTTCGAGTTCCTCAGCCTTATCTGGGGTCGTGGCTGGTTCTTTCTTCGTCACACCTTTCATTAGCTTCATCGTCGGTGACTTCGATTGTTGCGTTTGGATTGCCATTCAACTCACCTCAATATACTGGTTAAAATTAAGTAGGGCTTAACCCTACTATTAGGGTACGGAAAAGCGATTTGTTTGTCAAATGTTATTTACAGCACTTGTAAACACATTCTTGAAATTTAATCTCTTGACCGTTTCCAACTGGGTCTTCGGAAATGGTACACCTAGACTTACCAAACCTAACATCGCCAATCCTACAGCATCAGCAATGTTATTCGTTTCAGATTGATAATTCCAATTTTTCAAAATGAACATCATCATAACATCCTTCGGGGAATTACCTTTCCCTGTCACAAACTTCTTCAAGGTTGTTGCAGCTACATCAACATACAGGACATCTTCTTGCCAAAAGAAATACCGGAGCAGTGAACCTAATTGCACCAGACTGATTGCCGTGGCCTTGCTCCCAATGAACATATCTTCAATCAAGATTACAGAGGGTTGGTACTGCTCCCGTATCTCCACAATCTGAGTGATAATCCTTTGAATCTTAACAAAGACCCCGCCCGTTATGTTGGGGGGCATGTTAATCTGGGTAGCAAACACTACTTCCTTTTGACGATTAACAATGGCTACCCCTGTATGCATCATACTAGGATCAATGCCCATTGAATATAGTTCTTTCATAAATCACCCCGCTCACACAACAATTTTACCACTATGCTTTGGATTACCGTTCTCCAACCAAGTCAACGTGGACATGTAACTTCCAGAAAAACAATGAGATATAGCAGGACACATCTGCGCCCGTTTCGTAAGGCCATTACTACAAATTCCACAAGGCAAACCTACTGAACCCTCCTCCTTTTTCATCCTTCTCCATGTTGTCAATACCCTTGCCTTGGCTAGAGGAATTTCAAGTATATCATCACACCTATCTACTGTAAATTCTTTGAAGGGTGAAAACGGCATATCTGCCTGACCTGCATCCTTCATCGCATTGTCTTTAAACCCATACGACTTGGACATGTAGAGTATAACAGCCTGTGCTACATTGATACGTTCTTTTTCTGGTAGGTTTGAATTCTCCACCAACCATAAGTACAAGGCAGTACGATATTTGTGTTCTGCCAGCGGTGCAATTAACTTCTTGTGTATATCCTTATCCATTGTTTTCAATTCTAACAACCTTAACTTCATTTCTCCAGTGTCTACAAAAGCATCTATGCTCCCTGATACACCAGAGACACTATCCTTAACGACCACCTCATCATACACCCATTGATGCCCATAACCACACCTAGCACAAGATACTTTAGGCACCTTGCCCCATTTTGAGTGCATAGAATTGCAAACACCACACCTCCAATACCCAACAACATGCTTCCTTAGCCAATCATTGCGTATTCTTTTCTCAACATCCCGCCCTATGTCAAAAGTGATTTGAAGGGCTGCTCCCAAAAATTGTTTCTTTAGCTTTATCAATCCCAAATCAAAGAATGCCCATTCTCTAGGACAAAACTCAACATCTTTGAACAAATCAGAGGCGTGAATATCCCCTTTATCTCTAGGTTCTTCCCAACTCGTAGCCGATTCATGAATCATTAACTTGATCGAACTGTTCTTCTTCACATCTTTCAATATTTTCATTTCCATGCATCCTTTCTTTTAGGTGGGACTAGGACTTCATCTAGGGGTAATCCCCCTTTCATTCTTTGCTTCAAACAATCCAGAGTTATCCCTAAATCATAAGCCCATGTCCTAGCTGGCTTACTTACTCCATTGAGTTCAAGAATCTTGTCCTCAAACTTGTTCTGATGCTTCCTATGGCAACATATCATTTTTCCAAATCCTCCAGTCTTTCAACCATATCAGAAAAAAGATGTTCTGGGATACAACACCATCTTTCTCGTTTCTCAGACTTACCTATTTCATTGACAAATTGAAATGATAACACAGGAGTCTTCCCAGTTTCCAAAGCTTCTTGGTAGATTTTCAGCAACCAATCCAGTTCTAGTTTCAGGGACTTTCCCGATGACGTTTTGTTCTCCATCAGGAAATCACCCAAAACAACATCACCTTTTGAACCCTCCTTGTTCCCACTTCCTATCGTGGCCGTTCCTCCCACTCTACCTACCAACAAACTTTCTGCCCTACGTCCCTGTCTACCTGTGCCTCCCTTCCCAACCCTATCCATAAATGGATTCTTCAAAACGGTTCATCTCCTTCAGTGATAACTGATTCTTTCAAAGAACCCTTCTGCAACAGTTCCTTGATAACAGTCTCCTTAGCCTCCCTTAGCAATGCGTGATTCCCATTCAGGAAATTCTTGCATTCTTCCAAGGTGCTATAGGCTTCACCAAACAGTACCCACTTTGACCCATCCTTGCATAAGTAATCTAGCTCCTTCAAATAGGTAGACAACGTGTTCCAGTCATCTACTGACCCTGCTGGCCTACCATAAGCAGGAATCATCTGCATCATGAATTCTGCTGTCGTGGATAGAATCGGGAACTTCCACTTCTTCACAATAATCGAGGTTTTCTTATAGGTCGGAATCACCGGATTGATTTTCTTGTCCAGTTCATTCTTACCATAGATGCGAACCGTAAACGAAGAAGCAAACTTCGGGGCATTGCCTCCCGGCATAGTTTCTGGGTCTGAGTACATTGATCCAATTTTATGCCGAATCTGATTGATAGCGACAAATGCAGGAGGCGATAATCCTTGATTCCTCATTCTGGTAAACGAAGTCGTCACCTTCCTAAACATCTTCCCTACCAATAACGAAGCCCCACCTACTGCTGCTTTTTCAGTAGATGAATCAATTTCATTCTGGGTCGTTAATGCTGCAAGCGAATCTACAGCAATGACACAAACATCTTCTGCATAAAGGAATGCTTCAACAATGTCTGCGGCCTGTTCTGCATACTCAGGACTTACTACAATCACCTTGCTCTGGTCTACCCCCATAGTTGTTGCCCAAATGGGGTCATAAGCGTGTTCTACATCCAGAAACACACACTTCTTATCAGGGTAGATATGACCAGCCTGTGCAATTAGTTTCAAAACGATGTTCGTCTTTCCTGATGATTCCGGCCCATACAAAATTGAGGCTCGGCCCATAGGGAAACCACCGCCAGAAGCTAAATCAAAAGCGAAGATTCCAGTGGGAATTCTAGGCACATCCTCATACGAATCAGACCCAGATCGAACAATCCCATTCCCATAAGTCTTCTTCATCTTCTTCATTATGTCTTGCGTACTGGTCATATCACCCTCCAACCAAATCAGATTAGGAAATCATCCTTTTAACTGCTCATCAACCTCAGCGTTAATTTCCGACACCTTGTTATCAACCCATTCCTTTGCTGCCCCATAAGCAACTTCAATCTCTTCAGGGGTATTATTGCACTTGACTACCAAACCCACCAACATCTTCAGAGATTCAAAGTCGCCCAGATTACGAGTCAAGCCCATCTGGATTGTTAGGTACGCCGGATTCTCAGCTTCAAGGTTTTCAAACACCTGTTCTTGCGTTGATTCCTCAGAACCATCCGGGTGAATGATGTCCGTGGTAGCAATACCTACAGGTTCTTCAACTACCTGAGCAGTCAGAGCCAATTCTTCTTGGGGTTTTGTCGTTACCCCAGTCATGGACTTCTTGGAGATTTTCATTGCCATTTTACAACCCTCTCAACCAATTGTTAGAAACAAGTTCAACTTGGCTACTAATAGCCACCTCATCTTCGGACTCAACTACCTCCTTCAACTGCCCCAATAATTCCACCTGCTCAGGTGTGTAATACCTGTGCTGCGAATTTGTGAAGATTGACAAAGGTATCAGTCCTCTAGCTTCCCACTCCTTAATCATTACAACCGTTATCCCTATCTTCTTCAACTGCCCAACCCTGTAGACCATAATCACTCTTTGGTCAGGTAACTCCCTTGATACCAAACTAAACTCATTCAGTTGGTACCCTCTTTGACGTTCTAAACACTGCTCACGGTAAGCTGCATCTTGCCGATACTTCTTACTTCGCTTGGCATTAAAGAGAAACTTGTTTCTCCTATACCACTCCTGATACTTTGACATCTCCTACTCCTATAAGAATTTTTGATATGGTTAATAATACACCTCTTACAGAGTTTTGTCAAACTTCATGACTTATGAACTATCTCCGCTTTCATTGACTCATAAAAGGTTTTTCTCCGTTGCCAATACCCGGCAAATACGGAACTAGAGTCGTCCACCAAGTCAAATACAATAGGGAGTTGCTTCCCTTCATACAATCTTAGGATTCTTCCTACAATTTGCTTTACATCCGATTTCGGAGTCGCCATCACCAAAGTATCCAACCAAGGAATATCCGTAGCTTCTGCGGTCATTCCATAAGTCGAAAAGATGATACTGGCCTGCTTAGCTACTTCCCTTTCCCTACTAGACATCCCACCAATGTACATACTCATTGATGTTTGATGGATGCCACAGGACATACACATGAGCATGAGATTATCGAGATGTTCTTTTCTATCTGACTGCACCAGAATTCTTCGCCCTTTCTTGAAGGCTGCATCTATGAAGTTTACCAGTAGCAAATTACGACCTTCATGCTTTGCTACCATATTGATGACATGCCCACAACGACCCGGTGAATGAGGAACAGGGCCAACCCTAGCACCCTCTTCTGTCCTAATCCTAGTCATTGGAATCCTCCAAGGACTCCGCCTAACAATCACCTTCGGAGTCAATGGCGTTCCTGTGGTCTTTACTTTAATCGGCCCAATGTGAGCATAGATCACCTCTTCACGCCCATCCTTACGAATAGGGGTAGCCGACAATCCTAATCTAAGGGCTGCGGGGATTCTATAGCATGACTGCGAAAACTTATCAGCAGACACCCTATGCACCTCATCCCATATAGCCAAACCAAATTCATTGAAGGATTGCTGGTCATATCTGTCCTCCTTGGCAAGAGACTGTATCATAGCAATGACTAATTTCTTGCCTGTTACAGAACAAACATCCCCTTGAATGTACCCAATTTCTGCATCAGTCAATCCGAGAATGGTTTTAGCGGCAACAACCCATTGATCCCTAATGTCCTCCTTCGTCACCACCACAACGGTTTTCTTACCCACCTGAGCAATAATGTCCATTGCCATGATGGTCTTGCCACTATTACCTGTTACAAATATACAGCCCTTTCTCCGTAGAACCAAGAAACCACTAGGTACTGAAAAACAGTACTTAAACCCATCCTTCGTTGCAACTTCTGTAATAGGCGTTTTAGTGGAACTACTTTCCATACCCACCCAAACCCTATCCGTTGCCGATACCTGATACTCAATAGAGTTATGATGCTCCTCGCCTCTACGATCTTGGGAAATAATACTTGCCCGTTTACCAGTCGTAGTCAAAGCATACTGAATAAAGTCAGCACATCTCTTAGAAGTGGTGTAAAACTGATTCTGTTGGTTTCCATCCCAATACAATGCTTCCTGTGCAATTATGTTCAATTGATGAACAGAACTCCTCCACCAATACTTTCCAAAATGCTTATCCTTACGAGGGGCATAAAAAGAGAACACTACAAATCCATCCACTGCATTGCAGTTCCTTTCCTTATAAGCCACCCCTGCATTATTCAATAGCTCCCTAATACGCTTTATCTTTCTCTCCTTCTTTAAGCGCATCGTTACCCTAGTGGTGTACTCAGCATTGAAATGACCATCAGCCATACAAGCCACTTGCAATCTGATTTCTGCATCAGTCAGGGGTATCGAAGTACTTATCTCTGGGGTGAAGGTAGTCAATACCTTTCCAGCAAATCCATAAGACAACGATTCATGCCTTCTACGAACCCACCCAAATTGCTTCACCTGATAATTCGGGGATTCTTTAGTTTTGAACAAAAACCTATGCTCATCACTCAAGCATTGATTCAGTCCATACTTTGTAGAAAACTCCCACAAAGTTTCTGATGGTAGCTTCACATACTCATCCGGGGTTACAAACATAGACTTATTAAGCGTAGGATCAAATTGTAAAACTTGACCCCCTGCATAATCCCCAATAGCTACCCACCCTGTTGGAGATAGATACTCAGTATCCCTATCAACGCAACCTGTCGGAGCTTCAATAATGAAACTTTCTTCCTTTGCAAGTAATTGCACTGCTTCTCTAATGACATATTCTTGTTTCTTGTCCCTTGCAACAAACGTCGAAGTGAAGTCAACATCGAAACCTTTTTCATACTGTAAATTGGAGCCTTCTGGCACCATATTTCTTGGCACCATAATTCTTTTATGCTTGCCTTCTCCATAGATACAGAATATCTGGTAGTCGTCTCCAAATCGAGACGTTCTCATCCCGTACTCCATCAATTTATCAGAGTAGGGGTAGATTCCACCAGAGGTTACGATAATCGGATTCATTTTCAGCGACATTATTGAAGGGCAGTTTTACCTGCCCCCTCCTTTAACTTACATCATAGGTTACTTCACATCTCACCAGAGTAGTCATCAGCCTCATCTACACCCGATTCTGCACCAACTGGCGGAGACGTGTTTCCGAATCCCATCTTGCGAAGGTCTTTGGCAGAGGTGTACATCCCAGACAAAATCTTATCATAGTCTGGGGGATTAGCCTTATCACCAAATGCTGCCTTCATCTGGAGCGGGGACTTCTTCTCTACAAAGTCAAAGACATTGCCCGTAGAAGCTGACTTGTCACCTGTCCGAGAGACTTCAAAGGTAGCACCTGCCAAACCACCCCTCTTCACAGCCTGCTTTTGAAGCTGCTTAATCGTGTCCCTCTTTGCGAAGAACAACCGAACCTGATCCTTCTTCTTCAGACCATCTTTCTTCGAGACGAATTCAGTATGGTCAATGATCATCAGAACACCCACGAAACTAGGGGTATTCCCTCCTTCACAAATGGGACAGGGTTCAACTTCCTGAGTGCAGATAAAGAAATTACCCCAACGACCATTCATATTCAAGTGGTGCTGGTAGATAAACGGAATGTCCAAAACTTCCCCATCAAGATTACCGTCAAGGAAAGTAATCGTCGTATCAGAGTTCGGCTTCATCCAAAATCCGTACAACTGGTTCATCCGTTGCTCAGCTTTCTTTTCTTCCTTGACCATCGTACTTGCTGCTGCATTACCCCGTTTGACAAACTTCAAACTGGTAGATTTTGCAATCGTCTGAGCTGGCGAAGCAGTCTTAACGGTGGTCTTGGTTGCTTGTGCTACAGGTTCTACGGCTTCAACTTGCTCAACCTGTTTTGCCGGTGCGGTTTTACCGCCCTTGAATTTCAGAGCCATGTTTGCATCTCTTTGAGATAATCGTCCATTTCGGACATTGAATCTTCCTTGCCTGATACATCCAAGTACTCCCTACTGCTCCTGTGTTTCTGATAAGGTGTAAATCTACTGATAATCTTACTAAAACACCAATGATTTGTCAATAGAATTTACAACTTACTTAACTGCACATAGGGTTCTAACACCCTCCGTAATCTGTCATTTGACATATCACCGGGGTCATTCTCCTTCTTATTTGGAATAATATGCCATATCGGAACACTATTGATGGTCTTTTCTAACTTAGCTCTAGCAGCATCACCACCCTTACCATAGTCGTAAAAAGTAATAATCTCACTAGCATCCCTGATCCTCTTGATCTTTTCTACCGACAATCCTGACGTGAAACTAGCAACTACATTAAGGTAATGCTCCATGATACGGGCTGCATCAAACGGCCCTTCACACAGGACTAAGGGCTTATCAAAATCCATCCATGACTCACCCAACCAAACATGTGAATTACGCCGACCAAAGTATCCGTACTGGTAATACCGTAAGATGGTTTCATTATCTATCGCCCGTCCCTGAACCCCCATAACTGTTCCTGCTGCACTCCTAAAAGGAAATCCAATCCGTCTTTGCATGGGGTCATAGCGAACATCCATTTTTGCAATTACTTGCAACGATACTTTCCGTTCTTCCAAGTACTGCATAGCTTCTGGGAAGTGGGTCACTGGCTTAAACGTCTTTAACCATTCTTCTGGGAATCCTTCATCAACCTTAGCCCCTTCCTCATAATCAGGGACATCAAAGACGACCTCACACTCTTCCAATTCCTTTAGAATCAAACTACTAATGACATCAAGATTCTTATAGTGGGGAACTTGCTTCTGCAACCCCCTGATACGATACAGTAGAGGAACTAACTCACCACCATGACCACACGAGAAGCATTTGCAAACTGACAAGCCTTTCGATTCTTTGATAGCAAAGGAAGGGTGTTCATCTACTGCCCCTTCATGCAACCAAGGGGCTAGTACACATGAGGCAGTTATCCAACCACCTCTGTCTAAGCATGGATCATACTTAACCCCGAAAGCCTTATACAGTTGGATAATTTTTTCACGTATCATTTGGATAACACCACCCAAACTCTACTCTTACTTACCCCTAATAAATTTGCTATCTTGCGGGTAGACATACCATTAGCAGAAAGTTCTTTTATCTTGGGAAGTAGCTCCTCAAATACAGGCCATTTATGGACAAAACTACGTTTATTACTAGCTTGTTCTTTCGTAGTTTGCCATGATACATTTCCCATTTCATAATTCCCGTCATTGTCTATCCTACCTAACGAATGATTTTTACTAGGTGCATCTCCCATATAAGCATAAAAATTTTCAAATGA
>JFJP01039918.1_pt1 | contig 12319 bp, 8 predicted proteins | sample 431651 | NCBI WGS metagenome assembly JFJP01 (sample SAMN02602958, study PRJNA72255) | Microbial mat metagenome, whole genome shotgun sequencing project. | biome: fresh water; feature: sink hole; material: water; isolation source: purple microbial (photo- and chemosynthetic) mats found in... | reverse complement strand
TTCAGCCATGCACATCAAATTACGGCACAGCGGCACCAGCGACCCCTCGCCGGTCTCCGTCATCGCCCGCACACAACGCCTTATCAGTTCCGCATTCATGATCCATATTACTATCACATTCCCAGAGTCATTGCCATGCACAAAAAATGATCGTGTCGCCCCATCGGTAATTCAAAGCGAAGAACGTCCCCGTTTCGCCCATTCCTAAAGGCATTGCCATGCTCAATAACAAGCACGCCTTTCCAACAGAAGTTGCTTGACCGGCGGAGGCAGGTTGGAATAGGTTACGCGCGGGGTTGGCGTGCTCGAGTTGATGATTGTTCGACTTGTTCGATACGTCATCTCTCCGGGGATACCCCGGGGTAACATGATCGTTGACCGATTCGGGGCACGAGCCTCACTGCACTCCGTGCAGACCTGCTCGCGCTTCACAAGACGGGTCGAGAGCGTCGCCCCACCTTCTTTTTGGGAATGTAGCCAGTTATGCTCAATACAGCAAAGATCCGCACGCTCACGCACGGGATGGCGAACGCGCTCCTTGCTGGAGAATGGTCATCCGAGCAAATGAACGCACGGCTGGCAGATGCGCTGGGACGTCGCTGGGGCTGGCGGCGCGTTATGGTCCGTCATCTTCTGAAGCAGTTCGCAGCAGTCCCTGCGTACGGGCAGCTTGCTGCGGCGATTGCATCCGATGTCACGTTCTGCAAAGCCATCAGCGATGGTAAGCGCCCGCGCATTGTCCATTGGTTCCTGCCGCCATCCACGATGCAGTCAACGTTCCCGGCGTGGGGCCTGCCGCGGATCGACACGACGGACGCATTGGGTAGCCTTCTGGGGCTCACCCATCCCCAGCTACGCTGGTTGGCCGACTGCGAGCGGCGACGAAGCCGGTATGATGACCGCAACCACCAACACTACCGTGCCTACTGGCTGCCCAAGCCGACTGGCGGATGGCGGCTTGTCGAAACACCGCTCTATCTGATGAAGTGCGCACAGCGCCGCCTTTTGCACGAGATTCTGGATCGCGTCATCCCGCATCCCGCCGCCTGTGCCTTCAGGCATTCCCGCTCCGTTGCCGACTACGCCGGCGCACACGTGAACAAGACGATTGTGCTGCATCTTGATCTCAGGAACTTCTTCCCGTCGATTCCGGCATCACGTGTGCACGCCATGCTGACAACGCTTGGCTACCCCGCCGATGTCGCCCGCCTCATCACGGGATTATGCACGACAGAAGCACCTCGCCGCCTCTGTCGTCAGCATGAGGGGGGTATGCTGTATTCCGCACCCCACCTTCCGCAAGGAGCCCCCACCTCGCCCGCCCTTGCCAATCTGGCCGCCTTTCGGCTGGACTGCCGACTGAGCGCGGCGGCCGCGAGCGTTGGCGCCACGTATACGCGCTACGCGGATGACCTCGCTTTCTCCGGGGACATGACGTTCGCACACGGGATCACCCGCTTCCAGTCGCTCGTGTGGACGATCATTGGTGAGGAAGGGTTCGACATCAACCATCGAAAGACACGCGTCATGCACAAGAGTGTGCGGCAGCGGCTCTGCGGGCTTGTCGTGAACGCGCACGTCAACATTGATCGCCGCAGCTACGACCGAATCAAGGCGATCCTGACCAACTGCCTACGGCATGGGCTGGACACGCAGAACCGGGAGCAACACCCTCATTTCCGGGAACATCTCAACGGCCGCGTCGCCTACGTGGAGCAGATCAACCCCGCCCGCGGAGCACGCCTGCGCACCCTGTTCGACCAAATCGCATAACCGGTGTGTCATTACTCCATAACGATCTATCCAGAAGAGTATTACCTAGAACGTCCCTGGTTTCGATGCGGTCGAGGGAATCGGAAGAATCGAAGGGGGACGACATGGGGCATTTGAACGTCATTCTGGGGTTTCCACGGGGCGGGTGGCTTTGCAGTCGGGGTAGGCGGTACAGCCCCAGAAGGGGTTGCCAGCGTTTTTGCCGGTTTTGGCTTTGCGGCGGGTCATGGGTTTTCCACAGTCGGGGCAGGTGGGGGCTTGTTCCTGCACCGCCCGCGATTCGACCCGCAGGGTGGTGAGTTGCTCGCGGAATCCGCCTTCTTTCCGGAAACTCTCGCCCTGGGTCTCCATTTGGTGATTGAGCATGTTGATGACCCGCGCGATGATGATCAGCAGGAGGTTGGCGATGATTTCGTCATCGCCGGAATCGAGCCAGCTGGCAAACTTGGCTTTCTGTGCCAAAATGTGCTGGCAGGAGTCGTGGATCAGGTCATCGGCGTATTCGGGCTTGTCGAGCCGCACGGCATAGATCGCCCGCGATTCGGCGGAATCCTTCCGCCACGGGACTTTGCCCTGGCGCATGAGCCAGTTCATGTAATCGCCTGCCAGTTCGGCCAGGCTTGACCGGGCCACATCCGTGAGGCGCATTTCGGTTTCGCGAGAGGTTGCGCGGCGGGCGGAACCCTCCGCATTGTTGGCGCAGCCCGAGCGGGCGGCTTGGGTCATCTGGTCGTATTGCCGTCCGCAGGGATCATTCGAGCGGTTCAGGAATTTGCGGCAGAAATCCTGGGTTGCAAGCTGCACGATGTTGGCCAGGATCCAGGAATCCAGCCGGAAATAACCGCCGGTGCCGCCAAACATTTTGGCTCCTCTCAGTTAGGGGTGGGGTTGTGTGTGGGAGAGTCGAGGGAATCGAGGGAATCGAAGAAATCGACGAGGGGACGTCGTCCCCGGCGGCGGATGCGCCGCCTCGATGCCCCGCTCGATTCTCTCGACTCCTTCGAATCTCTCGAAAAACTGCTGCATGTTTCTCACCCCGCCTCCACCGTTGCCACCTCCTCCGGCGTTAGCCGGTAGAGGCGGTAGATGATGGCGTTGAGGGTGTGGCGCCATTGGGCGCGCAGAAACGGTTCATCGAAAAGGGGTTGCATTGGCATAGCAGAGACATTCGCAAAACTTGACGAACAATGCAAGCGCAATTCAGGCTGAACGCGCTGAGGGCCAGTAGTCCTAATTACTGCCTACATGTGATTGACAGCCTCGAACGGATACAGCACTCTAGTCTGGCGACAAGAATTCAAAAGGAGATAAATTGATGAGAAACAGAATCGGGGTTGGTGCGGCGATTTGCGTAATGGCGGCAATCGGGGCTTCAGTTTCCGGGGCAGCAGAGAAAGCTGCAGCGGATACGGTTCGTCAGTTGCCGAAACGGGTGAAGGTCTTTATTCTGGCCGGGCAGTCGAATATGCAGGGGCACGCTGAGGTGTCCACGTTGGCCTACCTGCCCAAGCCCGCCTATGTGCCAACCGAGGAAGAGTGGGCCCAATTGACGGGATGGCTGACCCGCTCGGTCAGGCTCAAGTCGGAGGCCGTCATCCGCGAGAACCTTCTCAAGGATCCAGCCCATGCGAAGCTTCCCAAGAAGGAGTTCGGGGAGTTGCTCAATAAAGCGTTGAGCGAGGAAGTGGAAAAGGCGCGCAGCGAACGGTACGATGATTTCCGTAAACGTCAGGCCGACCCTGCCCGCATGGCCCGCGACAAGGAGCTGGCCGCGATTTTCACGCCCGACCTGACGGATCAGAAGGTTCTCGATACCGCCGCCGCCGCCAAGTCCATCAAAGGTGCCCTGGAAGTGGCGAATGAATGGCAGGCCAAGCTGGGGATTCCGGTGGGTAAGCAGACCTATGTCGCGGCCTATGGCGGTGTCAATCGGGGCGCTCAACCCGGTCTGGCCACCGGGCCGCTGAGCACCGGGTTCGGGGCTAGGCCGACCGCCTTCGGGCCCGAATACGCGTTCGGAATCATGCTGGAGAAGAGCCTCGACGAACCGATCCTCATCATCAAGACCGCCTGGGGCGGCAAGTCGCTCAACTATGATTTCCGGCCCCCTTCCGCAGGTCCCTATCAACGGACCCAGAACGAACAGGGGCAGGTGGATAATTGGAATGCAAAGAAGGCGGCCTGGGACAAATATCTCGCCGACGGCGGAGTTGCCGAGGCCATGGTGCAGATGGAGAAGGACATCAAGGCCCTCGAAAAACAGAAACAGGGCTTGCAGCAAGCGATTGCCAAATTACCCAAGGACCAGCAGGCAGCGCAGCAGGAGGAGCTTGCGGCCTTGAATGCAAAGAGCAAGGAACTGCGCGAAAAGCTGGTCCCTCCTCCCGGCGAGATGCCCACACACGATGCCGCCGGTTTCTACTGGAATGAGATGATCGGCTTCGTTCGCAAGGTTCTGGCCGATCCCAAGGCTTATCACCCCGCATACGATCCGAACGCGGGCATTGAAGTGGCCGGGGCGTTGTGGTTCCAGGGATTCAACGACCAGTTTGATCCTGAGTATTACGGCAACTACAGCAGCAATATGGTGCATTTCATCCAGGATCTTCGGGCAGAGGTCAAGCAGCCGAAGATGCCTTTCGTGATCGGCGTGCTGGGGACGGACGCCTTCCCCGAGGGTGCCCTGGCGAACAACGTTTCCAAGGCCCAGCGCGAGGCCGCCAGCGCCCCGGAACTGGCCGGCACGGTGGCAGCGGTTGAAAGCTGGCCGCTGACGACGCCGGAAGTTGCGCTCTGGCGCATGCAGAGGGAAGCGGCCCAGGCAAAAGGGGATAAAGCGGAAATAGAACGTGCCGGACAGCAATGGTCCTTGTATGGCAGCAACCTGGGATACCACTACGACGGCAGCGCCCGCTTCTTCATCCGCCTCGGCGACGAGTGCGCCTCCGCCATGCTCAAACTCATGGGGAGGGAAACACGATGAGCATAGCGGAACGAGAAACCTATCTGTCAGAAATTGCCGGCGTTTTAAGGACACACTGGCCGAAAAACCGAACCGTCAATATTGTCTGCCACGGCCACAGTGTTCCCGCCGGGTACTTCGCAACGCCGATGGTGGACACGATGAACGCGTATCCGCATCTCTTTCACGTCGGGTTGAAACATCGGTTCCCCTTTGCCGTCATCAACGTCGTCGTTACCGCCATCGGCGGCGAGAACTCCGAAGCCGGAGCGGCGCGATTCAATAGGGATGTTCTCTGCATGCGTCCGGACGTCGTCACGATTGACTACGGGCTGAACGACCGGGGGATCGGCCTCGAGAAGGCGCGTGCGTCCTGGTCGTCCATGATTCAGGCCGGACTTGCGGCGGGATCCAAGGTGTTGTTGCTCACACCGACACCGGATAAAACGCAGGCTCAAACGTATCGGGGAGATGACAAGGACCTGCTCGGTAAGCACGCCGACCAGATCCGGCAGCTTGCAGCCGATTATGGAACCGGGCTGGTGGACAGTCTGAAGGCCTTTCAGGATTACAGCTTGGCGGGGGATCTCTCTGACCTCCTGTCATGGGGCAATCACCCGAATAGGGCCGGGCATGAACTCGTTGGCAAAGCACTTCTGCGCTGGTTCCCGGCAGGCTGAAAAAGAAAGAACAATAAGGAAGGCCTGACGGCATCACCATTCCGGACGGACGGGGAATAAATAAAAAATGAGTATCGAGTGTCCGATTGATTCCTCGCTGCGCTTACAAGGAGTACACGCAATGACCAACGAACCATCCGGCGAATATTACGACTACACGAAGACAATGAAGCCAGAGCGGCCATGGCTGCTGCCGTACCACCAAAGCCTGGTATACCTCATCATGCTTGCGACCCGCGATGGCAGCGGCAGGATGGACAAGCTCTATCTGAATTTCGAACAGACCTTGGATGCCATACGCAAGGTGCATAACCTGACCTGTGGCATTCCACAGATCATTTACCTCATCGGGTGGCACCACGAGGGACACGATTCCAAATATCCGGACTGGAGCGAGGTTAACTCGCACCTCAAACGCGCTTGCGACGCAACGGCGCTGGACAGTCTGCGCTGGCTGATCCGCGAAGCTCGCCAATACAATGCCACGGTCAGCCTGCACCTCAACATGTTCGACGCCTACCAGGACAGTCCGCTCTGGGACGAATACGTAGCCAAGGACATCATCGCCAAGGACAAGGACGGCAAGGTGATTGCCGGAAAAGAATGGGGAGGAATGGTTTCCTACCAGTTGAGCTATGCTCAGGAATGGAAGCTGGGAATGGCACAGAAAAGAATCGATGGAATCATCGCCATGATTCCGGAGCTGATAGAAAACAAGACCATCCATATCGACGCCTTTCTCGGCGCGAGACCGTTGGATCGCGAGGCTCCGATCAGCCCATATCTCGGATATACCAAGGAGCAGGAAGTCGCCACGCAACGCAAAATCTACCGCTACTGGCGAGATCGTGGTATTGATGTGACATCGGAGTGGGTGAACGGGTTCCGTGGCGATCGGTTCGTAGGCCTTCAGGCATGGGCCTGGCACGGTGGCGACGCCATCAAGGATCTGCCCGACGAGTTGTATTGCACCAACGTGATGGAGACGAAGATACGCGAGATCTGGGGCGATCCGGCAGGCGAGGATTACCAAGGCTACGCCGAACAGTTTTTCCTCAAGGTTCTGCCATGGTATTACAAGAACAATCCGAACGCCTGTGGTGATCAGCAGATGCTTGATGGTACGGATATCTGCATGCCGGCCTTGTGGTGCAAGGAAAAGACGATCATCGCCTACAGCATGGCTGGTTACGCAAGCAAGAGCTGGCAACTTCCGCCTGACTGGAAAGACGCCAAGAAAGCGTCTATCACGAAGCTCGCTTTCGGGGGACTTGAGCCGAGCGGGGAAGTCCAGATAGTCGATGGTAGGATAACCCTGTGCGTCGGCAGCAACGAAGCGCTAAGGATATGCATGGTTTGACCGGTCGCTAGCAAAAAAGAGAACAAGACACCCACACAGACAAGAGTAATGGGTTCAAAACCACGAGTTGGAGTATTTGCGAAATCAAGCCATCTAATAAAATTGTTGGCCGAGAAGACATGAACGATAGAAAGAAGATAGACACCCAATCTCCCGATGATCTGCCTGGGACGGACGGTTATAGCTACCGACTTCCCCTCTTCAAGCCCGGCAGCCGATTGCTCTTTCAGGGCGATTCCATTACCGACATGAATTGGGGACGCGACCAGACTGACCGAAACCATTACCTAGGGCACAGTTATGTCTATCTTATCGCGGCCAGACTCGGTGTTGACATGCCACACGCACAGTTGGACGTTGTTACGCGTGGAAAAAGCGGGAATACGGTTGCGAATCTCCGTAACCGCTGGCAGCAAGATGCGATCGATATGAAACCGGATCTATTGAGCATTCTGATAGGCACTAATGATGCAGGTCAGGGGGTGCAACCCGATGGATTCGAATCCAACTATCGTTTCATCCTGGACGCCAGTTTTGAAGCAAACAGATCCCTGCGACTTGTCCTGCTTGATCCATTTGTCCTTCGGTCTGGCCCATTGACAGACAACGCCATGTGGTCATCTCGCCGTGCAGCGGTTGATCGGCTTCGCGATATCGTTCATCAACTTGCAGTGGAATACGATGCTGTCCATATTAAGTTGCAGGACATTTTCGATGCTGCTGCGGCGAGTGTATTCCCGCAACATTGGCTTTGGGATGGCGTGCATCCCCTGCCACAGGGACACGAGCTCATAGCTCGCAATTGGCTGCAGAAGGTGAGCGCGAGGTGGCCACAGATATGAAGATCCGCTCGCTAGAAGCTGCAATTCACGCAAATGCGTGGCAGAACCGCACATGTTTGCTCCTTTCCGTTAGGGGTGGGGTTGTGTGGGGGCGCGTCGAGGGAATCGAAGAGGATTGATTATAAAGCGGAAGGTGGTACGCTGTCCCGTCTGGTAATCATAACAATGAAAGCGGGGGGGATGATGTTCTGTCGTTTTTACGGGAGCCTGGGGTTTGTTATTGCAACCGTGCTGGCGGGCCGGGCGGCGGAGGATCTGCCTTCGGTTGTGAAGGAAGAATTGTTTTACAAGGGGCCGTCTGTCTTTTCCACACAGCCGAGTTCCCAGACAACGCTGATGCAATCGGTTGATCGGTTTGGGCCGGTCGGTATTGGAATCGAGCTGCATCCGCCAGCTTTTGTGATGAAGGTGAAAAACGTTGAGCCAGGCTCGCCTGCTGAAGCAACAGGCAAACTCAAAGCCGGGCAGATCATCGAAACGATCAACGGTCAGACGCTGCGTGATATTGATCCCCGTATTCAGTTGGGCGGCATTATTGCAGAAGCTGAAGCGAAAGACGGCCATGTTGTGCTGGCTGTCAGGGATGGCGAGACAGGGCCGTTATCTCACGTGACCGTCACCATTCCGGTTCTCGGTGCCTACAGCAAGACCTGGCCACTTGACTGCCCGAAGTCGGATAAGATTGTCCGCAGTCTGGCTGATCGGCTAATTGCGGAAGGCTGGGATGGCGGGATCGGACTTAACGGTCCGAGAATGCTTTTTCTGCTGTCCACCGGGGAAGAGAAGGATCTGGAGGTGGTTCGCGGGTGGATAAAGAAGACCGTTGAGAAGAGTGCGAATTATGGAGAGGGGAATCTGGCCTATCAGTGGCATGTCGGATGGGGCGCCCCGGCGCTGGCTGAGTATTACCTGCGCACGGGCGACGCATCTGTGCTTCCGCTGATGAAGCAGATTGCCGCTGCCGTCAGAAAAACCATGTATCATGACGGCTGGGCAGGCAGGGGGCTTGCCGGGCATCACATGGGTATTGCCGGCACATCGACGCTTACCTTCCTGCTGCTGGCAAAACAGTGCGGTGTTGAAATGGACGAAGGGATGCTTCAGGCGGCTCTGCAGCATTACTACCGTTTTGCGGGGAAAGGGACGAATCCCTACATGGATATGCACCCGGAGGTCACCTTCACGGATAACGGGCGCAATGCCATGCTGGCCTATGCCATGAAGGCCGCTGCGGCGCTCCTGCCGGACGACAAGAATGACATCTACGAGCAGGCGAGTGACATCGCGGCAATGCACAGCTTCTATTCCACATCCTATATGCTGCATGGTCATACCGGTGGAGGGATCGGAGAGGTGTGGCGCAGTGCGGCAATGGGGCTGATGTGCGAGAAGAAGCCTGCTCAATACCGAGACTTCATGAACAGCCGTGCCTGGTGGTATGATCTGTCGCGGCGTTATGACGGTTCCTTCGGGGTGCTTGGCGGGGGTGCTTATGACACCAAAAGTGCAGAATGGAACGGTCCAACAATCGGCCTTACCTATACAGCACCGCGCAAGCAGCTCTGCATTTTCGGGGCCCCGCGCAGCAAATTTGCTAAGTATTACACGATTCCCGAGCGCCCCTGGGGTACGGCTGCGGATGACGATTTCCTGAAGATTGAGGCCGCCGCGGACGATAACAGAGACATTAAAAATTATGATTTTGAGACGATCGCGGCCGACTCCGGTTTGCCGTTCAACCGCATGTTGGCGGCGGATCATCTCAGCGATGAACTGCTGATGGAATATGCGCGGCATCCGCAGCATATGTTCAGGACGACCGTTGCAGACAGGATTTATCGTGATCAGCGGTTTCATCTGATACCGGTGCTGTTGAGATCCAGCGATGCGCGTGTCCGATATGTCGGGGCTTACGCGATGAAGCATCCCCGTGTAAGCTCTATTCCTGCCAACTGTGATCCCGGCTTCCCCATGGAAAAGATGACGGACGTGATAAAAGAGCGTCTATACGAAATGCTGGAGGATCCGAAAGAATCATGGTTTGTGGCGGATCACATTCTCGGGCTTATCAGCCAGCGTGATGCGGAAGAGCTGGCACCGCACATGGACCCCATTATTCATTTTCTGGGGCATGACGAGCAGTGGCTGAACCAATCGGCCCTTTCCGCGATTATTCCCCTGGCGGTGGACAAGAGGTACTCGGCGAAGGCGCTTGCCGCCATCGTGGAGCATGTGCCGAACTTCATCAGAAAACCTAACGCGTTGAAGGCGCTCGCAGAAAAACTGAAAGATGCAGAGCCTGAGATGCAGACGGAAGGGCTGGCTGCGCTTGGGGCGATATATCTGGCTTATCCCGGCAAGAATGCGAATCCGCCGGGTGGGCTGCATCCCGCGTCCAGCGCCTGGTATCTTGACTCGCTAGCCGAGACGATTAGCGTGATCCCCGGTGGACTGGAAAAGCTCTATGAAGTGTCGCGCATGAGGTATCCGGATGCAGCGCTCTCGCATCGCGACAGCTTCCTGCGCTCAGCCGATCTCAATAAGGCAGAAGACAGGCTGCAGAAGGTGGTCAGCGAGGCCATTCTGAACGATCTTATTCCGGAATTTATTGCAAAGAACCGCAGGCAGCTTCTCGCCGATGCGGCAGGGGAGAAACTGCAGGATGCCGTAAGCACGCTTGGCGGAAGCGGGTGCAGGGAAGGGTTGTCTGACCTGTACAGCAAGGCCGGCATCAAGGACTTCGACTGGCACCATTTCGGGCCTGCGCGCGATCAGATCAAGTGGGACTATTTTACGTTTGATCCTGAAGAGAAGCTCAACTGGGCCGGCGATAGTTCGCGCTACCGGAAGATCACCATGCCTGCCGGCATGGAGAACTGGATGGCGGTGGACTTTGATGCAAAGAAAACCGGGTGGAGGGAAGGGCGTGCGCCTTTTGCGAGTATTGACGGAAAGCTAATTCCGCAGGCAAAAGATTGCTTTGCTTCCTTCTGCAGATGCAGTGATCAGCCGAACACGCTTTGGGAAAAGGAGGTTCTGCTTCTTAGAGGCGTCATGAACGTTCCGGAGATCAAGGCGGGGCATCGCTACCGCTTCCTGCTGGGGGGCAGGGCGCATGTGGGTTCCGGAGATGGCTATGAAATATATTTTGATGGCAAGAAGATGTTTGAGTCACCCGAGGGTACTGGCAGACGGGTGGGCGAGCTGCCCAAGGGGTATCTGCTGCCTCAGGCCATGATGAAGGAACTGAGCGGGCAGGAGGTGATGGTGGCGGTTAAGACCTTCTGGCGCAAGCACCCGAGGAGCGGGGAGAAGCGGGGCTACATCACGGTGTTCATGGAAGAGATGAAGCTTCCTCCCATTCAGGAGATGATCGGTGCAGCCTTGAAATCAGCGCCGATGCTGTCTGCCGAATGGCAGTCGTTGCAGTACCCGGATGTTGTCCAGGATGATCCTGATGAGGGCAAGTTCAAATATGACGGAAAGTTTATCGCCAACAACAATGTGGTGGGTGAATGGACGGTCATTGACCAAGTCGCTTCGATTGAGGATTTCACGGCTGACCGGAAGCCGGCCAAGATCGATCCGAGGAAGTTGCCGTTCAAGGAGCTGATTCTGAAGGATAACGGCGAGACAGGCGGGCAGATGATATGGTCTGGTGATGTCCTGATGGATCTTGACGGTGGACAGGCACTGGCGATGAGGGTGAAGAAAGTGGGCGATGCAGCTTACCTTTTCGTTGAGGTCGGCGGATTTGACGCCAAGAACGGACCGGACTGGAAGCCGGTGCAGATGGTACTTAAGAGGAAGTGAGGTCTTATGAAACGGTCTATTGTGAGCTATTTGTGTATGGTTTGTGCGGTCACTTTTTGGGGGCCGATGCTGATTCTTAATGCGGCGGAACTGAAGCTGGCTACGGTATTTTCTGATCATATGGTTCTGCAGCGTGAGAAGACCGTGCCTGTCTGGGGCTGGGGCGATCCCGGTGAGCAGATTACGGTGGAGTTTGCCGGTCAGAAACGGGTTGCGAAAGCCGATGAGGCCGGGAAATGGATGGTGCGGCTAAAGTCAATGAAAGCCAGTCCAGAGCCGCAGACCATGCTTATACGCGGAGCAACAGAAGTGCGGCAGTTGAAAATCGAGGATGTTCTGGTGGGCGAGGTATGGCTTGGATCCGGACAGTCCAACATGGCGTGGCCGGTATCCAATTCGGCAAATTTTGAGTCTGAGAAGCCCGCTTCGACTTTACCTCTGATCAGAATGTTCAGAGAGGATTCGGCGGCGGCCAGAACAGCCGCGCCGGATGCCTCCGGCAAATGGTTGGTATGTACACCTGACACGGTCGGAGGTTTCTCGGCTACGCTCTTCTTCTTTGGGCGAGAGTTGCACAGCGTCCTCAAGGTGCCAGTGGGTTTGATTAACTCATCCGTAGGCGGAACGCCGATCGAAGCATGGATCGCGGAGGAGGTGCAGGTGTCTAATCCTGAACTCAAGGTGGCAATCGTTAAAAAGGAGAAGGAAGAGATCGCGAAAGAACCGATGCTGAAGGCAAATTATCAGAAGGCGCTTGCGAAGTGGACGGACGATGCACGGAAAGCAAAAGAAGAGGGGAGGCCAGAGCCAAGGAAACCGGTGGATCCGATGGTGCGGCGGGCGCGTAAAGGCAGCGCAGGCGGCCTTTTCAACGGGAAAATTGCCGAAT
>JFJP01039917.1_pt1 | contig 12319 bp, 11 predicted proteins | sample 431651 | NCBI WGS metagenome assembly JFJP01 (sample SAMN02602958, study PRJNA72255) | Microbial mat metagenome, whole genome shotgun sequencing project. | biome: fresh water; feature: sink hole; material: water; isolation source: purple microbial (photo- and chemosynthetic) mats found in... | reverse complement strand
GCTAACATTAAACCAGTACGTGGCGGGTATATGCTAAACTTACCAAGAACCCAACCGCTGGATTAGGGGGATAATATGACTAATAACGAGCGATATTTCCAAGATATGAAAAACCGTATATTTGCAATGAAAGATAGAGGGTACACGATTGAAGAAATTTGTTACGTAATTAGGCTGAGTGAAGAACTAGTTAACCAAATATTGAACACATATAAAAAGGAGATATTAAAATGAAATTGATAAAAATAACAAAATTTATAACCAAGATAGCAGGCAGAAAAGGTTTAGTATTACAGAAGAACGCACCAGCAATATTCGTAGGTCTTGGATTGGCGGCAGGTTTAGCTACTGTAATTTGCTCATCTAAAGCAACAATTAAAGCACACGAAGTATTGAAACAACACGATATTGATATGGCAACTATAAAGAAAGCTGGAGAAACTACTAATAAAAAATACACAGAACAAGAGTTTATGAAAGATAAGACCATTCAATACAAAAATACAGTTGTGGAATTGATTAGGCTGTATACCCCCTCAGTAGCCCTAGGATGCGTTTCTGTGGCTTGTATAATAGGTGGACATACTATTATCACAAAAAGAAACTTAGGGCTTGTAGCGGCCTACAAACTGGCTCAGAAGAGCTTTGATGACTACCGTGGTAGAGTTGTTGAGGAATTCGGTTCTGATAAGGATAGACAGCTTAAACATGGCATTACAAAAGAAACTATAACCACATCTTATGTGGACGAAAAAGGTAAAGTTAAAACTGGTAGTACTGAGGTTGATGTATTCAATACTAACCACATAAGTCAGTACGCTAGATTCTTTGATGAGACTAGTACGATGTGGAGTAAAATGCCTGGGTATAATCAACAGTACGTTAAAGTACAACAGAGTCAAATGAACGACCTATTAAAGTCTAGGGGCCATGTATTCTTGAATGATGTTTACGATGTACTTGGCTTTGAGAGAACCTCTGCTGGAGCAGTTGTTGGGTGGTTGTATAATGACGGTGGCGATAACTTCATAGACTTTAATATGTACGACGCAGAAAGACAACAAGTTAGAGCGTTCGTTAACGAGCAAGAACATAGTATATTGTTAGATTTCAATGTTGATGGGGTTATCCACGATTTGATATGAGAGAGGGATGGACTTAACGCAATAGGATGTGGGTGTTTCTATAAAGATATTATAGACTACCCTCATCTTTATACTAGATATTAGGAGGTATAATATGGGATTGGATATAGTTACAGTGTATTACGACTCTGAGTTTAATGTATTTGAAGACGAGAATGGCGATATAATCTATGACATGTTCAGTATTATACGTCCTGCTAGGTTAGAACGTTTGAAGAACATGGGTGGCGGAACGGAGTATGTGTATAACAAGAAAAGATGTATAGTTTATGAATTGATATTTGAAATTTACGAGGAGGAAGATTATGAATAAAATTAACGCATTAATATTTGCGGCAGGTGTGGTAACAGGGTTTCTTGGTACGATGTTATATATGAAGAGCCAGTATGAGGTTGTGGAGACGAACGATTTAGCTGAGGAATCTGATAAAATTATTGCTAAACGTAAGGAAGAAGAGGTTGCAGTAACTCGTATACCAAAAGTTGTGATAGAGGCTAATAAAAGAAAAGAAATACCAAGGGAAATACCGAGTGAAGAGTCTACACGTCTTAGACATGACGACCCTGATTTTCGTTGGCATTATGATTTGAAAGGTGTGAAAAGTGAGATGCATAACGCTCATCCGTCTGAATTAGAGGCTCCACATGATGGTCCTGAGATTGAGATTATAACATTCGAAGACTTTAACGACTACCAGGAAGCTACAGAGTTCTATGATAAATTAACCATTAGTTATTACACAAAAGATGATGTATTAGCTGATGAGAACGATAAACCTATGACGGACCTTAGATATGTTATTGGTGATGAAGCTTTGAGTTCTTTTGGTAAAAATTCAGGTGATGAGATGGTTGTATATGTAAGAAATCATCCATTAACTATAGACTACGAGGTTGTGAAAATCGAAGAAAAGTATTCAGAATATGTACTTAGACAGTATCCAGATGATGATAAGGAGGGGTAATAATGGGAGAAAATCAACGTCTAGTGAAGAAGGAATATTGGAAATATTTAATGGGTAGAGTTGGTGAACATAGAGATTATACTACATTATTAGACGCATTACACAACATCCCTTTTCGCTGGCCATTGAAAAAAGACCACAATCGTGCATATGAATCGGACGAAATAAGACAGTATTTCTGTAATGATATGGACATAAACTACCATGAAATTGAGGGTTGGGATAATCAAAACGTATCGTTTTTAGAGGTAGTTTTACAACTTGCTAGACGCTGTGAAGAGATGGTTGGAGCTATGCAAACGATATCTCATCAGGTTTGGTTCTGGAAATTCATGGACCATTTGGAGTTGGATAGGTACAATAATTACAATTATGATGGCGAAAAAGTGGAAGAAATTGTGGAAAAATGTATAGAAAGGCGTTATGATAGGTTAGGAAACGGAGGGCTTTTTCCTTTAAAAGCTTCTCCAAATGACCAACGTTTAGTCGAATTATGGTACCAAATTGCTGAATATTTGCATGAAAATTACTACTATAATTTGTTCGCAGATTTGTGAAAAAGTGTGACAAAAAGTGTGTTAAAAAACTGTCACGAATTAAAATATTAAATTGGGTAATTATGGTAATGAAAAATTGAAGGTTTTTAGGACGTTTTGTGACGTTTTTGTGGAGCTTTATGCCAGTTGTTAAAGGAACATGACTTAGGGTCTATCCATTAGGTAGTCTACGTTAGAGATATACGTGTGTCATTTGTGACACTTTATTCTTATCTACACACAAGAAAAAAAAAAAGTAATATATAAAAGGTTTTTAAAAAAAGTTGTCACAGGCACACAAGATGAAAAAACACATAAAAACGACATTTTTATACAAAAGTTAAGAAAGGAAGGCAGTTGTGGATTTCTATAACATTAGAGAACGCGTTTACAAAAAAACAGTTGAAATTTATCCAGATTTTAAAATCTGTCGTTCTAAGGATTTAATGATTCGCGGAAAATCATTTTATGCTATCTGGGATGAAGAAAAACAATTGTGGTCGACCGATGAATACGATGTACAAAGACTTATCGATGATGAATTATTTAGGTACCGTGATAAATTTATGGAAACCAGTGATGAAAAAGTAGTTCTTAAGTTGATGAGCGATTATTCAAGTAATGCTTGGAGTAACTTTAGAAAGTATATAGGCAATCTATCCGACAATGCTCATCAATTAGATGCAACATTAACCTTTTCTAATACCGACTGTAAAAAGAAAGATTATGTTAGTAAGAAATTAAGCTATCCAATATCAGAAGGTCCTTGTTCAGCTTTTGACGAAATCATAACAACTCTTTACGACGTCGACGAACGTAGGAAGTTAGAATGGGCAATCGGAGCAATCGTATCTGGGGATTCTAAAGATATACAAAAGTTTATTGTGTTATATGGCGACGCTGGTTCAGGTAAATCTACAATCCTAAATATAATACAAAAGTTATTCGCGGGATATTATACAACATTCGATGCTAAAGCTTTGACGTCCTCAAACAATGCCTTTGCTACAGAGGTGTTTAAACAGAACCCTTTAGTCGCAATACAACATGATGGGGACTTGTCTAAGATAGAAGATAACACGAGATTGAACTCTATAGTATCGCATGAAGAAATGTCAATGAATGAAAAGTATAAACCATCGTACACAGCACGTACTAATTGTTTTCTATTTATTGGAACTAATAAACCAGTTAAGATAACGGATGCTAAATCTGGAATCATTAGAAGATTAATAGATGTTAAACCGTCTGGAAGAAAGATACCATCAAAACCATATCAAGATCTAATGTCCCAAATAGATTTTGAATTAGGGTATATAGCAAATAAATGTTTACATGTGTACAAAGAGTTAGGTAAAAATCGATATTCGACATATAGACCTATGGATATGATATTACAAACCGATGTGTTCTATAACTTTGTAGAATCGCACTATGACATATTCAAAGAGGCTGATGGTATATCCCTTGCCCAAGCATATGCATTATACAAAGAATACTGCGACGATTCGACACTTGAGTTTAAGATACCAAAATTCAGGTTTAGAGAAGAACTTAGGAATTATTTTAATACTTATTCCGATAGAACAAGAGTTAATGGTGTACAAATAAGAAGTTATTATTCAGGATTTATATTTGAAAAATGCGATTCTAATACTCAGTTTATCGAAAAAGAATCAGCTATTAGGGAAATGGTACTTCAAGAGTCATTGTTAGATAAACTACTAGCAGAACAACCAGCTCAGTATGTCAACGATAATGAGGAGCCTAAGCGTAAATGGGTTAATGTTAAGCAAAAACTCAAACAGTTAGATACCTCTAAGACTCATTATGTAAAACCACCCCAAAATCACATAGTCATAGATTTCGATTTGAAAAATGACAAAGGTGATAAAGACTTAGATTTAAATATTGAAGCTGCTAATAAATGGCCAAAGACATATTCCGAAATTAGTAAAGGTGGTAATGGCGTACACCTACACTATATTTACGAAGGTGATGTTACAAGATTATTAAGAACCCATAGTGAAGGGATAGAAGTTAAAGTATTTGTTGGAGATAGTGCACTTAGAAGGAAATTAACAAAATGTAATAACGAACCAGTAAATACTATAAACTCAGGTCTATCTCTAAAAGGAGAAACGATGATAGATTTAAATATAGTAAAGCAAGAAAAAGGTATAAGAGAACTTATCAAAAGAAACCTTAACAAAGACATACACCCAGGAACAAAACCTAGTATCGATTTTATACACAAGATATTAGAAGATGCATATAAGTCAGGTGTGAAATATGATGTAATAGATATGCGTCCTGCTATCTTAGCATTCGCTGTTAAGAGCTCTCACCAATCTGACTACTGCATAAAATTAGTTTGCGATATGAAGTATAAGTCAGAAGACAGAGAGAACACGACGGAGTATGATAATGACACAGTTATCTTCTTCGATGTCGAAGTATTTCCTAACTTATTTGTCGTATGCCTCTTACATGCAGGTAAGGCTCCGTTTAAGCTCATCAACCCTACTGGGATGGACTTGGAACCATTCTTTAAGTTCAAACTCGTAGGATTCAATTGTAGACGCTATGACAACCATATCCTATATGCGAGGTACTTAGGGTATGATAATGAACAGTTATACAAGCTAAGTCAAAGAATAATTAGTGGAAGTCCTAACTGCATGTTTAGCGAAGCCTACAACCTATCGTACACTGACATCTATGATTTCTCATCTAAGAAACAAAGCTTGAAAAAGTTTGAGATAGAGTTAGGTATTAAACATTTAGAATTAGGTTTACCTTGGGACCAACCAGTACCTGAAGAGTTATGGAATAAAGTTGCTGAATATTGTATGAACGATGTTATCGCAACCGAGCAAGTGTTCAATGATAGAAAGCAAGACTTCATGGCTAGGATGATTCTATCAGAGCTTAGCGGACTTAGTCCTAACGACACAACTCAAATGCATGCTGCTAAAATTATATTCGGCGATGACCCAACACCACAGAAGAAATTTAGGTATACCAAGTTAGAAGAAATGTTTAAAGGTTATAAGTATGAATTTGGTAAGAGCACCTATCGAGGGGAAGACCCAGGAGAAGGCGGGTACGTTTATGCAGAACCTGGAATGTATTTGAATACTGCAGTGTTAGACGTTACCTCTATGCATCCTACAAGTCTTATAGAACTTGAAGCGTTCGGAAGATACACATACAAAGTTAAAGAATTACTAGATGCTCGTGTTGCTATCAAACATAAATTCTATGATGTCGCGTCTAAGATGTTGAATGGAGTTCTCGTTAAATACTTAGAAAATGTTGAAGACTCTGAAAAGTTATCGTATGCCCTTAAGATAGTTATCAATATTATCTATGGATTGACTTCAGCTAAATTCGATAACAAATTTAAGGACCCTAAGAATGTCGATAACATAGTTGCTAAGCGTGGTGCGTTGTTTATGATTGATTTGAAGCATGAGGTTAAAGCTAGAGGGTTTACTGTCGCTCATATAAAGACTGACTCTATAAAGATACCAAATGCTACAACAGATATTATAAACTTTGTAATGGAGTTTGGTAAGAAGTATGGGTATAACTTCGAGCATGAAGCTACTTATGAAAGATTCTGTTTAGTTAACGATTCGGTATTCATAGCTAAAGAGAGAGGTAAAGAATGGAAACCTACTGGAGCTCAGTTTGCTCAACCATATGTGTATAAGACTTTGTTTAGTAAAGAGAAGATTACTCTTACTGATATGTGTGAGACTAAAGCAGTAACCACAGCTATGTATTTAGATTTCAGAAGTCATCCAGATGAGGAGTCTATGTTAAAGTTTATAGGTAAAGTTGGGTGCTTCATTCCTGTAGTAAGTCCTAAAATTGGTGGGACTTTACTTAGAGAGAAAGATGGTAAGTACTATGCTGTCACAGGAACCAAAGGTTATTTATGGGCTGAGAAAGAAATAGTAATGGGTATAGACAATATAACAGTTAATTTAGACTACCACGAGAAGCAAGCTATAAAAGCTAGAGAAGCAATTAGTAAACATGGAGACTTTGATTGGTTTGTATCAGAACCATTTCCTCCAGAAGAAGGAACCCCATTCGAACCACCATGTGGTACAAAGAAATATGATCATTGCCATGAGTGTCCAAATTATAGAGAGTCGAACCCTGAAGTATGTCGTCTAGGATATGACGTACTTCCATTTTGAAAGGAGAAATTATAATGATTAACGGAACAATAAGTATTGAAGGAGCAAGAATAGGATTTAGAAACTTTGCGGGGAATGCTGGTAAATTTAACGCCCCTGGTAAAAGAAACTTTTGTGTATTCTTAGAAAAGGATTTTGCTGAAGAAATATCTAAAGATGGTTGGAATGTTAAATGGCTCCAGCCAAGAAACGAAGACGAAGACCCAACCCCGTATTTACAGGTAGCGGTTAGCTATGACAATATACCACCAAAGATTATATTAATAACCAAGAATGGTAAAACTAGAGTTGATGAAGAGAGCGTTCAACTATTAGATTGGGCTGAAATTGAAAACATAGATTTAGTAATTCGTCCTTACAACTGGGAAGTCAGCGGTAAAACAGGAGCTAAGGCTTATGTAAAATCTATGTATGTAACTATAGTCGAAGATGATTTCGCACACAAGTACTATGACGTTCCCGATAGTGCAGTGTCCACATATGTCGATAGACCTTTATGATCACCAAATAGAAGGTGTTGATAAACTAGAGAATGGCTCCATCCTTTGTGGTGGGGTTGGCTCTGGTAAATCAAGAACCGCTTTAGCGTATTTTCATGTTAAGGTTGGCCAAGGGCAAGTTAAAGCTAATGGTATAGGCCAATTTACTAAAATGAGAAAACCTAAAGATTTGTATATAATAACAACAGCTAAGAAAAGAGATAGTCTCGACTGGGAAACCGAAGCTGCTCATTTCCTGTTGTCAACAAAAATTAAATCATTAAACAATACTATAATGGTTGTTGACTCGTGGAATAACATAAAAAAGTATGCCGACGTAAAGAATGCATTTTTCATATTCGACGAACAAAGACTCGTAGGTTCTGGAGCTTGGGTAAAGTCTTTTCTTAAAATAGCAAAACGTAATCAATGGATTTTACTAAGTGCTACACCTGGAGACACATGGATAGATTATATACCAGTGTTCGTAGCTAATGGATTCTATAAGAACAGAACAGAGTTTCTTCGTAGACATGCTGTGTATAGTAGATTTACTAAGTACCCACAAATAGAAAAGTTCATGGAAGAAGGAGTACTATTAAAACTAAGAGAGAAAATTTTAGTACCTATGAGATATCAGAGACACACAATCTCACATCACAAAACTATACTATGTCGATACGATGAAGCTAAGTACCAAAGTGTTCTAAAAGATAGATGGAATCCATACGAGGATAAACCAATAAAAACTATTAGCGAGTTATGTTATCTTTTAAGAAAAGTTGTTAACAATGATATTCGTCGTTGTCTGGAAATTATAGATATACACGAAGAGAAGAAAAGATTAATAGTGTTTTATAATTTTGATTATGAGTTAGTACTTTTAAGAAGTATGTGTGAATGTGCCGAATACAAATTTACAGAATGGAATGGTCATAATCATGACCCTATACCTGATGGTGATGACTGGGTTTATTTAGTGCAATACACAGCTGGTGCTGAAGGATGGAATTGTATAGCAACCGACACCATAGTATTTTATTCTCAAAATTATTCTTATAAAATTATGGTGCAAGCAGCTGGAAGAATCGATAGATTAAATTCTCGTTATAAAGATTTATATTATTATCATCTTCGTTCTAATGCGTCAATCGACATTGCCATACACAAAGCGATAGAAACAAAAAAGAATTTTAACATGCTAAAATTTGCAGCTACAGAAAGACGCAATCTAAAATAGCCTCGCGAAAAAAACACATGCTAGTATGAAGGGAATGTGCTCGTTTTGAAAAAAGCGTAATTTAAATATGAAAGCATATCCCTATTATTTTTCTTGTAGAAAGGATGACTCTAAATGTTAGAAAGTAGTTTTCAAGCAAAACTTATCGATGAACTTGAAGAATTATTTGAAGGCTGTGTAATCTTAAAAAATGACGCAAACCACATTCAAGGTTTTCCAGATTTGTTAGTTCTCTATAACAATCAGTGGGCAGCACTCGAATGTAAACGAAGTAGCCACGCACCAAGACAACCTAACCAAAAGTATTATGTAGAACTTTTAGAGAATATGTCATTCTCAAGATTCATATACCCAGAGAATAAAGAGGAGATACTCGATGAACTTCAACAAACATTCGCGAATCGAAGGTCAGCACGCCTTTCTTAGTGCTAGTAAATATCATTGGGTAAATTACGATGAAGACAAACTACACAACACTTACATGAAACATCTCGCTAGTCAATTAGGAACCAAGTTACACGCATATGCTTGTGAGTCTATAAAACTTGGAATCAAGTTACCTAAAACTAAACAGACTTTGAACATGTATGTTAATGACGCTATAGGATTTCAAATGACACCAGAGCAAACTTTATATTATTCTGAAAATTGTTTTGGAACAGCAGATGCTATAAGTTTTAGAAAGAACACTTTAAGGATTCATGACTTGAAAACTGGAGAGACACCAACATCACCAAGACAGTTAGAAATTTATGCTTCGTTATTTTGTTTAGAGTATGATGTAAAACCACACGACATAAATATAGAGTTAAGAATCTATCAAAGCGATACAGTAACAATTTACACACCATTGGTAGAAGACATATTATACATTACCGAAAAGATAATAACATTTGACAAACAGATAGATAAAATGAAATTGGGGGTATAGATCTTGACTAAACATCTCTCGCATATTGGAGTAGCCAGACGTTCTGGTAGATATCCATGGGGTTCTGGTGAAGACCCTCAACAAAGAAATCGTAGCTTTGCAGGAACAGTTAGTGAGTTAAAGAAGAAAGGACTTAAGCAAGTCGAGATAGCAAAAGGTCTTGGCGTGTCTACTACCGAGTTAAGAAAAATAGTGTCATTAGCTAGTACTGAGAAAAAACAAGCAGATGCCGCATTAGCTCAAAGATTGAAAGACAAAGGATTATCAACTGTCGCTATTGGTAAAAGAATGGACCGTAATGAATCTTCTATAAGAGCTATGCTAAATCCTAAAGCTAAAGAAAGAAATAAAATAACAGATAACATAGCCGATGTTTTAAGAGAAGCAGTTAACACTAAACGGTATATTGATGTCGGAGTTAATGTTGAAAGATATTTAGGAGTCAGTAGAACTAGATTGAAAACTGCTATTAAGAAATTAGAAGATGAAGGCTATAAAGTACACTTTAGTTTCGTAGACCAACTAGGAACTGGTAAGAAAACTAGTTTATTAATATTAACTGATGGTAAGACGACATCTAAAGAAGTATACCATAATCGCGATAAGATACGGTTAGTTCAAAGCTACTCTGAAGATGGTGGGCAATCGTTCAATAATTTAAAACCAGTCAAGAGTGTTAAACTTAAAAGAATAAAGATAAGATATGGTGATGAAGGCGGAAGCCTACAAGATGGTATTATAGAATTAAGAAGAGGTGTTCCTGATATTTCATTAGGACAATCAAAGTATGCTCAAGTTCGTATAGGTGTAAATGATACACATTACATGAAAGGTATGGCTTTGTATTCCGACACTATTCCAGATGGTTATGACATGGTATACAACACTAACAAACCAAAAGGAACTCCATCATCAAAAGTATTTAAAGAAATGAAAGACGATATAGATAATCCTTTCGGTGCAACGGTTAGACAAAAAGAATATATAGACGTGAAAGGAATTAGGCACTTATCAGCTTTAAATATCGTTAACGAAGAAGGCGATTGGGGTAAGTGGTCACGTTCTATATCATCACAAATGTTGTCTAAACAATCAGATACATTAGCCAAGAGCCAATTAAAATTAGGGTATGATATAAGAAAAGATGAGTTTGACTCAATCAATTCTTTAACTAACAACGTTGTACGTAAGAAATTATTAGAAGCTTTTGCTGATGGTACAGACGCAGCTTCAGTACATCTTAAAGCCGCCGCTCTACCTAGACAATTATCTCAAGTTATTTTACCGTTCTCAAAAATGAAAGAGAATGAAATCTATGCTCCTAATTTTAAGAATGGAGAAAGAGTTGTTTTAATTCGTTACCCACATGGCGGAATCTTTGAGATACCAGAACTTATTGTTAATAATAAAAACAAAGAAGCTAAAGCATCTATCGCTCAAGCAGTGGATGCAGTTGGTATACATCCTAAAGTTGCAGAAAGATTATCAGGTGCCGACTTCGATGGTGATACTGTATTAGTAATCCCTAATAACAATAGATTAATAAAGACTGCTCCTGCACTAGCACAACTGAAAGACTTTGACCCTAAGGTAGAGTACAAAGGTTATCCAGGAATGAAAGCTATGACTACTAAAACTACAGGCATGCAGATGGGGTTAATCTCTAACTTAATAACAGACATGACAATAAAGGGTGCACCTGCTGACCATCTAGCTAAAGCAGTTAAACATTCAATGGTAGTTATAGACGCTCAGAAACATGAGTTAGATTATAAGCGTTCTCACATAGAGAATGGAATAGCTAGACTTAAGATAGAGTATCAAGGTTCTGCACGTAGTGGAGCAAAAACTGTTATTTCTAGAGCCTCATCTGAAACTGACGTGCTAGATAGAAAGTTTACTATTGATAAGTTAACAGGAGAAAAGGTTTACACATACACAAACAAATCATACATAAACAAACAAGGTAAAGAAGTATTTAAATCATCTAAGTCTACTAAGATGGCAGAAACAAAAGATGCACATACTTTGTCATCTGGTACAGTAATAGAGAAAGTTTATGCAGACTATGCTAATCAATTAAAAACATTATCTAATCTAACTAGAAAGATAGCAGTAAACATAAAACCAACAGGTATGTCGGCTAGTGCTAAAGTTGCTTATGCAAATGAAGTAGAGAGTCTTAATCGTAAATTAAACATTGCACTTATGAATAGTCCTTTAGAAAGACACTCGCAATTACTTGCTAATACTAAGTATAAATCTAAAATAGATGCTAATCCTAACATGTCTGATGATGATAAGAAAAGACTTAGAGGCCAAGAGTTAGCTTCTGCTAGGGCAATCATCAATCCTAAAGGAAAACATGAAGTTGTTATAGAACCTAAAGAATGGGAAGCTATACAATCAGGTGCCATTAGCTCTAACAAATTAAAACAAATACTAGATAACACAGACTTAGAGAAAGTAAAACAAATGGCTATGCCTAGACAAGCTATTGAATTGTCAGAAGCTCAAGCAACAAAAGCTAAAACGTTATTAAAGAATGGGTACACACAAGCTGAAGTAGCAAACGAACTATCAATGCCACTTAAGACTTTAACTGGTTTACTTATACGATGAAAGGAATGATAATATGGCAGACATAATGCTAACCACTATAGATAATCCGTTTAACCCATTTAAACAGTTTGATGAATGGTATGCTTATGACATTAGCAAAGGACATAACACTTGTCAGTATATGGCAAGAATAGCAGTAACATCTGATGACCTAAGCGATGAAGACCAAGATGCAGCTGCAGATAGA
>JFJP01020606.1_pt1 | contig 12319 bp, 10 predicted proteins | sample 431651 | NCBI WGS metagenome assembly JFJP01 (sample SAMN02602958, study PRJNA72255) | Microbial mat metagenome, whole genome shotgun sequencing project. | biome: fresh water; feature: sink hole; material: water; isolation source: purple microbial (photo- and chemosynthetic) mats found in... | reverse complement strand
TTGCCCAGGCAGGTGAGGTCGGGACGGATGCCGCTGACCACCTGCCAGCCGCCCCAGCCGACGCGGAAGCCGCTCATCACCTCGTCGAAGATCAGCAGGGTGCCGTGCGCGCTGCACAGCTGGCGCAGGGCTTCGAGGAAGCCGGGGCGGGGCAGCACCAGGCCCATGTTGCCGGCGACCGGCTCGACGATCACGGCGGCGACCCGCCCGCGATGCTTGAGCAGCAGACGTTCGACCGCGGCGGCGTCGTTGTACGGGCAGCTGAGCGTGGTGGCCGAGACGTCGGCGGGGACGCCGGCGCTGTCCGGGGTGTTGAGGGTCGCGCAGCCCGAGCCGGCGGCGACCAGGAAGTGGTCGGCGTGGCCGTGGTAGCAGCCGTCGAACTTGATCGCCAGGTCGCGGCCGGTTGCGGCGCGGGCCAGGCGCAGGGCGCTCATGCACGCCTCGGTGCCGCTGCTGACCAGGCGGACCTGCTGCACGCTGGGCAGGGCGGAGCACAGCAGCGTGGCCAGCTCGGTCTCGGCGAGGGTCGGGGCGCCGAAGCCGAGGCCGCGCTTGGCCGCGTCGGCGACCGCGCGCAGGACGCGGGGGTGGGCGTGGCCGTGCAGCAGCGGGCCCCACGACAGCACGTAGTCGATGTAGTGCCGTCCGTCGAGGTCGGTGAGCGTGCTGCCCTGGCCGCGGGCGATGACCAGGGGATTGCCGCCGAGACGCTTCCACGCCCGCACCGGGCTGTTGACCCCGCCGGGGATGACGCGGGTGGCGGCGGCGAAGGCGCGCTGCGACTTGGGGCCGGTGATGGCGACGGCGACGGCGGTCGAGCGGTCGGTGCGGGTGCGAGCCATGCATCCTCCTGTTGCCCTGTCCGGCCGACGCGGCTAGCCTGGGCACTGTGCTATACCTCGCGAGCCAAAGCCCGCAACGCGCGACCCTGCTGACGCGCGCCGCGGTCCGTTTCACCGTCGTCGCCAGCAGCTGCCGCGAGGACGACATTGCCATTCCGCTGCCGCAGGCGCTGGCGATCGAGCGGGCGCGGGCCAAGGCGCGCGGCGCCCAGGGCGTGCCCGCCGGCGGCATCGTGCTCGGCGCCGACACCGTGGTCGCGCTCGGCCGTGAGATCCTCGGCAGCCCGGCGGACGCGGCCGGCTCGGCGGCGATGCTTGGCAAGCTCTCCGGCACCACCCACCAGGTGATGACCGCGCACTGCCTGTGGCGCGCCGGCTCCGACCTTGAGGCCGTCGCCCTGACCACCGCGCGGGTGACCATGCGGCCGCTGTCGGCGCAGGAGATCGCCGACTATGCCGCCACCGGCGAGGGCATCGGCAAGGCCGGCGGCTACGCCATCCAGGAGAAGGCCGACCGCTTCGTCGTCGAGTTGCAGGGCGCCCTCGACACGGTGATCGGCCTCAACGTCCCGACTGTGGCCAAGCTGTGGCGCGAGGTCGCCGAGGGTGCGCTGCCCGGCTACACCGGACCGACCGGCAGCGGGCTGCAAAAGGCGCTCAAATGAGCGTCCGGTCCGCTCGTCCGGCCGTCCATCCGCATCCCTGTCTGCCCGCACGACGTCCGGACGGTCGCACGACCGCACGACCGGACGATGGGGGCAATTTCCCAATGATCGCCATCCTGTCGGACATCCACTCCAACCTCGAGGCGCTGTCGGTGGTGCTCGAGCGCTGCGAGAAGCTCGGCGTGAAGCAGTACCTCTGCCTGGGCGACGTGATCGGCTACGGTCCGGACCCCCTGCCGGTGGCGCGCATTGCCAGCGAGCGCTTCAAGATCAGCCTCATGGGCAACCACGAGGAGGCCCTGGTCACCGGCAAGCACCGCTTCAACCCACATGCCGCCCAGGCGATCAACTGGACGCGGCAGCAGTTGCAGTCCGAGTCGAAGATATGGGAGTGGTTCCGCGCGCGGAAGACCTTCGCGGTGCAGGACCGCCTGCTGTGCGTCCACGGTTCGATCTACGACCCGGTCCACGACTACGTCGATGAACCGGAAAACCCCATCGAATCGCAGCAGATGATCGACACGTTGAACAAGGATTTCAGCGGTTTCGACATCTGCTTCGCCGGCCACAACCACACCCCGTTCATGGCCACCACGCTCGGCATCATGGTGCCGCACGACGGCCACCGGCAGTTCCGCCTGCCCAAGGGTCACAAGGCCTACGTCTGCGTCGGTTCGGTCGGCCAGCCGCGCGACCGCGACGTGCGCGCCAGCTTCGCCACCCTCGATGGCGAGACGCTGACCTTCCATCGCCTGCCCTACGCCGTCGAGGTGACCCAGACCAAGATCCGCAAGGCCGGGCTCAACGAGTTCCTTGCAGAACGGCTGGGCGACGGGATCTGAGCTTTGCCGGCAGGCCTGGCCTGCCGCGCGTCTACTTGGCCGGTCGGGCCAGGCGGATCAGCCGCTCGGCGAAATCGTCGGCCGATTTGGCGTTGGTGAATTGCGGACGGATCCGCAGTGCGAAGTCCTTGGTCGACTCCGACTCGTAGCCCATCATCCCTTTGAGCATCCCCAGCTTCTCACCAGAGCCGCTGGAGAGATCGTAGCCGAGATCCTTGAAGTTGGCGAGCACGAAGCGTTTGATCAGGGCATCCTGGCGCTGCACCGGCGCGGCCGGAGCCACTACCACCGGGGCCGCAGCCGCGGCCGCTGGCGCAGCGGCCGGCGCAGCAGCGACGGGTGTGGCAACAGCGGTTGGTGCGGTGACGGCTGGCGTGGGCGTGGCTGTGGCGCCAGCGCCGCTGACCTTGGTCGAGGCCAGCGGCTCGAGCGCCACGTGATAGGCGCCCGGCTCGTATTCGTAGATGCCGCCGGAACTCACATCCGTTGTCGAGCCGAGCGGGCACAAGAAGCCGCTCAGCACGTTGCCGCTGATCCAACCGGAGGTCCGCGTCGTCAATTCCAGCGGCTGATCCTTGAACCCTGACTTGGTAAGCGTCACCTGCAGACTCACGGCGCGATCCACCTCGCCCATCCACGGGGTCCGACCGACACTAGCCCCCTTGACCACGATATTGGCGTCATCGGGCGAGCTGTTGAGCATGATCCGCTGCCGGGATCCATTGACCATGGTGGCACATCCTGACAGCAGCACGGCCGACAGGACGAGGACGGTCACGGGGAAGCGGATCATGTTTTTCTCCGGTGCCAGGATCAGGGCTTCGCGGCCTGGCCCATCAGCGAGTTGGTGATGATGTCAGCCAGCGTGGAGAGGAGCTTCTTGCGATGCTCGAGGTCCAGTTCCGGCTTGATCTCCGCCTGCGAGATGCGGTAGACGGTGTCGCTCTTGAGCGTCGTCTCCAGGGTGTCCGCCTTGGTGCAGAGTTCCTGGTACTTGAGCTCGGCGTTGCTGTAGGCGCCTTTGGCCGCGATCTTATCGGTCGCAGTGTTGATCGCCTCGCGCGCCTGGTTGAGTTCGGTGTAGGCCGCCTGCAACTTCTTGTTCATCTCGGCCTGCTGGGCCAGGGCGCCCGGGCTGAGCGTCCGGTTGACCGTCAGGCTGATGTTCGATTCCTGCAGGTTGTCCGAGCTGACGGTGTAGTGGCCCACCCAGCGCAACTGGCCGGTCTGCGCGTCGGTCAGGCGGCCGGTGAGCACCGCGCGGTAGCCCGGCTTGGTGATCTCGATCGGCAACTGGCCATCGCCGCTGCCGAAGGTCAGGTTGTTGGTCTTGGCGAAGGCGACCGCCGCGGCCTCGCCCTTGAGGTTGATGACCGCCTCATCGCGCTCGAGCGAGATGCGGCCGATCGCCAGGATGTAATCGGTCTGCGGTCCGCCTTCATTGGCGCCTGCGCCCTCGACCTGGATGCGCAGCGGCGGCGGCACCGGCGCGCCCTCCTTGCGCTCGGCCGCTTTGGCCAGGAGCGAGGCGAAATCGGTCAGCTCGGGCCGGCTCGCCAGGTCAATGTCGCTGCCGATCGGAAGCTCAACCGACAACCCACCACGGACCAAGCGAGCTACTGCCGGCTTGACTGGCGGGGCGACCATGACGGTGAGGCCGCGATCAAGCAGGCCGCGCTGGAGGTAGAACTGGCAGATGTGGTGGTAGGAGGTGGTCTTGAACTGCCACAGGGCGCCGTCTTCAGGCGCCGACTCGCCGCCACCATAGCTCTGGGTCACGGCCGGGGCTTCGATGACGATCGTCTTGCCCGCTTCCAGGCTGGGCTTGCTGCGATCGCGTCCCACGGTGATCGGCGTCAGCGCGGCCTTCGGCTGGCTGAGCTTCAGCTCGAGCGGCGACACCGACACCTGCAACTGCTTCAGGTCGGATGGCAGCACCGTGCTCTCGGTCCGTTGGACGCAGCCCGCCAGGGCGAGCAGGGCGAGCGAGGGGATGAGGACGGTGGGCAGGATTCTCATGGGTTCGGTTCCGTAGTGTGTGCCGGGGCAAAGACGGCCTCAAATACTCCAGGGCGTGATCTGGATTGCAATGAAAAGCCGGTTCCGCGCCAAAGCCTCGGCGTTCCCAGGCCTTGCGTCTTCTCCCTCGCGACGCACGGCGTATGGGATCATGATGGCCAGCATCGCCTCCTCAGCCTTCGCGAGCCTCCTCCTCGCAGGTGCCCTCGCCGCTGGCGAAGCCGAGCGCGGCCTGCGCCCGCTGACCGTCCGTGATGCCGCCGGGAGCGAAGTCGCCAGTTTCGCCGCGTCGCATGCCCTGGTCATCGGATGCTCGGCCTACAACGCCGGCTGGCAGCCGCTGGAAGGCGTTGGTGCGGATGTCGAGGCGGTCGCAGCGGCCCTGGAAACCAGCGGGTTTCGCGTCACGCGCCTGCTGGATCCGGACGCCGCGCGTTTGCAGCAGGCGTTGCGCGCCTTCGTCGTCGGCCCAGGCGGCACCGCCGACAATCGCGTCCTGATCTACTTTGCCGGCCACGGGGCGACCCAACCGCTCGATGACGGGCGGAAGATGGGCTACCTGGTGCCGGTGGATGCACCCAGGCCGGACAAGGATCTGGCGCGTTTCCGTCAGACCGCCCTCGACATGCAGGAGGTGGAAACGATGGCTCGGCGCATGGCGGCGCGGCATGCGCTTTTCATGTTCGACGCCTGCTTCGCTGGAACCCTCTTCGCCATGCGCTCGGGGCCAACGCCGCCGCCGGCCATTTCGGCGCGTATCGCCAAGCCGGTCCGCCAGATGATCACCAGTGGTTCTGCCGATCAGGCGGTGCCCGACCAGAGCGTCTTTCGCCGCTATTTCGTCCGCGCCATCGCTGGCGAGGCCGACCTCAACCACGACGGCTGGGTCACCGGCAGCGAACTCGGGGAGTTCCTGCTCGACAAGACGGCCGGGGAGTCCCGCGGCCGGCAGACGCCGCAGATCGGCAAGGTGCGCGATCCCGATCTCGATCAGGGCGACTTCGTCTTCGCCGTCCCAGGCGACCCGGCGCCGGCTGGCCCGGCGGTGCTTCCGGCACCACCCCCTGCGGTGGTTGCACCGCTGCGGCCCGCGCTGGCCAAGCCGGCGTGGGCGGCCATTTCCGGCGTCGACGCGCGAGGCGGCTGGGCCGAACTGCGTTTCGCCGGCGCGCTCCAGATCATGCGCCTCGTTCCAGCCGGCTCATTTACCCAGGGCTCGCCGGACGGGCCGGCCGATGAGCGCCCGCAGCGCCGGATCGAGATGTCGCGCTTCTGGCTCGGCGACAGCGAGGTGACCCAGTCGTTGTGGCAGGCGGTGATGGGCAGCAACCCGAGTGCCTTCGCCGACGACCCCCAGCGCCCGGTCGAGCAGGTCTCGGTCGAGGACTGCCGCGCCTTCTGCGCCCGCCTCAACGGCATGCTGCCCGGCCTGGACGCCGGCCTGCCGAGCGAGGCGCAGTGGGAATATGCCTGCCGGGCCTCCACCGAGAGCGGCTTCGCCGGCGATCCGGAGACGATGGCCTGGTACGAAGGCGGCGCCCTGAAGAAGACCATGCTGGTCAAGCGTAAGCAGCCGAACGCCTGGGGCCTTTACGACATGCACGGCAATGTCTGGGAATGGGCCGAGGACTGGTATGCCCCCTATCCTGCTGCTGTCCGGGTCGATCCGAGCGGTCCGCCAGAGGGTGATGTGCAGGTCATCCGTGGTGGCGCCTGGAATGCGCCGTTGAGCAAGGCGCGCTCCGCCCAACGCGGCTGGAGCATCCCGACGGCCCGCCGCTCCGGCCTCGGGTTCCGCCTGCGTGTGGCCGCCACGCCCTGATCGTCAGGCCTTCCATTTCGCGGCAAAGACCCACCCTGCCGCGCTCACGGAGGCGGTATGGCCCAGGTCGGCATCGGCATCATCGGATTCGGCGTGGTCGGCGGCGGTGTCGTCGAGGTCCTGCGGCGTGATCGCGCGGTCATCGCTGCGCGCACCGGGGTCGATCTCGACCTGCGCGCGGTTGTTTCGATGCCCCCCTACCAGAGCAGCGACGTGCTCGGGGCCAAGCTCGGCAAGGACATCGCGCTGATCACCAGCGATGCGCAGATCCGCATCGCCCTGCTGCTGGTCGGCGGCACCACCTTCGCCAAGGACCTCGCGCTGGCCTGCCTGGCCGCCGGGAAGCATGTCGTCACTTCGAACAAGGCGCTGATCGCCGCGCATGGCGACGAGTTGTTCGCCGCCGCCAAGGCCAAGGGTGTGACGGTCGCCTTCGAGGCCGCCGTCGCTGGCGGCATCCCGATCATCGGCGCTCTGCGCGACGGTTTGGCGGCCAACCGCATCCAGTCGATCACCGGCATCCTCAACGGCACCACCAACTTCATCCTGACGATGATGGAACAGAAGGCGTGGAGCTACCAGCAGGCCCTGGCCGAGGCCCAGCGCCTGGGCTACGCCGAGGCCGACCCGACCCTCGATGTCAACGGCACCGACACCGCCCACAAGCTCGCCATCCTCTCGCGCATCGCCTTCGGTATCCGCGTCCCCCTTACCGCCCTGCGCATCGAGGGCATCCAGAACGTCACTGCCCAGGACATGGCTTCGGCTGCCCGACTGAAGAGTCGGATCAAGCTGCTGGCGATGGCCACGCAGCGCGATGAGGGTTTGGAGCTGCACGTTGCCCCGACCCTGGTGCCGTTGGATCACCCGCTGGCTGCGGTCCATATGAACTACAACGGCGTGTTTGTTGTCGGTTCTTCTGCGGGACCTCAATTGTTTACTGGGCAGGGCGCAGGCGCCCTGCCAACCGCGAGTGCGGTGCTTTCAGATGTCATCGACGTCGCCCTGGGTCGTGCCGAACAGACATTTGGCTCGTTTGGCTTCGTCCACCAACCCAAACCCCCTCATTTCCTGGCTGAGGCCGACGAGCGCACGGCCAGCTACGCTCGTTTCTCCACCCCCGACAAGCCGGGTATCCTGGCTGGCATCACCCAGGTCCTGAGTGCCAAGGGTATTTCGATCCGCTCGATCTATCAGGGTGAGACCGACGACCAGGGCCAGGCTTCGATCGAGCTGGTGACCCATCCGGCTCGGGGTGGCGACTTCCTTGAAGCTGTTGCCGACATTGATGGCAGGGGTCTGACGGTACACCCATCGGTGTGCTACCGCCGCCTGTGATGTTCCACGTGGAACAGGGACGGCGCTCCGGGGTTGTCTTTCTGTACCTCTGCCCATAACGTTGTTCCACGTGGAACGTCTCGCTCCAGTACTTGTTGTCTCGAATCAAAAAGGTGGCGTCGGAAAGACGACCACGGTGGTAAATCTTGCGGCCTATGCCGGGCTCGCTGGCAAGCGCATCCTCGTTGTTGATAATGACCCACAGGCCAATGCGAGCAGTGCGCTGAACAAAACGCCATTTGAGCACTCGATTTACAGCGGCGCAGAGCCAGTGTCCACGTCGGCCGATGGGGTCTATTTGGTCCCATCCGGTTCGGATCTGGCTGATCAGGAGCGTCGCTTAGCTGGTGCTGTTGGCGGCTCGCTGGCGCTTCGTGAACGCCTGAAGCCACACCGGGTCAATTTCGACCTGATCATCGTCGACTGCCCGCCCAACCTGACCTGCTTGCCGACCAACGCCCTGCTCGCCGCCACGCATCTGCTGGTGCCGCTGCAAAGCGAATACTTCGCCCTCGAAGGGCTCAGCCAACTGCTCGCCCATGTTGATGCGTTGCGCCAGGACCACGAGCTGCACGTGACCTTGTGTGGCATCCTGCTGACCATGGCGGTGCCCGGCTCGGCCCTGTCGCAAGGGGTTGCGAGCGAGGTCCGGCGGCACTTCGGCGAGGGGGTATTCAAGGTTGCCATCCCGCGTGACGAAAGCGCCGCCGCCGCTCCCAGCCACGCCCGCTCCCTGGTCGATCACGATCCGCTCTCGCCCGCCGCCCTGGCCTACCTGGCGGCGACCAAAGAGCTGCTCACCCGGCTCGATCTCCTCGCCCCGCAACCCCCAACCCCCAACCCCCAGGGGCAATGATGACCCTCGCCGACAACACCCTGGGCCGCAGCCTGCAGGACGTCTTCGCGCGCACCCCGCGCCGCGAGGGGGGCAAGGGCTATCTCGAGGTCGAACTCGGCCTGATCACGCCGCCGAAGGACAATCCGCGCACCGATTTCGACGAGGCCAAGCTGCGCGAACTGGCCGAGAGCCTGAAGCTGCACGGCGTCCTCCAGCCGATCGTGGTGCTGCGCCGCGAGGTCGGCTTCGAGATCCTCTCGGGCGAGCGCCGCTGGCGTGCCGCCAAGCTTGCCGGCCTGGCCAAGGTCCCGGTGGTGGTGCGCGACGAGACTGATCCGCAGCACCAGGCCGAACTGCGCCTGATCGAGAATATCCAGCGCGAACAGCTCAACGCCCTCGAGCTGTCGCGCGCCTACCAGGCGCTGATCGACGAACACGGCCTGACCCACGAGGCTTTGGCGACGCGACTCAACAAGGAGCGTGCGACGATCAGCAATGCGCTGCGCCTGCTCGCCCTGCCCGACGAGGTGCAGCGCCTGGTCGCCGCCGGCGACCTCTCGGCCGGCCATGCCCGCGCCCTGCTCGCGATCGAGGACCGCTCCCGCATGGTCGAACTGGCGCGCCAGGCCGTGGCCAACGGCCTGAGCGTGCGTGAGGTCGAACGCCTGGCCAAGCTGCCCGCCCCGGGCAGCACCGAGCCGGCCGGTAAGCCGCCGCACATCAAGGAGCTGGAGGAGAACCTCCAGCACCTCTTCGGCAGCAAGGTCGGCATCCGCGAGAAGAACGGCAAGGGCGCGATCACCGTGCACTTCGAGTCGAAGGACCACTACCTGCGCGTGGTCACGCTGCTCGAACGCTTCATCCGCCAGGCCAACCTGGATAAGGCAGGCCTGAAGTGACTGTCCAGAATTGCCCTCCGCGTCCGTGCGCGGCAGATAGTTTGCGCCATATTTCGGCGCAGACTGCAGCGACCTCCGACCGCCCCAACTGAACCTCATCAGCCATGCCCGATCCTGCCGCCACCAGTCGTTCCGAGCTGCCCTGGCTTCTCGGCGGGGTGTTCGTCCTGATCGTCGGCTGGTGGGGGGTCAACCGTTTCGTCCTGCGCGTCTATCCGCCTGACGCCAGCGACGGCGGCCGGTTGCAGGTGATCGGCTGGGGCACCGACCCCAACCCGGCGCGGGTCGAGCAGTGCAACATCTTCAACCGCGCCAACCGCGACAAGGGCCTGATCGTGCAGGTGGTGCCCGGTGGCGGCGACGGCCAGGCCATCGTCACGCGCAGCGCCGCCGGCAATGCCCCCGACTGCATCGACGTGTACAACCCGGAAGATCTCGGCAAATACATCGCCAAGGGCATCGCCCGGCCGCTCAACGAGCAGCTCAAGGCGGCGAAGCTCGATCTCGCCAAGGAGACCTGGCCGGCGCTGCTCGACAACATCAGCCGGCCGAATCCCGCCTACCGCGCCGGGGTTGATGATCCGATCGATGAGCGCATCTGGTACGCGGTACCGAACAACGTCGACTACCCGTTCGTCTACTTCAATCGTACGTTGTGGCAGCGCGTCGCCGCCGAGCGCACTGCCGCCCATCTGCCGGTGCCGCCCGAGCCGTGGCTGGGCTGGACGTGGTGGGATTACGCGGCGCTCGCCAAGAGCCTGAACCGCCGCGGACCCGACGGCCGCTTCATCAGCTTCGGCGGTCCGCCGCCCGATCCGTGGCAGCTGGCCATGCAGGTCGGCGCCGGCATGCGCGGTGACGACCGCGCCGCCTTCACTGCGCTGACTGCCGAAGAGAAGGCCGCACGCGGCCTCGCCGGTCTGTCGTGGGATGATTGCGTGCGTCCGTTCGCGCCGCGTCCCGACGGTTCGATCGAGCCGTGGCCCAACCGTGCCGCGTTGACCACCGCGTTGCAGTTCGGCTACGACCTGCAGCACGCCTGGCGGGCCGTGCCGACCTCGTCGGACATGCAGCAGATGGCGACCGGCGGCGGCGGTTACGCCGGCACCGGCATCAACGGCCAGTTCCTCGCCGGCACCGCCGGTATGATGTCGATGGGCCGCTGGTATCTCATGCAGATCCGCGCCAATGTCTCGTTCGACTGGCGCATGGTGCGCATGCCGCGCTGGGTGCCGTATGACGAATGGGCGCGTTGGCAGCGCGAGGGCAGGGGGCCGGGCCAGCGCGATGGCGCCTGGGGGGACCTCGAGCATGCCGATCGCGGCTACCTCGCGATCGTGAACACGCGCAGCACCTTCCTGACCAGCAGCGCCAAGGATCCGGCCAAGGCCTTCCGCTTCCTCGAACTGCTCATCCGCAACCAGGACTACCAGAAGGTCATCCTGCTTGAAGACGGTTCAAGCGCGAGCATGGCGATTACTCTCGACTACGTCGGCCACGCCGACCCGCTGATCCCCGACGAGCTGGTCAACCGGCCGCCCGAGCAGGAGCTTGGCGCGGTGCGCGGCCAGGTCGGCCGGTTGCGCTGGCCGTTCAGCAACTACGCCCGCCACGAGAACATCCACTACAGCAACCTGCCGGCGTGGATGAGTCCGCGCGAGCCGCTTGAGCAGGCGGTCAAGGCCGGAGTCGACCTGCGCGAGGTCCCCGAGCTGGCCGCCTTCGCCCCGGGCGAGCGCTTCACCAGCAGCGACGTGCTCGGCCGCGACTACGCCGGTCGCGTGATCGCGGCGATGGACGCAGCCGGGCGCGAGGGCTTCGCCCTCGACCAGCCGCCGCAGCGGCAGGGCCCGAGCTGGATGACGCTGGCCGTGTTCGGCACCCTCGCCGGGGTGTTCGGCTTCATGCTGCTGGGCGTGTGGCGGGCCAGGCGGGAGGCGGCACATGGATGATCCGGGACTGATCGCGCGCCACGCCGCCAACCACGGCGCCAAGCGGCGTCGGGCGCTGTTCACCGGCGCCTCGTTCATCGCACCCAACCTGGCGCTGTTCCTCGTCTTCACACTCGGCCCGACCCTGTTCACGCTCGGGCTGGCCTTCTTCCGCTGGGACCCGTTCATCTCGCCGACCTTCGTCGGCTTCGAGAATTTCAACCGCATGTTCGCGGACACGAGGTTCTGGTACTACCTGTTCAACACCGCCGTATTCATGCTCGGCCTGCCGCTGACCATCGCCGGGGCGTTGTTCCTCGCCGTCGTGCTCAGCCAGAAGCTGCGCGGCGCGATCGCCTACCGCACCGTCTTCTACCTGCCGACGCTGACTTCGGGCGTGGCCCTCTTCCTGCTCTGGAAGGTGATGTACAACAAGGAGGGCGGGCTGATCAACGCGCTGATCCTGCCGGTGCTCCACCTCTTCGGCGTCAGCGGCGTCGATGGCGCGCCGATCGCCATGAGCGAGATGCCCGACTGGCTCAACCAGAGCTGGAGCATCTTCGGCCTGCAGTGCTACCTGGCCAAGCCGGCGCTGATCGCCATGGGCGTGTGGGCGGGCATCGGCGGCGGCACCATGATCCTCTACCTGGCGGCGCTCGCCGGGGTCTCGCCGGAGCTCTACGAGGCTGCCGAGATCGACGGCGCCAGCCGCTGGCGGCGCTTCTGGGACATCACCTGGCCGCTGATCGCCCCGACCACCTTCTTCATCATCGTCATGGGCATGATCGGCGGTCTGCAGGGCGGCTTCGAGATGGCCTTCCTGATGACCAGCGGCGGCCCCGACGAAAGCACCACGACGATCGGCTACTTCATCTTCAACAAGGGCTTCGGCGAGTTCGAGTTCGGCTACGCCGCAGCGGTCAGCTTCGTGCTCTTCGCCCTGGTCGCGACGATCACGGCGGTGAACTGGCGTTTCGGCTCGAAGGCGGGGGATTACTAGCGTGTCCCGCGAAAAGCCCTCCCTGTGGACGACGGTCAGCAGCCACGTCTTCCTGCTCGCCTTCGGCGCCACCATGCTGCTGCCGTTCCTGTGGATGCTGGCCACCTCGCTGAAGAGCGA
>JFJP01021823.1_pt1 | contig 12320 bp, 11 predicted proteins | sample 431651 | NCBI WGS metagenome assembly JFJP01 (sample SAMN02602958, study PRJNA72255) | Microbial mat metagenome, whole genome shotgun sequencing project. | biome: fresh water; feature: sink hole; material: water; isolation source: purple microbial (photo- and chemosynthetic) mats found in... | reverse complement strand
GAACGATTATCGGCACTGAAGTCCCAGTTGAGATTCCTGTGACGGATGACTTCACGATCATTGGTCGAATCGATATGATCAGCGAAGAGAATGGTCAGACTGTGATCACTGATTTCAAGACGGCAAGTAAAAAGCCGTCTCAGAAAGATGTGGATGCAAACTTGCAACTGACGACCTACTCTATAGCTCATCCAGAATCGATCCAGCGGATCAGAGCTCTGATCAAATCGAACAACACGCATTGCTTAGATCTGACAACATCACGAACCGAAGCTGATCGATCCCGTGTGATCAAGATGTTCACCGGCGTTAAAGATGCCATCGAATCTGGTGCGTTCTATCCCTGTGAAAGCTGGGCCTGTACCGGCTGTCAATACTATAAACACTGCCATAAGGAGTTCTAAAATGATCTATTGTAATATTTGCGGCCATGCCGAAGAGGATTCTCTTGTTGAACATATCAACGCAACTCATAATGGACTTGCGGAGTATTTCAAACTGTTCCCCAATGCAAAAGTTGTTTCCAAAAAGATTTTTCAAGCCTTGCTCGAAGTAATCGTAGAAGAGGAGCTTCAAACTGAATACACGCAGAAAGCAGGCGGGGTTCTCGTTCCTGAAGTTGATAACGACTACTATTTCCCGGAACAAACGATTGATGCAGTTCACGCTCTTGAACAAAACATGAATCTCTATCTGACAGGACCGACGGGGACTGGAAAGTCGAGTCTGATTCTTCAGCTTGCAGCCCGCATGAACTGGAATGTAACTCGTGTAAACTTGAACAATCAGTTCAGTGTAAGCGATTTCGTTGGTCGTTGGATCGTCGAAGGAAAACAGATGCGGTACAGCTACGGTGTTCTTCCCACAGCTATGAAAGAAGGACACATCTTACTCTTGGACGAGATCACCGCTGCTGACCCGGGAATCCTCCTGACTCTTCAGTCGGTGCTCGAAGGAAACCCGCTGGTCCTGACCGACAATGATGGTGAAGTGATTACTCGGCACCCTGACTTTAGAATTGTCGCTACAGACAACACCAAGGGTACCGATGCGGGCATGAACGCTCTCTATCAAGGTCGCAACAATCAGGATGCGTCTCTTCTCGATCGTTTCCCGGTCATGTTAGAGATTGACTACCTTCCCCAAACTGTCGAAGCTAAGCTTCTTCAGGATAAGACTGGTATCGATGCGGTAACTGCTGAAGCGATTACAAAGCTATCAGGCAAGATCCGCGAAGCGATCAGAAACGATGAGCTATACTGCACGTTCTCAACCCGCCAGACTTTGGCCTTTGCGAAGTATCTCGCTCAGACCGGAGATCTCAATCGAGCTGCCAGTGTAACGATTCTGAATCGACTCGATCCGGAGTCGCGACGGGTTGTCTCGGACATGATCGATCTGATGATCCCGAAAAGTGAGAAAGCAGCATGAATCGGCAATACTTCGTGCAATCAAGCTTAGGCAAGATTGCAAAGATGCTCGCTGACCGGTATCAGTTGATGGTCACGTTCGAGGGAACTGTTCCGAAGACTGACGGGAAGACCATTACTCTCCCCGCCGTGTCAGAGGAACTTCCTGAGGCTGAACAACGAGAGTTGCTCAGCTTTGTTCTTCACGAGTCAGCCCATGTTCTTTTCACTGAGATGGAGTTGGCTCCAGAGTTCTCGCAGAAACATGGACGGCGGGGTTTCGAAATGCTCAACGCTCTCGAAGATGCCCGGATCGAACGGCTTATGGAGACAGAGTACATCGGAGCAAATCGCTACTTCATTGAGTCTGATGCTCACTGGCAGGAAATGGCTGCCGGTAAGCCACCACAAGATGAGTGGGTTCAGCTCTGCTGCGGGCTCTATCTCAAGGGCCGAGGATATGATATCCCGGAAGGGTGGGATGAGAAGCTGGCAGATCCGTTTCAGTCTCATATAGATCGGGCGGTGAATGCGAAAACAACAAGAGAGGTAGCAGCGATAGTCGAAGATATACTATCCAGCTATCCTGATAATTCTGAAACTGAGGAGGAAGAAGATGCCGGAAGCAATGTTGGGAATCCAGATAGCCAAAGCTCTGGGCAACCATCAAATCCACGGGAGATGATGGCTGATCAGATCAGTCAGAGTTGTAATGAGATTAGCGAGAATCGATGTCAGATCTATCGCCGATACACGGAGGATTCTGATCTGATCGAGCCTGTTGCCGATACGACTAAGGCCAAGGTCGAATCAATCGAGATGATGGTTAGACCAGTGATCAACGGGTTGCGAAGTCAGCTGATTACCGCTCTGACAGCGGAAGTCAGAACTCGCTGGCAGTCTCACTTAGAAGATGGCCAGATTGACTCAGCTCGGCTACCGGATCTCATGTCAGGAGCTACGAGTCGAGTGTTCAAGCGACGGATAGCAGGTAAATCGAAAGATACCGCGGTGACCCTTCTGATCGACTGTTCAAGTTCCATGGGAGGATATGCTATCCAGCTTGCTCAGTCGGTAGCCATGGCGTTCACGGATATTCTTGCTCACGGGAACATTAAGTGCCGTGTGGTGGGATTCGGAGGAACATCTGAGTTGCCGGACGGGGTGAGTTCTAAAGAATACGATACTATGCAGAGTGGTTTTTCTCATATCAGTTTGGTTCATTTTCAGGAGGTCAAGGACTTCCGTGAAAACTACCGGACTGCGAAGGCACGATTTCCGAGACTACGAGCCAACGGGACAACTCCGCTTGCCCCAGCTCTCATCCGTGAAGTTCGCAAACTTCTCGATTTCAGAACAGAACGGCGAATCATGATGGTCCTGACAGATGGTGAGCCTAACGGCGACGGTAATCTTTCCGACGCTGAGCATCGCCGGATCTGTCGGGACATTGTATCGCAGGCTGAGCGGGCCGGTGTTGAAATGGTCGGGCTGGGGATCGGTGTCGATGTAAGTCGCATCTTTGATGACAGTGTAACAGTAATGAAAATTGATGAGCTTGCGAAGACTGTAGTTCGTCAGCTCAGTAAGATTTTAATAGGAGGATGATATGATTAGTGCGTCAGATAGAGAGTTGATACTTGCCAGTGGTAAGAATATTCGAAGATCACGGATTGAAGTAATCAAAGACACCAATTCTGCGGCGGGGAAACGCCAAGGTGTTGATCGTGAATGGCCTAAGGCCGGCGAAGTGGTCAGAGCCACGAACCCGTGGACTTCGGAAGTCCATCAAGTCTTAGTTGTTGAGAATAAACGGCGTAAACATGGCGTCGAATTTGAGACTGACTCTGGGGTTCGGTTTCATAGTCTCTCACCGCTTTGTGAGTATCTCTTTGGGAAGAGAGTCTCGAATGGGTGGAGTCACTGTATTTGGTATTGAAAAGGTCACCACAATGGCCGGAAGAGGGTGCGTGCTGTGCCTGAAGGGAGAGCATCGACCGTAATGGTCGGTGCTCTTTTTTAGCTGATTAATTGAATAAGATTAGAAATTGACGACAAAAAAACGGCGGAACCATGGTGGCTCCGCCGTTGGAACTGCAGGCCGACCACCGAGGGTTCGCCCTGAAGAACTCTTACAGGTTTGTCTGACCGAACAACCGGTCAGAACAGGAGTATCGTCGGGTTTCCGAAGAGTATCCGGAAAGCCTACCTACCACCGCAAGCAACACGAAAACCGATATAGGAGTAACGGTTGAACGGGGTGCCGTTGAAGCGTTCAGCCGAGTTGAGGTTGAACGCACCCCATAACCAACTGCCCCCACGGGAGACGCGATCCAATCTATTTGAAACATATAAGCTTTCATCCCACTCCCAAACATTCCCTGCCATATCGTATAAACCAAAGGTATTGGGAAGTTTCCCGCCAACCTGATGCGTTGTTGATCCGCTATTAGAATTGTACCACGCATATTTACCCATGGTCGTAGCATCAAAACTATTTACATTTCCCCAGTAGTAGGTGGTCGTTGTTCCGCCGCGGCAGGCGTACTCCCATTGCTGATCGGTGGGAAGGTAGTAGCCGTTTTTAGAACTGTCGATCACCAAACCTGCAAGGTCTGATACGGCATTGCCGGCGATTCCGGTCATGCTCGTGTATGTGTACACCGTATCTTTTCCTTCAGCCTTGGAACGGGCATTACAATAGAGCAACGCATCGAACCATGTTACACTATCCACCGGAAGAAGTGAGTCGGTTTTGAAATAAGATGGATTCACTCCCATCACCGACTGGTACTCTTTCTGAGTTATTTCATATTTGCTCATCAGGAACTCTTTTACACTGGTCGAAGTCGTACCCTGATAGAGGTAGGTTCCAGCGGGGATGGTCACCATTACAGGCACCGGAAGTGTCCTATATACCGCAGAAATTGATACATTTTTGGTTGGCATTACAAAAGATGCGATCGCCTCTTTATCGACTACCAATGTACTGTCAGCACCGCCCCAGTGGTCAAAAATCTTTTTGACTGACGATGAGTCATTTGCTGTAATCGTAACCGTTTTCCCTGAAACATAGAGTCCGCTACCCGTTCCATTTGTTACAGTTGTTTGATACCCACCACTTACAAACACCGCTTTCAGATCAACCGGCCGTGCTGGCATGCTAAAAGTTGACTTTGCACTGTTTCTGTTTACAACCAGCGAACTGTCAGTTCCGCCCCAGTGGTCAAATGCCTTGCCCACATTGGACGAATCATCGGCGGTTACGGCTACCGTTACTGCTGGTACATAAGTACCACTTCCTTTTCCTCCCATGACAACTACTTCGCGTAGGGTATCATGCACCGCTCCAACTTTTTTATATCCAGTAATTATCAGCTTCTCTGGGTTTTTGCTCCCCGTCAAAGCCTCCGTCCAATTTTTTAAGCCAAGAGGTTGAGCAGGTTTAGCAGTTATGATTACAGTATCCAGTGACGTGTAAATATCTTTTACTGGTGACCAACTTATTTCAGGTTGGGTTATTTCAAGAAACCCAAACGATAGTATTGCAAACAATCCAATATTGGCAGTACCATACGCCGCCACAGGACGTACTCTCAATTCTAAAGATGTCGCGTTTGCAGGAATAGCCGTTTTAGCAAGTTTCAGTCCAGTACCGACTTTACTCCCATTGACATACCACTCTATTACAGTGGCTGCTTCAGGGCGACCATCTTTTTCTACATATTTATACGAACCAATCAACGTGTCCTTTGTTGCATTCAATGTCACCATAAGACTTTCAGCAATAGGTAGCCACCCATCGACAAAACTTTTCGAACTAAATTGTCCATTTACATCCTTGTCAGAACTGGTGTTGCTGTTACCAGTGAGTTTCATGTTAATCGAATGGGTTACTGCTCCGCGAGTAGGAGAACGATAGTGTGCCCACCACATACTTCCTGCTGTTGCAGCGATCTCTTCTTGAACATTTATAAAGATGTTTCCAAGATCGGAAGCACTGCTCGTCACATACGTTTGTCCGCGGCTGATTAACTTCAGTGTCGTTGTATCGACATCTGCACCCAAACCTATCGCGTATACCTGCTTGGTTCCTTGAGCTGACTGAAGGGCACTCAAAGTTGTAGAGTTTTGAGTTTCACGTCCATCAGTAAAGAGAACGACATTCCCCATATAAAGTTTGCGGTTCTTTACATCTGCACTGTTACCAATTCGACTCAGAGCCGTTATAAGTGATCCATAGAGGTTCGTAGACATCACTTCGGGGATGATTTTATCAATTGCGGCAAGTAGAGCTGTTGTATCAGAGGTGAAATTCTGGATCATGGTTGGTGCACTGGAGAAAGTGTAAATAGCAATTGACTGCTTCGGACCGATAGCTCGAATCATCGTTTTCGCAGCATTCTTGATTTTGCCGATACTGTCTTTCACGGATGCCGAATTATCGATCAGTAATACGGTACTTATCGAATAGTCAAATGTGGTAGCTTTTTCGACGGCAAACTGTGACTCTGTAGTCGAAATGAGCTTACCGTCTTCATACACTTGAAATTTTGGCATTTCGTCACTTGTGCGACCATATCCGTTTTGGTCGTAGGTTCTGAACATCAAATGCACAAAACTTGGATTCGCCGTATCAACAGTAATGGTTTGGAATCCATACCAAGTACCGTAATTTTTCGCAGGTGTCATCACGATAGTTCCAAGATCCTGATCATACGCAGTAACGACCTTGCTGACAGTGGCGTTGCCAAGCTTCGTAAAGGTAACCGTGTCAATCGCATCTGCTCGTTCAGCTGCACGCGATGATATGTTCGCAGAAGGTACAGATCCTTTTTCACTCCAGTTCAAACCGACCGAAGGGATTAGTTTTTGGGTGAAAGAGTAGTTACCGACCGTTCCCTTGAGGATGTACACACCGTCAGAGAGCGATGGCATAGCAACAGACCCTCCTCCGGCGCTGTAGTTTCCAGTGTGGTTAAAAAGTGCACGTCCATTGAGTCCAAAAAGCTGTAATGATACAGTTCCTGATGACGGCAGTGAGAAATTTAGTTTTTCTCCCTGTAGGCTTAGTGATGTTACTGGAATCCTGTTTTTCTGGGTAATAGGGAGTGCATCAACAGGGGCGGTTATAACGCCCTCATTGGTTGAGGTCAGCACCGCTTTACTTACAGCAAAGGTAGCAGTAACACCGGTAACGGGTGTACCGTCAGGTGCAACAATCTTTACACTAAAAGCTGAGAGAGAAACGGCAGTAGAAACAATCGCCAGCAGGGTTTTTGTAACCGGGCTGATTCGAATCATGGAACCTCCATTAGGTTTGTTTGGGCACAATAGAGCTCAATCTACAAAATAAGAGTAGTTTGGTCAACTTATATTTCGAGTATTTTCCAGGGAGTTACCAGCAATATTCATTGTTAGTGCTTGATGAAATCTGTAAGTAGCTCCAATTCAGAATGATTTACCAATATTACGACCTCGTTCACAACGTTAGCAAATCAAGTTATAACCTCAACAGAACTTCTGGTTTCACAGACTCCTGCCCAAACCTACAAGTCAGCGCTCCAATTTACACAGGTCCTTCTGACCTAAAAGTGTAAACTTTTCCTTATCTATAATTATAAATAAGAAAAGGTTTACACTTTTTACCGGACTTGAAGTAGCTGTCCCCGTATGGTATATTGCTCGTACCACAAAGCCAAGTTGAACTAATAGTTCAATGAGGAACCCTATTATCTTCTGTCAAACCAGAATATGCGTGTTCGACGCTTGAAGCGACCATACGGTCTGTCTTCAGGTGTAAGCGTTGAACACGCCCTCTCTTGGCTTTGTGGTGAAATCTTGAGAACCTGTTGGCAGACCCTTTTTTTCAACCTACTGAAAATTGAAGATTCTGCCGACGGCTTCTGCAAACACAGCAAAAGCGGGGAAGAATTGTATCATCAACTCAGATCAAATCGAAATAATCTATTCTATAACTTTGCACGGCATGGCCTTAGATCATTGTCGTGCTTTTCATTTTAAGGGGTAAAAAATGAACCTTCAGAGATTTAGCAAGCCTTTACTATTGGCAACAACGTTGTTTGCGTTCGTTCAACTTCATGCGGAATATCTAAACTACGTTGAAGTTCAACCTGATACGGGGAAAAATACTGTCAAGGAAACTCCATCGGTTAAGCCACTAACTAAAGCAGAGGAATTTGGGATTTATTGTGATTCATTAGAATTTTATGACGAGAATATCAATCAGACAAATTTTGCTGCAGCATTTTCATGTGCTATAGCTGCGGATAGCTTACTAAAGCTAGATATAATTTATCGTAACGAATCTTTTGGCAGAAAACCTTCAGGTAATCATTTCGATAGGGATTATTTTGTATCCTCGTTAAACGTCCTGTTCCAGCATGCTGGGGAATACCCTGTTGACCGAAAGACACTGGAACTTGCAGCCGAATCAATGTGTTCCTATTCAGACACTGATTATGTTCCGCTGGTAAAAATCCTGCGAAAAATGGGCAAGATAGATACCACTATCAGAACAGAGAATATTGGGAGCTACAGCTATAAAGGATACTCTCAATACTATCTTGCATTTGGTAAATACACAATCCCTCATGGTAAACAAGAGAAAATTTACAGTGATGGTTTGAGCTATGAAAAAACCAACTATAAGCACGGTACATTGCATGGGATGCAGACAATAAATATCGATGGTTCAAAACTGTACACCTGTAATTACAATCAGGGTTATCCTTCGAACTGTATCGCAAAGCTTGGATCAGTTGGCTACATTTCTATCAAAGGAAATAAAATAAATGGGAAAGTATCTGTTGATGGGCTTTCTGCCGACAGCTTAATAGGGTTCAATTATCTATACTCAGAACCCGCGAAGGGATTCACATATAAAAGCTTTTACAGGGATGCTGTTGATATTGACAAGTTTTTAGGGAAATCGTCCAGTGTATGCGAACAATTTGCATTTTCCGACTCACGGGGTTGGTGTTTACTTGGCACGGATGACATGAGCGGTGATGATAGCTATGATGCGACACAACCTTTAAAAAAGGTTGAACTTTTTCCCGATGACACATTAAAACCTAATTTCAAGGCAATTGGAAAGGTCGCATATATAACAAAAAGTGGGAAATTCGTTTTTTCAGAGTCGTACAATGCTCAAGGTAAAAGGAATGGCATCGCTAAATATGGCGGTATGGGTACAGTAACCTTTCTGAATGGAGTACTCTCAGGGACTGCGACTGAGTATTACAGAAAAAGTGGCAAAGTGAAGTTGAAAACAACCTTCCTAAATGGGCTTCAGAATGGAGTCGAAACATACTTCTATGAAAACGGTAAGATTAAAAGCACCGGAAGTGCCAAGAACGGTAAGCGAATAGGTGCATGGAAGTCATATTCCATGGCTGGTACGGTAGAAAGTTCTGGTACATATGTGAATGGTCTAAAAGAAGGTCTATGGAAAGAAACTACCAATGGCAGATTGCAGAGTATTTCCTATTCAAAAGGAAAGCCGGCAATTTGACAATTTTAGCAATCAAGGTGAATGAAACTCGAGAAAACCAATCAAAATAATGGAGCCGCAATGAGTAACCTATTAGCAGACAAACTGAATGAACAATTAGCAAAATTAAAGCGCTCCATTCAAAAGCCGAATGTGCTTATCTCCGGTATCACCGGCGTGGGTAAGAGCACTCTGGTTAACATTTGATCTTGAGTATCGTGTTCTTTAATATGGCGGCCTTTGCAGACCGCCATATTTTTTAGCACAACTCTATCTTTGCCCCCAGAAATCTTCCCACCTCACTACGATCAAGCCTCACTGCTTCTACCAGGCTATCATACTCCGACATGATCTTAATGATCTCGTCGTTCTTCACCCCAACTACTTCCAATGCTCCATCGAGAAGGTACCATCCTTGTGATCTTGGAAGGTTATTCAGGCACATAACAACCGTAGAGAGAAGGCTCTGTCCCGATGTATTAGGCTGTCTGGAGTATTTACCGATTTTCTTAACAATCATTTTCATTTTTAACCTCATCTTGAACGACTTTGTACCCGTGTGGACACGTGGCATGGATATCTATTCTCACCATAATAGGAAATGCGGCGAGAAATGGACACTGTTTTTCTTCGGTAACTTTTTCTTGTTCGAGCACTCTAACCTCCTTTTTGCTATTCTTCACAATCAGATCCCTTTTGGACACTGAGTATTCTAAATATACCTCTCAACAAGTAAAGGCCCCCTACACACCCTACACAGAGGGCACGAAAACGAGGGGCAGAGAGAACATCGTAACAAGTTGTAAACAAGTAACATATTGATATGCAGAGAGGTGGATTTTGTGGTTATGGAAAGGGTGAGCAGCTTCTTGGTAAGTTTGGATCGTTATGAAAGTTTTTCCAAAAGAGTAAACGGCAGGGCTGAGCAATTTTTACAAGGTGATATTACAGGTAAGTTCTAATGCTCCAGCCGACGATATTGCTCGTACCTCCTGAATGTCTCGAATTTCTTTTTCTACGGTGTGGAATGCAACTCTCAAATTGGCGGGCAACGCAGTTTACGAGGCATTATCGAAATCGAGAGGAACTTTTTTAAAGATTCATATACTTGAGTTGCGAGACTGGCAAGTCGCTTTTATTGGCTTGTTTTTTAATATGTTACAACATTCAGAACCTGCCAAGTTTCGGCTTTCTTGCGTGTCTTGTATTGGTGTTTGTAAAATTTATGTTGCACTTAAATCTTTTTGTTGTATATTTGATTATGTGAAGACAATTAACATCAACTGGAGTCCCGTATGATTAAAACAAAACATTTCAACGAGCGTGTTTCGCAGAGAGCTATCAGCTCTGACCTTGTTACTCTTGTTCATGGGTATGGCGTAGACATGGGTGATAAAATCGTGCTCAACTCAAAATGTGCAAAGTCTGCACTCGCAGAACTTGACCGGATTCGCAAGCTCCTGCTTCGTGCTATCGACAAGGGCGGTGTTACGCTCGTTGAAGCAGAAGGTACACTAATAACAGCATATAACTGCAACAGATAAGGAAGTCGTATGAACACTCAAAAACTTTCAGCAATTATTGATTCACTTCGCGGGACGGTTGACACCTCTATGTACATCCCAACCCTGCTTGGACTTGGTGCATGGAAAAAGGCTGGCGATTCAGTATCGCCTTCATTCGATGAGTTCTATCAAGTCGGTGAGCTTAGTGAAAAGCGTATCAGCAGTGCCTGTGATAAGCTTGCTTCGGGATCGTCGGATGTGGCCACGGTCTTTAAACATCTTGGAAGACTCTCTATGCTTCAAAAGAACGACACAGTATTCTCACTGTTTTCGAGGCTCATAGATGATGACCTTACACTTGAGTTCTATCGTTCTGTAATGGAGATGGTCTCAAGTGATCCTCGTAATGAGTTTGGCTACCCAGTAGAACTGACACGCCTCATGCTTGATCTTGTTCGGGCTGATGAGCTTGGCGAACTCTATGTGCCAAGCTGTACCGATTTCAAAGACCTGCCGGTCTCGTATCCGGTGTACGCAGATAACATCAACCATATTATGGCGTTGTATGCGGCGGCGTTTCGCATCTTCGGCGGAGAAAAATGCGAGTTCAAAGCGGGTGACAACCTGAAAGAGATCATCTATTCAGGGCCTGCAGCTCACCTTCGCCGTCAGTTTGCCTCGGCAATTACGATTCCTCCTTTCGGTTTGAAAACGGTCTACTCTGATGCTCACCTCGATCTTCGCGATGGTCTGAATATCAAAACAGGCATGAGCTTGTCTGCGGAAACGCTTTACTTGCGTCAGATCATGAGTCACACCAAGAACGGTACGATCTGCATCCCCGTCGGATACTTTTCCCGCTCTGGTCGTGAACAGGAGTTTCGCAAACTCTTAGTCGAAACAAAATCTATCAAGTCGATCATCGCCCTGCCTGGTTTCATTTTTGGCAATACCGGTATCTCGACTGCCATCATCCTCTTCGACAGCACTAAGGAGCACGACTCGATCCTCTTTGTTGATGCAGAGTCATTTGTAGTTACTGACAAGCGTAAGAAGTACATTCGCAAACACCGTGAACTTGCAGAGCTGGTTCTGGCTGAAGAAGTGCGTACCGATGTGTCGAAGCAGATCTCCGTTGCAGAGATCGCAGAGAACGACTACAACCTCAATCCAAGCCGGTATCTCGTATCTTCGGAACTGGACGCATTTACGGAGAAGTTGAACCGTATGGAGACCCATACCCTTGAACAACTTGCAGAAGTGTACCTGTCTCAGCCTTTGGAAGTAAAAGATCCTGACACTGCCGTCGATGTGGTCGAAATCAAGACCAGCGATCTTCACGTATTCGGCTTTATCAATCCCGATGAACTTGACGAAGCACATGCAACGCAGATGCCCGGGAACCATCCCCGTTATGAAGCGTATCGGCTGAAACCGCTGGACATCCTGATCTCTTCACGGGGAACTACCGGAGCGTGTGGTGTTGTATCTGAATCCTTCGACAAACCTGCGTTTGCTGCACCATCGATGATGGTTGTTCGCCTCAAAGATGCGACGCCGGAAATGGCGAAGCTGGTCTATCTCTTTCTCAAATCAGACCTTGGAAAGTTTCAGCTCGGTACGATAACCGTCGGAACAGCTGTGAAAGCGATCAACCGCAAGGAGCTGATAGGGTTGAAGATTCCGGTGCTCACTCCCGACCGAGCCGAGAAAGCTTCGGAACAGTTTGATCAGATCGTTGGTATCCACAGTGAAATGAAACGACTTCAGGAACAGGTGGCAGGACTCCACGGAGCCTTCGACCTCTAAACCGGAAGAGTAAAATTCCGAGACAGAACCTATATTCTAAGCACACTTATTTTGATACAAACCATTCAATAGGAACAGACA
>JFJP01000344.1_pt1 | contig 12321 bp, 11 predicted proteins | sample 431651 | NCBI WGS metagenome assembly JFJP01 (sample SAMN02602958, study PRJNA72255) | Microbial mat metagenome, whole genome shotgun sequencing project. | biome: fresh water; feature: sink hole; material: water; isolation source: purple microbial (photo- and chemosynthetic) mats found in... | reverse complement strand
TCAGGGGTACAAAGACGTGTTTGTGGGGCAGCCCACTATCGAGGTGGAAGACTTCACCACGCCCCGACAGAAGAAGAAGAACGAAAAACGCATCAGGGAAGCCAGGTCACCGAAGTACGATCTGCGCACCACGCTCACCATTCCCGTTCTCGAAGGTGAGAAATTCTACGAGGGCAAGCTAAAGATCGAGGGCAACAACAAACTTTTCCGGAACGAGACTGGGGAGAAATATCTCCGCCTCAAGATTGCCGAGGCCAAGCGGGACAACCGTTCCATGATTGCGAAATTTCTGGACCTGAAACCATCCGCCGAGGATCTTCCCGCAGATAAGCAACGTCCCTTCGACCTCGATGCCCTCAACAAGGGGGTGGAAAAGATCCGCGAGACCTATTCCAACCTGAGCTACATCATGTTCCGGGCGGAGAAGAAGCTGGACGTGCGCGAAGAGGGCGGCGTCAAGAAGGTGGATACCACGCTGAAGTTCGACGAGGGAGAGCCTTACACGATCCGCAAGATTTCTTTCGAAGGGAATACCACCACCAAGGACAAGGTGTTGAGGCGCGCCCTGATGGTGAAGGAAGGCGACCCCTTCAGTATGGAAGGTTTCAAGGACTCCTTCACGGGACTGGGCCAATTGGGCTTCTTTGATGTGAAGAACCAGGAGCCAGACATCAAGCCGGATTCAGAGAAGCCCCTGGTGGACATCAAGATCAAGGGCGAAGAGTCAGGGGTTAACGAGCTGCTGTTTCAGGGCGGTTACGGATCCATCTTCGGTTTTTCCCTGGGGGTTAGTTTCTCCACAAAGAACCTGGGAGGCGGCGGCGAGACCCTGGGCTTCAGCTACAACGGCGGTAAGTACCAGCGGAATTTCTCCGTTTCATTCTCGGAACCCTATATTTTCGATATGCCCTACTCCCTCTCCGCATCCATTGCGGATGGCACAACAGACTATGACGCCTCCCGGGTGGGGGTGGCCAATGCCTACAAGCAGTTCACCCGCAGCCTGGGGCTGTCCACGGGCACGCGTCTCAGCACCTTCTTTCCTGGCAAGCGCTGGGCTTTCTTTACTACGTATGGGGTGGGCTACAACTTCCGAATGATTCGGCTTGAGGGAGGTCGCAATTACTACTTCCGCGACTCCAGTACCCAGCTCACATCCACGATCAATCAGAGCCTGACATACAGCACGGTCAACCATCCATTCAAGCCCACATCCGGTACCAAGTTGGGCATGAGCCTGGAGTACGGTGGTTGGCAGTTCGGCACGGACAAGCCTTTCTATCGGGCCACCTGGGAGTTCACCAAGATCGCCAACATCGCCGAGCGCCATATCTTTGCGGCGAACATGACCTACGGCTACCTCAAGAACCTCAGCAATGCCCAGCTTCCTCTATGGGAAATGTACCGGCCCGGCGGGGAGAACAGTATTCGTGGCTATCGCTATGGGCAGGTCGGTAGCACTTACACGGACAACAATTCAAGCCTAGTGGTGGTGGGTGGTAACAAGCAGTTCATTGCGAATCTGGAATACCAGTTCAAGATCGCCGACCAGTTCCGCACGGTGCTCTTCTATGACGCGGGCAATGCCTGGGCACCGGGCACCTCGGTGTTCAGCCGTGATCTCGTGTCGGGCAAAGATCCTTACAACAATGATGTGAGCTACCGAAACCCTACTCTGGTCCGTTCCATGGGTGTGGAACTGCGCTTCTTCCTACCCATCAGTCCGGCCCCCCTGCGCTTAATCTGGTCCAAGAAGCTGAATCCCTACCCCTTCGACCTCGAATCCAAGACGGACTTCCAGTTCAGCATCGGGACAACCTTCTAATAACGATTTGCATTCAAAGAAGAAAATTCACCACGGAGGCACGGAGGACACAGAGAGAAAAAGGATCATGGGAGAACATGCCATACCCAGCCTTGCAGTCCTCGAATCATTTTTCCGTGTTCTCAGTGCCTCAGTGGTGCATTTAGCTTTTTGACCGCGACTTGGTATAAACCCCGAGGGACGGATTCCTGCCTTCGCGCTAAACTGAGCCTTCACTCTGGAGTCAACATGCGTCGTTTTGTCACCACCCTGGCCTTGACCGCCGTCCTTCCCGCCCTTGCCCAGGAACCCATTACTCGCCTGGGTGTCTTCGCCCCCGAGCGAGTGATTACCACCTCCGTGCGGGCCAAGAAGGTTTTTGCTGAGATGGAAGTGCTCAGCAAGACCCTTCGCGAAAAGATCAACGCCAAGGCCGAGGAGATGCAGAAACTTGAACAGCAGATCAAGTCTCCTGCCGTCACCGAAGAAGGCCGAGCCAAGCTCCAGCGTGAGTTCCAGGATGGTGAGTTGGCCTTCAAGCGTCTTCAGGAGGACAGCCAGAAGGAGTTCCAGACGGCCCAACAGAAGGCCATGGGGCAGTTCAATCAGGAGATCGGCCCCATCCTCCTGGAGCTTGCCAAGGAACTGAAGCTTCAGATGCTGCTCCAGTGGAACGAGCAAATCATGATTCCCGTGGACGCCGCTGCCATCGCCTCCTTTTCGGATGAGCTGGCCAAGCGCTACGACAAGAAGTTCGAGTCCGGCGCTCCTGCGCCCGCCGCAGTTCCCAAGCCAGCTCCCAAGCCAGCTCCCGCCAAGAAGTAGTCTCTCAGCTCCGGCCGGTTGAGCCGTAGCCACCCTCGCCGCGCTCGGTACTGCCGAGGGCGGCGAGATTCGTTTCAGGAGCCCATGCCCAGGTGGCGACGGGGGCCACCAGGAGTTGAGCAATGCGGTCTCCGCGGTGGATTTCGAAGGGTTCAGTGCCGTGGTTGATGAGGACCACTGCTACTTCGCCACGGTAATCCGCGTCGATGGTGCCCGGGGCGTTGAGCACGGTGACGCCATGGCGCAGAGCCAGGCCGGAGCGGGGTCGGACCTGGGCCTCGAAGCCCACGGGAACAGCAAGCACAAGCCCTGTCGGGACCAGGCGTCGCGCTCCGGGCAGCAGGGTCAGGGGCTCCAATTCCGGAAGGGCGGCGCGCAGGTCCATGCCTGCGGCGTGGGCGGTGGCGTATTCTGGAAGGGGCAGGCCCTCGCCGTGGGGGAGGATGTGCAGAGGAATTCGCATGATCAGGACCTCGAGATGGCCATGGCAATACCTGGGCCGCCGATGGCTGGGATCAGGGCGATGCCGGTTTGGAGCTGCTCGGATTGGAGCGTGAAGGCGAGGGTTGCCACGAGACGGGCGCCACTGGCTCCTTGAGGATCCCCCAGGGCCAGGGCGCCACCCCCGGGGTTGACCCGGGCTGGATCGATTTCCGGTGTTGCTTTGAGGAACGCGAGGACGTGTGCCGCTGAGGCCTCGTGGATTTCCCAGTAATCGATTTGCTGGTAGGTGAGGCCTGTTCGCAGCAGCAACCTTTTCACGGCACCCGCGGAATCGGCACCCATCTCCACCCAGTCCAGGACTCTCGCAAGGGGAGTCTGGGATTCGACCTGGGGATCTGAGGATAGGAGCAGGCAGGCGGCTCCATCGGCGAGCGCGGCGATGCCTGTTTGGTGAGGAGGAATGGGAGAGTCCTCGGGGGGCTCATCCTCGTGAATCACCTGGGTTTGCTTCCGGCGCAGGACGCTCAGGGGAGTGATCTCTTGGGCCCGATGACCTCGCGAACCAGCGGCCTTCCGACGACTGTCTTCGGTCCAGGCCACCAGGGCATCGTCCCTGAGCGGGCATTGCTCGGAGAGGGTTTCCACTTCCTGGGTCAGAAAGGCGCTGCTGAGCAGCAGGGTATCGAGCAGATCCGCCTCTCCGAACCGCACACCCCACCGGGCCTCAGGCAGTAGATAGGGAGCCAGGGAAGCGCTCTCGGTGCCTCCAGCCAAGGCGAAGGTGCCGCATCCTCGATGGAGGTTCTGGGCGGCCAGGGCCAAGGCCTTCAGGCCTGAGGCGAAACCGGCGCTAACGGTGATGGCGCCGACATCCGCCGGGATGCCCGCAGTGCGGGCAGCAAGCAGGGCTGGGTTGCCGCCCTGGAGCCCCGTGTGGACAGATCCCAGGATGACCTCGCCGATTTGATCCGGGGCGACGCGGCCGCGACGAAGGGTTTCTCTCAGGGCATGAGCGGCGAGTTTGGAGGGACTCACTTCCTTAAGGCAACCTCCAAAGGCACCCAGGGGAGTCCGGGCGGCGGCGAGAATGTAGACAGGCAAGGGCGCTCCAGCACTTCACTTACCTTATCACTTTGCGGGCCGAAGCCCGTGGTCGTCCCAGATGACGGCTCTTGCTAATCTTTTCTCTTCCTCGCGCGTTTTACCTACTGTCCGAGTTCGAACTCGGTTCTTTCCCAAAGGGGAGGCCATGAAATCCGCCCGTGTTTCAAAGATCCTGGGGGTCCTTCTGGTCGGCGGTTTGCTCGCGGCCCAGATTCCTCCCCCCCCCCCCCCGCCCCCCGCCCCCCCGGCCCCTCCGGCCCCTCCGATGGCGGGGAATACTCGCACTGAAACGCGCACCGAGAAGCTCACCTTTGGGTCCAAGCTGTGGGTCAAGAACCGCAATGGCGGCATACGTGTCACAGGGTGGGAAAAGGAAGAAGTCGCCTTGACGGCGGAAATCCGGGATACCGAGCGCCGAAAAATAGAATTGGTTGTGCAGCGCAAGGGTGCGGATCTTGATATCGAGGCCTCGTTCCAGCAACCCCGATGGACCTTCAGTGTTGGTTTTGTGCAGAGCCCCCGTTGCGAGATGACTCTCAGTGTGCCCCACAAGCTCCTGGCTCATTTCCGCACCAGCAATGGCACTCTTTCCATCGTCGGTCTAAATGGCTACGCCAACTGTGAGACAACCAACGGAGATATCAAGGTCAGGGAGGTTGCTGGTGAGGTTCACGCCGAAACCACCAATGGGACCATCGAGGCTCTGAAACTCCGGGCCCGTCTCCGGGGTGGCACGACAAACGGCAAGATCATCCTGGAGGATGTGGAGGGTGGCATCAGGATGGACACGACCAACGGTTCCATCCGTGCCCGGAATCTAGATGGCTGGAATGAAGGCATTACGCTCGAAACGACCAATGGCTCCATCGAACTGGAACTGGGCAAGGCCGGTGGCGAGCTCTTTGCGGAGAACACCAATGGTTCCCTGGATGTGAAGGTGGTCGGTGCCCAAGTGATCGAGCTGAAGAAGCATGAGGCCCACCTCAAGGTACCGGGTGGAAATCAGAAGATCTCCGTTTCGACGACCAACGGCAGCATCCGCATCCGGTAAGGGTGAGCTCACGCTAATCTAGGCGCATGCACAGGTCTCCCTTCCGGTATTTTGCGACGTTCCTTGCCTCGCTCCTGACGTTCACCGTCTCTGCCCAGGTTCCCGAAGTCAAGGAGCACCGTTTCTCCAATGGGTTTCAGATCCTGCTCGTGGAGCGGCCTGGGTCGGGGGCTTTCCACGCTCGGCTGGTGGTTCGTGGGGGTCGGGCTGACACGGGCAGTTTGCCTGCGGTCACTGCTGAAATTCTCGCGCGCACCCTGTTTTGCCAAATGCTGCCGGAAGAGGTTGGTGCCGATGGTGGCTTCGAGGCCTTGTTGAAGGAGGAGGAGGGACTCTTTGAAGCCCTGCGGTTGGCCCGCATCCGCCGTGCGAGACAGCAGGGCCAGGAGGCCTCTCCGGAGGAACAGGGTCTGGCCCAGCTGCATGCTCGACGCCTGGTGGAACTGAAAGCGAAGCTTGAGACTTCCGTGAGGCGAGATCCTTTGGTGGCCCTGGGGGCGACGCGTCGGGGAGCTTCCTCTGGAGCGGACGAGCTTGCCATGAGTTTGGACATGCCTAGTTTGGCCTTCAACGCATGGTGCCATCTTGAGCAGCAACGACTGCGAGCCATGGGCCTCTTCCGTTTCCCACTGGAACGCGAGCGCCTGATTCGGGAACTGGCAGGAGGGGGCGACAGGAATGAAGGAAACCTTTCCATACTCTTGGGAACAGCTTTCAGTGGCCATCCGTATGCGCAGACCTATGACCTTCAGAGGGGTAGCCTAGAAGGGCTTACCTGGTCTGACCTGCGCACATTTGCCCGCAATCTGCTGTCACCCGAGCGGATGACGCTGATCCTGGTGGGTGATCTGGACATGGCGTCCATTTTACCGGTGGTGAAGGCGAGCTTTGGCACGCTTCCGCCTACCCCAGAGGGGCGGGGGCGGCGGGAGGACCGGAATATGGAATTGCCGGAGGCCCAGGGGTATCGGCGCCTCCAGGCCAGCACCTCCGGGGACCCCCTCGTTTTCATCGCCTGGCGAATTCCCCCTGCCAACCATCCCGACAGTGCGGCTCTCAGAATTCTGGCCCAGGCACTGGGCGGTTCCAAGGGTGCTCGCCTCGCCCGTCGTCTCCAGGAGGAACGAGGCCTTGCCCGGATGCTTACCGTCCGCTTCGGCGTGCCGGGAGGACGCGATCCTTCCCTGCTCATTATCGAGGCTCACCCTGCGGAAGGACACGGTCTGGTCGAACTGGAAGAGGCGATCCACGGCGAAATTCTGCGGGTCCAGCGCGAACTCTTTCCCGAGGAGGATCTCCGGCGCGCCCAACGGAGCCTGGAGACCGAACTCCTGATGGCTCAGGAAGATGCGGCATCTTTAGCCACAACACTGGGGGGAGCTGTGGCCCAATCGGGTGACTGGCGACAGGCCTTCCGGTCCTGGAGTCTTGGTAGGAATACCACGCCAGAAGAGATCCAGGCTATCGTGCGCCGTTACCTGGTTTCCGGTCAGGAGGTTCGGGCGCTTCTCGAGGCTGATCCCTTGCATGCGCCACAGGATCCTCTGGAGGCAAAGTTGGGCAAGGTGCTGTTGGATCTATTGCAGCGGAAGCTGGAAGATCCAGCCCAGGTTGAGTCCGTGGTGCGCGAGACACTGCGCCAGCTGCGCATGCTCTCAGTACCTGAGCGCGCGCAGACCCTCAAGCTGCTCGAGGCGCAGACCGGGTCATGAGGCTTCTACCATTTTTCCTTCCCTGCGTGCTCGCGGCAGCGCCGGTCTCAGAAACCTGGAAAGAATTCCGGACACCTAGCGGGCTCCGGGTGGTGCTCGAAGAACGTCACGAGCGCCCCCTGATTCGCCTGGAATTGCAGGTCGCCTGGCATGCTGGCGAGTTGCCACCCGACGGGTGTGCGAGCGATCTGCTTTGTGCCGTTCTGGGGCGCTGCGGGGCGGGTGGGGTGAGCCGCTTTGTGCTGGAACGGACCCTTGCAGACCGGGGACTGAAACTCGGCCTGGAGGGAAGGCGACAGGCTCTCGCTTGGTCCATGCTGGCGGACAGCCAGGATCAGGAGGAGGCTTTCTCGTTTCTTGCCAACGCGGTCTTCCGACCCAGTCTCACGGAAGGGATCACGGCCACTTTGCGGGATTCCAAACCCTCGGTGACACCCGAGGATGCCTTTCGGGCAACGCTGGGGTTTTCCCGGGAAGGGATCACCATTTGCGACTTGGATTCTGCTGCGCTCTACGCCCTGCATCGGCGCCTGGTGCGGCCCGAGCATGCCGTCCTCCTGATTCAGGGGGACCTCAACCTGACTCAGGCTCGGCAACTCGTCCTGCTTTATTTCGGCACCTGGGCACCGGCCCTAGACCCCTCAGTCTCCGAAAAAGCTGCGCCCCTGCCCCTAAGGGTTCAACGGCAGGTATTCCCAGGGAGCTTGCGGGTCGCCTGGGCAGGATCGCCCCCCCCCGAAGGCGATGCCAAGGCCCGTGCCGCCCACGTATTGCTTTCCTTTATGCTGGAGCGCCGGTTCGGCAGTGGCGGTGAGAGGGGCATCACCATCGAAGCGCCTTGCCACGAGGGCGATGCCGGGCCCATCCTTTTCAGAACCCTTCCTGCTCCCCATGGCGACCCCGAGCGCCTCCTGGCCGATCATTTAGAAATCCTGGCCACCCGTGGATTCTCCTCCTCAGAGCTGACTGCAGCCCGGGAACAATGGCGCGCCGAACGGATGGTCCTGGCTCTCCATCCCGAGGATCAGCTCTCAGCTCGTGCCCATGGTCTCCTGTTCGGGGACACGGGCGCTTTTCTGGATGAAATTTCGCTAGAGGATGTGCACCTTGCGCTCCGAGCGCGCCTTGCCTCCATTCAATGGCTGGTGCAGGGGGCAACGGGACCCTGATGCCATCGTGCCAATCGCTTTGAATGCGAATCGGGATCGGGGTGCCAGGGGGCGGGAGGCCCAAAGCCCGTCGGCTTTGGCATTCTCGAGTGGAGCACAGCCCCCGGGTTCAGCCAAGCCTGTGCCGTGTCTGTGGATGCCGATGGCACCATCCCGGCATTTCATGTCTAGCTGAGCCTTATCCCGAACCGTCCCGCCAGGTCTAGGTATCGCGCTCGGATGCCATCGATGATTTCGGCGGGCAGATCCGGTGCTGGGGCTTGCTTGTTCCAGGTGGAGAGGGTTTCCAGGTAGTCCCGGAGGAACTGCTTGTCCAGGCTGGGAGGGTTGGCGCCGGGAGCCCACTGATCTGCCAGCCAGTAGCGGCTGGAATCCGGCGTGAGCACTTCGTCGATAACCAGCAGGTGGCCGTCTTCCAGGAGGCCGAACTCGAACTTGGTATCGGCCAGCAGGATTCCGCGCTGGGCCGCCAGCTCCACGCCGCGCTGATAGAGGGCGATGCTGACATCGCGCAGCCGAGTGCCCAGCTCGGTGCCCACGATGTCGCACATGCGGGCGAAATCGATGTTGATGTCGTGGCCCTCATCCTCTTTGGTGGCAGGGGTGAAGATGGGTTCCGGCAGGCGATCCGCCATGCGGAGGCCTGGGGGCAACTTGATGCCGCACACGGTGCCATCGGCGTTGTATTCCTTCAGGCCGGAACCGGCTAGATAGCCCCGCACTACGCATTCGATGGGCAGCGGGTTCGTGCGCTGGACCAGGATGGAACGCTCCTGGAGCTGGTCGGTGAAGGGCTGCAGCTCCGCCGGATAATCCGCCACCCTCGTGGCGATGAGGTGATTGGGCACGATATCCGCCGTGGCGCCAAACCAGTAGTTGGCCACCTGGGTGAGGATCCGGCCTTTGTCTGGGATGCCCTGGGCCATCACGCAATCAAAGGCGGAGATTCGATCCGTGGCGACGATCAGCAGTTGGGAGCCCAGTTCGTAAACATCCCGCACCTTGCCGCGGCGGAAGGCCGGGAAAGGCAGGTTGGTGGAGCGCAGGGCCGTCGATGGGGTCACGGAAACCTCAGGGGAAGGGCAACTCGGGAAGGTGTCGGGGCGTCGGGGCTAGCCAATGGAGGCCCATGGGAAGAAGCTGATAGCGGTTCTGGAGAGTGACCCAGCGGGAAAGCTCGCATTCGCGAACGCCCTCTTCGGAGCCAGTGGCGGGCAACCCTCGCTCCCGGATGAAGGCCTTGACCTCGCCGGGGCTCACCCCAAGTACACCGGAAAGTTCCTCCAGCGCATAGCTGGATTCTCCGGGAATGGAAACGAGTACCCGGTAGTCGAAGGTCTCTCGTAGAACGGAAAGGGTGGTTTCCCGATCCAGCTCCAGGGCCGCATCCAGGTGAGGCAGGGGATCGCCACCCCCATAGCTCTTGGCCTGACCAGCGCCCAGGTGGGCCAGGGGGTGAACAGCGTGCTGCTTGAGAACGGCCTCGAAGGCCTCCTGGGCCTCCCAGAAGCGCTCCAAGTGGAGGAGGGCTTCCCCGCGGCGGAGCAAGGCCTCGGGTTCCAAGGGCTTGGCCTGGAGCCAGCGATCGGCTACCGAAAGCATTTCTTCGATCATCCCTTGCTGACGCAGCAGGGTGGTCAGGCGACTCAGGGCGGGCAAGTGCTGGGGAGCCAAGAGCAGCATCCGCTCGTAGAGGTCTAAGGCCCGCAGGGCATCGCCATCCTGGTCGAAGCGCTGGGCCCAGTCCCACAGAATTTCCGATTGTCGGGCCACGGGATGATTCAGGGTTCCCCGCCGTTCGTCCGTGGGGTGCAGAATCTGGGTGCGTACCCAGAGGTAGCGCTGGGGCTGGCGGCCCAGTTCCGTGGCGAGCTCATCCTCGATGGCCCGGACGATGATCTTCAGCCCCTTGTCCCAGAGGGGCGGCACGGGCATCTGCACGTGGGTTTGCAACTCCCGCCGCAGCGGTTGCAGAGGATCCGCGTTGCGCCCCAGGTGGAGCTTGAGGCGCAGCACCTGGGCCTCCCGGCTCTCCTCCTCGAAGGCTCCCACCCGCAGGGCCAACTCACCCGTGTCCGGGTCGAACCCATCGAGGAGCAGATAGTGGAGGTGTGACCGCATGAATCGAGCTTAAAGCAGGTGCCTCTGGGCTGCGAGACGAGAGCGGTATCCAGATGTTTTTGTCGATTTTTACTCGGTTTTCCAGCCTCCCCTGTTGACGGGAGGCCTTGTGCTACCGAACATGAAAAGGTTCCGCTCTGATAAGGAGTCCCCATGAAGATGCTGGCTCGTGTCGCTCTGGCTTCCGCCGCCCTGGCAGTCGTCCCCGTCAATGCCGCCGAAGTGGGCCTGCTCCTGGATAAGCAGTTCGGCAAGGCGCAAGCTGTCACTGCCGGTGTGGCTGGGAAATACGAATCGGTCAGCCCCACGGGGTTCGGGATTCGGGCTGGTATCAGCATCCTGGACTTAAAGGTCGCCGAGCTTGGCCTGACGGCCACCTATCACCCCAAAGCCGAGGGTGATCTTGATTACAGCAGCACTGGGAAGATCGGAAAGTTTGGCACTGAATACATGGCTATCGGCGCCCAGGTGGACTGGAAGTTTCTGGTGAACCTCCACGCGGGCGTAGATCTCCGTCGCGAAAAATATACCTCTGACCTGAATGGACTAAAGGACAGCAACACTGTCACGCGGCCATGGGTGAAGGCTGGCATCGGTTTTTCGGTCCCAACGCCCCTGGTGAGTCCCTTCTTCCGCCTTGAAGTGGCTGTGGCCGCAAGTAAGGATGACAAAACGGTCGATTCTTATTCCGGGGCGATAACGGAGAACACTCGCAAAGCCCTCGCGCCCGAGTACCAGGTCGGCATCTACGGCGGCATCCGCTTCTAGCCTCCGACTTCTCCATTCACGAAAAAGGGCGCCGCTGGCGCCCTTTTTCGTGAAACGCTATGATGACGTCAACTTTCGAGGTCTCATGCTCCTGCGGGTTCTAGGGTGTTCGGGTGGGGAGGCCGAGGGTGATCGCCTCACGGGCTTCCTGGTGAACCGCTCCGTGGCCCTGGATGCGGGCAGCCTCACCCTGGCCCTGACGATCCCGGAGCAGGTGGCGATCCGGCACATCTTTCTCACCCATTCCCACCTGGATCACATGTGCACGCTGCCGTTCTATACCAAGAACGTCTTTGGCCATGTGGATACGCCGGTGGAGATCCACGCCCTGCCGGAGACCCTGGACGCCCTGCGTCGCCACCTCTTCAATGATGAAATCTGGCCGGATTTCTCGGTCATCCCCAGCCCGGATGCGCCCATCATCCGCTATTCGGAGATCGAACCTGGACGGACTTACGAGGTGGAAGGCCTGCGCATTACGCCCATCCCGGTGAACCATCTGGTGCCCACCGTGGGGTACCTGGTGGAGGATGATCACTCGGGCTTCATCTTTACCTCGGACACGGCGGAAACGGATGCAATCTACGCCGCCGCCAATGGTGCCCAGCACCTGGATCTCTTCATCACCGAAGTGAGCTTTCCCAACGAGCAGGCCTGGCTGGCGGAGGCCTCCAAGCACCTGACTCCCGCCAAACTGGCGGGTGAGTTGAAGAAACTCCAACGGGAGGTTCCTGTCGCGATCTATCACCTGACGCCCGGCGACAAACCCTTGATCCTGCCGCAGATCCAAGCCATCGGGCATCCGAGGCTGTCGCTGCTGGAGCAGGACGCGATCTTCGAGTTCTGAGATGGCTGTCTCCCTTTGGTTCATGGGCCCCGAGGGCCCTCAGGAAGCTGGGCTGGACCGCATGGAGGAGGCCATGGCCTGCCGCCGCTACTGGCTGGATCTCGAGATCGGCGATCTGCCTTTGCTGGCGCCCTACCAGGATCGCCTGCCGGGCCACCCCCTGAACTGGGAGGATGCCGGCAAGCCCACCCAGCGCCCCAAGCTGGAGGAGCAGGGCGACCACCTCTTCCTGGTGATGCGGGGCCTCGATACCGCCCATCACCGTTTGGCGGATCAGCTCCACACCATCCAGCTCGCGTGCTTCCTCTCCGCTGAGAGTCTCATCACCATCCGCAGCGCCCCAATGGCCACGGTCGAAGAGGTCAATGGGCGCCTCGCCAAGGGACAGCTTCAGCTGCAGGCGGGGCCGGACGTGCTCCTGCACGCCATCCTGGACGATCTGGTAGATCGGTACGCACCCCACGTGGAGGAGTGGG
>JFJP01043030.1_pt1 | contig 12322 bp, 10 predicted proteins | sample 431651 | NCBI WGS metagenome assembly JFJP01 (sample SAMN02602958, study PRJNA72255) | Microbial mat metagenome, whole genome shotgun sequencing project. | biome: fresh water; feature: sink hole; material: water; isolation source: purple microbial (photo- and chemosynthetic) mats found in... | reverse complement strand
ATTGTCGGAGCAGCAGAACAAACCCGACGATGCTTTTAAAAATTATTTAGCAGCGGTTTCGGCTCCCGAATCGGATAAAAACGTGAAAGCGCTTTCGTTTTTGGGCATTGCCGAGCATTATTTCGATATTCCGGAATATATTAAGGCACAGGCATATTACGACAGTACCATGCAGTTTTTGGATACAAAACATAGCCGATATAAAGAACTAAAACTTAAAAATGATAATTTGGGCGGTTTGGTTGAGCAATTGCAAATTATAGCGTTAAACGACAGTTTGTTGAAGCTTGCTGCAATGCCCGAAAATTCGCGATTATCGGTTATTGACCAGCTTATTGAAAAGGTTAAGCGCGCGGAGGAGGAAGCTAAAAATCCGAACAACAGGCAAACGCAATATATGCAGGACGAGTTCGACCGAAATAAAGGTGGGCAAAGCGGTTCGACTTTTTATTTCTACAATCAGGCATCGGTAAGTATTGGTACTGCCGAATTTAAAAAGAAATGGGGCGCCCGAAGGCTTGAAGACGATTGGCGCAGAAAAAACAAGGCCATTGTTGAATTTGATGATAATGCCGATTCGGAAGGTGAGGACGAAAATTCGGCGGATAAAATTACCGACAACAAATCGCGCGAGTTCTATTTGCAGGATATTCCGCTCACCGATTCGCTGCGAGTAATTGTTATTGCGAACATTGAAAAAGCGTATTTAAAAGCTGCCGAAATTTATAAATTAAACTTGACCGATTATAATGCTTCTGCAAAAGTTTACGAAGAATTTATTGCCAAGTTTCCGAAAAATGGCTTTTTGTCGGCAGTTTATTATGATTTGTATTTAATATATGCCGAAATAAAAAACACCGAAAAATCGGAGTTTTATAAGAAAAAATTAATTAACGAGTATCCGGAAAGCAATTACGCCAAATTATTTACTAACCCCGAGTATATAAAGGAAATAGCAAGGAAAGAAGCAGAGGCAGAGCGGTTTTATGAGCAAGTTTATCAGGCATTTCAGCTTAAAAATTTCAACCGGGTTATTGCCGATGCTGCCATAGCAAATGCTAATTTTCCGAACCATAAATTGTTGCCAAAATTCAATTTTTTAAAGGTTATGAGCCTTGGTGCATTAAACGGACAAGAGGTTTTTGCTACAGAACTTCAGCAATATATAGCGGAGGTTAAGCACCCGGAATTGAAGAAACGAGCCGAAGAAATGTTGGCGGTGTTGGTTTCGTCGAATGCGGTAGTTTCGGAAAAAATAATTGAAAAGGAGATAGAAATATACGATACAAACTTAAACTTTGTGCATATTTTTGGGCTTATTGTATATGCAACCGAAATAAACACCGAAGAATTGAAGTTTAGGTTGTTGGGTTTTAATTTAGATAATTACACCAACGAAAATTATTTGGTTGAAGTGCTGTCGCTGGATGAAAATACGAAATTGTTTTTGGTTAAAACCTTTGTAGACAAAGCAATGGCAAGAGACTATTTTACTAAAATTCAGTCTAATACCGAAGTGTTTAAGAATTTGAAACCCGATACGTATAAACTTATGTACATTTCGCTTCCTAATTTCGGTGTTTTAACAACCGACAAAAGCACCGAAAAGTACTTGCAATTTTTCAAAAAAAATTACAATTAGTTTTTTAAGGTTCGAATGTAATTAATTATCAGCCAGCGTTCTTCTTCATTCGGAATTCTACGTTCAAAATTCGGCATTTCGTTTCTGCCAAAAACTATTTTGTAGTAAATTTCGCCATCGGTTTGGTTTTGAACTTCGGCAGCCGACAAGCTTCTAAATGGGGTAGTAAGCGTAGTTGCTTTTAATCCATTTCCGTTGCCCATATTGCCATGGCACGACATACAATGAGCGTTGTAAAGCTTTTTGCCTTGCTCGGCGAAATCGGTTTGATTTATAATTGGGTTACGAAGATTTTTGTATTTTGACGGAACTGCCCAATCGGTTTGTGCAACAATAGTAAAACTAAAATAAAAAGCAACAAAACAGAGCGCTATTGTTAGCTGAAACGTTTTTTTCATGGTTTTTAGCACTTATTATAGTTATAAGCCAATGCATAAGTATTATAAAACGGAATAAAGTTCAAAAAAGTGCATATAGTTTTGCTTTACAGCATAAAACTACACATAATCAATTGTTTTATAATATTTTAATAGCTTTTAAATTAAACTATTTTTTGAAATTACGCATGTAACTAACCATGTTCCAAATTGTTTCGTCGTCAACTTTACCAACATATTTTGGCATATCGGCACCACCGTATTTGGTTTTCCAAAAAATTACTTCATCGGTTTGGCGTTGAAATTCGATACTTGAAAAATCGCCCGGAAACGTTTTTAAGGTAGGTGCTTTTGTTCCGTCGCCTAAACCTTTTTCGCCATGGCATGCCTTGCAAGCTCTTACATACTGCGCTTTGCCCATTACATTATCAAACTGTGCAGGTTTCGATTTTTTTTCAGCATCGGTCAGCGGTTTGGCCTCCCATTTGGCAGCTTTCCATGCAGCCAAATTTCCCGGCGGAACACTTTTTTGACCAAAAACCAAGGTTACGATAAAAATTGCCGGAAGTAAAATTATTAAACTTTTCATGTGAATTAGTATTAGGCTTAAACATTTTAAAAGCGGATTGAGCAAAATACATAGCATCAATCCTTATATAAGTTGAGTATTCAACAACTTTGCCAAAACATAGCATTGATTCCTTTGTTTGCCGAAAAGCAAAGTTGAAACCGCAATTTGCCGACAAAATTTAACAATAAAAAAGGCTGCCGAAATCCGGCAACCTCTTTTAATCATATAATCGAAATTTCAGTATTCAATTAGTCGCCCTTAGTATTTTCCAAAAATCAGCGAATAAATAATCAGTAAAACAATAATTATTCCCGACCAAAGAGCAGTGTAGCCAAAAACTTTAATCAATTTCATCCACGAAGTCGAAATTTCTTTTTCAACTATAACACTGTCTAATCTTCCGTCTTCTTCCAGTTGTTTCATTTCCAACGGTCTGTCTTCGGCATATTCCTCAATAGGTACGTGTCCGGTAAATATAACGGTATCCATCGGAAAAGCCTCGGCACGTAAGTGCGTATTAAAGAAGTGAACCGTAAATATAAACCCTACTGCCATAAGTGCCTCGTCGCTATGAATAATCATGGCCACGTTTATCATCCAACCCGGAAGCAGTTTTGTGAAAAATTCGGGGAACCATAAAATTAAACCCGATGCCCCAATAACTGCAACCCCCCAGAATACTGCCATGTAGTCAAATTTCTCCCAATAAGTCCATCTGCCGTATTGTGGGCGAGGGCCTTTGCCGGTGAACCATTTTAGCGTGTCGCGAACATCGTATAAATCTTGTTTATTGAACATGAGCGACTGACGACCGAAAATTAACTCGCCGAAAGTTATGTTTTTTGCCTTTTTAAGTTTCCATAAAGTATATAAGTGGAAACCAAAATAGAAGAAGGTTATAATTGCACCAAATCGGTGAAGATTACCCGCAAATCGAACGCCGCCCAATAAATCCATAAAAAATGCAGCCCAATCCATATGTGCAAATTTTAGCAACATTCCGGTAAATGCCAGCAATAAGAAACTGATAATTACCAATATATGCGTAAAACGCTGCGATGGTGTAAATCGGCGGTAGTATTTAGCTTTACCGGTAACTTTAACATGTACTTTTCTTCTTCTTTCTTTAAGCGAACGCGGAAACCATAATAAAGTGTGTATTCCGAATACAACAAACACGCCTATAAGCAGCGAAGTCATCGCCCAAAAAACAACCGATAAAATAGGGTCGTCGTTGTGCGTGGCATGGCTTAAATAGCCTGCAAATTGTGCATTGGCATTCACATGGCAATTGCGACAAGTTGCAACTATGTTTTGTTGCGATACTTCAGAATTCGGATTACTCACTTTCAAAATACGGTGCGAACCATGACAATCCGAGCAACGTGCCGTTTTCATATAGCCTAATTGGTATGCCTTACCGTGGTAAGTTTCCATATAAGTTTTTGAAAGCTTTTCGTGGCATTTGCCGCATTGTTTGGTAACCTCATTCATAAACTGGTCTTTATCTATTTCGGTAATGGTGTGCGCCGAATGACAGTCAAGACATGAAGGGTATTTTAAATCTCCTTTATCCAGAAATACATTATGGTCGCTCTGAATATAGTCGGTGTAAATAGATCTTTTTGAATATCATGCGAGGTATGACAGTCGGTACAAATAGCGCTCGAAAGCAACCCTTTATTCTTCAGACCTTTTCCGTGAATGCTCGACGAATAATCGGAAAAAGCATCGACTTCTTTCAATATTGTTTTTTCGGTTGCTTTACCGTTTTTGGTGTGGCACTTGCCGCACAACGCCGGTACCGCACCTCGGTAGGTTATCGACGAGGAGTCTTTCATCGATTTAATGGTATGTGTTCCGTGGCAATCGGTGCAATAAGGCGAATTAGCTTTTTTATTCATGTAGCCAACTCCATGTCCACTGCCAAAGTATTTTTCCGAAACTTCCTTATGGCAGCCCGAACAATCGACTTTAACCGTTTTTTCGCAAGGGCGTTTAGCATTCAAATTTACCTGCGTATGGCATTTGGTGCACGAAATTTTTTTATGCGAAGAGTTCATATAATCTTCGCGGTGCATTTTCAACGAAACCTTTTTTCCGTCTACCGTTCTGTAGGCATCGCCGTCGATATGGCACGACACACACGATTTGTCGGAAACATCGGCTAAAATGCTGGTAACTTTAACCAAGTGGGTAGGGTGGCACTCGGAACACGATGGTATTTGACCGCGCTTAGGTTCCCATAATTCGTTCTTAATAACCTTTTTATGTACATCTTCAATTCGTGCATGGCATTTCATGCAGGTAGCTACTACGTTAGCGGAAGAAACCGACGATTTTTTGTCTTTCGAAGGCAGTATCATATGATTTCCGTGGCAATCGTTGCAGGTAGCGGTAACCGTTAAGCCTTTCTTAAACAAACCTATACCGTGTGTGCCTTGGCTATAGTTTTCAATAATATTGTGTTCGGTAATTTGGTATAATCGACCCACCGGTGCGCCTTCCTTATGGCAAGTTCCGCATAACACCGGAATGTTCATTTTATAGGTTCTCGATTTTGGGTCGGTATGTACAATAATGTCGTGATGACCGTGGCATTCTTTACAACTTGGAGCGTGGGTGTCTTTTGCATTAAATGCTTTACCGTGAATACCCGAATTAAATTGCATTTGCGGGTTTTTGTGGCAAGTACCGCAATTTACCGGAGCTAATTTATCGGGGTGAGGAAATTCGCTTACATTGGCGTCTAAGTGGCAAGCTATACAATTTAGTTTTTTGTGTACCGATTTGCCTACTATCGATGGGTTTACGTACATCGAAACAGTTTTTCCGCCTCGGTCGGCAGTTAAGCTTGCATCATCATGACATGCCAAACAGTCGTCGTTTGCCTGAGCAAACAAGTTACCGGAAATTAGCATCAGCATAATTATCGGTAAGACTTTCTTTTTTAGTTGAAGTATAATTTTATTCATGTATCGTTGATTTTTATATTACTTCAAAATAAAATACCGGTTCAGGGGGGCTTCATGTATTTTATTTTATGCTTAATAAACCGGAAATGCTTTAATAATGGTTACCATTTACATTTCCGGTTTAGGGTCTCATACTTTTTTTAGAATCGTAATTTGAAGTTTTTTCGACCTTCAAATTACGACAAAATAGGTTTTTTAGTGCGGCTCATGATAACCGTCTACCATACTTTTAAAATTAGAGGTAGGCGTTTTACCTAGAGTGCACAAGTAAATATGCACAAAAATGAAAACCAGCAGGAAAAAACCTACTACTACGTGGCTAACATTGTTTATTAGGGTTGCATTTATGCCAAATTGGCTTAAATCGAAGAAATCGGGCATAAGCATTATGAAACCGGTAAAACAAATTATTGGCAACATAATGTATATAACTACAAGATACGTTACTTTTTGAAGCGGATTAAATTTGCGCTCTTCCGAAACAGGGAAAGGAGATGCTTCGCCTTTAAACATGCCTTGTGTGTAATAGTAGAACTGTTTTTTCAAACGGTCGCCAACGCCTTTAAAATCTAAACGGTAGTATTCGCCGTTTTTTGATACTGCGTTGCCAAGTACAAAAAGCATATAGTTAATGGTTAGAATAACACCTGCAACATCGTGCAGTTTAACCGACCAATAAAAGCTTATTAGTGGCAATTCTGCATAATGCAGGCTAAGCCCGGTTAAAATTAGTACAATAAACAAAAATGCATTTAAAACATGCCATAACCTCACCCAAAGTGGGGTTAAATAGATTTTATTACTCATGATGTGTTTTAATTTTTTTGCGAAAATATGAATGAATGCCAATACCCGTAAATACAAGAACCAACACGAATAAGAAAGCAATTTCCAATACCATATTACGGTTAGCGCCAACAACAAATTGCGAATCGGTTAAGGCAGAATTGGCAAAACCTAATTTGCGTAATTCGCTGCGTTGGAAACGATACAGACTGTGCGTTAGGCGCGAATCGCGACTGTGGCATTCTTTGCAACCGCGTATAGCTTTATCTTTCGATAAAATTTCGTGCTGAACCAATACGCTATCGCTTAAATTGGCATGACATTCAATACAACGAACGCTCTTAAAATGGCTAACTTGATTAGGCAACCAATCGTGGCTGCTAATAAGGTTAGGCAAAATGGTATCATTCATTTGCTGATATTTCTGCGTATTGCCATGGCAGCTTAAACAAATTGCATTGTCGTATTGAATCGTAGACGAAATAGTTTTGTTTTCGTCGCGAGCATTAATTTTATAATAATGCGGGCTATGGCAACTCCAGCACGAAAATTCTTCGTTGTGTCGCGATGAATGCATACTCTTTAAAAACTCTTCGTTTATAAGTTCGAATTTGAATTTTTTTACCGCCTCATCGCCTTCGTGGCAATCCATACAGCCCGGTTTAACTTCAAATTTTAATGCAAGAGCATGCGGAAACGCTTCATATTCCGAAGAATGGCAGTCGGTACAGCCAAATGCATAATGGTTCGATGAATAATAAGCAACCGTATCGATAAATAATTCTTGATACAATTTTCGCAGTACGGTATTTCCTGCTTCATCGGTTAGGGTAAATTTCTTATGACCATGGCAAGAAATGCAACGGGCATTCGATTCTTTAGCCGAGGCAATATATTGCGCGCGTTCGTCGGCGGTAGCTTGTGCAATGGCAGTAAACTGCATTGCACCCATAAATACAAAAACAAAAAAGATTGAAATTTTTTTCATGATTCACGAGTTATGTGATAAATGAAAAATACAAAGAATGTAGCCACAAGGCTACATTCTTATGGTTATGTTAAAACCAACCAACATTTTGCCTTTAAAGAAATCTCTTTGGTTTCTTGCTGCATTTAGTTGTGGCGATAATTTGTCGAAATTCGAAACAAATACTTGGAATCCATGAGTGCTTGTTCCAAGCTCAAGACCTATGGCCAAACCGGGAATTGGTTCGGGTTGATAATTTTGACGCGACTTTGTGAAGTTCGCATAATGATATTCGACCATTAATGCAGTTTCACCATAGATTTTATAACGTCCGGCTAAGCTTAAACCGGTAGCATCATTTTGAACCAATGAATCGACTTTATTAAAGTGCGAAAAATTTGCAGCTACTTCAAGGCTTAATTTATCGGTAAATTTGCGCGATACAATAAGCTCATTAAAATACGACAAACGGTTGGTAAATTTGAAATCTTCGCCAAAAACATCTTTAGCTCTGCCATCAATTGCCATATTGCCATAATAACTTATGGTAACCGGGAAACTGCCACTGCGTGTTTGGTTAAAAATGTTGTACTGAACATAAAACTCTTGAAATTTAGTGTTTTTTTCGGTTGAAGCGCCCACCATTAAATTGTCTAAAATGCTATAGTTTAATGCCATACGAGCATTGGCGGCAGCATAAATACCAAAAATGTCTTCGTAAGTTTTAATTTCGCCAAAACGGTGCTGAATAATTAAGTTAAAGGCACCTTTTTCAGGAATTAAAGTAGTTCGTGCATCAATAAGCATGCTCGAATTCCATGGGTCGAAAACCGGTTTCTTTCCGTCTTCGTCTTCTTGTGCTATTACCGGCATGGCTATTAGGCATGCCAATGCTAATGAACTGAGTATATTTTTTAACATGGTCGTATATAAATTAAAGAATTATTAATCTTTTTTTGCGCCTCTTTTTATCCAAGCCAAAATAAGTGCCGATTGCTCTGGGGTATAAGTTTTACCGTAATGCCCGGGAGCAATTTTTGTTAGAATAATGCTGTTTTCAGGTGCTTCAGTATTAACTAAGTTTTTTGAAATTAGCGAATTGTACGATTTGTCTTCGGCTAAACTTAAACCGCCGGAAGAACCATGACATGCAGTACAGCCTTGTGTGGTAAAAACAGCTTGAATTTCGGCATATGTAATAACTTGGGTATCGGGTATTGTTACCACTTTAGGAACTATTTTTTCGTATTCGCACGATGCCAATAAGCCAATAAGTATAATTGAAACGCTTAATAGGCTTGAAATTTTTGTTTTCATAAGATTGCTTTTTATATTTTGGCGTAAAAGTATTAAAAATGCCGTTGCCGGCATTAAGAATTCGTATCATATACATCATAAAAAGGAATGATATATATCAATGATTTTGTAGATTTAAAGTAAAAAAAGCCCGATAAATTGCTTTATCGGGCTTTTTTAATTTTTTAATAAACTATCTGGCAACTACAGTACCTGTTTTATGATCAAATTTTTGAGTTTTAGCATCATAAACAAAGTTTCTTTTTGTTAAAACTTTATGTCCACTTGGTTTTTTTGCGTCGTCATGGCATTTATCGCAGGTGGACTGACTTGGAATAATCATACCTTTTGATTTGGCTATGCCTTGATCTTTCATAACAGCAGGAGCTTTGTATGCGCTACCCGGACCATGACAGCTTTCGCATGAAACACCTTCGGTAGCTGCAAAAGTTCTGCCTGAAATGTCTGCCGCTGCAACAGAACCAAAAGTTGAATGACAGCTTAAGCATTTCGGATCCTTTTTCTCTGCTTCGGTTTTTAATAAACTAAATGCTTTTGCATGTTTTCCATTTAACCAAGTATTATATTGGTCACCTTTTGCTGGCTTGTTGTGGCACATTTTGCAACCATCAGCACCTACATACTTGAATTGAGCATTAGCACCTACGGTTAAAGTAACCGCAATAATTGCTGCCAATAATTTAATTACGTTGTTTTTCATCTGTGTTCGATTTTATTATGTTTAAAATGTATCCAAAATTATGCTATCCCAATTAGCTAAAAGAGCTACAAAAATAAGCCCTAAAATTATTCAATCAAAATTTTGATGTACCTATTTTAATGGTTTCGTAGCTAATAAGGCTAATTTATATTCATTCTAAAATAGTTGTTCCTAATGCTTTTGTAGTTTAATAACGTGCTAATGCATAAGTTTAGTTTGTGGTTTGCTTTTTAGGGATATGTTTAACAACATGTTTCTTTGAAAATATGGAATATTTCCGTCAGACGACTCCATGCCGTCATACGGATGGTACTTATTAAGGTTTTGGGTTTTATTATATCGGTTTTTTTCTGCAATCGGTCTGACCGAGAGACTATTAAAAAAAAAAGCGGAAGCTATTAACTTCCGCTTTCTTAGTATGTTATTATAAATTATTTTGCAGGTTTTAACGCAACTGTTTTAGTGTAGTCAATTGAATTTTTCAACATTGCTTTAATATATTTGTAATTATGAACGCCTTTGCTTCGGTCATAATGAACCATGAAATAGTTTGTTACAGAACCGGCTAAATCGTGATTTATTTTTGTTAATGTAGTTTTATCAAATAAACCTCCGGGAGTTACAGTCCAGTTAGGATCGGTACCAAATCTTGCAGGTATTATTGCACCAGCCTCATTCAAAATACCAATTCGTTTAAGCTCTGTTGCCAATTCTGCTTCTAATCCGTCTATTTCAGTTTGTCTGCCATTAATATTTAAATCAGATGCACCGGCATGGCAACCTGAGCAGTATTCTGCTTTTGGTTTCATTGCATGATTTAAGGTTTGATTTGCTATACCTGCGCCCATATGGCAACTTGTACAATTTGCAGCGCCTTTGTGTGTTGTGCTGGCAAAAGCTGTAGCCGGATTTGTAAAGCCTTCATAAGCCATTTTACCTAAAAAAATCTGTGCTTGAGGAACATAGTGAGGGTAAAAACGAATGGTACCAGTGGCTGTAGAAGAGCTGAATTTTGGAGTCCAATCATAGTCTGTGGTGGCAAATTCTTTGTAATCATTGTCTCGACCTTGATGGCATGAAATACATAAGTTATTGCTTACGTCAATGTCCATAGCTTCTTTAGTAAAACCATACATTATTGGGGTTACTGCTTTTGACCAACGAAGACCTTTAATATTAGTGGTAAAGTCGAAGTTACCGTGGTCATGACAAGTGGAGCATTTCATTCCGGAAGGTGCTGCAAAGGTTGTAGTGGTTGAATTAACACTTGCAGATGCAATTTCAACAAAACCTTCGTGTGAGTGGCAACGAGCACAACCGCCTCTTCCACCTGCATAACTTACTGCTTCTGTAGTATTCAAATTATGACCGGATAAAAGGAAAGTTCCTTCTGCCATAGGGTGTTGAATACCATCATGGCACATTTTGCAAGATACTTCTCCTGCAGCACCCGTATCGCCTTTGTCTCCTTTTGCACCGGCAACACCTGCAGCGCCTGTATCACCTTTTTCACCTTTTAAACCTGTCGGACCTTCCGGACCTTCAATACAACCCACAACTAATGCGAAAGCTATTGCTAAAGCACCAAATAAGTTTAAGTTTTTCATAAAGAAGTTAATTTAGTTTTAATACTGTTTTTTCTAATCAATTTTACAAGGGTAAAAATACAGCTAATATTTAAGTACCACCAATTTTTTTATATGTTGTACACCCTATAAAAAGTCGAAATTTGTCAATGCTGAAATTGATATATATCAATATTTTTGCTGCTTTTCCGAAAAAAGTTTTTACCTTTGAACTGCGAAATGCAGAACTTAAATACTTTAACCGAAAAATTGACCGATGCTAAAAAATACACAACATTCCGATTGCAACGAATGTTCTTCGATTTGTGCCTATTTTAAAAATCTTAAAACCGACGAATTGGCTGAACTGAATCGAAATCGTTTCGAGGTTTTTTATAAAGCCGGTGAAACGATAATAAAGCAAGGAAGCCTTTCAAAGTATTTAGTGAGTTTTTCGAGTGGCTACGCTAAGGTTTTTATTGAAGGCCCTGCCGACAAAAACTTAATTATTTCAATTGTTCAACCTAAACAAATACTGGGCGGCCCGGGTATTTATACCGACAGCAAGCACCACTATTCGGTGGTGGCACTTACCGACACCAAAGTATGCTTAATTGAATTGGATACGTTTAAGGATTTTGTGCGTAGAAACCCCGAATTTGCCGAAGGACTGATTGCCGATATGAATAGCAAAGCTATTGATATTCAAACCAAATTTATGAGCCTGACGCAAAAGCAAATGCACGGCAGAATTGCCGATGGTTTGCTGTATTTGTCGGAGGATGTTTTTAAAGCAATGGAATTCGACATGCTGATAAATAGGCAAGAGTTGGCAGAGCTTACCGGCATGTCGAAAGAAAGTGCTTGCCGTATTCTGAAAGATTTTAAAGATTCGGATGTTATTGATTTTCAGAATAGCCACATGAAAATTTTGAACATGGAAGCACTTCAAAAAATTAGCCGAAACGGGTAGTTTTTTTCAACCGGCTTGTCAGCGGGTCAATTTAGGATAGATATTGCAACATAGTGTTTAAATTACCATGCAGCAAAATACCGGTTGACCCGTTGACTTTCGATTTTAAATAGTTGAATATAAAATTCAAGGTCGTTTATTTAAGGCTGAAAGCCTTGCAGCATTAGCCCGGGGCAACGCCCCGGTAAAGTATAGTAGATGTTTTTGGAGCCCTGAAAGGGCGAAAGCCATTGCCTTTTCAGGGCGTAAAACCTAATGGTAATCTAACACAGGGCGTTGCCCTGTGCTAATATCTACAAGGCTTTCAGCCTTAACTTAACAACATAAATCTACAAATATTTAATACTATCAATGGCTTTATTCGGGTTTTCTGCTCCAAAAACAAAACTTCCGGCTACCAATGCTGTTGCGCCGGCAGCCACCAACAAGGCTGCATTGTTGTCGGTTAC
>JFJP01047222.1_pt1 | contig 12323 bp, 14 predicted proteins | sample 431651 | NCBI WGS metagenome assembly JFJP01 (sample SAMN02602958, study PRJNA72255) | Microbial mat metagenome, whole genome shotgun sequencing project. | biome: fresh water; feature: sink hole; material: water; isolation source: purple microbial (photo- and chemosynthetic) mats found in... | reverse complement strand
CTTTTTCTCCGGCCACCAGGTGGGTCATTTTCTGGGTGACGGTGGTGGCAATCTGCCCCCCCTGTTCCTTTACCAGTTTTTTAGCCTCGGTACGGGAAAGGCTGGTCAGGGTGCCGGTGAAGAGGAAGACCAGGCCGCTCAAGGGCTGATCATCCATCGGGGTGGGGCGCACTGATTCCGGGACGACCCCGGCCTGGTGCAGTCGTTCAAACATTGCCCTGACGTCGGGATCGCTGAAATACTCGGTAATGCTGCCGGCGGCCTGGTCACCAATACCGTCCCGTCTATTTCGAGCAAGGCCTCCATGGTTGCCTGCATGAGATCGTCAAGGGTTGGGAATCGCTGTTCCAGCAGGGATGCGGTTATCTCACCAACAAAGCGAATCCCGATGGCTGCCAGGAATTTCCCAAAGGGAGGATGTTTTGCGGCCTCAATGGCAGCAATGACATTGTCGGCAGATTTTGCTCCCCACCCTGGCAGGCTGGCCAGCTGGCTCTGTTGCAGGGTAAAGATATCAGGGATGTCGCGCACCAGACTCAGGTCAAAGAGCTGTTTCATGCTTTTTTTGCCCAGCCCCTCTATGTCCAGTCCTGCCCGGGAACAAAAATGAATCAGGGCACGGAGTCGTTGAGCCGGGCAGTGCGGGTTGACACAGCGGGTTACCGCCTCGCCTGCCTCCTTGAGCAGGGCATGACCGCACACCGGACAATGGGTGGGCATACTGACCGGTTGTTCGCGGCCGGTTCGCTGTTCGATAATGGCCTTGACCACCTCGGGGATAACGTCGCCGGCCCTCTGAATAAGAACTGTGTCGCCTATGCGCAGATCCTTGCGTTCAAATTCATCACGGTTATGGAGGGTGGCCCGGCTGACAGTAACACCGCCCACCTCCACTGGCTCAAGCAGAGCCACCGGGGTCACGGCCCCGGTGCGGCCCACCTGGAAATCGACGGAGAGCAGCCGGGTTGTTGCCTGAATGGCCGGGAATTTACAGGCAATGGCCCAGCGCGGCGCCCTGGCCTTGTTGCCGAGGCGATGCTGGAGGGCAAAATTGTTCACCTTGACCACCATACCGTCAATTTCATAGGCCATGGCCTGACGCTCGGCCGCGAGCTGTTCAAAGCGATTGATGACATCGGTGATGGTCGGGCAGAATCGGGCCAGCTCATTGACCGGCAAGCCCAGATCTTGCAGCCAGGCAAGGAGTTCTTGCTGGCTGGAGCAGGGCGACTGGGCGGGGTCGGCAATGCCATAGGCGAGAAATTTCAACGATCGCCTGGCAGTGATGGCCGGGTCGAGCTGACGCAGAGAGCCGGCTGCGGCATTGCGTGGATTGGCGAACAGTGGCTCCCCGTTGCCCAGTCGCTCCTGGTTCAGGGTGATGAGAGCCTGGCGGTCCATAAAGACCTCGCCGCGGATCTCTAAACGCGGTGCGACAGTGCTTTGCAAGGACCGGGGAATGGAGGGGATGGTCTGGAGCTGGGCGGTGATATCCTCGCCCCTGCTGCCATTACCGCGGGTACTGCCCTGCAGCAGTCGACCCTGCTCATAGACAAGTTCGACGGCCAAACCGTCAATCTTTGGCTCTGCCATATAGGAGAGAGTGACGGCATGGTCGGCAGCGGCGGTCTCCTGGTTGAGGAAACGGTGCAGGCGATCCTCAAAGCTGTGGAGATCAGCGGCGTTGAAGGCATTTTCCAGGCTGAGCATGGGAACCCGATGGATCACCTGCGCAAATTTTTCCAGGGGCGCACCGCCAGGGTGCTGGCTGGGTGAATCGGCAGTGATCAGCTCAGGGTGCTCCTCTTCCAGGCTTAAGAGTTCCTGGAAGAGGAGGTCATACTCGCCGTCTGAGATAAGAGGGTCATCGAGAACGTAATACCGATGGGAATGCTCCTGCAGAAGAGCGCGCAGCTCCCGGAGCCTTTTCTCTGCATCCATTGCTGGTTATTTTGGCGCCTGAAGCAGGATTCCGGCTTTGGCGATATTTTCATGTTCAACTTCATCGATAAAGATAAGGATGGCCTCAGGTGGCTTGGCCGCTTCCCTGGCTATGACCTCGGTGACTCCCTTGCAGATGTTTTCTTTCTGTTTCTTACTCAACTTACCGGCAACGCGAATGTTAACGTATGGCATTTTGATTCTCCTTTTTGGTTCGGGTTTTGTGGCTTTTTTGTTCCAGCGGGTGCTCCGCGTTTTTCTATTCAGGGCAGATCTGGTGGATATCTCCAGCAATCTGTTCATCGCGAATCCCCAACTCATGGGCAAAGAGCAGGATTTCCTCAATGGTGCAGTTGAACACGAAGGCCAGCGAGGGGCGGCTGTTGTTGGGGCCTGGGGTGGTGGAAGAGCAATCGGCGGCAGGCTCTATCGTGCCGGTGCCGTGCCCGGTTTTTTGCAGTAAAAGCAGAAAAGCCTCTGCCACGGCGTTGCGTAAATCGTTGCAGTCTCTTTCCTGCCGCTTGCAAAAAGCGGTCAGGCGCTGCCAGTTGAAGAGGGCCCGTTTGATCCCTCGATAGACCGGGAGTTGCCGTTGCTCGTAACACAGATCGCGCAGCAGGATCTCCCGGTAGCGGGCAATGGCAGCCTCCCGGAGCGTTTGTATCTCCTCGGGTTCAAGATGCAGACTCGGAGGGCCGAGTGAAAGGCAACCTCTGGAAGTTCTCCCGAATGACGGACAATGAACCATTCTTCCTCCAGCAGTTCCTGTCGCGAAGGATACATCAAAGCTCCACCCTGAGACCAAAGGCTGCCCGGATCATCTCTACCTTGATATTATTCTGATCCCTGCAGCTCTCTTCTTTCAGATAGGTGACGGGATCATGCAAGAGCTTTGAGCTGATGGATAAGGCCATTTTCTCAATTATTTTCTGCTCATCAGGGCTGAGGTGCAGACGGCACAGGGTTCGTTCCAGCTCCCCCTGACAGATATCATCGGCTTTTTTGCGGAGGGCTGCAATGGTTGGAACCACGGCCAGGCCCTCCAGCCAGGCCTGAAATTTCAAGGCCTCTTCATCGACAATCCGGCGGGCCTTGATGGCTTCCTTGTCCCGCTCTGACTTGTTGATTTCCACAACATTCTGCAAGTCGTCGATGTCGTAGAGATAGACATTATCCAGATCATTAAGCCCCGGATCCAGATCACGGGGCACCGCGATGTCGATAAAAAAAATCGGCTCATTGCGCCGCGCCCGCATGATTGGTTTCATGTCCTGTTTTTGGAGGATAATATTGGGCGCCCCGGTGGAGCTGATGACGATATCCGCCTGTTCAAGCTGGGAGAATAATTCCTCCAGGGAGGCGGCGCTGCCATTGAATCGTTTGGCCAGATCCATGGCCCTGGACAGGGTTCTGTTGACTACCACCACCTTGTGCACCCCCTGCCCGACCAGATGTTCAGCAGCCAGTTCCGCCATCTCGCCTGCTCCGATGAGAAGAACATTTTTGTCTTCTAATGTGCCGAAGATCTTTTTGGCCAGTTCCACTGCCGCATAGCTGATCGAGACGGCAGAGGCGCCTATCTGGGTTTCACTGCGGACCCGTTTGGCAACAGAAAAAGATTTGTGGAGCAGCTTGTTCAGGATCGGCCCGGTGTATTTGAACTCTGTGGCATAGCGATAGGCTTCTTTTAGTTGACCGAGGATCTGGGCCTCTCCCACAATCATCGAATCGAGGCTGGTGGCGACCATGAAAAGATGGTGCACGGCTTCAAGGTTCCGGTAGGTGTAAAGATAGTTCTGGCGATGTTCCGGGGCAACAGAGCTGCCGAAAAGCAGTTCCGTGATCCGGTCTTCTACCTGCTCATTCTCCTGGGCAATTATAAGAATTTCTACCCGGTTACAGGTGGAAAGAAGGTAGCATTCCTTGCACCCGGCGATGTTGTGCAGGGCGTGCAAAGGCTCTGCGTAGCCTTTGCCCAGGGCTAATTGCTCACGCACGGCCAATGGGGTTGTTTTATGGTTAACCCCAAGGAGCAGGATGGTATCACTGGGCATAGCTATGGATACCTCCGAGCAGAAAGGTCACTCCCCAGAGGGTAAAAAGGACGGAGGAAAACCCGATGATGGCCATAACGGCAGCCCGTTTACCTCGCCATCCTGCGGAAAAGCGTTGGTGAATCTGGGCGGCGTAAAGAAACCAGGTGATCAGCGACCAGGTCTCTTTGGGGTCCCAGTGCCAGTAGGTTCCCCAGGCCTGACGGGCCCATAGGGAGCCGGTGATGATGCCAAGGGTCAGGAGCACAAAACCGATGGCCAGGCAATGGCTGTTGAGTTGATCAAGGGCATCCAGTGAGGGCAGTCGAGTGAAGAAGTAGCCGAATCGTTTGCTTTTCAGCTCGTGTTCCTGCAGGAGATACATGATCCCGCCGCAAAAGGCGAGGGCCAGGAAACCATAGGAGATGACGGCTACTCCGGCATGCACCGGCAGCCATAAGCTTTGCAGGGCAGGTGCCAGCGGATTGATGGAGCGGGGCGCAATACTTGCAATCAGGAGCAGAATACAAACAAAGGCGGTGATAAAGAGGCCGAAGTTCTTGACCGTATATCGCCAGCGGAAGGAAAGGTAGGCCCAGGTCACCGACCAGGCAAAAAAGACGATGGTTTCATGTTGTGAGGTGATGGGCGTATATCCGGCCTCGAAGTAACGAAGGAGAATATAGAGCGACTGCAATACCCCGGCGGCCAGAAGGGTCTTTCTGGCAAGATGGCGGAGTTTTTCCTGTTGATTGACAAAAAAGACGCCATACATGGCCAGGGCCAGAAGGCTTGTCCCCAGAACCATATAAAAAAGAAAATGATTTGTTGCATCCATCATGGGGTTTCAGATTACGGAACAAGAAGGGATGAGTTGCAACGGAAGAGCGTACAATGCAGGCATAATGGACGACATATGGTTACTCCTCTCGTATTTTCCGGATCAAAGACGCCACATTAATTTCCCGCGGCAGAATTTCAAACAGTTTTTCATGCAGCCGCGCCCACTCTTTTTCCCTGAGAAGATCAAGAACACCGGTTCTGAGGATTTGTTCAAGCAGCAGCTTTTGCCTCTCCTGAGAAGCAGTCTGGCCCACTGTCCGTTGCCGGATCAGGGAAAGCAGTTTCACCAGATAACCATACTCTGGTCCATACTGCAATTCCAGTTCTTTACGAATGGTGGCGGCAAGGGCCGGACTGCCGCCACCGGTTGAAATTGAGATCAGCAAGTCGCCTTGACGGACAGTGGCAGCAGTTTGAAAGGTACAGGCTTGGGGATTATCGCCGATATTAACGGGGATTTCCAGTTCCAGGGCCTCAGATTGTACCTGTTCCTGGATCGCCGGACAATTAGTCAAGGCAAAGGCAAGGGTTGCCTCCTGCAAATCACCGTGCTGATAGGGCCGGGGTATCCATTCCAATTTATGCTCGTCGTAGAGCTGTTGAACTCCGGTTGAGAGCTCCGGGCTGACAACCCGGATTCTTGGAGCACAGCACAGAAGGGCATTTATTTTGCGAGCTGCAACGGTACCGGCACCTATGATCACACAGAGTTTACCGCTGATGTTCAGATTGATGGGATACAAGGCCATGGTTTTTTTGTGCATCACATCTTTTTGCGGGACAGACGATTGACAATAATGGTGATAGTCTGATCCTGTTTTTTGATTACCTGTTTAGCAAGGGTGATATCAAAATCATTTTTTGCCAGATCAAGAAAAACCGGCAGACTCCGGCGGGTGGCGTCATGGGCGAGATAGATGAAGCCCTCCGGTTTGAGGTATTTCTTGAATACATTGAGCAGGGGGGCAAAGAAATCTTCGCGGAACAGGATCTCTGCTCCTATCAGGTAGTCAAAGGGGGCGAAATCGGGCGGATTCAGCCAGTCAAGATGGGCGAAGGTGATATTGTGCAGGCCGGATGCGGCGGCACTTACCCTTTGAAAATCCATGATCAGTGCTTCATAGTCGGAAATGGTGACGTCAAATCCGGCAGCAGCGGCGGCAAGCCCAGGTGCGCCCAGGCCAGCCCCCAGCTCAAGGACGCTTTTTCCCTTGGGGTCGGGCAGTCGGTCCATGACATACGAAAGCACCATGGCTGCTTCCCAGAGTTTTACCCAGAAGGGAAACTCTGAGACATTGGCAAAGGGGTCTTTGCCCTCCAGCAGTTCCTCAATGTCGGCTATTTTCAGAAGACGCAGGGTGTTCCCCCCCACCTTCAGGCGATCAAAGGTGAGCTTGTATCTGGTTCTGATTTTATTGTAGAGTTCCCGTTCGGTGCTGAAAGATGTGGTCATCCTATGAAAATGGTTTCAATGGTTTCTGGTTAAAGCCAGCCAGAGAAGATTTCCGAGGAAAAAAAAGGGGGCTGATTGATAAACTTCAATCAGCCCCATGAAACTAACATAAGTCATTGTAATTAATAATACTATGCTCTTTCTCAGGCAATAACGATCAAAAATTTGTGACGAAAGAGTTCTAGAGCGTGTATCTATTGGAATGAAATTAGCAACCTTCAATGGCCTTTTTCTTGGCCGGGGCTACTTTGCCATCTTTGATCGTTACCTTGTCCCCAACCTTGGCGGCACCCTCAGCCGTCATCTCTTTTCCGTCATCACAGGTTACGGTTACCTTGGTACCGTCAACGGCCTTTACCTTTCCTGAACAAGCAAAAGAAGAAGTGGCGGCACACACCATAAATGATAAAGCGACAACAACAGACACGATTCCTTTTTTCATTTTTTTACTCCTTACAATAGGGTTCTTCTTATCTGGATTTCTCCAGGATTTGTAAAATTATTGTAGAAAAAATTTACTAATTGCCAAAGCGTCTGTCAAATAGAATTCATACAAAGGTCAATTCATCACTTGAGAAATATCTCGCTCAAGGATTGAGTGAGGAATATAGCCTGGGTATTTTTTGACAACATTTCCCTCTTTGTTGACCAGAAACGAGGTGGGAATCCCGACGATTCCACCAAAGTTCTGGGCAGTGGTCTCATCTGCCATCAAAACAGGATAATTAATGGAGCGATTTTTAATAAGTTTGGCCACCGTATCTGCTCCTCCCTGGTCCACGGACATTGCAATTACCGAAAAGTTATCCTTGGAGAAGTGCTGGTGCAACTCAATCAGAGTCGGGACTTCTTGCATGCAAGGGGGGCACCAGGTAGCAAAAAATGTTATAAGGAGGGTCTTTCCTTTAAAGTCTGCACTGTTGACGGCCGCACCGCTAACGGCATCCGGGAGAGTGAAGGAGGGCATTCTGGTTGCCGAGTAGGCTGTACTCATGGAAAGAAGCAGAATGGCGGTGGCGATGCAGGCTGTTTTTTTGAGAAAATTACCTGAAATTATTTTCATGGATATGACTCCGGAGATTGTGGAAAATGCTGAATGACAACAACATTAGTTGAGGGTACCATAGGATATTTGTCCAGAAAGTCAATCGGAAAGGATGGCGTCAGGTGTCTGTGATTCTTGAGCCTATCAATATACTCCTCGTTTTGTTGGGAGGTACTTTTAAGATGATGTGGCTAAATAATTTTTATGGTACATTTGCTTTTTTTTCAGGAGCTTTTAACGTTGATTTTCTGAGGTAAGGTAAAATTCTACGGGGGTCATGACGCAGGGAGCTGCGTGAGGGCTTTTGGATATTGAGGAAACATCTTTTTCTATCGCAAAACGATAAGCGAAAGGCTAAAGATGTAACATTTTGTTATGTTGTGTTTGTCATTGTAAGGTGGTCTTTTTTTGATGAAAAATAACGGCTGGTTGAACATTTTTTATTCTTTTTAATACAAGGTGCCTCTATGAATATCTTTTCAGGTATGAATCGCTGTTTTAGAATTTTTTCCGGCGCGGTTGTTCTCTGTGCTTTAACCCTGGTCTGTCCCGCCAAAGGGCAGGCGGAATTAGTGGATCGGGTGGTCGCCGTTGTGAATGACGATGTGATTACGATGTCTGATGTCAACGAAGAGGGGAAGGCTTTTTTCCAGAAAATTACGGAACAGGCTCCAGCCAATGAGCTCTCCGGAGCCCTCAGGCGGGCAAGGGAAGACGTGCTGAACGGACTGATCGATAAAAAACTGATTTCCCAGGAGGCCGCAAAGCAGAAGGTCTCGATCTCGGACGAGGAACTCGACGCCGCCTATAAGCAAATGAGTGTCACCAATCAGATGAGTCCGGAGCAGTTTCGAGATCAATTGAAAAAGGCTGGCATGACCGAGGCGGTATATCGGGAAAATTTGCGGAATCAGATGTTGCAGAGCAAGTTGCTCAACTATGAAGTGCGTTCCAAGATTATCATCACCGACGACATGATCCTTGATTACTATGACACCCATTATACCAATCAGGTCGCAGAGGGAGGGTATTATCTGCTGCAGATGGGTTTTGTTGCTAAAAAAGACTCGCAGAGTTCCGGCAAGGTCGACGCGGCCTCCATGCTTGAGGCTAAAAAAAGAGCGGAGCGGGTGCTCAGCCTGGTTGAGAGCGGCCAGGATTTTTCCAGTTTGGCAAAGAAGTTTTCCGAGCTCCCCTCGGCTGCCGATGGAGGGAATATCGGCACATTTCAGGAAGATGAAATGGCCGAGAACATGAGGGCCGCTGTGACTTCCCTGAAGCCGGGGCAGGTCAGTAAGCTTGTGGAAACGCCGGATGGCTATCAGTTCTTTAAACTTCTTTCCAGTCAGGAAGGTGGTGTCGTCGTTCAGGCCCCCTATGATTCGGTAAAAGAAGAGATCAAAAAAACGCTTTATGATGAAAAGTTGAAAGCGGAATTTGAGGCCTGGGTTAAAAAGATTAAAGACGCCGCGTATATTAAAAAGATGTAACGATATCTTTCCAACCGAGCATGTCCCCTACGAGTAAAGAGACTGCTGCGATAGTCCTGGATTGTCAAGACCATGGAGAGTCGGATCAGATCGTCACTTTTTTCTGTGAGGACATCGGGCGGATGACGGGCATCGCCAAGGGGGCGAAGCGGAGTCAAAAACGCTTTGTCAACAAGCTGGAACTGTTCACCTCACTGCGCCTTCGTTATACAGAGTCCAGAAGAAGTAACCTGGTCTTCATTGCTGAAGCGGAGCTTGTGGATAGCTTCCTCCGTCTGCGTCAGAACACGTCGTTGTATATGGCGGCCACGGTCATCCGCGAATTGACGTTGTCGGCAACCCGTGATCTGGAAGGCGATGATGGCTTTTTTGCCCTTTTACAATGGGGGTTACGGACAATGGATGGGCAGCGGCTGCATGTCGGTCGGGACGTCAAGTATCGCACGCGGCCACCCTTAAACGGCTGCTCCTGTGCTCTCCCAGGCGCGGCCCCCAAGATAAGCCGCCCGCCCCTGGTTGGTGTTCCTGGCCGGCGGCCGCTCGTGCCCCATTTCAAGAGCGAAGGGCATAGCCTGCCAGTCCAGCTTTCCGTGATGAATATTCTGGCTCTGTTTCAGATAAAATTTTTTGAGCAGATAGGCTACCGGCCCAATCTGGATTCCTGCCTGCGATGTTATCAGCCCTTCAGCGTCGCTCAGGAGTATGGTTTTGACAGCAGGGGAGGGGGGATAGTCTGCGGAAGATGTCAGAAGGAGCAGGGGCACTCTTCGGTGCTGCCCCTTTCCCGGGGAACGATCAAGATCCTGGCCTCAGCCCAGGACCAGCCGCTGCACCGTCTCCACTGTCTACAGCTCTCAGGTTCCGGGCTGCGCGAGGCCCTTGCCCTGTTCACGCATTATGGTCATCATCTGTTGCAGCGAGAGATTTGCTCCTTAAAGCCATTCAGTGATCTGCGCTGACAGGAACGTCATAAAAGCTCTGAAGTCCCCTGTGGATTGGTTATGCCTCCAGATAGTGTAACTCCCCGCTATGTTCGATAATTTCCGTGCCGTCGTTCAATCGCATAACGATGGCCCCATCGCTGTTAATCCCCGTTACGACTGCTTCATATAAAGGCTTTTGCTGAATATCATATCCGTAGAGGACCTTTTTCCCGATGGTGTCGGACAGTTTTTTCCATTGATCAAGCAGGAGATGGCCTGCCTGATTTTCCTGAGCCTCCGCCCCGTCCCATTGGTGCAGTTCGCGTTCTTCCTCATGACAGAGCAGCCCGATGTTCCAGGCTAGTTTGGCAAGGAACGAAAGGGTGAAGCCTTGTAAGTCCACCGGAGCATCAAGAATCCGGCTGAGAGAGATGGCATTATCGGTCAGCTCATCGGGGAAAGAGTTGTTGTTGATGTTGATGCCAAAGCCAAGCAGGTGAAAGGCCTCGCCGTGGCGGGGGCCGCGAAAGCTTTCCACCAGGAAGCCGGCCAGTTTTTGTCCGCGCACCAAGACGTCGTTAACCCAACGCACATGGGCCTCATGGACGCCAAGACCGCGAACGGCCTCACAACAGGCAATGCCCAAGGCCATAGGCAGCAGGGTTCTGGCGCGGGTGAGAAAGGTGTCGGCTAGGATCATACTGCCCCAAAGCCCGCCTGGCGGGGCATGCCAGCTGCGGGTAAAGCGGCCTTTCGAGTGAATCAGGGTGTCAGCAAGAATAACCGTCCCGCTGATAACGGATGTCCCTTGCGATTCAGTGTCAGCGATATGGCGGCGGGCATGCTCCATGGTTCGCTCCAGAGAGGAGTGGCATTGGATTGCCGAGCCGACAAAGGCTCCATAACGAAGGATTGTTTCAGGAGGTGGCAACCGGAGGCTCTTTTTGCGTTCGAAGAGCTCTTGGGTCCACAGATATTTCTGGAGAGAGGCTGGCTGGAGGAAATTGTTTGCCGTCATGGCGGGAGTCTGTTTTAAGGTACCCGGCATATTGCAGATGTGAGATACACAGAAATATTCTGCCGTCCGGGTTCTCAATTAGTTTTGCAGTTCCAGAGGGCTCTATGTGGCGGGATTGGAAAGAGGAAGTGCCCTGAGCTTATGGTTGATGGTTTGGAGCCATTTGGCTATTCTGCATGAACCGGATCGACCAGTTTATCCCAGTCTGCCTTGACCCTGGTGATGACCTTCTGGATCAAGGGTAACTTGTCTGAGGCGCAGATGCCAATGAGTGCCTGCCCCTGATCCATGGAGACCCCCGGGGTAAAGTAGACCGAATGGATCACGCCGGCTTCACCGGTATAATAGATGGGGGTATCTCGTTTCATCAATGACATGATGATGATCTCATCGCCGGGCTGGATGGTCAGAGCCTTTGACCCTCTTTTTTCGATACGGGACTGAATATCAAGGGAGAAGAAATATTTAGCCCGTTCAGGTGCGGGGAAAAGGTAGAGCACTTCCTTGAGGATGTTTTCTATAACCTCTTTCTTTTTCAGGGGATGCCGGATGGTCAGCAGCTTTTCTCCTGCCTCCACAAACTGGCCTTCCAGCTCTGTTCGGATAGACGAAATGGTACCGTTGGTCTTGGCGGTAATCAGTTTGGTATTGCGTTCTCTGGTGATCTCAAAAAGGGGGCTGCCGGGGATGTGCTGCCATTCACCACTGGTGCAGTTAACCGAGCTTCCCTCTTCAACCTTGAAAGTGACAACACCGGTATGGGACGCGTAAATTTCCGCATAATCATAAGGGTCAGCGCGATACTTGCTTAATATTGCATCAAAATCTATCTCTTCAGCCATCCATCAACCTTGTTTGTAGAAATATTCCAACGCCGCCGTGTTGCGGCCCTGCATGGTGTATGTTGGAAAAAAATATATGGTGAAATCGTTTGTGTTGAGCAAATTTTTTCAAACTTCACCTGTCTGTTATGAAAACAAACCTATTTTATACTTTAGATAACTGCCACATGGCAAGATTATTCTTTCTCTTTCTGGCCGGGTTTTTTTGTTTTACTGGTCTTTTGAGAATTATTTCGTTAGGGCTCCATCCACCGTTTCAAGTATTATAAGAATAACAATATTGGGAAGGGTGGTTGGCCCTGCCATACAGTTTCTACTTTTCTTGAATGAAGGAGCGATTGTCTGGATGAGCCGGAAGTGGATGGATACATGAGCGAAATGAGGGGACGAAATGAAGATTGAATGGGCATATTTTCGGAAAGGCTGAGCATCCTGTATCAAGGCCCGTGCGGCTCTTGGGCAGGTTGAGATTGCAGTGGAAGTTGATGCCAGAAAAGAGGTGCTTGGGGCAGAGGCCGCCTGGGAAAGGTTGCAGGGCGCGGAAAAGGTCTGTGTCGGCAGAGGGCAGAAGGTGCATGCGTACCTGCCCGATGTGACATCAAAAGATGAGATCATGGATGAGGTTTTGGGTCGGACCGGGAATTTACGGGCCCCGGCATTAAAAATTGGGAACAGCTATTACATTGGCTACAATGAGGCCATGTATAAGGAGTTGATAGTATGAACTGGAAAAAT
>JFJP01039915.1_pt1 | contig 12323 bp, 17 predicted proteins | sample 431651 | NCBI WGS metagenome assembly JFJP01 (sample SAMN02602958, study PRJNA72255) | Microbial mat metagenome, whole genome shotgun sequencing project. | biome: fresh water; feature: sink hole; material: water; isolation source: purple microbial (photo- and chemosynthetic) mats found in... | reverse complement strand
CTTTGCGAAGCAAAGTATAATGTGCTATACTTCACCTGTGAAGAATGGTCGCTTCGCTCCCGTCAGAAGAGCGAAATGGCCATTCTTTGCAGGTGAAGTATTTTCCCGGAGGTGATGCGATGAGCTTTGCTGTTGTGCATATGATGAAAATAGGAAAAGGGGGTTTGCGCGGAATTCAATCGCATAATCAGCGTGAGAAGGATCCAAAGTCGAACCCAGACATCAACAAAGAACGGTCATGCCTCAATTATGACTTGATGAACAATAGAGCAATAAATTACCACCGAGAAGTCGCAGATCGGATCGCTCACTTGGCTCCGTCTACTCAAACGGTTCGCAAGGATGCCGTTGTTTTATGCAACTTCATTATATCTTCCGATACGGCATTCTTCGCTGCGCTATCTCCTGAAATACAGCGTTCGTTCTTCCAGGACTCAGTTAGATTTTTTTCAGAACGCTATGGCCCCGGGAAAATTGTGAACGCCACAATTCACATGGATGAGAAAACGCCGCACATGCACCTGGGTCTTGTCCCTATAAAAGAGGACCGGCTTACAGCTAAGTCCCTGTTCGACAGAAAGGAATTGCAGTCCCTTCAGACTGATTTCGCACGAGTGGTCGGATTGCCCTATGGCCTTGAAAGAGGTGTGGAAGGATCAGAACGAAAGCACTTATCAGAAATGCAATTCAAAGCGGCCATGGCTGAAGGGGAAGTGGCCAAGGCCCAACAAGGGCTTGAAGCCATGCAAAACGAAAAAAGGCAGGTTGCGAAGCAAATTGATGCAATGAAGGCGCTGCGTGGTGCAGTCGTTCCTGTCCGTGAGAAGTCGGCCGGATTCGGCCAAGCACGGCGCGTGGTGGAAGTCACGATGGACAAGGCCACATATGACGCCTGCGTATCAGCTCAGCACCGAGCGGATTACTCAGAGCTGAGATTAAAGGACTCGGAGAAAAGGGTTGCACAGTTGGAGCTCTCTACAGGTTCGGAAGAAAACCATAAATTGCGAAAGAAAATCCTCTCATTGCAAAAGGAAAACATACAGCTGCGAACAGACTTATCAAAGGCTCATTCAACCGTTTCAAAAATCAGGGGAATTATTGATACAAATGATCTTTTGAGGGAGCAATTCCAGAAGTCAGAGCAGATGTTGTCTTTTCATTCAAGGGCGGAGTCAATCGTTGACCATGAACGTTGATATCAGTTCAAATACGAGTTTGAAAGACGCGTTCCCACATTATTCCTTGTTTGCGCACAAAGGGTTTGGGAGGTAACGCTTCACGGTCCAGTTCAGTTTTGTTTTACAGGTTGAAACGATTTTATTTGGTATTGCCTCATTTGTTTGGTGCCTGTTCGTTTGCTCGCATGTTCTTTATCAGCGCCCGAATGGCTTCTCGTTCTTCCTGGGTAATGAACAGCATAACCTTCTTCCGTCCGGTAGGGGGCCTTCCAGCCCCGGCCCTAGCTCCTCCATACCCTCGAATATTATAGGACCCGTCCTTGTTATTCCGGTGCATCATTTGGAAGGCACTATCCTTTCCCACGCTCTTTCACTCGCTGCTGTTACTGTCTCATTGGCCTTCTTCAACCTGGCAATTGTCCGCTGGGCAGATTCTGTCATCGGCATGAACGGTGATGCGTCCTCAAAGGCGGTTTCCAAGTCGCTGATGGCTACCGCCAGCATGTCCCGGACAAAGTCCATTTCCTTAATCGTCATTTTCAACACCTCCGAATTATCATCTTGAATGATTATACCCTTTTTCAAGTTGTGAAATCACTCCATCGATATTTGGTTCATGCCTATATCGGTTGCCCATTGCGACAGCGTAAAATCAAAAAATTTCTGACAACTGTTAATACCGGACAAGTCCATCTTCTCGCTCACAACCTCATACAGCAATCGTGCAATGCTTTCATGTGCGAACTCTGACAATGCCCTCGTGTTTATTTGATGCCCCTTCTTGCTCATTGCAACGGTTTGGAGCTTATCAAGCAAATCGTCTTTCTGCCAGACAAGGTACCTATCATATTCGTGAATCATGTGCGTTTTCAGAATGACAGATACATGCAGGGATTCGATTCTGCCGCCTTTTCCCCGGCCCTTAATCTCAGAGAACTTTATAAAGATGTCCGTCTTCTGGTTGATGTCCCGTTCCGCTGTTTCCAACACTCGCTTTTTCAGCATGTTGTACCCTTTGTACTTATCATCTGCAATGTCCAGCTTTCGCCTGAACTCCATCAGTGCAATAGTCTGTACCGCACGGGGTTGTGCCTCGTAAATCAAAGCCCTGAACATTTCATAGCATCGTTGGGCATAGACTGAGCCAAGCGGCAACGCATACTTTAGCAAAAACTTGGTGTAACCCTTGTTTTCAAGCATATACAGAAGATGCGGTGCAAGTCGGCTGTTGAACTCCATTGTGATCATGTTACCGGCCTTTGTCTGCTCCAGTTTGAAGTAAGTAACCCACGGATATATTTCAAACTTCCCCTTTTCGTTGACTTCTACCGTCCTTGAAACAAGTTTGTGAGCTGCTTCCTTGATAGCTTCATTTTCTGCTCCTGAAAATTTGTTTTCATCAAGCAGCTTCGCCATATCAGCTAGGGAGAACGTGATTTCTGGGAAAACCGTATCATTCGCGTTCAGCTTGGACATGGCAACATAAAGCAAGCGCCGTTCCCAAAGGCTCATGGTGAATCTCGCCTGCGCCAAGTCTTTTCCTATTACGACAGGAAGTTCCTTATTCAACTTCTTTTCGTTCCTTGTTTCCATTTTTTTATTCTCCACTGAATACCCGTGTAACGCTTTATTTATGATGTTTATACGGTTTTATCAGAACGGATTATACACATGATGCAAAAACACGTGAAACTCTTTTTTAATAAGGTTTTTGCTGTTTTATCAGAATGACTTTCCTTTTCCATAAAACATATACTATAGATGTTTCTTATACACAATATCATCATTAAAGAAACATAGCAATAATTGTTTCCTTTGGCGTAATATCCGTTCCGACAAGGCGTAATATCCGTTCCGATAAGGCGTAATATCCGTTCCGATAAGGTCTGAAAACGATTGGTATAAAAGCGTTTTCAGCTTCGACATAACAACTAAAAACAACCTATAACAACTAAGGTACATAAAGGGCAGATCCCACCCGCGCACGCGAGGTACTCATGATGGATACCGGTTCTTTGCCCATCTCCCATTACAGCCCAATTTGCCGTGCGGGGTGGTGCATTTTTTTATGATGTTCATTAGATATAAGCCGCTGATGTATAGCGTACCCGAAGTGTCAACGGCATTATGATATTCTCCCTAAAAGGAGGCGGTGCACTATGTGATTGTAAGAACGCGATCAAACCATCACTCATGAAAAAGAAAGGGGAACGAAATGAAGAAATCAAACTCATCAGGAATACACCCTACTATGCTCATTGCCATGTTCATTGTATTGGCAATGCTGCTTGGCCTTACGCGCGATGTCATGACGTTTATCTGCGTGGGCTATGGCGTACCGCCACCACCCTTTTCATACCGGGTTCCATCGTTCAGCGTAAAATTTGGACCACTGGAAATTCAGAATGAGCAGATATCCCGGAACAGACACGAAACAAAAGAATAGCGGACGCCCCATTGCCGTGGGATGCCCGCTTATCAAAAAGAGTTTCTTGAGATTCTGCCTATGCCCCATGTTATCGTCCGTGCATATCCCTGTCAATAAAGAGAGGGTGTAACAGTTGAGTTACACCCTCTCCCTATATCCCTTACTATCGTTAAGCCTCTATCATCGACTGTTCTTCCCTTTTCTTTTTAAGCATCTCCTGGTATGCATTCAAATCGAAATTCCGATAGGCACCCAGTTTCTTGGCACTTTCCACCTCAAGCGCGATTGCCTCATTTTCTTGACGCTCATAAAGATTCATAGATGCTTCAAATATGGGCATGGATACAAGTGCCATGACGGGAGTGTTGTTTACAAAAAGAATAAGGTAACCTTTTTCGTCGACTGCTATTCGGGTGTTTTTAAAATCTTGGGCAAGTTTTGTCGCTGTTGTAATGTTTTCGCGTGAAAATCTGAACATTTTGATCGCTCCTCTCAAAGCGCTGAAGAAAGGTACAAACACAGCTGTAATACTGAAAACTAAGAATACACGTGGGCCTCCAAGTGCATGGTCCTGTTGTGAAATCGTTAGAGGGTGGTGAATACAAGTGCTATTATAAAGGTATTAAGAGATTTTGTCAAAGTTTTATGAATAATAATAAGTAAAATATATTTTATTTCCAATATTAAATCTTTATAATTTCTTTATTTTAGTTGACAGTAGTAATTTACAGTGATAAAATCCGAATAACGGGAGTAGTTTGCCCTTTCCACGAGGGAGAAGTACCACCGACATTCTAGAGAAAGGAGGAAAATGGGAATGCCCTATAATCTTGTTATATCTCAATCAGCAGAAGCTTTTCTGGCCACGTTGTCTGTCGACCAGGGCTTTGATTTTTCCGAAAAAGCAGAAGCCATTATGCGTGCCGCTCCAACCTTCGGAAGACCATTGCAGGATATGGCTGACCGAAATCTTGCGGGCTGTCTGAAAGTTTACTTTGACAATGCCTCATTGCGGATCGTGTATGAAGTCATCGAGAACGATGCAATCATTCATGCTATTGGTCCAAGAGAAGGCATGGGCGTGTACATCAGCGCCGATCAAGAACGTCGAAAGCTGTATCAAGAACGTGCGAATCTGGATAAAGAGAAACCGTAATATCCATGACGCGAAATGATGCAAGCCACCGAAAACAGTGAAAATCATCACATTAAGCAACAAAGCAAAACAAATAGAAAAGATAGTTCAAAAGGCGCAAAGAGAAAAAAGCGAACTGATGCAAACACAGGAACAAAAAACCAAAGGCAGTATAACACGACAATAGTGACACCAAATTGGGAAAAACGCTGTGGCCAGCATCAATATAAAGAAATAGGGGGAAGGGGTGATGTGCCCCCTTCCCCCTATCCATATGGCCTGATATCGCGCAAAGGGGGTTTTGTTTCTATGTCCGCTATGACATATTAACGGACATACATCAAGATGCATCTATGACAATCCGAAAGTGGTGTTCAGCTTCGAACTCGTTGGTAGAATCTTTCGATGTGGCATAAGGTTCCCACCCCTCACTAAGTAAACATGAAACAATCTGCTTAAAAGCGAGGCCACCATTCCCCTTATTCTTTATTTCATAGTTACTCACGTCCACGCCTTGTCCGGGCAGCTCGTTCAGTACCACTTTTTGTGCTTGGAGGCTATTGAGGATAACCCTATGATTGTAGTGTCCCAAGATTCTCAATCTCGTCCAGCTTGAGTTCCATGATACGGATGCCATCGCATATTTTTTCATCGCACTTCCTCCCTCACCCTCACCTTGTCAATGATGGAAAGGACAGGCTTGCCCGGCCCGTAGAAGTAGTAATCCGTCCCGTTGTGTTCCACCCGGCCCATATGCCACTCGTCATCATAATAGGCCTCGAGGGGATGTCCGCTTGTTAGCTCAGGCCCATCCTCTGCATTCTCTTGATATGTGACAACATACCGGCCCCTTGTGTTCTTATATAGGGTTCCTTCTATAGAAGGCTTACTCAGATATTCAATTCGGGCAGCTGCCGTTTCCATGTCATCCAGAAGGCCCTGCAGAATGTCCCGCACATATTCGCCTTCCCATGTGGTCTTATCAGTTGCATGGATTGCCTTGCTGATGTCAGCGGAAGCCGATTGTAGGGCAGCAAGTTCTTGCCAGTGTGCCATGAGTGTGCCTCCTTACTTGGCGTTGGTTCCCTTTTCTAAAAACTCCTGGAGGTCGTTATGCCGTACTCGCCAATACTTGCCTATCTTTGTGGCCTTAAGTGTTCCGGCCTTGATGTAGTTATATAGGGTCCGTTGCGTAACCTTAACGATGGCTTGAACTTCGTCGAGTGTATAAACCTTCAATTCTTCCGTCATGATCTGCCGCCCTTCAACAGTCGCTTGGCTGCTTCGATGTCCGCTTTTCTTATTTCGCGGTCTGCATCAATCAATCGATTCACGTATGCCGTCGAACTGATGCCGTCGAGCCGCCCGACCAGGTTCAAATATTCCAGATTTTCAACGGAAAAAGCCATGTTGATTCGTGGAAGACGCATTCCCTTCCGGCCCTGTGTTGTGAGTGCAGTTGCCGGCCGCGTATGGGAAGCTGCTTCGGATACTTGTAACTGTTCTGCTTCGTGTGGTTCTTGTTCATCATGTGGTTCTTGTTTATCGTGTGGTTCGTGTGGATCATGTGGTTCGTGTGCCTGTTGTGGCTCTTGTGTGGCCGTGCTCATGAACCTCGTTGCGGCCGCGCTCTTGAAATCTTTCTTAGCCATGGTTTACACCTCCGTCAAGCAGTTCATTCACGAATGCCATATAGTCCGCAGCCGCGTTACTCTTCGGCGCATAGCTGTATATATCCTGTTGCCGTGCCTGCGCTTCCCGAACTGCGATACCCTCCCGGATGGTCGTGTTGAAAACCTTGGTTCCTATCTGCTCGGCAATGTCCTTCAGCAAGTCGGCCATGTCATGGCTTAATACCGCGCGGCCATTGTGCCGGGTGAGAAGGATCCCGGCGACAACAAGGGAGGGATTGCAATATTTCTTTACTGCATCGATAGTTCCGTGCAGGTGCCACATTGCCTTCAGGCAGTACATATCTGCCTGAGATGGAGCGATCAGGATATCACTTGCCGTCAACGCATTCACCGTCAGCACGCCAAGCGAAGGGGGTGTGTCTATGATGGCATAGTCGTACCTGTCCGCAATGGACTGAAGGGCCTCCTTTAATCGGTATTCCTTCCCAGTTTTCGTCAACTCTATGTCAGCAGCACTCAAGGACTCATTTGCCGGGATTATATCACCACCTCCGGCATGTTGAATGGCATCCAACGCCGTCACCTCCCGCATGAGAAGGTCGTACATTGTCGCCCCATCCTCTTCAGCTGCTATTGTGTGTGAAAGATTCCCTTGCGGATCTAAATCAATGAATAAGACTGTATACCCCTTCAGGATCAGCCCATGACCCAAGGCATGTGCAGTGGTGCTTTTGCCAACCCCGCCTTTCTGCGCGGCTACGGATATCACCCTCATCTTTGTTCCTCCTTTGTAATGCTCTTGTGGATCGTGTACTTCTTGTACCTAATGTGGTTCATGTGGATCGTGTGACTATTTTCAGGGTCTAGCATCGCGTCTATGCGTCGTTCAGGGGCCTTTGCTACGCGCTCGATGTTGTGGGCGTATACTGCGGTAGTATTGATTGATGAATGTCGGGCAAACTGCTGTGCTTCTTGAATAGTTGCACCTCCCAACAGGGAGAGTGTAACGGCGGTGTGCCGTAAGCTGTGAGTGGTCAGTCTGTCGCTGTCATATCCTGCACTGACAATGGCACATTTGGCTATTCTTCGGATGCTTCGTGTGGTAAGCCGCCCGCCGCTGTTTCTGTCGCTGATTGACGCGAACAAGGGTTCAGATGCATTGGTATTCCCTCTTGCCCTTAAATAAGTCCTGACGGGCTTCAGCGTGGCTTCGGTGAGGACGACAAAGGCATCCTTTTCATCTCGACCCTTCCCTTGAATATACAGCAGGCATTCCCCACCTTGCTGGCGCATGTCCTCTACATTTGCCCGTTCGATCTCGATAGTGCGGAGTCCGGTCCTGACAAGAAGGTTTACCAGGGCATAATTTCGCTTGCCCTCCAGTGTGCTTGTCTCAATCCGCAGGACCTCGTTAGTCTGCGAGGGAGTAAGGCAATCCTTTCGGAATCCGCGCGTCGGCTTTGACCCTTTGATTCCGGCCGCAACATTCGGACATATCTGTTCTGATTCCAAATATGTATACAGCCCCTTCACGGATGACAAATAAATGGAAACCGTGGAGGAACTACAGGTTTCAATCAAGTGCACCTTATAGGCAAGGATATCCTCCCGCATTACCCTGAGTATCCCGCGCTCCTTAATAAAGGACATGAAGTTCTTCAACCCGGCCCGATAAGTGTCCTTGCTCTTCGGCATTACATCAAGGGAAGCAAGAAACGCCTCTATAACGTCATGGCAGGTTGATGCTTGTACAACAATTCCGCCCGCTACCGCTAATTTCTGCTCCATGTCATGTTCCTCCATCAACTTCATATGGATCGTGTGGTTCTTGTGTATATTGTGTGTGTTGTGGTTCGTGTGGTTGTTGTTGCTATGCACGGATTCTATACCGCCAAACAACACTTGTAAACACTATTTTCATATATTTTCATAAACGCACTAACAATCAGAGAGGCCAATTCCAGCGCAACAGACAAGCAATGACAACCCGCCTATGAACACTTGTAACAGGCGGACCCCAACAGCAAGGAGCTACTTATTACCGCAGACGGTGACAGCAACAGCTCGTGCTCACATCTTTGGAAGGTACATTTACAAGGACTGGCCGACGAGACCGGACTTCATATCTCTGTATGCCATTATCCCCTGGTACAAGCAAATGGAATGCCATTGAACACCGCATGTTTTCCCATAGCACTCAGAATTTGAGTGGTCGGCCACTTACAAGTCATGAGACCATAGTAAAGCTGATTGGCAACACCACAACAAAAACCGGGTTGAACACACAATGTCGATTGGACACAAACCAATACCCAAAAGGGATCGTTGTACAAGGTGATCAACTCAATGCAGTATATATTAAACATTCCGATTTCCATGGCGGCTGGAATTATATGATTCTACCGAAAACTTGATTTCTGGTTAATGTCTTTCGGCTCCTAAAATCAAAAACAGTTTCGTTCAGAATTGATTGTTAAAAAATTTTCTTCACCCATGTGGCAGCATTGCAATTGGATATCAAGTTGACCATAATTAAATGGTGTGATAGAACTAACAATGTAATAATATAACATAGTTGCCGTGACGTACCTATCCATGATTATTATGGGAATAGAGAGGGAGGTAAAAATGAACAAGAAGAGGTTCGGAATCAGTGCTGTTGTGGTTCTATCTTTTTTGCTTATCTGTACAGCGATGGCATATTCAGGGGTTCTTGATAGCTTTCAAGGTTATGATTACACCAATGTGGGCCAGCTCGCTGTAGATAGCTTTACCCTGAATGACTCAAATCTTATTACTGTAATCAGGATAGATGACGCTCAAGTTTGGGGCCAGGGTGGAACTGCCGGGATGTACGTCACTGCATGCAAGAAGAATTTTCTCGGTACGTATGTTGCGCAACAAAACTTATCCTTTCAGAAAACAGCAAATGATACTTCATATTCAGAACTGTACTTTTCTGGTCTGTCAACAGGCACTTATAAAATGAAGTTTACTTCTATTTATCCAGATCTTGTGGATTTTTCCGGAACGGTTTACGATAACTATTAAAGGCCAAGGCACATTGGTATAGTGAGCGTCACGGCATAAAAATACCTCACTGTACTGGAGGGGACATGAAGGAATCTACACGAATTGCTTTTTCACGTGTTATTGCTGCTCTTATTTCGCTAACGATATCTTTTTTTAGTTGCTATTATGTTCTTGATGATATTTTCATTCCCTCGCTCGTTATGAATTGGGGGAGATTATGTTTTCGCCTTTTCATAGGATACTTGCTTTTCCTAACTTTCGAATGGATTCAAAACCGTTCTATGACAAGGCATAAGTTTCTCACTATATTTTACGTCTATACAATTTTAGTTATTGCCTTGCTGTTGTCACGTGAACCTTTGAGAGCTTCTATCCCTTTATACAACTTTTCACTTGGAGTATTTGAAGATGTATCTCCAATAATCCCATTCGTTAACATTTTTATTTATGTGCCCATTGGATTTATGTTCCTTGATCTATTAAAAGGGAAATGGATTTGGGGAATGCTTCCCTCCATAACAATGGTATTCATAATTGAACTTACCCAAGCTCTATTACGTGTTGGAAAATTTGATGTTAACGATATCGTTCTAAATATTCTCGGTATTTGTATAGGTTTTTTTTCATATCATCTGCTAAAAAAACATATTCTATGTCGGTTTAGCGTAAAAAGTTTGTTATCTCAAGAACCATAAGCGTGAACATGAAGAGATTCTCTATGAGATCACCAGCATCAATCTGGAACTCATGAAAGAGGGAGTGTGTGGCAAGGGCTGACCAAAACATCAACCAGTTGCTTGCCCCGCTCAAGGATGTCGACGCATATACTCATGGGGATTTACCCTTGGCTGCCGCGTTAATTCATACGGGACTTTACTTTTACCGTTCACGAACTGGTTTTCATTGCATAAGGCGCGGCTCATCAGTTGAATACTCGGTCACATCTGTGCATAATGTGCTGCCAAACCGCCACCGCTAAAGGGAAATACAAATCGTGCAGGATAATCAAAAGCCCCTCGAATGGCAGTGCAACCATCGAAGGGCTTTGTGTTGGTGTGGGAACGAGCAGATAGATGACCTGAAAATACCGATTGCTAACATCAACCCTGTCCACGTGCGGTTTGGTGACCGTTCCAATGATTGTTGCATTCAGTTTGTCAATGATCTTGTCAGTACTCACCTTATTAGTGTGGTGTATGTCAGTACCAAAGCAAATCGGAGAGGAATGGGTCATTTGCTATAGATGAGTTGTATGAGATGTCGGAAGCGTTAACAGTGATAGAGGTGCCCCCAAGTCCGAGAGTATAGCTCGGATTGAACTGATAGTAAGAGCCTAAATATCCAAATCCATGATCGATATCAGCAAGAATCGCCATATTGCATTGTGAGCATTGGTGTGTAAAGCCAGTGAATTGAAGAACCCCGTTTACAGAAACCCATGCTCCGCCTCTTGGGAGCATTTTGCATTGACCAGGCCCAATTGGGCATGCGATATACATAGGTTGAATCTCCAATGCATTTGAGCGTACCGGAGATGACGAAAACATGAATAATGATGTTAAACACGTGATGGCAAGAATAATGCTGATAGTATTCTTAATCGATTTCCTCATAACTAATCCTTTCTTACTCTAAAGTGATCTGTTTTTTATCATTCTGCGAGGAATGTCTTGTACTCATTAAACCATCTGATTTTTCCAGATTCATCAAATTCGATGCTGCCTGTGATTTGCTGTTTGGCCGTGTTGTTTGAGTTGTCTGTCACATCAATATCGCATGTGAACGAATACTTGGCATTCCCTTCAGACTTCAAGGAGATTTTGGTTACCTTCGAAGACCATTTTTCTTCAATGCTGGGCAACTGGTATTTTAAGACATACATTTTTGACAAAAACGATGCATATGCACTGTCAGAGAAGTATTGCCTGTAGGTATCAGAAATGTATTTTATTGTTGGACTGTTTTCTTCTGTTAACGCTGTTGTTTCTGCTGTGCCATTATTTGGGTCTATGGATGATTCGTTTGCATATGCTTTAGAAAAGGTCTCGTTTGGACAAGTATAGAGTTCGTTTACTACCGTTGTGATAATCGCTTTTTGCGGGGATTGATTGCCACAGCCAGTGAAAAGACCAAACATACAAATGGATGCAGCAAGGCATAAAGAAATCAGCATATTTCGTTTCATATAGCACTCCTTTAAAATACCATCCAGCGCAGGAAATATTGAACGATATACGTGAATTTGTCCCCACTACCAGACTGCAAGTTGTAATAGGTTGGTAGTTCCTGAGCAAGGTTCAATGTGCAAAACTTGAGCATATATGATTAAAACAAAAATGTCATGACAAATGGATCGTATCACTAATTGTTAAAAATGTTAGCGAATACACTTATTGTAATATAATGGTAACTCAATATACATATTTACTCCAGTGGTAGCGGCAGAGGTAAGTGAGCGGAAACGGTAAGGTCAATTGAAGGAATACAGCAATCAAAATGACAGATTTATGACAAGGGACTTAAGGATTCTGGTTGTAAAAGCCGCTCCGTATCGTGTTAGGAGGGTCACATCCTACACAGATACTATAGTGGATTATTGGCCAAGAAAAACGCCGACCTGCCTTCGACGGTATTTATCGTTCGTTCGCTGCACATGCCTCAAGGCGTTGCCAGCCAGTAGGTTCACCATGCGGGGAAGTCCTTGTGAAACAGTATGATGATTCGGCAGGCGGCTTCGGTGAAAACCGGCCACTTTCTCTATAAAATGAAGCGCGCACCGACATCGTTGACTGCTCTGCTTACTGTCATATCATGGGACACATCTCCCCGCAGGGCACATGACTTTGCGAAGCAAAGTATAATGTGCTATACTTCACCTGTGAAGAATGGTCGCTTCGCTCCCGTCAGAAGAGCGA